>Ga0209004_1000067_pt1 | contig 28893 bp, 24 predicted proteins | sample TexAe_RefH0_M1_FD_187948 | JGI IMG/M metagenome (GOLD analysis project Ga0209004, IMG submission 187948) | Forest soil microbial communities from Davy Crockett National Forest, Groveton, Texas, USA - Texas A ecozone_RefH0_M1 (SPAdes) (version 2) | ecosystem: Environmental > Terrestrial > Soil >... | reverse complement strand
CACGTAGCCAGCCAAAACGCTCCAACTTCAAGTCACTGATTCAGAAGTAAGTTCAGTTCCAGGGCGGCGATCGCCAACGCGATCCAGCTGCGACAGAGTCTTGAGGATCAGGAGATCGAGCGCGCTCTGCGGGTCATAGAGCCACTGGACCCTAGATGTCAAGGGAAGAGCGGCGGAAATCTATTGATCTGCTCGATGCGCCGCGCAATCCCGAAACCGTGTTGTGGGGCGAGAGCGCGGAGAGTCCTCAGGATCATCAGATCGAGCGTGCCTTGCAGGACCTCGGATTTGTCAGCGGTCATCGCTGCTCCTTTGGACATCGCAAAGAAGATAGCATAGCTCCTTTGCAATATCCATAGGAGTAATCGGGTTGAGAGTTTCTGAATTGCGCCTGCACTGGCGACAACAGCCAAAGTACTCACTGAGCTATTCAAGTCGATGAGTATTTTCGTTAAGTGAACGTAAAACCGGCTAGTCGGAAAGATGATTGCTACGATCGACTCGTAGTTGCCTTCCCAAAGACATGCAGTATGCCGCTCACCGGGAGCATCGGCGAGTGTATCCTGTGGGGTGGTGTATCCCAAAACATTCCAGGAATTGCCCTGATTGAAACCTTCTGAAACTACCTTGCTCTCTCGTATTGACCGCCGTACTTTTATCAAAACGAGTTCTCTGGCCGCCGGCGCACTCGCGTTTGGCGTGCCAACTCTTTTGCGCGGACAAAACCTCAACAGCAAGTTGAACATCGCCTGCATAGGAATCGGTGGTAAAGGCCGGAGCGACACCGATGCCTGCGCTGGCGAGAACGTCGTCGCGTTGTGCGATGTGGATTCCGGTTCAGAGGCTTACGAGGTCCAGACCAAGAAATACCCGAGCGCGAAGTTCTACAAAGATTTCCGCGAGATGCTGGACCAGATGGGCAATCAGATCGATGCGGTGACCGTTTCGACCCCGGATCATATGCACGCGATTGTGGCATCGGCGGCGATGAAGAGGAACAAGGCTATATTTTGCCAGAAGCCGCTGACGCAGACGATTCACGAGGCGCGCTATTTGCGGAAAATGGCCAAGGACAGAAGACTCGTTACGCAGATGGGCAATCAGGGCAGCGCCGCGGACGGTTTGCGCCGCGCGGTGGAAACGATTCAAGACGGTCTCATCGGACAAGTGCATGAAGTTCACGTGTGGACTAACCGCCCCGTCTGGCCGCAGGCAATGGATCGTCCACTCGGAGAAGATCCGGTTCCTTCGACTTTGGATTGGAACATTTGGATTGGACCGGCACCGATGCGGCCGTACATAGGCAGCCATAATCCAGATAATCCAGATGGGATCTACGAGCCGTTTAACTGGCGCGGTTGGCAGGACTTTGGCACCGGCGCACTGGGTGATATGGCGTGCCACACGGTCAATATGCCGTTTCGCGCCCTGAATCTCAATTACCCGACAGAAATCGAAGCGATGCCTCTCGGACAGATCAACAAGGAGTCGTATCCTCTCGGTTCCAAAATCCGCTTCGCCTTTCCCAAGCGTAATGCGCGCATTCCCGTCGAACATCCGCATCTTTTTCACCATCACAGAAAGATCGAGTACGATGCGGTAACACTGTGGTGGTACGACGGTGGCCAGTCTGACCCCACGGCCCGTGGCGGCCATGACCTCAGCAACAAGCCGCCGGTCGAACTGACTGCCGACATCATCTCGCTCCTCGGCGAGGTTCCCGATAGTGGCTGTCTCCTGATTGGCGAGGGAGGCACCGTCTTTTCCCCGGACGATTATGGAGCGAGTTTCTTCGTGAAGCTCAAGGGCGAACAGAAATTTCTCCACTACACCAAGCACCCGGCGATGGTGCAATATCCGGAGCGCATTCCGCGCAACCGCTATGGCAAAAATCGCGGAGGTAGTGGTTTTGCGCATGCGCAGGAATGGCTGGTTGCCGTGAAGGAAAACAAGCCTGAGATCTGCTACTCGAGCTTTGACATCGCCGCGCGCCTCACGGAAATCATGCTGCTGGGCTGCGTGTCATTGCGCGCTCGCCAGAAGATCGAGTGGGACGGGCCAAAGATGATTGCCAAAAATTGTCCCCAGGCTGCTCAGTTTATACAACGGCAAAACCGTTCCGGCTGGGATCTTTCCTGATATAGACACCGCGGCCCCGGACAGCTATTTGGGCGTCGCCGTCGCAATGGGCATTTTCGGGGAGTAATCGTTGCGTTCCATCTCCAAGACGTGCCGATGAGCGCTTTGGCTGGAGGCCAACACTCGAGCAAAAGTCGCTTGCCCGGAAAGGCGGCCATCTGGCTGGTGACGAGAAGCAGGCTACAACCGAGCCTCCTCTGCCCTCCTGGCTGGAGTCTCCGAAACAGCCTGCCTTTCCTTTCTGTTCCGTAGTTCGCGCATAATGATCGCGTTGAGCGGGGGACATTTCATTCGACAGAGTTCGCGAAGGAAAGCATGGGCGTTTTGCGCGCAGAGGAACAAAATCTTTCCCCCGAGAACACAGGGCTACAGAGGACTCATTAGAGGGATTTTCGTCGATCCTAGACACCGTTGGGCGCTGGTAACTCAACGACAGAAACTCAGAGCGAGTTTCTTCCTCATTGCCGAATACGCACTGGACGGCGACGCAGGCGGCTCTGCGATCGAAGCCCAAATCCTGCGGCCGAACGAAAGCAGAGATATCTATCTGCCGTGCGGCGCATTGAATACTGAAGGTCCTCAAAACCAAAATCCCCGTCCATTCGCACAAACGGCGCGGGATAAGGACGGGGTACCTGGTCTGTTGAGCTTTACTTCGTGGGCCGCGACTCCGGCGGCACAAGACCTGCGAGACGGTAGTACACAACGAGCTGGCCGTAGTGTTCACCGCTATGTTCGATGATGCCGTATGCGATGTCGAGAACGCGCGCTTTCTGATGAGGGAAATAAACAAACTCCGTCATCATGCCTTTTTCGCCTTTGGACTGAATGGCGGCGGCTCCGTCGGCAAAGGATTTCTTTACGAATGCGACGATATCCGCCTTTGTTTTGTACTGGTCGCGCTTTGGATCTTCTCCCGCGGGAGGCTTCCGCCCCATCACCGTATCAGTGAAGTAGTAGTTTGAACCAGCCGCGTGCAGCAACTGCTCGGCGAAGCTCCGCTGCGCGGGCGTCGGCTTAAAGTCATATTTGTCCTCGGGGAAATCTTCGGCCATCGCCGTGAGCTTGCGGCCAATCTCATTCCAGGAATCGAGCACGACTTTCACTTCCGGTTCGGCAGGTTTGTCGGCTGCATCTTTCTTCATCGCGTCCTGGGCATGGGTGGGAAATGCAAATGCCAGCAGGACGAAAGCGAGAATCGGTATTCTTTTCATTTCTTTCTCCACGCTTGAGTTTCGCGAATCAAAGCTTCAGCTTCTTATTTCGTCTGCACCAGTCCTGCAACAACAGCAGCAAGTTTATCGACTTGCTCCGCCCAGCCCTCGAGTTGCCCGCTCTCGATTGCGTTCTGCATGGTTTCGTTTCCAATGAAAGTGAGTTTCGTCTGGCCGTTTCCAGTATCCTCAAAAAGAATCACGTTGTGCGCATCGTCCATGGCCTCAAGCTCTATTCCCAGTTGCTTAGGCTCAATCTTGTTTCCCTTCGAATCGGAAAAGTACATGGATGAGACGATCTTCTCGTACGGAACAATCTCATAGTATTCACCACCGTTCCAGCCCTCCCACGCATCCGGCGTTCTCATGCTAAGGAGAAATTTTCCTCCCACGCGAAAACTATCTCACAAAAGGGCGCAGTGAAACCCTTCGGCCCCCACCACTGCATCATATATTTCGGGTCTGTCCACGCCTTCCAAACCAATTCGCGGGGCATCAAAAACTCTCGTGATAACCATCGGCTCTGTTTCATTCACCGTGTCAACCGAACGCACCTGCGAGCGGCGCGGCCCCCCCTCGTTTTCGATAGAGGGCTGTTTATCCTACTCTGGAAGCATGATAGATAATTACGTGATTGAAAACGATAAGACGGTTCGTGTTGGGCTCATTGGTTATGGGTATGCAGGAAAGACCTTTCACGCTCCGCTGATCCGCTCAGTGCCGGGGCTTGCGCTGCGTGTGATCGGGTCTTCCAAAAGGGAGATTCTCGAGGCAGAGTATCCGGGAGTTCTGGTCTGTTCGGCTGGGGAGGTGCCTGCACATCCGGATGTCGATCTGGTCGTGATCGCCAGTCCCAATGAGAGCCATTTTCCTCTCGCCGCCGCCGCTCTCCGCGCAGGGAAGGATGTTGTTATCGATAAACCGTTCACCGTGACTCTCGCTGAAGCGCGGAGCCTTGCGGAGATCGCTCGGCAGCACTTGCGGATTCTTTCCGTCTTCCATAATCGGCGCTGGGAAAGCGAGATTCGTGCCACCAGGGCAATCCTGGAGACAGGCGTGCTCGGCGACATTACTCATTACGAGTCGCACATCGACCGTTTTCGGCCGGTTGTGCGCCGGCGCTGGCGCGAGGATCCAGGTCCGGGCGCAGGATTGTGGTTCGATCTTGGGCCGCATCTGATCGATCAGGCTTTGTTTCTATTTGGACTTCCGCAGACCGTCAACGCCAGCTTTGGAATTCTGCGCAGCGGAGGACAGACTGACGACTGGGCCCATGTGCAGTTGAACTACGATCGCCTGCGCGTGGTCCTTCATTCCTCGTTGCTGGTGTCGGGCGGCGGTCCGCGTTCTGTACTCCACGGCACGCGGGGTAGCTGGGCCAGGTATGGCGCAGATGTGCAGGAGCGGCAACTCATGAGCGGAATGCTTCCTACCGATCCGCAATTTGGCTATGATCCCGAACCTGGCATCCATTACGACGGAGAGACTGGCACGCGGACTGAAATTCCAGCGCCGGCCGGCAACCAGCGGGAATACTACTTCGGCATTCGAGACGCCATCCTTGGGAGACGCCCGGTTCCGGTCCCGTTAAATTACGCGATCGCCGGCATGGCTATTCTGGAAACATCGTTTGAGTCGGGCGCCTGCGGCCAGGTGCTTCCCATGCCGCTGACCGTAGAGGAACGCGCCGAATGGACGTAGTCCCGGCTGGCTGCACGCATTCCCGAACATTTGCACAACCCGGATCTTCACTGCGTGCGCGAGCGTGTATTGAGGGACGCAGTAATGGGCGTTTTGGAGGACCCATCGTCGTGATCGTCCTCAAAGAGCGCCCAATAAGCGCCCGGCCCTATCGGGATGAGTCCACATCTTGCTACTGGTCGCACATCGCAGGACCGAGGCTTAGCGCGGTACTGATCCCCGCGACATGCTGGCAACTCGGGAATATTGGCGAAGTCCTAGGGTCTCTATAAAAACCGTTTATTATATGGACTTTATAGCGGGCGGAGAGGTATTCGAACTCTCTGTACCTTTTTCTTCGCCTTCTATTCGGATGAGGAACTAGAGACGATTAACATCTCATGAGAGGAACCCCGAGCCATGAACGAAGCAGAGATGATCGCCAAATGGGACGAGCACATCGGCTATGAATTCTCGACACGCGACGTCTCGTCAACAATTGCAACAATGGTAGAGGACGCCTATGTCAACCACGTTCCAGTTATGACCGGCGGTTATGGCCATGCGGCCCTGCGCCGGTTTTATGCGGAAGACTTCATCTCGTTGATGCCCGCCGACACCTCCATCAAACTCATTTCCCGTACCCTCGGCCAGGATCAACTGGTTGACGAGATGATCTTCTCATTTACCCACACCGAAGAGATGCCCTGGATGCTCCCCGGAGTTTTGCCGACTCATCGACACGTGGACATTCCTCTTGTCGTCGTTGTGGGTTTTCGCGAGGGCAAGCTGGCGCACGAGCGCATCTACTGGGACCAGGCATCGGTGCTCAAGCAAATTGGTCTGCTCACGGACTCGTCGCTACCTGTATTCGGAGCCGAGACCGCGCAGAAGCTCCTCGACCCAGCCATGCCCTGACGAGAGTATGCGACTCGGCTGGATGCTTAATCCCACTTTGTATACTAGCGACACGCTTCGATCGCGAGGGCCAGGGCACGGTTGTCGGCGGATAACCCGGCCTGCGTCGTCGGATCATCAAGCGCCAGGAGCCATGTGGCCAAACAGCAGCTATTCGCACCCCAGGCCGTCAACTTCCCGTGCGATCGAATCCGTTCGCTCTTTCCCGCGCTGCACGAGGAGCCCGGCTTCATCTTCTTCGACAATGGTGCTGGCGCGCAGATTCCCCTAGGCGTTTTTGAGGCAATCCACGGGCATCTTTTGCACCTCAACGTGCAGCGTGGCGGACGGTACGCCAGGAGCGTGGAAGTCGACGCAACCATCGCGCGCGCACGCGAGAGCGTCGCCGCCCTGGTCAATGCCCGCAACTGCGACGAGATCGCTTTCGGCATGAACGCCACGTCGTTCCTTCGTTTGCTGAGCCTGGCGATCGGTCGCACCCTCGAGACCCGCAACGAGATCGTCGTCACGGACCTTGACCACGAAGCCAATATCGCCACCTGGATGCAGCTGGAGCGGGAAGGGGCCAGGATTGTCTGGTGGAAGATGCGTGAAGATAACAACCTTCACGTGGCGGACCTGGAGCCACTGCTCACCGCGAAGACCCGTCTTGTTGCCTGCACGGTTGCCTCACATGCACTCGGCTCCATCGTCGATGTCGCTGCCGTTGCCAAACTGGCGCACACCGCCGGCGCCGAGGTGGTTCTCGATTGCGTTCACTACGCTCCCCATGCCCTCATCGATGTGCAGGCGTTTGATTGCGATTACCTGGTCTGCTCCGGGTACAAGATATTCGGACCGCACATGGGTTTCATGTGGGGTCGACTGGAGCTTCTGAATGTTCTCCCGACCTTCCGCGAGGACTTTATCCCTGACGCTGCGCCTGGCAAGATTGAAGCCGGTACTTTCATCTATGAAAACGTTGCTGGCATGGCAGCTGCCATTGCTTATCTGGAAACGCTCGGCACGAGCCACGGCGGCGAGGAGAAAAACGCTGAACCCGTATCGCGGCGTGCCTCTCTCGTTCGTGCCATGAATTCAATCCGCGCGTACGAAGCCAAACTTTCTCTCGAGATGCTTGAAGTCCTGAAGGCCGCCGGCTCCATTATCTATGGCCTTGACGACAACACGCGGCTGGCCGAACGCGTTCCTACATTTTGTTTCTGCCTTCCACACGTCGCGCCGGCACTCGTCACCGAGACTATGTCGGACCGAGGCATTGGCATTCGTGACGGACACATGTACGCACCGCGACTGATGAAGCGCCTGGGCGCGAGCCTCGACACCGGTGTCAACCGCGCGTCGATCGTCCACTACAACACCCTCGACGAGATTCACGAGTTCGGGAAGGTACTCCTTGACATGGTTCGGAGGCGATAAACAAGGTACTTCCGCCCGGGCGCCAATGGCTTTCGAGCCTGCCCGCACGCGCGAGAATTCTACCGAGCTCAGCCGCGCGCTCACGCAACGCCAGCTCACCATGATGACCATCGGCGGTGCGATCGGAGTAGGGCTTTTTCTTGGCAGCTCGGTCACCATCCGGCTCGCAGGGCCGGGAGTCATCCTTTCTTATCTCTTCAGTGCCGTCATCGCTCTTGTCGTCGCATACTCGATCGCGGAGATGGCTGTTACGCATCCCGTCGCCGGCTCATTCGGAGTCTACGCGCAGACATACTTGAATGAATGGTCAGGGTTCGCGGTTCGTGTTACCTACGCCTTCGTTCAAATTCTCGCCATCGGCGCCGAGGTCACGGCCGTTGCAATTTACATTTCTGTCTGGTTCCCATCGGTTCCGCAGTGGGTTTGGGTTGTTGGAGTCTCAGTAGGCTTGGTCGCGGTCAATGGCCTACGTGTCAGCAACTTTGGCGAATTCGAATACTGGTTCGCCATCATCAAGGTGATCACCATCGTGGCCTTCATACTCGTGGGCCTCGGACTGATCTTCGGCGTTGGCCCTGCGCGTGCTGTCGGCTTCTCAAATCTCACCTCGCACGGAGGGTTCCTTCCCCACGGCCTGACGGGTGTATGGCTCGCCTTGAGCCTCACGCTGACCAGCTACATGGGAGTCGAAATCATCGGCGTTACCGCAGGTGAGGCGTTGCAACCCCAAAAGACTATTCCTCGCGCCATGCGGACGGTTACCCTTCGGCTTATCCTCTTCTACGTTCTATCGATTACCGTAATGCTCTCGATGACCCCGTGGAACATGATGGGCAGCGGGATCTCTGGCAGTCCTTTTGTGCTGGCTTTCGCGAAGGTTGGCATTCCCTACGCAGCAGGGATCATGAATCTGGTTGTCATCACCGCCGCTCTCTCCAGCGCGAACACCAATCTCTATCTCACCAGCCGGACCCTCTTTTCGCTGTCGCATGACGGCTATGTTCCGAAGGCGCTTGGAAGCCTGGGTAAGAACGGTGTACCCTATGTTGCTCTGATGGTGTCGACTGCCGGCATGGCCGCGGCCATCTTGCTTGCCATCTTCGTTCCCGGCAATGCCTTCCTGCTCCTTTACGGCATGGCGGTGGCCGGAATGTTCTTCGTCTGGAGCGTCATCTTGCTCGCTCACCTGTCCTTTCGCCGCTCGATAGGACAGGCTTGCGTCGCATTGCTTCCGATCCGACTTCCTTTCTCGCCCTTCTCGCAGATCGCGGCCCTAGTCGCTCTCGCTGCAATCGCCGTCAGCACCTTTTACGTGGCGGGCCTGCAATACTCGGTTCCAAGTTTCATACCATTCCTGCTAGTGATTACAACCCTTTACTTGACGCTGATACGAAGGAACCGAAGGATACTGAGGGACAGTTCAGGACGCAATTTCTCCGCGCTCAAACGTGATTAACTGAGATGGCACTAGGATTAGCCACTCCACGAGGAAGCTCTTGAGCTCGCAGATCTGCGGGTCAAGTAGCAATAACCGCGAGTTGCGCTCGTCGAGCTAAACTTCTGGACGCAAACCTGAGCTTTACATTCGGGCCTTCATTGTTGTCGAAGAGGCGTCCCGATCCAAGCACGCCGGATCGAAAAAATCAGGATGCTGCACTGGACGAGAGAGGAAGCCCCAGTCCCGCTCAGCGGGAAACGGAAGAATGTTCGGCCAGAAATCAGTTGAACTTTTCATATCCAGTTTCCGATCAATTGGTCCCGCAGGAGTCAGCGTGGCTTTAGAACCACTCGTCCGCGCTCGCCCTTCGCGACCAATTCATAGGCCTGCTGGGCTTGAGCGAGAGGCATGGTCTTTGAAACAATCGGCGGCTGATAGACGCCGGAATCGAAGCCGGGCCGCAGTTCCTCCATAATCCGTCCCGAGGCGATCAGATCCCGTTTGAGTGTGTCTACGCCGAACAACTGCGACTCATTGTGGTAGAAGTCCACCAGATCGAACGTAACGCGACGCTGGGAGGGAGAGGTGATTTCCACTTGCCGGCCGCGATGCGCGAGCATGTCAAGCGCGATCGCGAATACCGGTCCCCCTGCAGCATTGAAAATCACATCCGCTCCGCGCCCGGCGGTATGTGCGCGTAACTGAGTTCCCAGGTCCGGATCACGGGAGTCGATCAAAATGTCCGCAAGTTGCGCGGCAGATGTGGGGCCTCCGGGCTGGTCTCGATGAATGCCGATCACGCGTGCGCCTAGAGATTTCGCGATTTGAATCGCTGCCCCGCCGACGCCGCCGTTGGCTCCGAATACAGCAAACGTCTCCCCTTTCGACAACTTTGCGTAATTGAGGGCGCACCATGCCGTAACAAAGGTGACCCCCACGCAAGCGGCTTGTTCATGCGAGAGCGATTCGGGCTTGCGCACCAGGCTCGCGTTGGGGACCTGGATGTACTCCGCATGCGAGCCGTCTCTGGTGAATCCGACATCGCCACCGGTGCCCCATACCTCTTTATCAATCCAGTCTTCTGGACCACCCACCACCACGCCTGAGTAGTCGCGTCCCGGGACGCGGGGGAGAGTGGTCTGCGACATGCGACCGGCAACATTCTTCACGTCGCTCGGATTGACCGAGGCCGCCTCAATGCGCACTACGGTCGTGTTCGGGTCCGCCTGCGGCAAAGGCCGTTCTGCGAGATGCAGTTGCAATGGACTTCCAAACTCTTTGAATTCGATTACCTGCATGACTTTGCTCCATTGATTGAACTCTGACCTGCATGCTTCTGAATCGTGGGCCAACGGCTTGAAATCGCATCCATTCGATCCAGTTTTTTGATGTGCCAATACTGAATTCGTAGTCTCCTGCACTGTCGAAATTTCGACAGTGGCGTCAAGATGGCGCAAGTTACAGACAGGTCCTTGCCCGCAGTAAGAGAAGCAAGTTCCTGCATTGCAATACTTAGCGCCGCCATCGATCTGGCATGGAAAGTGCCACCGCGTAGTTAGAGTTTGAGCCGGTTACCGGCCGAGGAGTAGAGGGTAAGCACAATAAGCGCAGCATGAAGACGTCAGGGAGCGGACGGACAACGAGGATCATGATGGGCGCCCTTCCAATCTTCTCCATCTTGGAAATTCAGGCAATGCCGTGTAGTCACCCACAGCACGTCATGATTTCAAATTTGTTCAAAGATCGATGGGGGAACACAATTCCTCCCTCCATTGAACTGATATGACAACGCAACCATGGCGGTGCAGAATGCTCCTTTCTAACTAACCAGCCCCCGTTTCAAAGTAGTTCACAGTCAAAGCCCCTGGTCGTTTACTCGATCTGGCGAGCACTAGGAATCATAAAGAGGCGGAAAACGTGGAACGCGAAATGCCTGCGAGCCTGTTGTAACAGAGTCGAACACGGACCCCGCCTTGCAAGCCAGCGCGGAGTTCAGGACATAGGACAAGAATAATTTATGTGGATAGTACGTTTTGCACTCCAACGGCCTTACACGTTTGTGATAGTCGCTGTGCTCATCGCGATCTTCGGCGGGGCAGCGATTGTCACTACGCCGACCGATATTCTGCCTGACATCAATATCCCAATCGTGAGCGTGATCTGGAGCTATAGCGGACTCGACGCCGACGACATGTCGAAGCGAATTGTGGGCGTCTGCGAGCGGGCGATTTCGACCACCGTTAATAACGTCCAGTACACAGAGTCGCAATCGTATAGCGGCGTGGGAGTGATCAAGGTGCACTTTCAGCCAGGTGTACAAGTGGATCTGGCGATTGCCCAGGTGACGGCACTAGCGCAGTCGGTGGTACACCTGATGCCTCCGGGAACGTTGCCGCCTTATGTGCTGAAGTATGACGCATCCAGCGTGCCCATCGTACAGGTGAGCCTGGGGGGCAAGGGGCTGTCGCAGATCCAGCTCTACGATCTTGGGCAGAACTTTATCCGCGGCCAATTAGCCACGATCAACGGAACCTCGGTGCCGTTGCCATACGGCGGCCAGCAGCGGTCGATCATGGTGGACGTGGAGCCAGATCAACTGGCAGCGAATCACCTCTCGTCTGAAGATGTTTCGGCCGCGCTGAATAACCAGAACCTGGTGACGCCGTCCGGTACTGAGAAGATTGGCGATCGCGAATACCTGGTGGGGACCAACAGCAGCGCCCGCACTATCTCCGATCTGAACGGCCTGCCCATCCGCACGAGTAATGGCGCGGTCGTGCAGATGAAAGATGTTGCCTGGGTTCACAACGGTTACCAGCCGCAGACCAGCTATGTGAGCGAAAATGGTCAAGCGTCGGCGCTCCTGACAGTGGTCAAAAATGGCGCGGCATCAACCATCACCATCGTGGACGAGGTAAAAGCGGCGATCCCGAAGATCAAGGCGGGGTTGCCAGATGCGTTGACACTGACGCCTATCTTCGACCAGTCGGTGATTGTGCGTGCGTCGATCCGGGACGTGGTTCAGGAGGCGATTACGGCGGCGCTCCTGACGGCGCTGATGATGCTGGTCTTTCTCGGCAGCTGGCGGAGCACGCTGATTGTGTGTGCCTCGATTCCGTTGGCCGCATTGTTCGCCATTGCGGTGTCGTCAGCGTTGGGGCAGACGATCAATGTGATGTCCCTGGGCGGCCTTGCCCTGGCCGTGGGCATGCTCGTGGACGATGCCACGGTGGAGATCGAAAACACCCACCGCAACCTTGGGCTGGCTGCCAGGAAGCCTCTGGCGTCTGCCATATTGGACAGCGCGGAGCAAGTGGCTGTGCCCGCCCTGGTCTCGACGCTGTGCATCTGCATCGTATTCGTACCGGTGACATTGCTGTCTGGCTCCGCGAAGTTCATCTTCACACCTCTGGCGCTGAACGTGGTGCTGGCGATGATTGCGTCTTACGGGCTGTCGCGGACACTGGTTCCGACCATCATGCACTTCCTGCTTCCGGCGGAAGTGTCGCTCTATCAAGAGTCAGACAAAGAGTCGCCGCTGAGCAGGAGCCTGATCTGGAGGCTGCATCAGTGGTTCGAGCACGGCTTCGATTCCTTTCAAGAAAGATACAAGACCGCGCTGAACTGGTCGCTCGGGCACCGTGGTTTTACCCTGGCCGCATTCGCGGTACTCGCATTCGGTTCGCTGACTCTCATACCAGTGATAGGGCGGGACTTTTTCCCGTATGTCGATTCGGGGCAGATGCAGTTTCACGTGCGCCCGCCGGCGGGCACGCGGATCGAAACGACGACCGAAGTGTTCAAACGGGTCAACGAGGAGATACGGCGGGTCATTCCACCGGAGCAGCTATCGATGGTGCTGAACAACATCGGGCTGCCGCCGGGTGGTGTGAACCTGGCGTACTCGGCGAGCGACACGACCAGCAACGGCGATGGTGACGTGCTGGTTCTGCTGACAGAAAAGCACCGTCCGACGCAGCAATGGATGCAGATTCTGCGCCAGGACCTCGCACAAAAATTTCCCCAGGAAACGTTCTTTTTCGAGCCGGCAGACATCACAAACCAGACGCTGAACTTTGGGCTTCCGGCGCCCATCGATGTGCAGGTACGAGGCAAGGACGCGGTTTCAACGGCGAAGATAGCAGTGGCATTGCAAGAGCAGATCAAGAACATCCCGGGCGCGGCAGATGTGTTCATACAGCAGGTAGTGAATGCGCCGGCTTTGAATATCAATGTCGATCGGCTCAAGGCGCAGGAATTGGCGCTGACGGACCGTGATATCTCAAGCGATGTTCTGCTGTCGCTGTCCGGCAGCGGGCAGGTGGCACCGAACTTCTGGCTGGATCCGAAGACTGGTGTCAATTATCCGATTGTTGTGCAGGTACCTCAATATCGGCTAACCAACTTCGAAACGCTCAATCAGACGCCAGTAACCTCTCCAATTGCGCAGAACGACCAGCTGCTGCGCAATGTTTCCGAGACTAACCGAGGTTTTTCTCCCCTGACGGTTTCTCACTACAACGCACTGCCGGTCATGGATGTTTTCGCCAACGTAGAGCAGAGGGATCTAGGCGGTGTGGCGACCGATGTCGAAAAGGTCATCAAGGAGAACTCGCGGCACCTGCCACCCGGGGTAACTGTCCAGTTGAGCGGCCAGGTGCTCACGATGAACTCCTCTTTCCAGAATCTGGAAATCGGCATCGCCGCGGCAGTCATCTTCGTGTACCTGCTGATGGCCATGAACTTCCAATCGTGGACTGATCCTTTCATCATCTTGACCGCGCTGCCCGGTTCGTTTGCAGGCATCGTATGGATGCTGTTCCTGACGCAGACCACGTTCAACGTACCGTCTTTGATGGGTGCGCTGATGACCATTGGTGTCGCGACGGCAAACAGCATTCTTCTGGTGACATTCGCCAATGACTCGCGTGCGGAACACCGCGAGGCGACGGCAGCCGCGCTGATTGCCGGGGCGACCCGGCTGCGACCCGTTTGCATGACAGCACTCGCGATGATTATTGGCATGTTGCCGATGGCGCTGTCATTGGGAAGCGGCGGCGAGCAGAACGCGCCTATCGGCCGAGCTGTGATCGGCGGGTTGCTGTTCGCTACAGTGGGAACTCTATTCATTGTGCCGGTGTTCTACTCGCTGTTCAGTAAGAGCGTGCCGGTGAACTGGGAAAAACGTCTAGAGGACGAGACGAGAGGAGCATTCAATGAATGACAATCCGGAAAACGCGCCGCCCCGGTCTGGCACCGTCGGCAATTATCACAGCCCTGCAATCAACAGAGATCGAATCTTGATGGCGGTTGTGGTTCTGCTGATGGTTGGGGCGGCACTGCTTGTGGGCTGGCTGCCGAGGCATAAGCGCGATCAGGAAGTGATGGCGAAAGCAAGTACGGAGCGGACCTCTCTGCCGATCGTAGAGGTCCAGACGGCGCGCGCCACAAGCTCCGAGCAGGAGTTGACGCTGCCCGGCACGGTGACGCCGCTTGAGGCCGCACACATCTATGCGCGTGCGACAGGATTTTTCCAGCGCCGCTACGTCGACATCGGCGATAAGGTGCACACGGGGCAACTGCTGGGGCTGATTTCAGCACCGGATTTGGACGCCGTGGTTGCGCAGCAGGCCTCGTTGGTGAAGCAGACAAGCGCCGGAGTTGAGAGCGCGCTGGCCGCGGTCCAACTGCAGCAGGCGACCTACAGCCGGGTGCACACGCTGGTGGGGCACGGCATACTTTCGCAGCAGGACGACGATGCGGCATTCGCCTCGTTGCATACGGCGGAAGCAAATTTGGAGGCCGCTCAACAGGCAGTGCAGGGAGCCAAATCAGCGCAGGCGCATGCGCAAACGATGGCGGACTTTGAGCAGGTACGCTCGCCCATTGCCGGGACAGTGACAGCGCGCAACGTGGAGGTGGGCAGTTTGGTTTCAGGCAGTGCCGGAGCTGCGCAAGGGGTAACTGCTGTCCCCGGCACAGGCCCGACAGGAGGACCACCGACAGGCGGTGCAGGGGGCGGCGAGCTGTTCGATGTAGTGAATCTCGACCGTCTCGAAGTGTTTGTCACGGTGCCCGAACTAGACGCACAGTTTGTACAGAATGGGCAGCCTGCGCAGCTAAGCTTTACGGAAATGCCGGGGCAAACATTCCAGGGCAAGGTGATCCGCACAACCGACTCGCTCAGCCAGCAGACGCGAACGCTGCTGACGGAGATTCGGGTGACTGACCCGCAGCACCGTCTGCGCCCAGGAATGTTCGCCTCGGTGCAGATGCACTACAAGGCACCCAATCCAGGAATTCTGATTCCCGGGGACAGCTTGATCCCGATGGCGCGCGGTGAATTTGTGCCTGTGGTCAGCGACGGTGTTGTGCATATGCGGCAAGTACAGGTAGGTCGCGATCTGGGAACGCAGGTCTTCATCACAGCAGGGTTGGAAGACGGGGACATGGTCGTAGTGAACCCCAACGACTTAGTCAAGGATGGAGCGCACGTGACCACCAAGCCTGCTCCGCCAGGGCAGCTGGGCAGCGAAGCAAAACCGGCGGCGGAAGGCGCAAAGGGCAGCGAAGGACAGCCTGGCCAATAGGATCTGGGCGCGAGAGGATTGTGGTTGATGATGGGTTTTCTTCAGTATTCCGTGGCGCGGCGTTGTGCTTTGCAGCTCGGTCTGGCGGCAATGTGTTTGTCCGCAGCTTCAGGCGCGACGCCCTGCACTGAAGCACAGCAAACTTCGGCGCTTGGGAATTCGGCTCTGCTGGCTGATGCCCCGAAGCCACAGTTGTCTCTCGCGGAGACAGCTGGACCAGCAAATCCGCAGGACGGCAAGCTGTACCTGTCGCTGCAGCAAGCGTTCAAAATGGCGCTGGAGAACAACCTTGACCTTCAAGTTGAACAGATCGACCAGTCGATCGCGGCAGGAAGCGTACCGTTGGCGCAAGGCGGCGGCCTGCCTCGGCCAATCAATTACACCATCATGGATGCACCTCCGGGAGTGGGGGGAACAGCCGTGCCACTGCTTAGTTTCGCATCGCCAGGGCTGGCGCCAGCGAGCGTGGACCCCACCGCTGCCACGGTTTCCTCGTCATACAACACGAGCCGGGTGCTGGAAACGGCGCGCTCGCTGGCGCTGGGGACGGGCCAGTACTCCGGCGGCTCGCTGGTGCCCGGATTTGACGCGCAACTGATGGGCCGGTATGGGTGGCTACGCCGAAACCCGCAAGTCTCGCTATTGACCGCAACGTCCTCCTCAACCACATCCGCGGACACAGTGACGACGAACAATACCAGTGGCAATACCATCCTGACCAAGGGGTTTAGCCCGGGGACGACGGTCGAGCTGGGGGTCAACGACTTTGTACAGAGCTTCTACTCGGGGCGTTCGTCAGCCGTTCCTTTTTCGCACCCCAATGCATACGCGCTCTTCGCGCAGCCACTGTTCCGTAACGCAGGCCGGGGAAACAATACCCGCTTTATTGCCATTGCGAAGACGAACAAGAGAATCTCGTCAGAGGTGCTGCAGCAGCAAATGATCAGCACGATCACAGGGGTCTACAACCTGTATACAGATCTAATCAGCCTGCAGGACGAAGTCACCGTGCAGCAACAAGCACTGACGGCTGCGGAGCAGTTGCTGAGCAACGACCGGCAGCAGCTCAACGTAGGGCGGTTGCCCCCAGTTGAAGTAGCGAGGGCAGAGTCGCTTGTAACCAGTACACGGGTGTTGCTCGAACAGTCCAAAGCATTGCGTGACCAGCAGCAGGTTATTCTGCGAACCCTCATCGACCCGCGTTCTTTGACTGCCAAGGACTCGCAACTCCCCGACATCGTGGCAACCGACCTTCTCTTGCCGCCCCACGCGGCGGTTGAAACACCTTTGCATGACCTGGTGAAGCAGGCCTGGGACACGCGGCCAGATGTGCAGCAGGCGCGATTACAGATCGTGAATGGCGAGCGGCAGGTGGCGGGATCAGCCAATGCTGCCAAGCCGGAGATCGATGTTTACGGCACGTATCAGAGCAGAGGCGTGGTGTTACCGGGACCGGTGGCGACCGGGGGAAGCACCCTGACAGGGAACACCATACTGGATCAGGTGCCAACCGGCGGCACACGATCGTCGACCTTATATGAAGCGGGCATTCAGTTCAATCTGCCTGTACAGAACCGAGTGGCCAAGGCGAACCTGAGTGCAGATAAGGCAATGTTGCGCCAGCAACAGCTGCGGGAGACGCAGCTGGAGTCTGCGGTTTCCGCAGAGGTGCGCAATGCGATTACAGCTTTACGCGCGGCCGAGAATGGAACGGCCGCGGCCGTCAAGGCGCGCGAGTTGCAGGAGAAACTGCTCTCCGCAGCGGCAGAGAGTTTCCATGCGGGGTATGGGACCAATCTCGCGGTGATTGAACAGGAAACCTATCTGGCGCAGGCGAAAACCACTGAAGTCGTGGCGAAAGCTGCGTGGGTAAAAGCCGCAGCCGAGTTAGACCGGGTGACCGGCCAGATGCTGCAGCGGACGGGGATCGGTTTGAAAAATAGTCAGGGCGAGGTGCAGACGCAACAACCTTGAAGGAGGGCTGAGTCTCAAGATTGGCTTCGCCGCGCGATCATCGTGTTTTGTCTCGTCTGGAGCATCATGTAGCGCTGTTCAGGATCAGGCGAGGGGTCTCGCCATCTCAGTAACTGCGTCGCTGCTGTTATTGCGAAATGTCTTTCTTCTGCGTAGGAGCATCAAGGACATGTTTGTCCCGATGGCCGCCAGCCAGGTGGAGAAACTGCACGCGCCACGGACGGTCAGCAGATGTTGATATGCTTTCAAAAAGGTCTCCTGCAGGACGTCCTCCGCGTCCTCCTGGTGTCGAACGATCCTGTAGATCCTGTTCAAGAGCATCCCGCGGTACAGCAGGCACAATTCAGCAAATGCTTGCTGGTCTCCAGATTTTGCTTGAGAAAGCAGTTGCTCGTCGGGTGGTTGCGGGTGTTGCGCTCCGAAATGTTCGAAAATACTCGTGCTCATTGCATTCCTCAGGGTTGATAGTTCGTGCTTTCAAAGCTTGCGAACATAAAGGCTGATGTACGTCAATGCGCCCGTTAACGCTGTCAGCAGGGAGATGCCAATCCCGATCACAGTGCCGATGTCTTCTCCGGCTTCTTGTGTGCATAAATCTGGATCGAGGTAACGAATCGCCCTCACAATCTCTGCGTCCGTCAGGTATTCGTTGCGTTCCATTACTTCGTGGTTATCCTGCATGAGAAATTCCTCTGAACGAGGCTGCAACGGGTAACGTCAGATCCCCGTTCTTTCGGCGAGAATCGCTCCTCGCGGTTAATAAGCCGCGTGACAATCGCAAACAGAAGACTCGCCGATATGCCACACATCAACACGCCGACGACGCTCTCGAGGGGCCCAAGCGTGCGCCAGTCCAATGGGAGACTAACGTCGTTGCATCCGAGCGTGGAATAACTACTCGCGGAGAAGTAGATCGACGATTCCCACGACGGTAAGCAACGCCAGCGATAGAAGCCTGCCCACAACAGAATCTCCAATCCGTGCAGAACGACAACCGCCATTGCCAATCGCACAACCAACGCGGCTGAACGAAGGGCGCTCATTTCTCGGATATCCCCCGCCAATGCACGTCGTACCCAGGCAATGAGCGCTGAAATTCCGGCCGATTGCAACCACAGCGTGAGGGTTATCAGAGGTAACTCCGCACTAAATCGATGAATAAACATCCGCTCTCTCCTTGATTTGTTGACTACTTCCATCCGCCGCCGAGCGCTTTATAGAGTTGGACCAGGCTTTGGTATTCGTTGTTTCGTGCCTGCGCCAGTGTGAGTTCAGCGTTGAAAAGAGACCGTTGACTATCAAGAACTTCGAGATAATTGGATGTCCCGCCTCGATAACGCATCAGTGATACATTGACCGACTCCTGAAGATCCTTCACCGATTGTTCCTGTCGCTCGCGGACGACGTGGTACTTGTCGTATCCGATCAAGGCATCCGAGACATCTCCGAAGGCGCGCTGAATAGTCTGCTCGTAACCGATCAGAGCCTGCCGATCCTCGGACTTCGCATAGCGCAGGTTGTTGCGCAGAGCACCGCCCTCAAAGATCGGCTGCGTGGCGCTCGCTCCGTAGCTTCCTACGCCGAGCGGAGCAGGGATATTCGATCCCGCAAACTGGCTGTGCCCAAAAGCTGCTCCTCCTGAACCCAGCAGCGATATTTGCGGAAAGAACATTGCTTTGGCCACGCCGATGTTGGCGTTGGCAGCAACGAGGTTCTGCTCTGCCTGACGGATGTCTGGCCTGCGCTCGAGCAAGTCCGAAGGCAGCCCGGCGGGTAGCTGCGGCGGCAAAGTCTCGCTCCAGGTCCAGCCGTTTGGGGTTTCAATTCCAAGAGGCATTCCGCGAGGCACGTTGTCTGGATACTTTCCCAGAAGGATGTTGATAGCGTCCTCGGTCTGGCCGATCTGCCGCTCGAGATCCGGAATCTGTGCATTCGCAGTGTCGAGTAGTTGTCGTGCCTGAAGCACGTCGAGCGTCGTAGCGACACCGTGCTGGAGACGCTGTTCGGTTAGCTTGACTGAGTCTTCCTGCGTTTTCACTGTTTCTTTTGTGATCTGAAGTTGCAGGTCGAGATCGCGAAGCAGAAAGTAATCACTCGCCACATCGCTCACCAATGTGAGGATGACGGTCTGCTGAGCGTCTCGCGTGCCCAGAAGCTGGGCCCTGGCTGCTTCTGTCTCCCGCCGATAGCGCCCAAACAAATCCACTTGAAACACAACGTCCCCAGCGAGCTGAAAAACGTTGGATTTGATGTTTTCGTCGGTCTTTCCACCGCTGAAGTTCGGGTCGAGTGAAACCTGCGGAAACTCATTGGAGCGAGTGATACCAACCTGCGCCCTCGCGGCATTGACGCGCTCGACCGCGAGCTGCAGATCGTAGTTCTGTTTCAGCGCAGTGCGGATCAGTTCCTGCAGTTGCGGATCGTGGAACACTTGCCACCATGGCAGATCGGCGAGCGATGCGCTTTGTGGCGCAGTCTGTTGCGATTGGTCAGGCCCGTGGAAGGCCGGAGGCGTCTGCACCGCCGGCCGATGATAGTTGGGCCCAACCGCGCAGCCTTGGAGCACGAGTGCAGCTAACAGGATCGGCGCGACTTTTGCGAATTTGATTGGCGAACCGTTACGCATCTTGTTTACCCTCCGCGATGGCGCCGGGCTGAGTTGCAGGCGACAGAACGCGTGCGCGTGCGGCCGCAGACCATCGCTCCACCAGATAGAAAATTGCCGGGACCGTGAAGATGCCGAGCACGCTTGCTGCCGTCATGCCGCCAATCACGGTCGTGCCCATAATCTGGCGTGCGACCGAGCCGGCCCCGGATGCGGTCCAGAGCGGAACACAGCCGAGAATGAATGCGAATGAGGTCATCATGATGGGTCGAAGGCGAAGACGCGCGCCTTCGAGCGCCGCATCCATCAGCGGTTTGCCCTGTTCGTACTGCTCCTTGGCAAACTCAACGATCAGAATTGCGTTCTTGGCGGCAAGGCCGATCAACATCACCAGGCCGATCTGCGCGTAGACGTCGTTCTCCATCTGGACCATGTAGGGTGGCAGGAAGAGGCCCAGGACTACACGCCGCAGCCACAGAACTCCGAAAGCGCCGAAGACCGCGACGGGCGTGCTCAGCAGCACGCTGAACGGCAGACTCCAGCTTTCATAGAGTGCCGCAAGAATCAGAAAGACGAAGAGCAGCGAGAAACCGAAGATGACCGACGACGGAACGCCCTCTTCTGCTTTTTGCTCCTGGTAAGACATGCCCTGGTAATCGAAGCCCATCTCATGAGGCATGGTTTGCTTGAAGACTTCTTCGAGAGCCGCTCTCGCCTGATCTCCGCTGTACCCGGGCGCGGCGCTGGCATTAATCTGCGCTGACCGATATTCGTTATAGCGCATGGTGAATTCAGGGCCAGAGCGTGTTTCAAACGATGCGAGAGCGGATAGCGGCACCGTCTCGCCCTGGTTGTTGCGCACGTAGAACTCCCCAAGGTTGTCGGTATTCGACCGATACGGAGCTTCGGACTCGATGTACACCTGCCAGGTTCGGCCGAACTGGTTGTAATAGTTCACGAACAAGCCGCCCATGTCCGCCTGAATTGTGTTGTAAACATCGGGCAATGCAACGCCTTGTTTCAGAACCTTCTCTTTGTCCACCTGGATGAACTCTTGTGGCACGCTCGGTATGAATGTACTGAAGATCGTGCCAATCTCAGGGCGATTGCGAGCGGCTGCAAGGAATTTAGCCAGGTTGTTTGCTAGGAATGGGACGTCCCTGCCGGCGCGGTCTTCGAGGACAAACGAAACGCCTCCCGAAGTGCCTACGCCCGGAATCGCCGGCGGCGAGAAGCTGAAGACCGTCCCTGCCGGCAAATTCTTGAGTTCCTGATTCAAACGTGCCTTGATGGTCTGGTATTGTTCCGCGCGGCTCTTGCGCTCATCCCAGGGCTTGAGGCTGACCCAGAAGAAGCCGTTGTAGCTGGTGCGGACCAGACTGAGTAAGCTGAAACCAACTACGCTCGTCGTGTACTGGACGCCAGGCGTGTCAGCGAGAATTTGTTCCACCTGCCTTGCAGCCGCGCTTGAGCGCTCCAGCGATGCAGCCTGGGGAAGCTGCATGTTGATGTAGAGGTAACCCTGGTCTTCATCGGGCAGGAAGCTGGACGGTAGGCGGCTGCCAAAAAAGATTCCGGCCGCGCCGCAAATCACCAGCAACACCAGCACCATTGCACCCTTGCGAAGGAGCACGCCGGACCAGTGGACGTATTTTTCTGTGGTGCGTTCGAACAGGCTATTGAACCAGTTGAAGAAACGCTGCAGAAGGCCGTGACTCTCTTTCTTTTGCCGCAGCAGGAGGCTCGCCAGCGCCGGGCTGAGCGTCAGTGCGTTGAAGGCGGACAGCACAACCGAGATGGCGATGGTCACGGCGAATTGCTGATAGAGCCTTCCCGTGATTCCGGGGATGAATGCGGTCGGCACAAAGACCGACGAGAGAACCAGGGCAATTCCAATCACAGGCCCGGTGAGTTCGTCCATGGCTTTTAGAGCCGCATCCTTGGGATTCAAGCCTTCCTCGATGTGGCGCTGCACTCCTTCGACAACGACGATCGCGTCGTCGACCACCAGGCCGATAGCAAGTACCAGTCCGAACAACGAAAGCGTGTTAATGGAGAAACCGAAGAGCGGAAAGAGGACAAAGGTACCAACCAGAGAGACAGGCACGGCCAGCAGCGGAATCAGCGTTGCGCGCCAGTCCTGCAAAAAGAGATAGACCACCAGGATCACCAGCACAATCGCGATCAGGAGTGTCACGAGAATCTCTTTCATGCCTTCTGTGACTGAGGCTGTCTGGTCGAGTGATATGGCGTAGTCCATATCACCGGGGAAGCGTTGCTTCATCTGAGTCATGAGCTTGCGGACACCCTGAACCGTTTGCACGGCGTTGGTTCCGGGCAGTTGGTAGACAGCAATCACGGCAGCGGGCTTGCCATTTAAGCGACTGATCAGGCTATAGTCCTGTGTGCCCAGTTCGACGCGGGCCACATCTTTCACCCGGACGATGCCGCCATTCGGCGCTTCGCGGACGACCACGTTGCCAAACTCTTCCGGCGATTTCAGGCGGCCTTGAGCAAGAACCGCATAAGTGAATTGCTGGTTCTTTGGAGCTGGTTCACCTCCGACCTGACCTGCGGGGTTGACCGTGTTTTGCGCCTGGATCGCGTTCGAGATGTCGGAAACGGTGATGCCCAGTTTTGCCAGTTGATCGGGCTTGATCCACAGCCTCATGGCATACTGGCCCGAGCCGAGGACCTGGGTCTGGCCCACGCCATACAAGCGCGCGACTGGATCGTTGAGGTTGATATAGGCGTAGTTGGCCAGATAGTTCGCATCGTGCGTACCATGCGGCGAATAGAGGGAGATCAGCATCAGCGGAGCCGTGGTCGATTTCTTGAGACTGACTCCGTAGCTGTTCACCGAGGGCGGAAGCTGACCGGTTGCCAACTGCTCGCGCGATTGTGTGAGCAGCAGGTCCGTGTTGGGATCAGTTTTGAGATCGAAATCGACGAGCAACGTCGTTTGCTGGTTGGCGGTGGCATTCAGGGAGTACATGTAAGACATGTTGTCCACGCCGTTGACTTGCTGCTCGATGGGAACCGCTACCGCGTCCTCCAGCGTCTTGGCATCAGCGCCCGGGTAAGTGGCCTGCAGCCTGATTTCGGGCGGTGCGATATTCGGAAACTGCGCTATCGGCAGGGTCGCGATGGTAACTGCGCCGACGATGACCATAAGAATCGCGATGACCATCGCCACGATCGGCCGTTTGATGAAGAATTTTGACATGACTGTTTCCCTTTGTGCCTTGAGGCCTCGGCGGTCAGCGTTTACTCGACGTCGCCCTTGAATGGTTTTGTTTGCACTGTCATTCCCGGCCGGAGATTCTGCTGGCCTTCGACAATGACGCGGTCGCCCGGCTTCAATCCACCATCGATGACCCACATTGTGTCTGTGCGTTGTCCCGCTTGCACGGGACGTATGCTGACGCGATTGTCCTTCTCGACAACAGCAACCAGATAGTTGCCTTGCTGTTCGTTCACGGCCGCCTGTGGAACCAGCAGGGCATTCTGCTGCACGCGGACGATGGCGCGAACCTTGCCGTACTGCCCGGGGCGCAAAGCATTGCCAGAGTTTGGAAACAGGGCGGCGAGCTGAATGGCGCCGGTGTTCGGGTTCACCTGGCGATCGGCGAAATAGAATTGGCCTTCTTGTGGATACGTGGTTCCATCGGCGAGGATGAGCTGCAGCTTCCAGTGATCTTTCTCTGATTCTGAAAACCGCTTTTGCAATGCTAGATATTGCTGTTCGCTGACGGTGAAGTAATCTCGGATCGGATCGAGCGTGGAGACTGTAGTCAGAGGACCGCTGCTGGTGCTGACCAGGTCGCCTACTTGTGCCTGGGCAATACCGGCAATACCATCGATCGGCGAGACGACGCGGGTGAAATTGAGATTGATGCTCGCGGTCTCGACTGCGGCTTGACTGGCCTGAATTTGAGCTTTCGCAGCAGCAATCGCTGCCTGTGCAGCCTGTACCTGCGCCTTATTGGCGAGGTTCGTCTGGTTTGCATTATCGAAGTCCTGCTTGCTGACCGCATCAACCTTTGCCAGAGGACCGTACTTCTCTACATTGAGCTGACTCTTGAGTTGGTTCGCCTCCGCGGTAGCAAGCTGAGCCTGATCAAGAGCCAGTTGCGCCTGTGCCTGCGCTAGCTGGCCCTTTGTCTGGTCGAGTGCGGCCTGAAAAGGGCGAGCATCGATCGCAAAGAGGAGTTGTCCCTTGTGGACGAACGATCCTTCCTTATAGTTCCGCGTGAGCAGGTATCCCGTAACCTGCGCCTTGACCTCGGCATTCACCTGCCCGGTAAGAGTTCCGATCCATTCGCCGTAAACAGGAACGTCTTTCTGTTCGACGGCTGCGACCTGCACTACAGGCATTGGCGGAGCCTTCGTCGATGCCTTGGCTCCTGAGTGAGTCACTACATTTACCAGGATGGCCGCGACCAGGGCCCCTGATGCCCATGCCACGTATTTGAGTTTCAGTATGGAATTGATCTTCATTTGTTGTTTCTCCTGCTCCCGGAACGTTGGTCTGCGGCAATCTTCTTTTCCCACAACTGCCCCATCGGGTCTTCGACGGGCTGGCTTCCTGTGATCTCCTCGATGAGCGCTTTCATCCACACGCCCTCCACGACCAGGCGTGCTCCGGCCAGATGCATGGCCAACAAAAGCTCGCGCCCGCCGTCGTCGACACCTGTCAACTGCCTCATGTCAACTTCGATCTGGCTACACGAGCGCTGCGAGGATCTCCAGGCATTCGCTGTTTCGAGAACCCATGGGCCCTCGAGCCTGCCGGCGAGTTCCAGCCTGAAGCAGGTGCCATTTTCATGAACAGTGATTCGCAACATAGCGTTCCCGTCCCCTAATTGGCACGCATCGTGCCAAATCGGAGCACCTGCTAAACCACAGCAGCTTCATGAATTAAGGTGGAGCGCTACTCGTGACTTGCCAGGATTGCGCTGGGCACCCGGCCAGGAAACTGGCAGATGGCCGAGTGGCTGGCACGCGATTGCTTGAATCACGGACGCAGCTCCGCAATCTAATCTCAGGGGTAGTCGATGACCATGCAGATATCGCCCGCAGCCAATTCCCCAAAAGCAGCGATCGATAACGAAGAGCTGTCGTCCCGATACGAAGCACTTATCCGGCTTGCAGAACTCATCCGATCTCATCCGGAGGAAAAGGACCTCTTCCAGACCTGCGCGAACGTGCTGCATCAAGTGATTTCATTCGATGGAATGAGCCACTTTGATTCCTCGCCCAACTGGGTCCAATGGCATTTGCTCGAGCCCTATAACAGCGAATTCGAAGCGATTGCTTTAAAGGCTCTCCCAAGGGAGGAGACCGTCGCATGGTGGGTCTACCAGAACCAGCAGCCGCTGTCGATCCAGTGCGTCGACTGCGATACACCTTTCCCCCAAGTGCTAAAACGGCTCAGCCGATTAGGAATTCGCTCGGTGTGCGCGCTGCCATTGAGCACAGCGCACCGAAAGCTGGGAAGTCTGGTGTTTGTCAGCCACCTCGACAACGCATATACCACTGAGGATCAACGGTTCCTGTCTCTCGTTGCCGATCAGATCGCTGTTGCGATGGACGATGCTCGCGCTCAGCAGCGATTGAGGCTGCTGCTGGACATAACGAATCGACTTGTGACCAAGCTGGAGTTGTCCGACCTGCTTCGCGAAATCGTCGGGAGCATTAGAGAGCTCATGAAATACGAAGCTGTTGGAGTGGCTCTCCCGGATGGTGATGATCGTGAATTGCGCCGTTACGTTTTGGATTCTCCAGACCAGGAGCAAATAGACTCCGAGCACGTACCCGATCTGGTCAAAACCGTATTTCGGACGGGTCGACCGCTCAACGCTACCAAACAGGAGCTTGCCGCAGATCCTCTCATTCCCAGGCAGCGCAATTCGCTCTGCCTTTTCCCTCTCATCAGCCGAGATCGCGTACTCGGTGTCTTCGGTGTGGGCAGTTCGCGCGAAAATGCTGTCATCGACGATGACCTGACATTCCTTGGCGAGGTTGCCAATCGGATCGCGCTGGCTGTTGAAAACGCGCTTGCGTATAAGCAGGTTTCGGAACTCAAGGATCAGCTCGCACAGGAAAACGTATATCTCGAATCGGAGATCCGCAGCGAGCTCCATTTCGAGGAGATCGTCGGAAAGAGCGAACAACTGCTTCGGGCTCTCAAAGAGGTCGAAACGGTCGCGCCCACCGATTCCACCGTGCTGATTTACGGCGAGACTGGAACGGGAAAAGAGCTGATCGCCCGAGCCGTGCATAATCTCAGCTCTCGTAAATCGAACGCGTTTGTGAAATTGAATTGCGCAGCGATTCCCATGGGCTTGCTCGAAAGCGAACTCTTTGGCCACGAGAAGGGTGCGTTCACCGGCGCAATCACGCAGCGGGTCGGGCGCTTCGAACTGGCGAATCGCGGAACGATCTTCCTCGATGAAGTAGGAGAAATTCCTCTTGAGCTTCAACCGAAACTCTTACGCGTTCTGCAGGAGCGCGAGTTCGAGCGTCTGGGTAGCTCACGTACGCTTCGAACAGATGCGCGGCTGATTGCGGCAACGAATCGCGACCTGAAAGCATTGGTAGAGGAACAGAAATTCCGATCCGATTTGTACTACCGGCTGAATGTTTTTCCGATAAGGGTACCCGCACTGCGCGAACGCAAAGAGGATATCCCCGTGCTGGTCCGGCACTTCGTTCAAGAATTCAGCCGCCGCAACAACCGCGTGATTGACACAATCTCTTCTGAAACCATGCAGGCGTTGATCCGTTATCACTGGCCGGGGAATATTCGAGAGCTTCAAAATGTGATCGAGCGAGGCGTGATCATTTCACGGGGCCCCGTGTTGAATGTGGCACTCGCCGAACTCACCCCGGATGTGACTTTGACTCCAGCTTTTGCAGCCACAAGTTCCAGATCAGCCTCCCACGATAGCCTTCAGGAGGTGCTCGAGCAAACAGAGCGGAGTCAGATTTTGAGCGCACTGGAAGGGGCGAAAGGAGTGGTAGCCGGGCCGAACGGAGCGGCGGCTCGTTTGGGACTCAAGCGTTCGACACTCCAGCTCAGGATGCAGAAGCTGGGGATCCGGCTCTCGCGAACCGCCGTTGACGGGCGCCAGCAAACAACGCAATGAGCAGAGCAGCCCAGCTTCTCTGCCAGATTTGCAGTTCCGTGATGCCGTCAGGAGAGGCGGGCGGCACTTCGGAAACAAGCGATGGCTCCTTCTTTATAATCACTTCTCACGTCTGTTGTTCTACGTTCTTGAGACTAACGCTACTATGATTACTTTGCGGCCGACCTGTCTGCGGAGCAGGCTGCTTTCATGGCACGATCGCAGGTACTTAACGCAGCGGAAAAGTGTAAGGCAGTCAGTGCTTCATATATGCAGTTTACCTGTACAGATAAACTGTATACAGTGATACACTGGGTTCCGTGAATGATCGGGTGAGTCCTTCTCAAGCCGAGCGCGCCTCTGAACTGGCAGCAAAGCTTCGGGCAATTTCTGGCAAACTCAAGCGGAAGCTGCGCGAACAGGGTGGGCACAGCGATTTGAGGCCTTCGCAAGTCTCCGTTCTGCTTCGTATCGAGAAAGACGGTCCTGCAGCGGTATCGAGCTTGGCTCGAGGTGAGGGAATGCGTCCTCAGTCGATGAGCGCCATCATCACGTCGTTGTTGGAAGCCGGGCTGGTGAGGGGCTCTCCGGACCCGAACGATAGACGGCAGACCTTGATGTCCCTCTCCCGGAAGTGTCAGAAGTTGCTCAGGGATGGTCGTGCCGCAAGGCAGGATTGGCTCGCGACAACGATCCGGATGAAGCTGTCCTTCCATGAACAGGAAAGGCTTGCTTCTGCCGTCGATTTGCTTGCGCGCCTCATTGAAGACTGATGCCTTCGCGTACAACCACTCAGCTCTCATTCAGATCCCTGTCGAGGAGAAGAACCTAATGCCCGTTACAACGCTTGATCCAAAGACCGCCCTCGTTGTCGTTGATCTTCAGAAAGGCATTGTCAACTCACCTTTTATCCATCCGGTCGCTGGCGTCATTGAGCGAACCTGCGTTTTGCTTGATGCCTTTCGTCAGCGTGATCTCCCGGTCGTTCTGGTCAATGTCGCTGGAGGTGCACCAGGCCGGACGGAGCAACCGCGCCGTTTCTCGACGCTCTCCAAGGGATTCAGCGATCTGATTCCGGAGCTAGGTCGTGAGGCCAGCGATATCGTGGTAACGAAGCGGACATGGGGCGCGTTTGCGAGTACGGACCTAGAGGCGCAACTGAAGGCCAATGGGGTAACGCAGGTTGTTGTCACAGGTGTAGCAACCGGAACCGGCGTCGAAGCCACTGCCCGACAGGCGTATGAGCAGGGATTCAACGTCACGCTTGCCCTCGATGCCATGACCGATGTGCGCGCCGAAGCGCACGAGTACAGTCTTGCAAGTGTCTTTCCCCGGCTCGGAGAAACGGGCTCAACCCAGGACATTCTTAACCTGCTGGCGAGAAGGAACGTGTAACCATGACCTGGCTTCATCTTGTATCGTACTTCTTTGGAGGAATTTTCCTGGCCAACGCCGTTCCGCATTTTGTCAGCGGCATGATGGGACAGCCCTTTCAGTCTCCCTTCGCAAAGCCGCCAGGCAAAGGGCTTTCCTCGTCCACAGTGAACGTTCTCTGGGGCTTCTTCAACGCCGTCGTCGGCTACCTTCTCATGGTGCGCGTTGGCAATTTTGATCTGAGATCGATAAGTGACGTTCTTGCTCTTGCGGTTGGCGCACTGCTTATCAGCCTCCAGTCGGCGCGGCATTTCGGCCAGTTTCATGGAGGCAATTCCCCGGAACGTTCATGAAGAATCCAACGGCGGGTGCTTTCCGCGCATTGAACATCTTCAATTTTCGCGTGTGGTCA
>Ga0209004_1000066_pt1 | contig 29197 bp, 24 predicted proteins | sample TexAe_RefH0_M1_FD_187948 | JGI IMG/M metagenome (GOLD analysis project Ga0209004, IMG submission 187948) | Forest soil microbial communities from Davy Crockett National Forest, Groveton, Texas, USA - Texas A ecozone_RefH0_M1 (SPAdes) (version 2) | ecosystem: Environmental > Terrestrial > Soil >... | reverse complement strand
GCTCCAGTCTGCCAAACAACCAACAAAATGAATACAAATCTTCAACCAACGGCGAACTGTCAAATCCCAATCTGTCTCACGGAAGGGGTTCACCTCAGAGATTGTCAACTGCTTTTTTATTCACCTCACCCCAAGCGGTTGATTCGAAACGCAAAATTCCCGATCCGGATTTGCAGATAATTTTCTCTCTCTGTCGCACAATGGAATTGCAGTAATTTCTCCACGTAGAAGCATACCCGCACCCATTCTCAAAATGGGCGGTAAGAGCCGGAAACCTGCAAAGTACAATCCGAACTGGATCATCTGCGGGGACAATAACTCCTTTACTGAGAGGATTCTGGAAATATCTCCAATGAACAGAGGAGTTTAGAGACAGCCTGATCCTATAACCCCTTTAAGCAACGGATTTTACGTCCAGAATCCGCCCCAAAAAAAGTTCGCCGGTTGGAACGCCCAAGTCCCGGACAATTTCGAGCCGCAAGAACGGGGAGGTTTGAGACTTGCTCTAGAAACGCATCGATGGAATGCCCTGCAGCAGGAAAAGATACCGATCCCGCGTCGCGTCTGGCCCTGCGTTGATCGGGCTGTTGAGATGAATGAGCGAATTGTCCGTCGTGTCGTACTTCGGCCAAACAGGCACTCCCGCCCCATTGGGGTCGCCCGTCTTCGCGAAGTTCGTCCAGTACGTCATCATCGCTTCACTCAATTGCCGATCCTCGGGCCTGATCGTTTCCCCAGGCCGCGTATCCAGCGTCCCGAACACGTACTCGATGTCGTCGGAGTGGAATGCAAAAGTCCCAGGATGATATTTGCTCGGCAGCGCCGCCAATTCGAAGTGGTACCGGTACACCGGCGCATCACTTGTCTTCCGCTGCGCCTCCAGCCATTTCCACGTTCCAAATGCAATGAACTGGTCGCTCCCAAAATCAATCGCCGACCGCAGCGCCTGCGCATCCGTATCGCCCGGATACAACTTCAAAAACTCATCCGCGCGATCCGCAAACAACTTCGTCGCCATCTCTTTCCACTGAGCCACCGTCATTCCGCGCATAGCCGCAAAGCTGCCCTCATCCGCATTCCATCCAGCCAGCAGCGGAACATGAGCCTGCTTGCCGGCCGCATACGTGTCGGGAACAGGCTCGGTCAAAAACTTCCCGTCGACAACCGGCGCGAAACCCGTTTGCCCCTTTGTTTTCGCCGCCTCCAGCACCTTGTCCGTCGGCATCGCGCGCAGTTCAGCCAGATCCTTTACGCCCAGCGTCGCCACCCACTTGTCATCAATCGCGGCTCGCTCTGTCACAGTTTGTCCGCCCAGATTCAACGCACTCGGAAACGCTGCGCCGCTCTCCCCGATCGCCTTTGCAAACAGTCCCTGCGCCATCGGAGAAGCCATCAACGTGCTCACCGCAAACGATCCCGCGCTCTCGCCAAAGATCGTCACGTTGTTTGGATCGCCGCCAAACGCCGCAATGTTTGCCTTCACCCACTGCAACGCGGCAACCATGTCCATCAGCCCGTAGTTGCCCGCGACGCCGTTGTTCTCCTTCGCCAACTCATCGGTGACAAGGAACCCGAACACGCCAAGCCGATAGTTGATCGTGACCAGCACCACGCCCTTCAGGGGCAGAAAATCTCCGTTATGCCGCGGTTCCGAACTCGCGCCCCCCGAGTACCCGCCGCCGTGAATCCAGAACATCACCGGCAGTTTGGCGTCCTTCTTCGCATCCGCAGGCGTGTAGACATTCAGAAACAGGCAGTCCTCGCTCGGCCCCGCATCCTGAAACACCATGTCATCAAACACGCGTCCCTGCGCGCAATGCGCACCATACTTCGTCGCGTCGCGATCGCCCTTCCACTTCGCCGGCGCCTGCGGAGCCTTCCAGCGCAGATCGCCCACCGGCGGCGCCGCATACGGCAGCCCCATGAACGCCCGCACCTTGTCGCCGTTAATCGCCTTGCCGACGACCTTTCCCTGCTCCGTCTTCACCTTCAACGAATCCGCATTCAAGTTAGCCGATACTCCCACAAACAGCCCCACAACCGCCAAGGCACACAACACCTGCGTACGAAAAAACATTGCAAATTCCTCCGCGAGATACCTTATCAGGACGGGCCGAAGCGCGCTGTGGTTTCAGCTCGAAGCGGCGCACGGACAGAATTCTCCAAGCAAACAGATTTTCGAAGCGTTATGCTTTTGCAAATGAATCCGAGGCAGAAGCTCGCAATAGCAGCATGTGTGATTCTACTCATTCTGGAAATTCCGATCCCCTATCTAGCATCGCCTGAGTGGACGGTCGTCGTAACCGATGAAAGCGCTCGTCCGCTGACCGGAATGCCGGTACTTCTTAGCTATGAGAACTACTCCGTCGAAGATCATGATCACGAGATTGATCTCCTTACGGATTCGAATGGCCGTGTGATTTTCCCCGCTCAGAAACGTAAGGCATTGATCTTGAGCCGCTGCTACTACACAGCACGATCCGCGATGGCGCTTGCACACGCCAGCTTTGGACCGAATGCGTCCGTTCTTGTGTTCGGAAATGGACGCGAAGGATCAGTTAATTCCCCTGATGGAACTGTGTACTTCTGGAAGGGGCAACCGGACCGTGTAGCCTCGACGATTGTCGCAAGACCGAGAGAATAAATGGTGCTCTCTTTATTTCAAGATCTCCGCCGCCAGCAGATCCTTCATCTCCTCGCGCCGACGAATGAGTCGATGCTTCTTCCCTTCCACCAGCACTTCCGCAGGCCGAAAACGCGAATTGTAATTGGAACTCTGCGCCATTCCATACGCGCCCGCATCCAGCAGCGCCACCAGGTCGCCCTCTTCAACAGGCTTCATCATTCGATCCCGCGCAAAGAAGTCGCCTGTCTCGCACACCGGCCCAACCACATCCACCGCACGTGCACGACCAGCGCGTGGCTTCACCGGCACAATCTCGTGATAAGCCTGGTAGAGCGCAGGCCGGATCAGATCGTTCATCGCCGCGTCGGTAATCACGAAGGTCTTCTTGCCGTTCTTCTTCACGTTCAACACGCGGGTCACCAGCGCTCCTGCCTGCGCCACGATGAAGCGCCCCGGCTCAATCAGCAGCTTGCCATCAAATCCCGCCAGCGCCTTCTCGATCGCCGCCGCATACTCCGTCACCTTCGCTGCCGGATCCGCCCCATCTGTACCACCGTGCTCCCGGGGTCCCCTGCGACGGGTCTTCGTCGCTGGGGTGGAGTGATAATCGATGCCGAGTCCACCACCTGCATCCACAACCTTCAGCGCAATCCCCTCGCGCTTAAGTTGCATGACCAGCTTGCTAACGCGTTCCATCGCAGCGCCGAACGGCTGAGCCGACCGAATCTGCGACCCGATGTGCACGCTGATCCCGTGCGGCTCCAGCCACTTGTTCGTCACCGCCGAGCGATAGATCTCCGCCGCCTTACGGATGTCGATTCCAAATTTGTGTTCACGCAGCCCAGTCGAAATGTACGGATGGGTCTCCGCAAACACGTCCGGATTGACCCGCAATGCGAATCGCGCCCTGATCTTCAATTTCCGCGCACGCGATCCCAGCAGTTCAAGCTCGGCCTCGCTCTCTACATTGAACTCAAGAATTCCCGCTTTCAGCGCGCGATCGATCTCCGCTGCCGTCTTGCCCACACCGGAAAACACCACGCGCCCGACAGCATCCGGTGCAGCAGCAATCACCCGCTCCAGTTCGCCGCCGGAAACAATGTCGAATCCAGCCTCCTGATTTGCAAGAAGCCTCAGAATCGCAAGGGATGAATTGGCTTTCACTGCATAGCAAACCAAGTGCTCCCGTTTGGCAAAGGCCTTCTGGAACATCAGGAGCCGCTCAACAATTTGGTAAGCGGAATAAACGTAGAACGGAGTGCCATACTTCCTGGCCAGCGTCTCCAATGAAACGCCGTCGCAACTCAGCGCGCCACGCGCACCGTCGCGATGAAAAGGACGAAATGAAGTTTTCAAATCCGAATTCAAAATAGGCTTCCAGGATCGAACGAGATGCTCTGAGCCTATCGCATTTGTACCGGCGCTCTCTCGCAATTCGAACCAGCCAGATCTTCTCAGGTTCTCGAGAATCCGAGCAGCATCAGAACTCGAACTGTCCCAGCCACGGAGCCACAAGCGCCGCAACCTTATCCGGTTGCTCATAAGCCGCAAAGTGCCCCGCATCCGCCAGCAGGTGAAACTCGCATCCGCCTTCCGCTGCCTCGAAAGCCCGCATCTCCGCTTCCGTAATCCCCGGATCCTCGCCGCCGCAGATTGCCAGGATGGGCGCATCAATGCCCGCAATGTCAGGCACCGAGTCTGGCCTCGTCGCCAGCCCCGCCTGGGTTGCAATCACAGCCTCAGCAGTCAGCGTCATCTGTGCCCGCAACTCCGCAACGATCACCGGACGCTGTTTCCGCGCACTGGCCCCGATCAGTGTCTGCGCATTCCCATCGAACACCCCCTTAGTGCCTTCGCTGCGAATCTTCGCAATGGTCTCCACGCGCTTGACGAAGTTCGCTTCAGCATCCGGCTGGGCCTTTGAGCAAACAATCGCCAACCCGCGCATCCGCAGCGGCGCCCTGCGCCAAAGCTCCATCATTACGTAACCGCCGATCGAGCAGCCTGCGAACACCGCCTCCGGCAGCGCCAGGCGATCCATCAGGGCAAGCACATCCGTCGCCAGCTGTCCCATGCTCAGCACTGGAGCGTCGGGCACGCGCTGAAAGCCGCCAACGGGCAAATCTTTTCCGAGTTCTGAAGCTCCGTGTCCACGCAGATCAGGCACAATCGCGCGCACTTCGCCCAGTTCCCCAATCATGGGGAGCCAATAAGCGTGATCAAGAGGAGTTGGGTGGAGAAAAATAACTGGCAGGCCCGAACCGATTTCTAGATAACTAAGGTTCGCCCCGTTCGAATCGTACTGCTTGCTCATACACTGGGAGGATACAGCAGTTTCGAAATTGGTGTAGACCGAAAGCACACAGTCAAGTGGCTTTTCCCATCCAGGGAAATAGCCACCTTTCACTACGCCTGAAAAGTCTACGTGCATTCCGAAACGGCTCTAACGGCCCGGCGTGCTCGGCGGATAGTTCCCCGGTGGATAACTTCCCGGACCGCTCGGCTGGTACGTCCCCGGCATCGCAATCGGCTCTTCCGGAATTCCGATCCAGCCGGCAAGGTAGGCGACGCCCACCAGTCCGCTCGTAAACAGGCATCCCACCACGGTCAGAATGCGGACCATCGTGACATCCCATCCATTCGCCTGGGCCACCCCAATGCAGACGCCCGCGATCTGACGTCCGGCAATCGGCCTCACCAGTGGCCTGCCCGGCTGCGGAGGCGCAGCAGTCACCACGTTCCCGCAATTCGAGCAAAACCGCGCGCTCGGCGGTAATGAGGTTCCACAGCGTTGACAATAGAAGGGCATGACCAACCTCCGGGAAATCGCGCTTTCGATTCCAACATATCATTACGCAATCGGGGCCAGTCCGGTTCCGGTCCCGCACTCTCACAGGGATGAGCCAGTCTCGCTAACTCCCGTTTAGTTGCCGTGATACGGGGAATTCAGGCGCTTTCGCGCGGTATCGGCTCGCGACGTATTGGGGCCTGCTGCGATCGCAGCCTGGTAGTCCTTCAAAGCCACTTGCCGTTCGCCCAGTACATCGTGACACTCGCCAGCCGCCAACAGCGTCCGCACCTTCAATTCCGGCCCTACGCCCTTCGAGCCGGCCGCCTGCTCATAGGCACGCGCCGCATCGGCATAGTGGCGCTGGCCGCGCAGCGCGTCGCCGAGACCGAAATAAGCCAGCTCAGGCCGCGCTTCGGCAAAGTAGCCTGGCTTCGCGCTGTCGGCCACAACTTCCTCATAGGCGTGGACCGCTCCCATTCCCTCGCCCGCATCCTTGCGCAGATTCGCCTCTTCCAGGCAGAACAGATAATCCCTCGGATACTGTTGCTTCAGGCTCCGCACCACATCGATCGCATCCTTGTATTTCCCCTCGCGCCTCAGGAAGAGCGCGATCACGGTACGCGCCTCAACGCTGGTAGCCGGACCGCGGCGCGCATCATCCCGGAGCATCTCCATGCCCTTGCTCTTCGACCCTGTGATGCCCACAAACCCAATCAGAAACTTGAATGGCAGCGGCAGCGCGCCTACGACATAGTCGTAGACACCCACGACAAGCTTCGCATCCACGTAGTTGGGATCGATTTGCAAAGCGCGAGCGCAATCGTCCTTCGCTTTGCCGGCCAGCCTGAACGCGCTCGCAAATCCACGCTCCACCATCGCCACATACGTGCATCTCAGGCTGCGCACCCAGCCACGCGCAAAGAGAGCGTCCACGTCATTGGGATTCTTGTTGATACGCTCATCAGCCTCTCGCACGGCCTCATCGGCCAGCGCAAATATCTGGTCGCGCTTTTTCGGATCTTCGTCGGTCGCATGCTTTCCGGTCAGAAATCCATCGTTCGCGTAGAAGGTCGTATCGAGCAGATCCTGCCGATAGAGTTCCTGAAATACCACGGCGTCAAGCAGCATTGCCGTCGCGTATGGATCTCCGGGATGTTGCTGATGGATCCGATCGAACCGTGTCACCGCTGCGGGATAATCCAGCAGATAGAAATAGCGGTAGGCTTCCTGCACCTGGGGGTCAAGATTCAAAGGATTTGTATGGACCTTGTCATCCGCAAAACCCACCGTTGCTGCGCTGACCAAAACTGCAAGGCATAGGACAATTCGCAGGCGCGACTCGCGATTTTTTTGCTCCATTGCTCCCCGTGCATTCCGCGCACATAGCGCGCCGCGGAACCAGACTCTTTGAGTTTATCGGAGATGCATCGGGCGCATCTCAGGCCTCGCCCGAGGTTCCGTGCAAGGCCTGAGATCGTTCGCTTGAATTGCCGGTACTATCTGGTTTCCGGCTTTGGCTTCTCCTGTCGGGGAGCAGGAGCGGGCTTTGATTCATGCTGAGGTGCGGGATGCGCAGCTGGCGCGGGGTGAGCCTCATGCTGCGGAGCAGGATGCGACTCGTGTTGTGGAGCAGGACGCGATTCCGGAGTCGAACGCGCTTCAGTTCGAGGAGCCGGCGCTGGGCGCGACTCGGCCCGGGGTGAAGGCGCTGGTCGCGACTGCGTCCGGGCCTCCGGTGCCGGACGAGACTCGGCACGAGGTGCGGTAGTCGCGTGCGACTCTGTTCTCGGTTTTTCCGCTGGAGCTGTCCGGGCCTCAGTCCGTGATTCCGTTCTCGGTGTGGTTGTCCGTGATGGTGTGGTTGTCCGTGATTCTGTCCGCGAAGGTGTTGTTCTCGCGTCAGTCGTCGTTCGCGACTCGCTTCGTGCCGGAGCTGTGCGCGATTCAGTGCGAGCCGGCGCTGTGCGCGACTCCGTCCGCGCTGAGGGCGTTCGCGATTCTGTCCGTGTCGACGGAGCAGTACGACTTTCAGGAGCTGTCCGGGCTGTTGTGCTTCGCGGCTCCGTTTTCGGCGAAGTCTTTTCCGTTGGAGCAGTCCGCGCCGTCGTTCCTTGTCTCGTGGCTCCTTCTCTTGTCGTTCCTTGTCTTGTTGCTGCGGGCTTTGCCGCTTCGCGCCCAGAAGCCGCCGTCGCGCCCGCGTTTCGTTCGCCGCTGCCCATCGGCCTCGCTACTGCCAGGGTATGCGGATGTCCTCCGTTCGCCTTTGCGTATGAGGTGCGGTCCGCACGCGCAGCCTGGATATGCTGTTGCTGAACCGAAGTTGGCGCGGTGTGCCGGCCGCCCATCGCCGCTCTCTCCACCGGCGTAGGGTCGTGGTGTATTCCGTTTGGTCCTCCATTGAACGCGACATGCCTGTCGTTTGCGATCGTATTGTTGCGCACGATTGTGTCGTTCACATAGGTGTTGTGGATGATGGTTGTATTCACCCGCATCACCGCCGTGTTGTAGGCGAACGCACCTCCGCGCCACTCGCCGCCCACAAATCCGACTCCCATGTAGCCGAAGCCATAGTCGATTCCACCGTAGTACCCGACCTGGTCGCCCCAGTAGCCGTCGTGGAAGCGATAGCGCCCGCCTTCCCAGCCCCACCATGGCGGTGTCCACAGTGCTCCCACATAGGGTGCGGGAACCCACTCGCCGGGAACCCAGTAGTAGCCGTCATCACCGTAAGCCCAGTATCCCGGCGACCACATCCAGCCTTGTTCGGGGCAGAGCGGCTGGTCATAAACCGGCAAAATTGGCGGAGCGATGTTTACTGTGATCAGGACGCCCGCAAACGAGGCCGCGGGCACAAGAATAAGCATCAGCGCTGGAAGAACCCAGCGCACACACCGAAACAAACGCATCGGAGATCCTCCTTGGATTCCCCGCCTGTCCCTATAAATATGCTGTATCTATGACAGGCCGGGCCCAACCACGAGCGATCATCGGTTAGCGCGGACCTTGAGTGCGCCGACTTGCAATAACGTCGGCATCGGATTCGTCCGCCCGGTTCAGCTCAGTTCCAGCCCGTTCGGCATTTCCGTCCAAGGCGCACTGAGTACATCACGTGGCCAGACTGCTAACTTGGAGCCGCAGTCGATCGAATCAGTTGTCCAGGGCAGTGGAATAGCGGAAATAAAGCTCGGTTCCCCCAAGCACGGTCATCTGAAATGAGGAAGTTATCCTGTGCAGAATGCGCGTCAATCTTCACGCAGCAACTTCATCGGATCTACGGCCAACGCGCGTTGTGCGGGGATCCAGGTTGCCACCAGCCCTAGTATCAGCATTGCCAACACCACGCCGGCCAGCACTAAGGGATCACGAGGCGTCGCCTGATACACGATGAATGCAAGCACCCGGCTTGCCAGCACTCCCAGGAGCAATCCCGCCGCCGACCCCACCGCAAGCAGGTTCATCGCACGCCCGAGCGCAGCCCGCAGCACCTCTCTTCGTTGCGCGCCAAGTGCCACGCGAATGCCGATTTCCTTGAGCCGCTTGCTCAGCGAGTACGCCGCCATGCCAAATATCCCGGTAATCGACAGGATCGCACCCATCATGCCTAGAACACCCAGCGACGCCGTGGCCATGCGCGGTCCAAACATAAGCGTGTCCAATTCTTTGTCCCGGGTTTCGATTTGCAGTGGCATTCCCGTGTCGAGTTGCCGCAAGGCGTTCCTCATTGCTGCGCCCAAGGGGTAAGAGGCGTTGTCAGAACCGGGACGTGAATGTACCACCAGGATTGTGGAGCTTGTCGGTGACTGCAGAATGGGGAAAAACATGGCCGGCACCGGATCTTCAGTGAGACTGCTATATTTTCCGTCTTCGGCAATACCCACCACCTGGATGCGCGTTCCATCCTTTATCTTGTACCAATGCCCGATTGCGCCGGCTTCGGAGCCGAAGACCTTGCGCGCAAACTGTCGGTTCACCACGGCGACGCGCGGCGTGTTTTTGTCATCCTGCCAGGTGAAAGTCCTCCCCGACATTATGCTTGTACCTGCCGCGTGGAAGTATTCGGGAGAGATGTTAAAAAATGGAGCATCGGCCGCGGCGTTTGATGGCCGCAGGTCGGACGTATTGTCGGTGAAGACGATCGAGTCGCCAAAGCCAACCGCAGATAAGGGCAACCCGTCGGTCAATCCCACAGACTCCACTCCGGGAAGCGCCTTGAGGGCCTCAATCATGCGCTTCTGCATCGCGGGAATGCGATCGGGGGTGTAGCCAGACATACTCAGGTCAGTCGATGCCAGCATGGTGTTCGCGATATCGAAACCGAAATGGGCGTGCAACGAGCGCATCAGCCCACGCACGGCAACCAGCGAGGATGTGACGAGTACGCCGCAGATGGCAATCTGAACGACCAGCAGCACATCCCGTGCGCTCACCCGCTTCCCTACGCTCCTTCCGGTTCCTGCCTTGACCACCTCGTATGGATTCGTCCGCAGCACCTGCTTTACTGGCACCGCGCCAAACAGTAGTCCGCTCACCAGAGCCAGCAGCACCGCGACGACATACACCTTTGCATCGGGATTCACCGACAGATGAAGGGGAAGAGTAGGAAAAGGCTGCCATGCGCTCAGAGCGCGCAGCAGCACCACGCTGCCTAACAGCCCAATCCCGCCGCCTGCCAGAGAGATCAGGATCGCTTCAGTAAACAGTCCGCGTAGAATGCGTTTGCGGCTCGAGCCCAGTGCGAGCCGCAGGGCCACTTCCTTGGAACGATCCGCGGCGCGCGCCGCAAATAAGCTGCCCAGGTTGGCGCATGCAGCCAGCAGGATCAACGCGGTCAGCAGCATCAACCCCGCCATGAATGCCCGCACTGGCTTTCCCAGATAATCGCCATAGAGACTCGGACGCCTGAGGACGAACCTCATTTTGCCCACGTCATTGGGATAAGTCTTTTCGAGATACGCGCCGATGGAGTTCAAGTCGGCGGTGGCCTGCGCCGGAGTGATGCCCGGCTTGAGATGGCCCATCACCTGGAAGATCCACTGGTTCCCGCGCGCATTCGGGTCGTTCCCGGCCAGCAACTGGTCCTCAGCGAGCGGCAAAAAGAAATCGGGGTTGAAGAAAAGGAGCGTTCCATTAAAATCCGGCGGCGCGACGCCGAGGATGGTGAACGGATGCCCATTGAGTCGCACAACACGACCCACCGCGCCCGGGTCATCGTGAAAACGGGTATGCCAATATGCGTAGCTGAGCACCATGTAGGGAGCGCTATTGGGCCCACGCTCATCGGTTGCGTGGAAGAAATGGCCGAGATACGGCTGTAGGCCCAAGGCGTCGAAGTAGTTCCCGCTGGCTTCTTCGCCCCATGAACTGGATGGATTCTCCCCCGTGTCCAGTCCCACCTGAATGACGTTGTAGGCTACGAGGGTCTCGAAGCTGCGGGTGCGATCGCGCAGATCGAGATAGTTTGGATAGGACGCACTTCCGGAGGGTTGGTCTTCTTGCTGAAGTGCGTAGAGGCTCTGCGGCTGAGGTACATTCAACGGGCGCAGAATGAATGCGTTCATGACACTGAAAACTACTGCGTTTGCGCCAATCGCCAAGGCCAGCGTCAAAATGGCGGCGATGGTGAATCCGGGTGTCTTGCGCAGGACACGAAGGGCGAACCTCAGATCCAGAATCGTGGTCCGCCAGAAACTCCCGCCACTCGCTTCACTAATCTCTTCTCTGTACTTCTCCCGGCCGCCAAACTCGATGCGAGCGCGCCGCTCCGCGGCTACGCGATTCATCCCCGCGCGAACCAGATCGTCTGCCCGGTGCAGGATGTGCGCTCCAAGTTCGGCTTCCATCTCCGCGTCCATCTCGCTCCGACGGAAGGTTGCCGCTATGCGAAAGCGAACCCGATCGAGAAGTCTCATATCTCCTCCGGCCGCGCCCCCAGCGCGGAAGCCATGGCCGCCGCCAGGCGATTCCAACCGTCCGATTCTTCGCGCAGGCGCTTGCGACCCGCTGCTGTCAGTTCGTAGAACTTGGCCCGGCGATTGTTGTCGGAAACTCCCCAACTTGCTTTAAGCAGTCCCTGGCGCACCAGCCTGAAAAGCGCCGGATATAGCGCCCCCTGTTCCACCAGCAGCGCCTGCCCGGTAATCTGCGAAATCCGCAACAAGACCCCGTAGCCATGCAATGGCCCAAGCCACACGGCTTTCAAGATCAGCAAATCGAGCGTGCCCGGAAGCAATTGGGCCTGGTCTCCCATTCGCCCTCCTAATTTGGTTAGGAGAGTACCCCGCTTCTCCTAAGCTGTCAAGGAGAAAGATTGCGCAATATCCTCATGCCGCTTTCCTACCATCCGGCTCACTGCGCTATCTTTTGTGAAGTAGCTTTGGCATTTGCGGAAAGATATTCATGGACGTTCTCAAACATCTCTTTGAGCAGCACTTTCACTTCCCTGCCACCGACGTCAACCCACTCCAGGGTCAGCTCGGAGGATCGGGGCGCACGATCGTGCGGCTTTCTGGTTCGGAGAAAAGCGCCATCGGCATTCTCTATCCGGTGCGAGAGGAGAACGTTGCCTTCCTCGAATTCTCCCGCCACTTCCGTCGTCACGGGCTATCCGTTCCTGCGATCTACGCCGAAGACCTCGCTCACGATGCCTACCTCGAGGAAGATCTAGGGGACACAACGCTGTTCGAATTTCTCAGCAAGCATCGCAGCGGCGATGTGGTCGCAATGCCTGCAATCGAAGCGTATCGCAAGGTCGTTGCGACCCTCCCGCGCTTTCAGATCGAGGCCGGCCGCGATCTCAACTACAAGGTGTGCTACCCCCGCTCCAGCTTCGATCGCCAGTCAATTGCCTGGGACCTGAACTACTTCAAGTACTACTTTCTCCGCCTAGCCGGCATTTCTTTCAGCGAGCAGGCACTCGAAAACGACTTCACGCGGCTCACCAAACTTCTTCTCGCGGCGCCGCACGACTACTTTCTCTATCGCGACTTTCAATCGCGCAACGTAATGCTCCGCAATGGTCAGCCCTTTTTCCTCGATTACCAGGGAGGACGCAAGGGCGCTCTCCAATACGACATCGCTTCCCTCCTCTATGACGGAAAGGCAGACCTGCCTCCTGCGCTGCGCCAGGAACTCCTCGATTATTACTTTGACTGCTTGTCAGCGTTCATTCCCTTCGATCGCAGCGCATTCATGGAGCACTATTACGCCTACGTTTACGTCCGCATCATGCAGGCTCTCGGCGCATACGGGTTTCGCGGCTTCTACGAACGTAAGGCGCATTTCCTGCAAAGCGTACCTTACGCGCTCAAAAATCTCCGCTGGCTGGCGCACAACGTCAAACTACCAGTTGCGCTGCCCGCGCTGATGGATGCTTTTCAGAGCATGCTTTCATCAGACAAGCTTCAACAACTTGCGCCCCAATCGAACGCGCTTACCGTCCGCATCTTCAGCTTCTCCTTCCATCACCAGATGCCAAGCGACGACTCCGGCAACGGCGGGGGATATGTATTCGACGCGCGCAGCCTGCCCAACCCTGGACGTGAAGAGCGCTTCAAATTGCTCACCGGGAAGGATGCGTCGGTGATCGAATACCTCAATGAGCAGGAGAGCGTTCATCAATTCTTTGCACACGTGAAGTCGCTTGTCGACTCAAGCGTCTCCGCCTACCAGCGCCGTGGCTTCGCAAACCTCATGGTCTCTTTCGGCTGCACTGGAGGCCAGCATCGGTCTGTCTTCCTGGCTGAACAACTCGCCCGGCACCTTCGATCGAGTCACGGAGTTGAAGTTGTTCTGCGCCACATTGAACTCGAGAAGAATTTTCCAGAGAAGGCAGCCCAGTGAAGGCAATGGTGCTTGCCGCGGGCCTGGGCACGCGATTACGCCCGCTTACCAACGACCGTCCGAAGGCTCTGGTTGAGGTTGGCGGACGCACAATGCTGGAACTCACGCTCATGCGGCTGCGTGCATTCGGCATCCACGAAATCATCATCAACACGCATCACTTCGCAGACATGGTCGTTGAATATCTTCGCGCGCATAAGAACTTCGGCATGCGCATTGAAGTCTCCCACGAGGACGTTCTGCTCGACACCGGCGGAGGGCTCAAGCACGCCGCACACTTCTTCCTCGCGTCAGACGAGCCGTTTCTCGTGCACAATGTCGACGTCCTCAGCACGATTGATTTCGATGCGATGCTCCTCTTTCACAGGGAGCACGATGCCCTTGCGACGCTTGCGGTTCAGGATCGCGCCACCTCGCGCTACCTTCTGTTTGATGAGAGCGGCCAACTTTGCGGCCGTCGCGCAGGCCTCAGCGGCGTTCCCGAGCTTGTTCGACCGGCCAGAGAACCACGTGCACTGGCCTTTTCAGGCATCCACATCCTCTCGCCGCGCGTTTTTTCTGTCGTGAGCGAGCAGGGAATCTTCTCGGTTATCCCCATGTACCTGCGTCTCGCCGGGGAAAACGAATCGATCTACGCCTTCCCTGCCGATCGTTACTACTGGCGCGATCTGGGCCGGCCAGAAAGCAGGAACGAAGCGGCGCGCGAAATTGAAGAGGGACTTTATCCGGGATGATATCCTGCAATTTCTGGTCGATAAATCAATAATTTATGGTGACGGAACTGAGCCTTTTCGCGCGTTGGTAACCGTTTTCGCAGCGCACCTGGGAACACGAAAGTCTCGGATACGGGGACCTGCTAAAGCTCAATAGACGATGCACCTTTGGTTTTTCAGCCGTTACCAACGTGCGACACACTTTTGTCGTATTTGATTGCATCTTGCGGGTCGAATAGGGAGAATAGCAAAACATTCACATTCCCTCTGGAGGAAAAGATGCACACACTAAGCAACAACCTGTACTTCTATGTTCGTAACCTTCTCGAGTGCGAAGAGGGTCAGGACCTTGTCGAGTATGCCTTGGTCGTGGCACTTATCGCATTCGGCGCAATTACCGGCATGGGTTACCTTGCAAGCGGTATCAACAACGCCTTCTCTGGCATCTCCACCACGCTGACCGCCGACGTTTAGTCTGGGCCCATACCTATCATTCGCACTCGGTAACTCGTCGCAAGCCAGTGCAAAACCAAGATTCCGCACTGGGAATGGGTGGAGTGCCAGCGCGAAGTTCGGGATAACCTCTCGAACTTCGCGTCAGAACCTCGTTCTAATTCCTGCATCTATCCCGCATCAGACGTCATCCACATCCTCTTCCGCAGTCTCTTCGCACAAGTTCTGATTCGCCTCCAAACACAAGATAATCCTTGGCAATGCAATTCATCGTTGCGGAGAAGCCTTCATCCCGCATGGAGGATTGCGTTTATCTTCGGCTGATTTTGCTGTGTTAGCGTAGGGGACGGGAGAAAGAAAAAGGAACATGTCTTCAATTACTTCATTTATCAAGCACCATTATCGTCATTTCAATGCAGCTGCCCTGATCGACGCTTCTGAGGCTTATAAGGCGCACCTAGCGTCGGGCGGCAAGATGTTTATGACCATCGCGGGGGCGATGAGCACCGCTGAACTCGGGCTGTCGCTGGCCGAGATGATTCGGCAGGACAAGGTCCACGGAATTTGCTGCACTGGCGCAAATCTCGAAGAAGACGTTTTCAATCTTGTCGCGCATGATTTTTACGAGCGCGTACCACACTACCGGGACCTGACGCCAGCCGACGAGGCGGCGCTTCTCAATCGCCACATGAATCGCGTCACCGATACCTGCATTCCCGAGATGGAAGCGATGCGGCGGATCGAAAACGAAGTGCTGAAGGAGTGGGTGCGTGCCGACAAGGCCGGAGAAAGATTCTTTCCGCACGAATTCATGTACAAGATTCTGCTGTCGGGCGATTTGAAGGCTTCGTATCAAATCGATCCGAAGAACAGCTGGCTGCTGGCTGCGGCGGAAAAGAATCTGCCGATGTTTGTGCCGGGCTGGGAAGACGCGACCCTGGGCAATATGTATGCAGGCCACTGCATCTCGGGTGACGTAAAGAAGGTGCACACGGTGCGCACCGGCATTGAGTACATGATGGAGCTGGCGGAGTGGTACACCAACACTTCTGCGAAAACGCCTCTGGGATTCTTCCAGATCGGCGGCGGCATCGCGGGCGATTTTCCGATCTGCGTGGTCCCGATGCTGCACCAGGACTTGCAGCGCGAGCATGTGCCGCTGTGGGCTTACTTCTGCCAGATCTCGGATTCGACGACGAGCTACGGGTCTTACTCGGGCGCGGTTCCGAACGAAAAAATCACGTGGGGTAAGCTGGGCGAGAAGACGCCGAAGTTCATTGTGGAGAGCGATGCCTCGATCGTGGCGCCGCTGATGTTCGCCTACGTGCTGGGGTGGTAAAAAGTCAGTTCTCAGTTGTCAGCTCTCAGCAGGCCGCCTGAACAGGCGGCCTTTGTATTCTGACGAGAGTTGGAGAGAAGTTTTTTTGGCGGACTCTGGGTGTAAATTCCTACATCTAAAGGAGATATTGACCAATGGTCGCCGTAAAGTCCTCTTAACGTTGAAGTTATTTGCAGAGTCCTCTGGGCCAAAGACTTACGGGCTCGTAGCTGGGGCGTTTGTAAAGCAATCTTACGCATTTCTTTTCTTTGCCCCACCTACAGGATACAGAGTTCACAATAATTACCTGCAACTCTCTGACAATTTTTAAGCCGCGAAGAATGAGCAAGATGTGCGCGAAACTTGCAGGGGAGTCTCTTGACAACTTTTCGGAGGTCGCGCCGCACAACGAATCAGTGTGACAGGGCAGGTTCTGGCATTGCCAGTTCCTGCTCGGCGAGGGCTGCTAGATCTTTGAGCAACTGGCGGTCTTCAGCCGTGAAGGGTCTGGGCTTTTTATCAAAGACACAAAAAGTGCCCATTTTGAAACCGCTCACGTTCAAGGAGCAGCCCGCATAAAAACGGATCTTCGGATCGCCGAGGACTACAGGATTGTCATGGAATCGATCGTCCTTTAGCGCATTTTCGACGTAGAGAATTTCGTCGAAGAGGATGGCGTGGGCGCAAAACGAGATGTCCCGCGAGGTCTGACAAAGGCTGAGGCCCTGGATAGATTTGAACCACTGCCGCTGGGCGTCGATCATGCTGATGGTGGAATAGGGAACGTTGAACACACGCTTAGCGAGTCGCGTCAGCCGGTCGTAGCGCTCCTCGGGAGCAGTGTCGAGGATGTTGAGAGCGTGGAGGGCTGCGATTCTGCTGGACTCGTTGGCTGGGATGGCCGGTGTCTGCATGTCAGGGCTCCAGGACGTGGGATGCGTTCAGAGAAGAGCGGCAATGCTGTGCACGCAGCATAACGCAGCCGAACGCCGAAGTCCCACTCAAAAAGATCCGTGATTGGTTGGGCTTTCAAAGCCGGCGTGTGTTCCGTAAGTTGTGGTGCTGGAACTCATGCCGGACTGTTCATTTTCGGGCACGGTTCTCGAAAGCGAACGGCTCAGAGGGAACCCGAAGACTGTTGTCGTCGTAGTCACAATGGATTAGCTGTCAATTCTCTGGCTGGAGAATTGCTTTCTCTTTCATTGGGACCCAAGGATTTTCAAGATCGCGGGCCCATCGGCTCAGACAGCACTTCCCTATCCAGCGAAATTCCCCGGAGGCAAACAAATGGGTGTTCTCATGCAGGATTTGCGTTTCGCTCTTCGACAGATGGCGAAGAAGCCCGGCTTCACGGCGGTGGTCGTAATGACCATGGCGCTGGGCATCGGAGCGAACGCTGCAATCTTCAGCGTGCTTGATGCAGTGCTCCTGAAGCCGCTGCCCTACAGCAATCCAGAGGGGCTCATCAAGGTGTGGACGCGATTTACCGGGATCGGCATGCCCAATGACCAGAACTGGGTCTCCGCGCCGGAGTTTCGGGACTTCCAGCAGTTGAACAAGAGTTTCAGCGATCTCGCGGCCATCGGCTCCGGCTCAATCAATCTGGGAGTTAAAGGCAGCCCGCAGCGAGTAGTCGGCGCTTCGGTTTCACCCAACCTCTTCTCGATGCTGGGAGCGCAAACGCTGCTGGGACGCACCTTTCTGCCTGAAGAAGCGCAACCGGGACGCGATCACGAGGTGGTGCTCAGTTATGGGCTATGGAAGCGGGTCTTTGGGGGGAATACGAGCGTGATCGGAAGCACCATCGATATCGACGGAGTTCCCAATTCGGTGGTCGGAGTGATGCCCGCTGGATTTGCCTATCCGGACGATGCGGAGATCTGGGGGCCGCTCGCCTTCTCGCCTGACGATCTGAGCGAAAACAGCCGTGGCGGCCACGGTCTCGAAGTACTTGGCCGCGTGAAGCCGGGACTATCGCTGGCGCAGGTGCAATCAGACATGGACCGCGTCGGCAAGACGATGATCGAACAACACGGTTCCTACCCTTATCAGCAGTATGGATTTGGAATTATCCTGCACCCGCTGCTGGAAGAGACTGTGGGCGATGTGAAGCCCTCGCTGATCGTGTTGATGGCAGCGGTGGGACTGGTGCTGCTGATTGCGTGCGCGAATATCGCCAACCTGCTGCTGGTGCGGTCAACCGAGCGGCAACAGGAGATGGAGACGCGCATGGCATTGGGCGCGAGCGGGGCACGGCTGGTGAGGCAACTGCTGACAGAAAGTGTCGTGCTCGCATTTGCCGGCGGCCTGGTGGGATTGGCTATCACCCCATGGATATTGCGAGGGCTGGTTGCCATTGCGGCCAAGTCGTTGCCGCGCGCGATTCACACCGCAGTGGACAGCAGGGCGCTGGCTCTGACGGCGGCAATCTCGCTTGCTACGGGAATTCTGTTTGGCCTGGCGCCCGCGTTGCAAGCAGGCCGCAAACGTCATTTCGAAGGCTTGAAAGGCGGAAGAAGCACCGAAGGCAAGCGGCCGAAGCGGCTGCGGAGCGCACTGGTGATTTGCGAGACGGCGTTTTCGCTGCTGCTGATCGCCGCAGCGGGATTGCTGCTGCGAAGCTTCGCCGAGATCCTGAAGGTAGATCCCGGATTCCGGCCGGACGGAGTTCTTACCATGCGGGTCGCTTTGCCGGATGCTGTCTACAGCAAGCCGGAACAGGTGCGCGGTTTTTACTCGGAGTTACTGGATCGCGTGCAAAAGTTGCCGGGGGTGCAGGCGGCCGGCGCGGTTTCAGCATTGCCCTTGAGTGGCCAGGGCAGTTCGGGCACTACCACCATCGACACTCAATCCGTGCGGCTGGAGAATACGACTCCCGAAGCCGATCAGCGGGTGGTGACGCCGGACTATTTCAAGGCGATGGGGATTTCTTTGGTACGTGGGCGTACATTCGAGGCTCGTGATTCCGACACTGCTGCGCCGGTTGTGGTGGTGGATGAGAGCCTCGCTCAGACCTATTGGCCCAATCAGGATGCAATCGGTAAACGGCTGCATATGGGCGACCGACAATCCAAAGCTCCGTGGGCAACGATCGTCGGAGTCGTCAGGCACGTGCACAACAGGACTCTCGAAGCGCGGTCGCGTACGGAGGTCTATTGGCCTGAGAATCAGCGGCCATCCGGCGCTATGACACTGGCGATTCTGACTGCAGGGAATCCGATGAACCTGGTCCCAACGATTCAGAGAGAGGTCTCCGCGATCGATCCGGACCTGCCGGTGTACCGCGTTAGCACCATGACCGAGGTGATGGGTGATTCGCTCCAGCGCCGACGGCTGGCATTGATTCTGCTCGCCGTCTTTGCAGGGCTGGCTTTGTTGCTGGCTTCGGTTGGAATTTATGGCGTCACTTCGTACGGAGTTGCGCAGCGGCATGTGGAGATTGGCCTGCGGATGGCACTGGGAGCGGATCGCGGCCAGGTGCTGAACATGCTGCTTCGAAGCGGACTGACGACAATCGCTATCGGATTGGGCCTTGGCTTGGTGCTGGCGCTGGGTCTCACCCGGTTGATGAGCGGCTTGCTGTTCTCGGTGACGGCGTGGGATCCAGTGGCTCTGGGTGGTGCTGCGGCGCTGCTGATGGCCGCAGCGTTCCTGGCGATCTTTGTCCCGGCGCAGCGAGCAACCAGGGTCAATCCGATGGTGGCATTGCGGTACGAGTGAGGAATCTTAACTCGATACTTCTAAACCCGGGTGCACTCTTCTACGGGGATGGGCACCTGCTCTACGATTTCGAGGCCGAAGCCTTCCAACGCTGGGATGTGCATGGGGGTGTTCGACAGCAGGCGGATCCGCTGAATGCCAAGGTCGGAGAGGATCTGGCCGCCGAGGCCGATGGCGCGGAGGATGCGGCCGGTACGGGCCTGCGAGCCCTCGCGCGTGCGGAGCTGCTGGTGCAGGAGGAGGCTGTTGGCGGTTGCCGCTGTGACGCCGTCAGAAAGGGCTGTGCCGCTCGGATCGAATGCGGAGGCGACGGCCGCATGCTTGTCGATCTCAAAGCCGCGCGAGGTGTTGTGCAGGTAGAGGATGGCTCCGCAACCCTCTTCGGCGATCATGCGCATGGAGTTGTCGAGGACTTCGCGGCAGTGGCAGTCGGCGGCGAAGACATCGCCCGCCGTACAACGCGTGTGCACCCGAACAAGAACGGCGTGAGAACACGGAGGCCGAGTGGTGCGCGCATCACCGGGCACATTGGCCGGTCCCTCGTGGCAGGCGGGGCAGCTGGGGCAGAGGTCGCCGCGGACAAGGGCGATGTGGCTCTCGCCGCCGTTAACCTCGCTCTCGTAGGCGATCATGCGGAACTCGCCGTACTTGGTCTGAATGCGGGTTTCGCCGGCGCGGACAATGTAGCGCTCGTGGCGGAGGCGGTGGCGGATGAGTTCGGCGACGGTAAGAATGCGCAGGCCGTGCTCGGCACAGAACGGGATGAGGTCGGGGATGCGGGCCATTTCGCCGTCGTCGCGCATGATTTCGCAGATCACCCCGGCGGGCTGGAGGCCGGCGAGTCGCGCGAGGTCGACGGACGCCTCGGTCTGGCCGGCGCGGACCAGGACGCCTCCCTGGCGGGCGCGGAGGGGAAAGATGTGGCCAGGACGGACGAGATCGTTGGAGGTGGCGCCGGGCGAGATGGCAGTGCGGATGGTGTGAGCACGGTCGGCAGCGGAGATGCCGGTAGTGACGCCCTCGCGGGCTTCAATGGTCTCAGTGAAGGCGGTGCCGAAGCGTGAGGAGTTCTGCTGCGTCATGGGAAAGAGGCGCAGGTGGTCGGCGCGCTCTTCAGTCAGCGTGAGGCAGATAAGGCCGCGGCCATAGCGGGCCATGAAGTTGATGGCCTCTGGAGTGACATGCTCGGCGGCAAGGGTGAGATCGCCTTCGTTTTCACGGTCTTCATCGTCGACCACGACGACCATGCGTCCGGCGCGGATTTCGGCGATGGCGCCAGGGACGTCAGTAAAGGGTGGCTCGAAGGTGCGTGTGCTTTCAGGCATCGGAGGCAGCTTTATTCTCGCCGATTGCGAGGCTAACAGCAAAGCACGTTACTTCTGGTAGCAAAAACGCCGCCCGAAGGCGGCGTTTTCGTTGACAGCCAAAGATGCGAACTTCTACAAAGTAGACTCGATCTCAAAGCCCCAGGCTTCAAGGAGCGCCTCTGGAATGTACTTGGAATTTTTGTTCCGACGGGCCCACTCACGGAGGCGGGTGGACCGGATGTACTGATCCGGGGTGAGCTTGAACTCCTTGACGATCTGTTCAAAGGAGGTCACGGTGGGGACAACAGGGCCGATGGGCTCTGGCTTGCCCCAATTCGGATTTCCTCTACGTTTTGCCATTTGGTTTTGTTTTCCTTAGAAAGGATTGGAGTTTGCTTCCAACTACCTCGAGCGACTGGCTGGGGATCCTCGCGGCCCTGAGGTGACTCTGTGAGTTCTATTTTAGGGATATTTTCTTCAAAAATCAATAGTAAACGTGTTCAAATTAAGCGTTTTCCCGCCAGGGCATATTTAGAAGCCACCCGAGTCAGGTAATTCAAATAACATGACTTAGGCGTAAAATACCGAAATTTCCACCGAGCCCGGTCAGGGGTGTGACGTGCCCCCATGACGCGAGTCGGCTTTTGATGGCACGATAAAGCCATGAATAAAATCAGGGGAGCGATCGCTGGCGCTGCGATGCTGCTGGCCTTTATCGCTCGGCCGTGTGGCGCGGTGGAGCTGCGGGTCAGCCGGGAGGCGTTGGAACGAACGCTGAAACAACAGCTATTTAGCGGCCCGAACGGCAGGTTCTATTTGAAAGGGACGGAGCGGTCAGGGTGTTCGGTCTATGCCGACGACGCAAAGGTGACGTTCGCCCAGGACCGCATCGTGGTGAAAGTGAAGACGCGCGCGAAGATGGGCAAGTCGGTAGGCAACGCGTGCATCGGCATTTCGCTCTCGCCCACGGCGGAGGTTTCGGTGTCGCCTTACGGAGAGGGTGAGTCGATCGGGTTCCGCGACGCGCAGCTCATGAAGGTGAGCGATCAGCGGGAGCTGAATTTTCTGCTGACACCCTTCCTGAGCCGGCAGGTGCCCTCAAGCATGACGGTGGATGCCGCAGATTTGCTGCGCAAGGCTCTGGAAGGATCGACGGCGACATCGGGCTACAAGGTGACGCTGGAGAAACTTAAAGTGCACTCAATGGCGATCGAGGGTGATGTGCTGGTGGTGGATGTGGATGGAGACATCAGCGTGAAGTGAGGCTGGAACTGGAAAGTAAGGGAAAGCGTTCACTGTCACGGCGACGGAACAATTCAACATCGGAGAAGCAGTTTTGTGGCAGAAGCGGAAGGATCTTCCACGTTTCGTTCCCCATTCAGTGTCTGCCGCTCACTCTCGCCGGAGGGATCATATGTGGTGGATATGGGCAAAAAGACGCGAACGGTCGCACCGTGATCATTTGCGCTTTGCCTGCTTTCAATCTCAATGCGGCCTCCGTGGCCTTCGACAAACTGCTTTGCCACAAACAAGCCGATGCCTGTACCCACAGTGCTTCGGGTCGTGAAGAAGGCTTCAAACACCCTTGGCAGATCAGCTTCTGCGATTCCAACGCCGTTATCCTGGACGGTCAAGACGATGCCATCCGGAGCCCCTACTGCGTCTTCCACGGAGATAGACAAGATGCCACCCGCTTGCATAGCGTAAATCGAGTTCATCAGCAGGTTTGAGACCACCTGCGTCATCTCCCCGCGGCGAAGCACAATTCTCCTTGATGAATTAATCGCTTTCTTAATCTCAATGCCAGCAGCTTTACACCGTGGCTCGTAAATCGTGATTGCATTGAGAACGATCTCCCCGATTGAGGCGCTGCTTGCCGGTGCATTTTCGCGGTAATAACCAAGCGTCTGCCTGGCGATATGCGAGACACGCCCGAGTTCCGTCTCGACTGACTGAAAGTAACTGATACCTGCCGGATCGGAAATCATCGGACGAAGAAGGTAGATCAAGTTCATCACGGCTTCGAGAGGGTTGTTGATTTCATGGGCGATCGTCGCTGCCATGCGGCCCGTTGCCGCAATCTTCTCTGCCTGCAACAGGGCTTGTTCCAACCGTTTGCGCGTGGAGATATCGCGCAAAATCTTGGACGCGCCGATAACCCGCCCGTGCTCGTCCTTTATCGGGGAAACGGTGAGGGAAACATCGAGCAATTCACCGCTCTTGGTGCGACGCACAGTCTCAAAATGCTCGACTCGGCGTCCGGCACGGATATTTTCCATGATGGTCTTTTCATCAGAGTGAAGATCTTCCGGAATAAGCTTCAGAATCGACTGACCGATCATCTCGTCCACGGAATAACCGAAAAGACGCGTGGCGGCCGCATTCCAGCTTCGAATGATGCCGTTCAGATCCTTGCTCACGATCACATCGTCGGAGGATTCGACAATAGCTGCGAGTTCGCCAAGGCGCTTGGAACTGTCTTCAAGCATCTGTTCCTTTTCAAACAGGCGATCCTCCGTCCTCTGATGTTCGGTGCCAAGCAACTCATAGTCCTGTTCGAGCCTTAAATGTCGCTCGTTCAAATCCCGCAAGGAGATCAGATCCTCTGAGATGCGACGAGCAAGTTTGTTTTCCGGCAAGGCGGCCGGGGCTGCAAGGACACACTCAGCGATAGCTTCATGGGTTGCCAGGAGCTGGTTGATGTCGTCTTCCAGAGCCAGTTCGGGATGTATCTCGGTCCAGTAATGGGCCGTGCGGATAAAGGCTAGAAGAAGCTTGGTGTACTCCAGCGTCCTCCCATCCAAAACACATTTGAGGGCATGGAGCGCTCTCGGCGCATCGGGAGTCCTCAAGAAGACATGTGCCGCGCAAGCAAAGATTGCCCTTTCCGGTGCACTGTCCGGCTCCGGGGGCAAAGACACCACGCCCAGCCCTTCACACAAGGCAAGATGCTGATCAAGGCCGGATTCATGTGGAAGATCACGTCGAAGCAGTGGCAACACTTCATCCAGCGATTGGGGCTGGCAATGCGGGTCACCCGCCGGACGACCCAAGCCTACCAAGAATCCAAGATGTCTGGCGACACAGTAACGGACACTGCAGAAACGAGATAAGTAAACAAACAACCGCTCCTTCAACAAAGAAGGCAACGGGTTGTCCAAGTACGCGAACAGGGCAAATCCCCACAGATTCTCTGTAATCTTTGGATCGTCCGTGGTGAGCCGAAAGAAGTTCGGGAGAACTCCAAATCGCGCGACAATTCTGGATTCCAGTGGAGTGCTCATTTTCTCCGGTTAGATGCAAATATTGTCCCGGCAACCGTCTGAATCACATAAGGTCAGTCGCAACACCCTGATAAGGACTATATGTGTGCAGTCCGCCATGTAAGAGAGCCATAGTCTCACATTCCGTAACTCAGCGAGTCAACCTCGTCGAGCATTGTCTGGATCATGACCGTTTCCATGAATAAAAAGCCCGGCGCGGATGGCGTCGGGCTTTGCTGTTTCAGGGAAAACTATAACAGGGTGAAGGACGTCCAGGGTTCGGACGGCTCGGTTCTTTACCACCATTCCATCAGGCGGCTTGAGGTGACCTTGGCACTGCTCTTCGGCTTGGGAGTGCGAAGAAGGAGGACAGGACACGGAGCGAGTTTGACGATCTTCTCGGCGATGGAACCGAAGACGGTGGGGTACCAGCCGGAAACGCCATGGGTGGAGATGACGACCTGGTCGATCTTGTCGTTCTCAATGGCTTCAAGGATCGTTCCTGCAACGTCGTAGCCGACTTCGACACTGGTCTTGACGGTGATTCCCTTCCCTTCAAGAGACCTCTTCGACTTCTCAAAATGGCCTTCCGCCTGCTTTTTGGCGGCATCGACGATGGATGCCTCTGACACGCCCTCGGGGAGCGCAACGACCGGAGATTCCGGGACGACATTCAAAAGGAAAACTTCGGCATGAAATTTATCGGCGAGCTCGGTCGCCACTTCAAGCGCAGTATGCGATGAGGAACTGAAATCGATGGGGACCAGGATTCTGGTTGGCACTGCGCTGACTGTATCTTCGGGCATTCAAAATCTCCTTCAAGTGAGACACCTGTAGAGGGCCTCATTTTTGTCGTCCCAATGATAGCAAGGCGATCCATGGTGCCTGACGTGACACTGAGCACACCTATGCGCATGTTGTGGAGTCGCGAGGCGCGTGCGGGATGTTACCGTAATTTTCTATGAGCTCACCTACAGCGGCTGTATTGGGCGAGATCGGGCTGACAGTGCCGATTCGCGAACTGGCGACGAAAACCTGGGACGCGATTGTCGTTGGAGCGGGTCACAACGGCCTGGCGTGCGCCGCGTATCTTGCGAAAGCGGGACAGCGGGTGCTGGTGATCGAGAGCCGCGCGCGTGTGGGAGGAGCATGCACGATTGAGGAGCCGTTTCCCGGCGTGCGCATGTCGCCGTGCGCTTACCTCGCGGGGCTGCTGCATCCGCTGGTGGTGGAGGAGTTGGAACTGCCACGGCGCGGATTTGAGTGGACGCCGGCGGTGAATGGGCTGTTTGTTCCCTTCCTCGATGGGTCGAGCGTGCAGCTCTGGGATGACGATGCGCGGTGCGAAGAAGAGGTGCGCAAGCTGGCGCCGGGAGACGTGAACGGCTTCAACGCCATGTGCGATGTGATTCGAAGGCTGCGCGATGCGCTGAGGCCGGCGGGCGATGATGATTTATGGATTGGGGAAGCGCCAACGCGGGAACAGATTGAACTGCTGCTGGGTAACGACGTGGAAGCCAGGGCAGTGCTCTTTGAGTGGTCGATGGCAGAGATGGTGGAGCACTACCTGCGCGATGAACGACTGCAGGTGGCTTACCTCGGGCAGGGGGTTATCGGGACGAATGCGAGTCCGTTTGATGCAGGCACAGCGTCAATTCGCTTTCATCACTCGTCGGGGCGGCTGGGCGGCATGCCGGGCATGTGGGGTTACGTGAAGGGCGGCATGGGGATGGTGTCGTTCTACTTCTGCGATGCGGCGCGGGAAGCGGGGGCGACGGTGGTGTCGGGCGTGCCGGTCGCTCGGATTTTGCCGGGCGAGGGCGTGGTGCTCGAAGGCGGCGAGCGGATAGCATCGCGAGTAGTGGTTTCAAATGCAGATCCACGGCGAACCCTGACCATGCTGGGCGGTGCGGAGGATGCTGGATGGCGCGCACGGATAGAGGAAGTCCCGATCGAGGGATGCACCGTGAAGTTAAATGTGCATCTGAAGGAGCTGCCAAATTTCACGGCTCGGCCCGGGACGAACAAGGCGCATCACTATGGGCAAATCAATGCTCCGCTCACGAAGGACGAGTGGAAGGCGGGATTTGCAGCGGCGAAGCGTGGCGAGTTGCCGGAACACTTGTGGTGCGAGCTGTATTTCCAGAGCGTGCATGATGCGTCGGTAGTTCCGCATGGCGAGCACACGATGAGCGTGTTTGCCCAGTATGTGCCCTACAAGTTTGCGCGCGGCAGCTGGGATGAGCGGCGCGACGAAGTGCGCGGGCTGGCGATGAAGTCTCTGGCGCGGTTCTGCAGCAATATCGACGACGGCGGTCTTGACTCGGCGGTGATTGATGCGCAGGTGCTGGGACCGCCGGATATCGAGCAGAAGGTTGGGCTGACGGGCGGGCATATTTTCCAGGGCGAGTGTCTGCCGCAGTACATGTGGGCGAACCGGCTGAGCGCGCGGACGCCGATGGCGGGGATGTACCTGTGCGGCGCTTGCACGCATCCAGGAGGCAGCGTGATCGGAATCAATGGGCGGAATGCGGCGATGGCGGTGTTGAAGGATTTGGGCGGAAATTGGGATGGGGGGCTGCGTTCAAACCCGCATTGAAGGCAGGATTGTGAGCGCCCGTGCGTAAAGGGTCCGATCTCTCTGCGAAGCAGATTCGAAAAGAATGGGGAGCATGTCATGAGTTACCTCCAGATCGGCCACAATCCGTCGCAGCTCTTCAATGGCTGATTTTTCCGCTCATGCCGTACATTCAATCGCGCAAATATGCTTGGCTTGAGCAGCCCGCGGCCGATTAGCACACGCAAAAGATCCGAGCGCACTGCTCTCTCACGCGTCTGTCATACAGAACTCCGAGGACTCGCATGACCACGACTCGCGGCGTGTCCAACCCGCGGCACAACAGTCTCCTCTGCACACTCGCCGCCACAGCTATCACGGTCGCCACTCCGCTTGCCCTCGCGCAACAGCTGCCGACTGCTTCGTCAGGCAAACCGCTCGCCTTTACTATCGTCTCGATCAAGCGGCATGGAAACGCTCCAGGAGGAGGAATGGAGGGCTGCTACGTCGACGGCTGCCACTTCGAAGCCCGGCCGCTCCTTGCCTTCATCATGGTTGCCTACAATCTCTCCGAGAAACCCATCCTTGGTAATCCCTTGCCGGGGGACTCAGACCTCTTCGACCTCGATGCCAAAATCGATCCCGCCGACCTGCCCGCTACGCCGCTCTCCTCCCGCCAGCTCGCCAACATGCTCCAGCCCGTGCTTGCCGATCGCTTCCAGCTTCGCGTCCACCATGAGACACGCACCCTCCCCGTGTACAACATCGTCCTCGCGAAAGGCGGCTTGAAGATGAAGGAATCCGCGCGGCTTGCGCCCGCCGCCCCTGGCAGCCCCACATCGGCCGCTGGCACGCCTCTCAGACGCTGTTTCGCCAAATCCGTGGGCAACGGTTCACGTGTTGAGCGCGATTGCACAATGAACGACATCAGAAGCATTCTCGAAGGCCCCTCGGGCCGCTACCTCATCGACAAGACTGGGCTCACCGGCCATTACGACTTCGAGATTCAGTGGACCCCCGACGACACGCCCGCCGACTCGCCCCTATCCGGCGGCCCATCTTTCTTCACGGCGGTGCAGGAGCAGCTCGGCCTCAAGCTCAAACCCTCAACCGCCCCGCTCGATGTGCTCGTCGTCGACTCCGCCCAGCGCCCGTCGGAGAACTAGCAATCTATAGCGTTATGACTGGATTACTGCCAAACAGGCTGTAACTCGAACCACCCAATCCCTCAGGGGCTGAAGCCCTGTGTTTCTGGGCGGATTGCGGCACGCGACGCACTAAGTGGGTTCCCCGAGTCGTGCCCTGATACAAACCGAGTTGTTGAACGCTTCACGGAGAAGAACTAAGTCCGTTGATCCAAAACTGAGGCCTCTCTCATAGACGAAAGAGACACCAGCAGATCCTTGGACTGCGCTGCGCTCTGTTTGATGACGGTGCTCAGTTGAGGATTGTGCCTACGCCGAGGGTTTGTGAGCTTGCAATGATCAGTTTCTTTGGCTCACGCGGCTCTGCTATGCTGCGACGCACATGGCTTCCACTCCAGCTCTGAAGAGAGGCATTCGGTTTCGCGACCTGGCGCTGTTCTATGTCGTGGTGGCGCTGAATGTGCGCTGGACCTCTACGGCAGCGGCGGCGGGGCCGAGCATTCTCGTGATCTGGGTGGCGGCGCTGTCATGCTTCTTTATCCCGCTGGCGGCGAGCGTGATGGAGCTTTCTTCGCGGCATCCGCAAGAGGGCGGCATCTACGTTTGGACGCGCACGGCGTTCGGCGACTTCACAGGGTTTGTCGCGGCCTGGATGTACTGGATGAGCAACCTGCCGTTCTTTGCGGGCGTGCTCTACTTTGGCGCGGCGTCGGTGCTGATCGCGTTCGGACCGCGTGCCGCTCATTTGAACGCCAGTCCGCTCTACTTCATGGGATTCGCGGCGTTCTGGCTCGCAGTGATCATCGTGCTGAACATTCGCGGAGTGGACGCGGGCAAGTGGCTGAATAATGTTTGCTCGATTGGGAGCCTGGTGCCGCTGTGCCTGCTGATGATGATGGCGGCGGTTTCGTGGATGCGGTTCGGGCCGGCGACGCATTTCTCGGTGGCGAGCATGACGCCACACTGGTCGCTGGATAATGCGGTGTTCTGGTCCGGTGTGTTTTTCGCGTTCGGCGGTGTGGAGGCCGCGAGCGCGATGGGCGACGAGATTCAGAATCCGCGGAAGACAATGCCGTGGGCGATCCTGGTGGGCGGCACGATTGTGACACTGGGGTATATCGGCGGAACGATGGCGCTGCTGGTGGCGTTGCCGATGGATGCAGTCAGTGGACTGCAGGGATTTGTGAACGGCGTGCAGACGCTGAGTACAAAACTGGGGCTGGGTTGGATGCTGGTGCCGGTGGCGTTGCTGGTGGGAGTGAACAGCGTGGGATCGACGGCGGCGAATTTGTCGTCGACTTCGCGTCTGCCGTTTGTGGCAGGGATAGATCATTATCTGCCGCCGGTGTTTGGGGCAATTCATCGGCGGTATCGAACGCCTTGGGTGGCGATCGCAGTGTATGGACTGGCGAGCGTACTGGTCGCGATCCTGGGGCAGATGGGGACAACGGTGCGCGGTGCGTAT
>Ga0209004_1000065_pt1 | contig 29418 bp, 27 predicted proteins | sample TexAe_RefH0_M1_FD_187948 | JGI IMG/M metagenome (GOLD analysis project Ga0209004, IMG submission 187948) | Forest soil microbial communities from Davy Crockett National Forest, Groveton, Texas, USA - Texas A ecozone_RefH0_M1 (SPAdes) (version 2) | ecosystem: Environmental > Terrestrial > Soil >... | reverse complement strand
TGGAGGCCTCGTCGGCGTGACACGTCTTGCACTCAACCTTAGCAATGTGGTCGGGATGGGGATATTCCTTGATGTCGGCATGGCAGTTGTTGCATTGGAGGCTGCCGTGGATGCTGGCGCCGAACTTGTCGCCATCCACCGAAATGCTGTGCCCTGCGGCATTCTGCATCGTCTTGTCGCCATGGCAGGTGAGGCAGTCGGATTGTGCGACCATCCGTCGTGCCGGAAAGAAGAGTGCAAATGCGATCAGTAAGAGAGCGGCAATCCTGGGATGTCGCAGGACTTTGAATAGATCAGAGAGCCACTCGGCCGCTCCCACAATAACTGCGATGAAGAATGCTACTATTCGTGCGGCTTTGGTCATGCGGCCGTCTTCTTCCTCCACGTTGTGTGAGCAAAATCGCGCACGCACATGGCTTCCCCTCAGCGGATTTCTCCACTTGCCCTGACAGCTATGGCGGGGATTGCATCTTTGAGGAGACGCCTTTTACGACTCGGCTGGCAGTGATAGTTGTCACAAATGCCCGTACTAAGTTACGTTTTTAATGCTTTTTCCTTGTGACGTAAGCCACTTCACGCCGCACAGCGTAAGTCGTTTCGCAAGACGATTTCACATTCTTCCAATTTCGACGCCACTTTTTTTGCGTGCTGCGCACTCGATCACTCTCGTCGTGATGCGAGTCACATGCCAGGATATGCAACTTCCGGGACAATTGGTGCCGCTGATTGAGGTGCGCTTTTATGGCCACGTCTGCGACAACCGCAAACACGACAATGCTTACTCTTCCCGGTGACCCTCTTCGCCAGATTCAGTGGCGATTCGCCGATCGTTATGACCTGCAGATGCTGGTGCAGTCGGCGCGTGGAGTCGCACGCGGCACAGTGGCGCACATGGTGGCGGCCGGCGAGCGCAACAGCCACGAGTGGACTCCGGCAAAGCACGCGATGATGGAAGCATTCGATCGCGCGGGCATCACGGCAGCATTCATGGAGCCGGACGAAGGTGGGTTTATTGCCGGTCCCAAGAATCTTGCGCTGGCGCTCGCCGCATTTGAACTCGCGTGGGTAGATGGAGGCGCAGCGACGGCGAGCCTGGCGGGATTCCTGGCCTTGGCGCCGATTCACGAGCGCGGAACGCCGGAACAAGCTGCACACTATATGAGCCTGTCTTCTCCGCCGCAGTGCGGTGAGAATCGCATTCCCTGGCGCGGTGCGTTTGTGCTCACCGAGCCAATTCCCTACGCGGGAGTCGACACGGGCATGCTGAATGGCAAAGTGCGCGTGGCAGGATGGCGTCATGATGAGGAACCGTGGTTGCAGGTAGAGAAGCGTGGGCGGTTCATCACCAACATTGCGTTTGCTAATTTTGTAACAGCCGCGGTAGCGTCGGACGATCCGCAGATCAAAGGCAGTTGCGTGGTGATCCTCGAAGAAACGGATGAGGGCACATTCGACCACGGCACACCGACAAAGAAACTTGTGCATCAGCTCTCGTCGACCGGCGACCCGATCTTCAACCTGAAGGTTCCGGCGAGCCGCATTGTCGGCGGCTACTCGGTGAGAGACGGCGTAATTGTACCGAACTTCAATCATGCTGAAGTGATTGAAGCGGTTTTCCGCCGGACGCGAGTCACAGTAGGACTGATGACGGCGGCGAAGCTTTTGTCTGCCGTTGAGCCTGTGATTCGCTATCAGCGCGGGCGTTTCCGCGGGGCTGAGGGCGCGCGTCCCGGAACGGTGCGCTATGAACAAGGCATCCAGCAACGCGAAGATGCGCTGCACAGGCTGGTGGACGTGTGGGCAACGGGAGAGGCAGCCGCATCGCTGGGGTTTGCGGCGGCACGGTTGTTCGACGAGCTTGACCCCCTGGAGAAACAGAAGACGGCGATCTTCGCTGAGGATGGAATTACAGGCGGTCGCGCCGAGTTGAAGGCCCTGCGCAAATTTCAACAGCGCGCAATCGCGTTGTTGAAGATGAACGACACCGATCCTCGGCACGATGAGCTTGCGGCTGATCCTCTGGTGCAATTCGTGCTGAAGGACGCCGAGGCTAGCGTGCTCTGTCCAGCGACGAAGCTGTGGAACACGGGGCATGGTGCGAACATGATGCGCGAGGCTGTGAGCCTGATGGGTGGGTACGGCATCACCGAGGACTGTCCTGGGTTCCTCGCCAGCAAGTGGATGGACGCGCAGCTCGAAGCGACTTACGAAGGACCGGAAGCCGTACAGCGGCGCCAGCTCACGGTGACGATGACGTCGGAAGTTTTTCTGGCGGAGATGCATGCGTGGGCGGAAGAGATGCGGACGGTTGCAGCGACCGATCCGGGAACCGGCGCGTGCACGCTCGCTTCCGCGATGAAGATGTGGCTGTGGACACTCGATTATCTTCAAAAATCAACGGACGCGGCCGGCAACAAGCTGTATCACGGGCAGCGGCAGGGTGTGACGTTCCCGCTGGCCGATGCGCTCTGCTGGCTGCTGGCTTCGCGTTTGCAGATTCTCGACGTGCTGGAACTCAAACAACGAGGTGCGGCCGATACGGCCGTCACCGATGGACTGGCAGGCGCGGTGCAATTCCTGAGCGATCTGTGCCACGTGCACGCGGCGCATGCTGCAGGCGAAGTCTCGCGCATCTGTGCAGAGTTGGTTTTTGGGTACAACGAGCATCCGGCGTGGAATGAGGAGGGATGCCGCATGTGCTTCACTGTCGCTGAGCTGGATGAACTGGAAGAGACGATGCCCGGCATTGCTGCAATAGCAACGGATGTCGTGGGCAAGAATGGAATTCATCCATTGAAGGCAGGGCCCTGCGCCGGGTGCGGGGGTGCGGGCGAATTCCTGAGGCTGCAGAACAAGCTGTGCAGTTGTCTGAGTGGGTCGCGGTTAGCAAAGGATCGCGCTGCCGAGACGGTAAGCAAGGTGATGATTCCCGAAGCATTGGATTATCCCGGATGAGAGAGAACATGGAAGGAAAGTCTGCAGGGGCAATCGAGCGCCAGTCGATGGAAGCCGATATTGCATGCGTCGGCTTCGGGCCCGCAGTGGGTGGATTTCTGACGACGCTGACACACGCGTGGAATGAGAATCCCGCCGATCCAGCGTTCGAAAGCAAGGTCGCCCCTGGATTGCCCTTGCAGGTGTTGTGCTACGAGCGAGCCGACGACATCGCTGCAGGTGTCAGTGGCGTAGTCACCGCAGCGCAAGGCATCCGCGCGAGCTTTCCCGATCTGAATCCTGCCGACATTGCGATGGCTTCGCGGATCAAAGAGGAACAAATTCTCTACCTTCTGGATCCGGTTGGCGCAAGCCGGCGACCTTGGTTGTTGAGAATGGTCGATCGTCTGCTACGCGCCCTCAGCGCGACGTTGGGTGTTCGCGACGAAGCATTTCATCTGCCTTGGACTCCGCGATTCCTGCACAAGGGCGGCGGATTGGTGATGTCGATTGGGCAGTTCAACCAGTGGGTGGGCGCACAATTGATGGCGTCGGGCCTGGTGCAAATCTGGCCGGCAATGCCGGTGAGCGAACCGCTGTTTGCGGAGAACTCAGAGCGGAATAGCAACAAGGTTGTTGGTGTACGGCTCACCGATCAGGGAGTAGACAAGCAAGGCACGCCACAGGCGGGTTTCGTGGCGGGGATGGATGTGCGCGCAAATCTGATCGTGGTGGGTGACGGCCCATTCGGTTCGGTAGGTCAGGCGATCGACAGGCGCATGGGGATGCCCGCAGGACACGACAAGCGCGAATGGGCGCTCGGAATGAAGTTCGTGATCGAGTTGCCTGAAGAGACAACGCTTGAAGCCGGCACGGTGTGGCACACTTTCGGCTATCCCGAACCGGAGATCTTCGGCTTCCTGTATGTGCATCCTGAGCGGCTTGCTTCGGTCGGTATCTTTGTGCCCTCGTGGATGGGCGATTCGGCGCGCACGGTTTACCGCTACTTGCAGCACTTCATCCAGCACCCAGCTTTGTGGCGGCATTTGAAGGGCGGCACGCTGCGTTCGTGGGGCGCGAAGTCGTTGGATGAGTCGGGCCTACACGGCGAGCCGTTCCTGGTGGGCGACGGCTATGCGCGCATTGGCGAGGGGTCGGGTTCCACAAACATGCTAGCGGGCTCCGGTGTGGATGAAGCGTGGACAACCGGCGTTCAACTCGGCGAGGCAGTGATCGGTTTACTTCGCGAGGGACGCAGCTTTACGCAGGAGAATCTGGCTGCAACCTATGAGGCACAGAGGCGTGCTAGCTGGATCGAACGCAATGCGCTCGAAGCGATGAATGCGCGTAACGGATTCCATCGCGGATTTGTCTCCGGGATGATGGGCATGGCGCTGGCCGGGTTGACCGGAGGAAGACTATCGCTGGCTGCAACGGTTCCGCCCGCGCACAAGCAGATAAAGAAACAGCGGGTGCGATCGCTGAACGAGCTGAAACGGCGCGAGGCGGCAATGCTGGCGGTGGAAGATGGTCGTCCGCTGCATGATGCGCTTATGTCTGCGCGAGGCTGGCCGGAGATTGCGTTTGACGGCAAGTTGCTGATCTCGCACCAGGACACGCTGCTGATGGGCGGCAAGGTGCAGGCGATGCCGGGCTTTGCGGATCACGTGGTGTTTCGCGACGCGGGGTTATGCATCCATTGCGATGACAAAACATGCATCGCCATGTGTTCGGGCCAGGCGCTGACACTGGCCTCTGACGGAATTCCGGTGTTTGAACGCGAGAAGTGTGTGCACTGCGGCGCCTGCCTTTGGAATTGCTCGCAAGCCGGTGCAGATGGATCGACGAATATTGAATTTCGCGCTGGCTCTGGTGGATTGCACTCCGTCGAAAACTGATTGGGCACCTGTTTACAGCAAAAGGCCAGCCGCTAAAAACTTGTGAGGATTTATCGTGTCGAACCAACTACACATCGTCGTCTGCGCCGGCATCGTGCCGGATCCGCTGCAGACGCTAGAGCCTTTGATGGGACCGAAAGGGCCGGGGCTCAAGAACGAGATGATGCTGCCGGCGGTGCTTGATCCATGGGCAGTGAGCGCGCTCTATGAGGCGGCCAATCTGGCGGCGAAGAATCCCGGCAGTAAGGTATGGCTCGTATCGCTGGGGCCGAAGGCGAAGCTGCAGCAGGTGATGATGACCATCGCGCAGAAGGTGAGCTTCGAGTTGGTTGCGATCGACGCGCCGGTGGGCGGATTTGCCGATGCGCACGCCACTGCGGCTGCGCTTACGGACGCGATCAATGCAATTCCGGGCTTAGAGAAGACTAAGCTCCTGCTATTTGGCGGATGGGAATCGGCGGCGCGCGGTGCGGGCGTCACCCTGCAGTTGTTAGGCGAACGTCTTGGTATCGCTGACCAGTTCATGGGTGTCGATGAGATCGAGATGCACAGCGCTGGCTCATTTGAAGTGTTGGAGCGCGTTGAAGGTGGAAAGCACCAGGTTTCAGTGTGCGGCGGCGCGCCTGCGGTGTTGGGCTGGGCGACGGGAAATCTTCCGGAGCCGCGCAACAATCCGCAAGTCGGCATGGCGAATATGCGAACAGTGATGCCGGCGCTCCAAAAGGCAAAGCCCGCGACAATTGCGGACAACGACCTGCAATATACATCGGCGAGCCTGCCGAACCAGCAGCGACAGACGCGCGTGGTTAAGGACATGTCAGCAGACGCCATTGCGCAGGAACTCGTCGAATGGATCGGCGCAGAGTGATGGCGGAATCGATTCTTGTTCTAACGCATGCGGATGAAATGGGCTCCGCGCTGACGAAGGCTTCGCTCGAGGTGGTGACGGCGGGCAAAGAGCTGGCCACGCGGCTCGATGCGTCCTTTGCGATCGGCATCGTTGCAGTGGATGCGAACGCTGTGGCTGGCGCGTTGGCGGAAGTTGGCGCACGCATACTCGGCGTTTCGGGCGAGCCGTTCGCGCAGGCGCGGTATGCGAGCGATGCGGCCGCATGCGAAGCACTGTGCAAAGCTGTGCAGCCAACTATTGCGCTGGCGCCGGGTAGCTCTCGTTTTGCACGTGTTGCGGCGGGTGTGGCGCATCGCGTAGGCGGACTCGTGGATACGCACATCACGTCGATCGGTGGCGACGGTCGTATCGAGGTCTCGCGCTCGTTTTACAGGCAGCGCATTGAAGCAACGATCACGCGGACGGCGCGGCCGTGGTTTCTTTTGCTGGAAGCGGGAATACGTGCACCGTTTGCAGGCTTGCACGCGGAAGTTCCTACCGAGCAAGTCCCTGTGGAGTTACCTGTGCTGCGAACGACGGTGACCGGGATGCTTGCTCCAGAGCAGGATGCGCAGACGATTCGACCAGATGCGAAAATGCTTTTTGTTGCCGGCGCCGGCTGGACGAAGAAGCAACCGGATGGGCAAGTACATTCAGGCGAAGCTGGCGATCTAATTTTGAATTTCTTGAACAGCACCGGCGCATCGCTGGGCAGTTCCAAATCGCTTGTCGACCAGGGTGACGACGGGCAGCCGATACTTCCCTTCCTCACCCACATGAACCAGGTGGGGCAGACCGGTTCGACGCCGCGGCACGCGAAGGGCCTATCCACCTGCTGCCATGGCGAGGAACCGCACGTCGTGGGTTGGAGGTTCATCGGCGAGCGCAGAGCTATTTCACTCGACCCAAACTGCGGTTGGAGTCGCGGCAAGGCCGATGTACTCTATGTGGCCGACGCCTTCAAGGTGATGGCCCGGGTTAACGAACTGCTAGGAAGAGGCTGAGAGACTGTTGCAAACTCTTAGCCTATAGCTACCAGCCACGGCCCTCTACTGCGACCGAATTCGGGAAAGACTCCTCAGCCTGTCTCAATGAGCGCTTTGGCTTGAAGTCGCTGCTCGAGAAACGCTTTTCGTTCGGCGTTGACAATCGGCGGTCGGGTATCTACCATCGCTCCTTATCTGAAGGTCGAGTGTCTTCTATGCCAAAAGAGACACAGCAACGGATGGCCGTTTTGCAGGGCACTCTTGACATGCTCATCCTGCGAACGCTTCTGCACGGTTCCGCGCACGGGCACCAGATCGGCAAGCACATCCAGCGGACCACGAATGATTTTCTACAGATGCAGCATGGCTCCCTTTATCCCGCGCTGCACCGGCTGGAGCGAAGAGGGTGGGTTGTATCGAAATGGGGGATGGCACCCGACCGAAACCGAGAATTCAAGTATTACCGGTTAACAGAGAAGGGCCGAAAGCAGCTTTTAGTGGAAGAGTCGCAGTGGAAGCAGATGGCGGAAGCGGTCGCGCGCGTGATGTGGCCAACCGCCGAGGAGAGCTGAGATGCGATGGTGGCAGATAAGGAAGCGGAATGCCGATCTGGAGCGGGAGTTCCAGGCCGATCTTGAGCTGGAAGAAGAAGAGCAACGCGAGAAGGGCGTGTCGCCGGATGAGGCGCGGTATGCTGCCCGGCGTGCATTCGGGAACAAAACACTCCTTCGCGAACAGACGCATGAAGCCTGGGGCTACGCAGACTTCGAGCGATTTCTGGCGGACGTGCGCTATGCGTGGCGCGTGCTGCTCAAAAGCCCCGGGTTCGCACTGACGGCGAGTCTCACGCTGGCGCTCGGCATCGGCGCCAATGCGGCGATTTTCAGTTTGGTGAGCGCTATCATTCTGCGTCCTTTGCCCTACCCGAGCCCCAAGGAACTGGTCGGCCTGGGCCAGTGGAGAAACCAGAAGGGAGAGGGCTATGTGCAGACAGGCGTGTCGGCGCCGAACATCCTCGATATCGCCGCGCAAAAGAACATTTTTCAGCAGGTCGGTTATTACCGCTTTTCAGACTTCAACATCACCGAAGGCAATCGTCCGGAGAGCATTGACGGCATCAAAGCCTCCCTCGATATGCTGCCAATCTTCGGCGTTCAGCCGTTGATGGGACGGTTCTTCACCGTCGACGAGACGCGGCCCGGCCATGACCAGGAGGCGATCCTCGGGCATCGCCTGTGGCAGACACGTTATGGCGCTGATCCGGCGATTCTAGGCAAGACGATCCACCTCGACGAAAAGGCCTACACCATTATCGGGGTGATGCCCGCACGCTTCCGCTTCACCTGGGACCAGGAGATGGGTGTGTTTGTGCCGCTTGCGCTCACGCCCGAGGAGTTGAGCGAGAAGGGACGTGCCACGTCGCGAGACCTGGAGACACAGGCTAGGCTTCAGCCGTATGTAACCGTGAAACAAGCCCAGGCAGCGATGGACACTTTAGCCGCCAATCTGGCGGTTGAGCATCCTGGCGCTAATAAGGGCTGGGGATTCAAGGTCGAACCCTTGCATGCCGCGTATTACCGCCATATCGGGCAGCCGCTACTGATCATGTCGGGAGCGGTCTTATTTGTTTTGCTGATCGCGTGCGGCAACGTCGCCAACCTGCTGTTGGCTCGCGCCACGGTAAGAAAGCGTGAGATCGCGATTCGCGCGGCGATTGGAGCATCCCGACGGCGGCTGATCAGCCAGCTTCTGACAGAAAGCGTGGTTCTGGCCGTGCTTGGTGGCGTACTGGGACTGCTGCTGGCCTACATCGGTGATCGGATCCTGACGCTTGAGATGACGCACTATCGCCGATTCAGCGTACCTAACGCAAGTGTGATCAATCTTGACTGGCGGGTTCTGCTGTTTGCTTTGGGTCTGACGTTGCTGACCGGAATCATCTTCGGGTTGGCGCCAGCCTGGGTTGCATCTGGAACTGACCTTAACGAGTCACTGAGAGAGAGCGGCGCAAATTCATCTGCCGAGTCCGGGCGGCGGCGGCTGCACAATGGCCTCGTGATTTCGGAAATAGCGCTGGCCCTTGTGCTGCTGACTGGCGCCGGCCTGCTGGTGCGAACTTTTCTGGGGCTGATGCAGGTGGATCTGGGGATCGATCCGACCAACGTGGTAACGATGGAGATCGATCTGCCGCACTACAAGTATCCCGCGCCGGTGAATCAGACACAGTTCTACAGGCAATTGCTGCATCGTGTGCAGGGCCTGCCAGGGGTTAAGGCGGCGGGCATCGAGCAGCCCGGTTCCAGAGTTTTCTTCCAGCCCGAAGGCCAACCGGAAATGATTCCGGGGCAGGAACCGACTGCGGCATTCAATGTCGTGTCGCCAGGAAATTTCGCCGCAATGGGAATCGGCCTCGTGGCAGGACGAGGATTCACAGAAAACGATGCCGATGGAGCGACGCCTGTTGTCTTGATCAGCGAAACAACGGCGAATCGTTATTGGCCAAATACGAACCCTATAGGCCGTCACCTCTCGGTTCTGGCACGGGTCTACTCGGGGAAGAGCGCGGACGCGACGCAAGCGCTCGAGATTGTAGGAATCGTCAAGGACGTGCGGGGATTCGACCTGTGGGAGCCGCAATCTGATATCTACGTTCCCTTCGAGCAGCACCCGATGGCGTGGGGTTATCTGGATGTTCGAACTGCTGTACCGCCAATGACAGTGGTGCCGTCGATTCGCGAGGCCGTGCTGGCTATCGACAGCGAGCAGCCTGTAAATGAGGTGCTGCTGCTGACAGATCGGGTTGCACAAAGCTATGGCACGCTCCGTTTTCCGATGACGCTGGTGTGGATTTTTGCGACGCTGGCGCTCCTGCTGTCAGCAGTCGGAATCTTCGGTGTGATGTCGTATACCGTGAGCAGGCGCTCGCATGAACTCGCCATTCGCATGGCGCTAGGCGCTGATCGAGTGATGGTATTGCAGCAGATATTACGAGAGGGGCTCGGAGTTACGCTCATCGGCGTGGTGCTTGGCCTTGCGGCCGCGCTCGGCTTAAGCCGCATCATGGCGGATTACGTCTATGGCATCAAGGCCACCGACCCGCTCACTTACGTTACGGCCACTCTCGTGCTGGTGCTGGTGGCGATGGCTGCTTGCTATGTTCCGGCTCGCCGTGCCGCGTCCGTCGATCCGATGCAAGCATTGCGGAACGAATGAGCAGGCGCCAAAGGCACCCCCCCCGGCCCGCGGTTGAGGAGAACTGAGATGTCCTGATACAGGCCTGATCCGAAATTGAGCTACGATGGAGATATGAGCAGCGAGGAAACCGTCGCCTCCATGGAATCTGCAAAGGCCTCGAGGGCCGACCGGCTTGAGTTCGCTCGCCAGCGCCTGATCGTTGCACTTGATGTCCCCGACTCTATATCGGCCATGCGGCTTGTCGCGGACCTTGAGGGAACGTGCAACTGGTTCAAAGTCGGGTTGGAGTTGTTCGTTGCGGCCGGACCTGGAGTGCTGGAGCCGATCGTCGCGCGCGGGCACAATGTTTTTCTAGATTTGAAGCTGCATGACATTCCCAACACCGTTGCCGGTGCAGTTCGCTCTGCGGCAGGGTTCGGTGTGCGGATGCTGACAGTTCACGCCGGCGGCGGACCAGCAATGCTGGCGGCAGCCAAATCGGCGCTGGGCGGAATCGCGAATCCGCCGGAGTTGCTGGCCGTTACAGTGCTGACAAGCATGGACGCGGATCAACTGCACTCGATCGGCGTGGAACGAGGGCCGGTGGAGCAGGTTTTGTCACTGGCGCGCGTGGGGCTGGAGTCTGGGATTCGAGGGTTTGTATGCTCTCCGCAGGAGGTTGCGGCGGTTCGTGCGCTGACCGGGCCGCAGGGTGTGCTGGTGATTCCAGGCATTCGGCCGGCGGGTGCTGCAATCGGCGACCAGAAGCGGATCGCAGGGCCCGCGGAAGCGCTGCGCCTGGGAGCGAGCTATCTCGTGGTAGGAAGACCGGTCACGCAGGCGGCAGATCCCGCGAAGGCGACTATGGCGATTCTCACAGAGATGGCGGAAGCGCTATAAGCATTCGTCTCAACATTTGAAAGAACGAACGAGCGGCCCGCAGATCCTGGACAGGGTTGCGGAAAACACAAAAGATCAGAAAAGACGGCCTCAGGGGCTAAAGACCACACTCATTCTGCGGCAATTTGCGGCACGCCTGAAGTAGCGCCATGACACGATGGGGAAGAAATTCGTGCCCTAACACGAAATCGAAGAAGTCGTGACCGGACACGAAATTGAAAAGGTCGTGCCCGGGAACGAAACCGAAAGAATCGTTGCGCGCCATAACGGACAGAAAAGCGAAAAGCCCGGCGATTTGCCGGGCCTCCCAAAAGCTGAGACTTAGAGTCACACTCAAAGTTTTTCGTAGAAGTCGCATGCTGAGCAGGAGATATATACTCCGCCCGGCACGCCGCGCTCGCGATCCTTTACGCGCTTGACGATACGCGTCGGTTTATTGCACTTGGGGCAGTCGGTGGACTTCGTCGTGTCCATTGCTTTCTTGCGGTCACCTGTTTTGGCAATCTTGGCCATGGGTAGGGTTGTTTCTCCTTTGAAGATTGTCTCTGCACACACGCGCGGATGGTCTGCACGCGGCTTCAACGACGCGGTCGAACAACTCACCCCTGCCTGGAAATTGTTTGCGGGAGGCAGCCAGACTCGCTGCTTCCAGTTTACATCAGGACTTACTGAGGCTGGGTCGCATTGGGAGCGGGGTTCGCATTGGGCGTGGGCGCTGGCGGTTGCGCCGGAGTGCTTCCCTGTCCCGTGACGGGTTGTGGAGTGGCAGCGGTTCCATCGGCCGGCTTCGTTGAGCCGGATTGAGCGGTGCCACTCTGATCCTTTGACTGATCGGCAGCCTGCGCAGCCCTGGCCTGGTCGGCACGCCGGGCAGCGTCCACATCGGGATAGTCGTCCGGCTTCTGCTTCGGGAACTCGACTGGCTTCATAGCGCCTGGCTGGTTTTGCCCGGCATTTTCGGGCAGCTTTTCGCCGGGCGCAGTAAGGGTGGGCGGCGGAGCCGCTGCTTCCTTATCCGGATCGCGCTCGACATCGCCCATCTTTACCGTGTGTGTGTGCTGATCGGCCGCCACCAGCGGAGTGCCATCGGTGCGCATCAGGCCTTCTACCTCGTCCTTGGTAAAGATTTGAGGCGTTTCGCCGACCTTGGCTATCTCGACACGAATGACGCGATTGCCGTTGATTCTGACGAACTGGACGGGTTTGGGAGGCGCACCATAGATCCACTCCTCGAACGGCATCTGCCCTTCGACTTCGCGGACCTTGCGCTGAGGCTGGCCCATGGCGAAGAGCACCATATCCGTGCTCATGCCGACCATTACGTTGTGGTCAAGGATCGCCTCTTTCAGCTTGGGAGGAAGAGTATCGGTAAATGCCTGGATGGGCGTCTTGACATCGAAGGAGATCAGGGGCGCGAGGAGAGCCTTCACCTGCGCACCGGTCAGTTCAGGAATGCGGCCCTTGAATTCAAGCGTAAGCCGCGCGCCGGTTGCCGGCTGGCCATCGTCCTGGACAACGGGATTCGTCCCAACACCGCCGCCAAGCTGGATGTGGCGCAGGAAGCGATGTTTCAAATCCGGGCCGCCGTTAAGGTCGAAGATGATCTTGTTGCGGTCAAACTTGACGTCGGAGAGCACGACGCGGTCTCCGGGCTTGGCGCAAATTCCGTTCTCGGTGACCATGTCGAGGTAGGGCTCACCCGCGGGAGTGAGCTTGCCGTTTGCCTCCAGGGTCAGCCCCTTGTGTCCCATGGGAAAAGGACGCATGGCAAACCCCTGCTCCGCTTGCAGAACGCGTTCCAACTCGAGGCGCGTCTTGGCATCCAACTCTGACTTGTCGAGGGGGACATTTGTGGGTTGGATCTGAGTGTAGCGCCGATCAACGGTTCCCGTTCCCGTTCCTTTGTTGGCCCCGGTATGCGTATCGATGGTGATAGCCTGTCCAGACGCCAATGCGCCGCCGAGGGCAATCGCCGAGATGCAGACGCCGGAAATCAGACGAGCGTAAGAAAGGACGCGGAAATCAACTGAGGGAGATGAAGAAGGCATTATCGGCCGGATCATGGGCATCCTCCCATGGCTGCACGTAGCAATGAGCCAACAGTAGTTCTAAATAACCATAAAGGTCAAATCGAAGATACGAACCGGAGCCGCGGACCTGTGAGACGGAGATCGGAATCAGCGGGAGCCTTCGGTCCCAGTTGTAGAATCTGATGCCTGGCTTGGAGAAACCGGTGGCGTTGAAACCGGAAGAATTTGCACGAGGGAGGGCGCGGCAGGTTCGGCTGCGGGTCGCGTGGCGGATTCGTGCTGGGCGCGCGCGGCTGCATCCAGATCCACGGGGATGCCGCCAGGGACGAAAACCGGCGCGTTATACCGGAAATCAAGGTCGCGGGTAACGCGGTAAACCACGGGAAAAGCTGCCAGAAGCACGAGGCAGGCAAACCAGCTGCCGTCAATACCGTAGCCGCCGCCCGTTAGCCAGAAGGGCCCCATTGGATTGCCCTCAATGATGGGAGAGTGGCTGCTGACACCCCTTACCGTCAAACCAAAGATCAAGGCCTGCGAGGCCTTCCAGGCGAAGTTGAGACCCCAGCTTAACCACAGTGCGCGCGTGCGCAGATAGGCGGTGGTAAGCAAGAAGCTGAAGACTACCGAAATGGCGACGCTGGCGTTAGTGGCACCCGGCAGAAGCGCGTGGACGATGGCGTAGAACAATGCAAAGCCAAGCGCCGCCCCTGAAGATCCGACGACGGCGGCAAAACGCTGAAATCCGTATCCCCGAAAGGCAACTTCTTCGCCCAGTGCAAGCAAGGCAAAGTAAGCGGCGTCGGCCGCCAGCCATGTCCAGGACGACGCCTGCATGGTGACGACGATGGCGATCCCGCCGATGAGAGCCAAGGGAATGACGCAGAACAGCACAGCCCCCCAGCCGATAGCCATGCCCGTGGCAGCCTCGCGCGTCCAACCGGAGCGAAGCGGGAGACCCTGGGCAGCGATCGATCTGGTTTGCTTGTCGAAAATTGAACCGAATGCCGCGTACCCGAGGACAAGCAGCACTACAAAAAGCAATTGCTCGACGAGCGGCGCCAACGCATCCTGATGAGTGGCGATGGCCGCGTTGTGGGCGAAGGAACGCACCACGAAGAAGTAGAGTACCGCGGCGATGAATTCCAGATAGGCGCGGAGTTTGCCGCCTCTAGCCGGCGCGGTCATCGTGGACTCCGATCGCGGTTTTGCGAGGCTTTGCAACGTGGCATGAACAACCGTCAATCCTCGTGTCGAGCATGAAACTCGATAGGTTCTGAATGCCGCACGAGCACTAGCTTTCTGTGTAGCACTGGGCGATATTACGAAACTTCTTCTGGCGTGCCGCGATAAGGGCATCGACAGACATGGACTTCAACTCGGACAGGTGTTTTCGGATCGCCGCACCTACCAGTCCTGCGCCGACGGGGTGGTCGGTGTGCGCACCGCCCGGCGGCTCTTCAATAATTTCGTCAACGCATCCCAGGGCCGAGACCTCGGGTGCGGAGATGCGCATGGCTTCAGCGGCCTGCTGTTTGTGCGACGCGTCTCGCCACATGATGGCAGCGCAGGACTCGGGGGTAATGACGAAGTAAAGCGCGTTCTCGAGAATCAGCACACGGTCGCTGACGGCAAGCGCCAGTGCGCCACCCGAACCGCCTTCGCCGCTGACGATGGAGATGGTGGGCACGCGGAGGCGAGACATTTCGCGGATATTGCGCGCGATGGCTTCGGCCTGGCCGCGCTCTTCCGCTCCGAGTCCGGGATAGGCGCCGGGCAGGTCAATAAAGCTGATGACGGGGCGGTTGAACTTTTCGGCAATCTTCATGCAGCGAAGCGCCTTGCGGTAGCCCTCGGGATGGGGCATACCGAAGTTGCGCTTGACGCGTTCCTTGGTCGAGCCGCCCTTACGGTTGCCAATGACCAGAACTTCGTCATCGCCAAGCCTCGCCATTCCGCAGGCTACTGCGGCATCGTCGCCAAAGGCGCGATCCCCGTGAATCTCGCTGAAATCTGTGAAGACTCGCTCGATAAAGTCCATGGGGTAGGGCCGCTGCGGGTGGCGGGCCGTTTCAATTCTTTTCCACGCAGGTGAAACAGACTGCGGGGCGTTCGGTGAACCTGATGCGTGTTCAGTCATCGTTAGTTGGCAGCTTCTGGGGCACGAACGATCCTCCTGCCCCGCATGCTGCTCTTAGTGATTCTACGGGTCGCGGCTCCCTTGGACAAACCCCGGCTGGATTCAGCGGGTTAGATTCAGGTTTGGACCGCATGGTTATGACCGCAGGGTATATTGCTTTTAGCCTAGCCGTACAGCCTAATCCAATAACGTTCACACAAAGGAAAAGATGCCCCAGACACGGAGAAACTTCCTCGCCATCAGCACACTTGGAGCTTTGGGCGCTGTGCTCCCTCTTGAAGCGCAAAGTGGCGCACCGAACCCGGCTGCTACACCTAACCAGCAGACGCCCGGCGCACCACCGGCGTTTGGGACTTCGCAACCCGTCGGTCCTGAGGTGACGCCTGCGACCTTTGTCGAAGCGGAGAAGCTGGTGCAGATCGAGATGAAGCCCGCAGACCGCGCGCAGGCCGCCGACAACTGGCGTGAGGCGATGGCTCCGCTCTATGAGCGCAGAACCGGACCGCGCAAGATGACGCTGGAGGCGGAAACTTCGCCGGCCACGGTTTGGAATCCGCTGCTGCCGGGGATTCAGCCGAGCAGGTCGGGGGCCGAGGGCAATCACTTTGTGCGCAGTGCCGACGGCCATGCGCCACTACCGGGCAACGACGCCGACATCGCGTATGCCTCGGTTGCGCAGCTTTCGCGCTGGATTCAAGCGCGGCAGATTACTTCGGAGCGGTTAACGAAGATCTATCTGGATCGCTTGCAGCAGTTCGATCCCAAACTGCACTGCGTGATCACGTTGACGCGCGATCATGCCCTGGAACAGGCGCGCCAGGCGGACGCCGAAATTGCTGCCGGAAAATATCGCGGCCCCTTGCATGGAATTCCGTGGGGCGCAAAAGATCTTCTCGATACGGCTAACATTCCCACCACCTATGGCGCGGAGCCGTACCGCAACCGTGTGCCAACGAAAGACAGTGCAGTGGCAGAGCGGCTGAATGCAGCAGGCGCTGTGCTGGTCGCGAAGCTGAGCCTCGGCGCGCTCGCGCTCAACGACATCTGGTTCGGCGGACAGACGATGAATCCGTGGCTACTTGAGGAAGGCGCCTCTGGTTCAAGCGCGGGTCCGGGGGCGTCAACGGCGGCGGGGCTGGTGGGCTTTGCAATCGGAAGCGAGACAGGCGGCAGCATCGTTAGCCCCTCAATGCGATGCGGGGTTACAGGACTGCGGCCGACCTATGGACGCGTGGCACGCACAGGCGCGATGACGCTGTGCTGGTCGCTCGACAAGCTGGGGCCGATGGCACGGTACGTCGAAGACACGGCGCTCGTTCTTGCGGCGATTTCTGGGCCGGACCCTGGCGATGTTGCCAGCGTGCCGAGCACGCTCTCCTTCGACGCAAAAGCCAAGGTCGCGGACCTGCGCGTCGGCTATTTCCCTGCCTGGATGAAAGAATCTCCAGCAACCGATGTGGATCGCGCAGCATTGGAAGTTGTAAAGAAGCTCGGCATGGAGTTGGTCGAAGTATCCATTCCCGATTGGCCGTACGATTCACTCAACCTGATTCTTTTTGCTGAGGGCGCGGCGGCATTTGAGAAATTGACGCTGAGCCATAAGGATGCCGAGTTGAAGGCGCAGGTTCCCGACGCGTGGCCCAATACCTTCCGCCAGTCGCGCTTTTTATCGGCGGTAGACTTTGTGCAAGCCGACCGCATGCGCCGCAAGGTTGCGCAAGAGATGGCGCGGGTCTTTTCGCAAGTCGACCTGCTGCTGGTGCCGTCATTGCGCGATGAGATTCTGGTTATCACCAACAACACTGGCCACCCCTCGCTCACGTTGCGCGCGGGATTCGTGGAAGTGTCGGAAGCGCGCAGTGACTGGGCTCCCGATCCGCAGCATCCGTTGCCGAAGTTTTCTCCGCCGCGCCGCGTTCCGCATGGCGTCACGCTGATCGGTCGACTTTTTGATGAAGGCACGTTGTGCCAAGCCGGCATTGCCTTGGAACGAGCCTTTGCGGTTGCTTCGGAACGCCCACCTGGGTTCTAAGGAACAGCTATTAGCTATTAGATTTGGACGACGGCTTTCGTTTCGCTGGCGGTTCTTTTTTGATTCCGGCTTTTTCTATGTGTTGTTTGCGGGCCTGGCTGTGGGCACGCCAGAAAGCTTGCGCGGTGAGCGGGCCGAGGTCGGGCACGTTGGATGGTTGCTCCTTGTTAAAGACGTGCGCATAGAGCATGGGGCCGAGGAGCAAAGCCATCGCGGCTTCGAGGTCGAGATTCTGGGGCAGAACACCGCGCGCGATGCCGCGACGCAGCACGCGCTTGAGGCACTGGCGCGGAGGCTCCATCACGCGATGCCGCCATGCCTTGCCGAATTCCCGATGCAATGCCGAATAGGCGATGAGCGAAGGCATCATGCGATCGCGCGCGGCATCGAACTTGTCCGGCGGCTTGCGCGTGAGCACGATGGTCAGATCGCGCTGAAGGTCGCCTGTATCCACATCCTCAGGCTCGCGGTCGAGGCCGTTCACCATCAGCATTACCTCGAGCAGCAGCGCTTCCTTGTCCGCCCAGTGGTTATAGATGGTGGCCTTGCTCACGCCGGAAGCTTGCGCAATGGAGTCCATGCTCGTCGCCTCGATGCCGCGCTCGCCAAACAGTGCCAGCGCGGCGTCAAGAACTTTTTCGTGGGCTTCGATACTGCGAGGTCGGACCATGGTCAGATTTCGATCTTCGAGAAGCGCCACGCACCAACAACCACCAGAATCACACCGACGCAGACGAGAACAGTGAGATCCAGAGTCGGCTGGAAGGTCGCGTACGCATGACCCAGGAGCACGTTGCGCATGCCGTCGATGCCGTAAGACAGCGGGTCGAGCTTCGTGATGAAGTCGAGCACCTTGGGCAGACCCTTGAGCGGAAACAGGGCGCCCGACAAAAAATAGATGGGCATTACCAGGAAGTTCATGATGAGCTGAAAACCCTGCATGTCCTGCAGGCCCGAGCCGATCGCCATTCCAAGTCCCGCAAACAGAATGGCTATCAGCGCCATGAAGCCGAAGGCAATCGGAATCAAGGCCAGATGCACGGGCCGGAAGCCGGCGATCAGGCAAACGATCATCACGAGCATACCTTGCAGCAGAGCAACCGTTGCACCGCCCAGCGTGCGACCGATCATGATCTGCAAACGCGAAACAGGCGCCACCAGCGTCTCTTTCAGGAATCCAAACTGACGATCCCACAAAATGCCGAGACCAGAGAAAATCGACGAAAACAGAACGGTCATGCCGATCACCCCCGGCGCTACAAATTGAAGATAATCACCGTTCCCTGCGCGCTTGAAGACCGGACCAAGCCCGAAGCCGAGCACCAATAAGTACAGCAGTGGGTTACCAAGCGACGCCACGATTTGCGCACGCGACCGCGTGTAGCGCTTCAGTTCCCGCAGCCAGAGAATATAGATGGCGCTCATCGTCTTCCTCCGCTCCACATCTTTGCGAACTGCCGCATCTGGGCCGCCGGATCCGCAGCCTCATCGCGAATAGTCGAGCCAGTCAATTTCAGGAACGCGTCCTCCAGCGTTTCACTGCCGGTCTGCTCTTTGATTTCTTTTGGCGTTCCCTGGGTAACAAGTTTGCCGTGATCGATGACGCCGATACGATGCGCCACGCGATCCGCCTCGTCCATGTAGTGCGTGGTGAGGAAGACGGTGACGTTCTCTGCTTCGTTCACTTTTCTAACGTGGTTCCAAAGCTGGTTGCGGCTCTGCGGATCGAGCCCCAGCGTGGGCTCGTCGAGAAAAAGAATCTTGGGCGTGTGCAGGAAACCGCGCGCGATTTCGAGACGACGCTTCATGCCACCGGAGAATTTCTTCACCTGGTCCTTGCGGCGCTCCCAGAGTTCGAACAGCTTCAGCAGCTCTTCAGAGCGCTGGCGGCGAACTTTGTGCGGCACGTGGTAGAGCACGCCATGGATCTCCATGTTTTCCATCGCCGTCAATTCTCCGTCGAGGCTCGGATCCTGAAAGACAATGCCGAAGCTCTGGCGGACGGCGTTCTGATGCGTCTGCGGGTTCAGGCCGTCGAGTTCGATGGCCCCGCTGGTGGGGCGCAGCAGCGTAGTCAGCATCTTGATGGTGGTTGTCTTGCCAGCTCCGTTGGGGCCAAGGAATGCGAATATCTCGCCCGCTGCCACATCGAACGAAACGTCGTTGACGGCGGTAAACGAGCCAAATGTCTTTACGAGGTTTTGCACCCTGATCATTGATTGAGACCTCCGGGGCGAGATTCAATACTGAACGGTTTAGTTCAGTTTGTCAACGGGATTCTTCCCTGCTGTCGGACTCCCGCCGTGCAAAAGGACCGTGCAATTTGATCTTGAACTTGCTCGCGAACAAGATCGCGAACAGTCCCACAACCCGCCAGTAGCCTATCTGCTCGACCCCGAAGACTTTGTTGATGGCAGTAGGGGCGAATACCTGGTTAATCAGCCAAGTGACCGGTAGAGATATGGCTAGGGCTGTCAGCACCGGCGTTACTGCCAGCATTAGAATGGCGGGCACGGCCGGCCAGCCAGACAGAGTCCAACTTTCATCTTTCATTCAGGACCGCCTTTTCTTGAGTTGGCGACGCGTTGATCTCGACAGCCTCCGTAAGATTAGGACAGCAAGCGCCTTGAGTTACTGCACGAGCCGTTCCAAGGACAGAGCTTCCTCCAGCGCACGCTCCAACGGAGAACTATTCGATCTGCTCATCAACCCGGGGTGTCGTCCGCCACTGAAGAAAGACGTCCTGGGCAGCGCTGGTGGGGTCCTGATCCAGGTCTTGGACGTACACCCGTTCCCGAAAATCTCCAATGCTCATAAGGATGTGCAGCTTCTTGTCTCGGAAACCGATGGCATGCGAGACATCGCAGCTTGACCGACACCTCAACCTCTCTAATTCGGAAAAAAAGCGCCGCAAGTATTCTGCGGGTCCGCCGCCTGCCATGATGACGGTGCTTTCCAGAGCTGGAGCCGAGTTGCTCGGGATTCCAGTCGTCGGAGGCTGATTCCGTTCGAGCGATTGATCCGATTCTGGTTCAAAAGCGACGAGGGTCCCATCAGTGAATTTGGCACGGCCAAAACCTGGGAACTCTATCCAACCGTGCAGGGCAACGTCAGAGCGTTGCCCCGTGAAGACCGGTGTCATCATCCCTTCTAATCGCAGCCAGCGTGGAGCATTCGGATCGCTACGATCTTCGTAGATGCATTCCAATAGTTGAAGCCGTCCCGTTGGGGTGATCTCGTATGTGGATCCCGGAAAGACTGGGTGCAAACCTTGCGTGCAATGCGTCTCGCCTTTGTGGTCTCCGAACAGATCGTTATTGCAGAGAATTTCATCAAGAACTCCCATACCTGTCCTATCCCTTGCGCTCATTCGGCATGCCCTCGCCGCCGCGTGGCAGTGCCCCTTTCGCTGGTGCTGCTTTGGCGCTCGAAACCACCTCAGAAACGGCTCTTGGCTGCGCCAGTAATAACTGCGTCAACGCATCAACGAGCTGTTCAAACCTGCGGCGCTGAATGCGCGCGACGATCATCGGCAGCTTGTGCGCCACATGCCAGAGGATCGGGCCGTACATTCTGTAGCTGTCCTCATTCGAGAAGGTGATAAGAATCGCCTGCGTATTCCTGGGAACTTCTCGAAACCAGGCCACGATCTCCTCGCCCGTGCCCATAGCCACCTGATAGGTTCCCGGAATATGGAGTGGGAGCCGTTCTTGCTCGCTGGGAAGCGCATAGTCGTCAGCGGACTTTGATTTCCTTTCCTTGGGCCGTACACCTGTTTCGAATTCCCGATTCTTTCGAGTAGCCATTTTGCACTGTCCTGCCGCCTGGGTCATCTGCGGTCCCTAGCCGCGCCGGTCCTGCAATTGGGTTGGGCCGCAGAGAGATTCGAACTCTCAGCCCCGCTATCTTGCCGGCGGGCTTCCCGTGCGCGAGTTTCACGTCGCGTTGCCCCATGCGGCCCAAACGTCGCGACCATGCTCCTGCATCATCTTGTCGAGCTGTGGCAATTTATGGTCTCCGACAGATATCGCTTGCAGCATCACACCCCGCGGCATTCTGATTGCCAGCGCGATCGAATCAACGATCTTCCCGAGATCGTTGTTTCGATCGCGCTGGGCATCGTTGTTTAATCATTTCGCAAATCTCCCTTCAGCCAGCTTGTTCAACAACGCCGAATGTGCCGAAATCGGCACATAGTTGCGCGTCCCCGCCGTTCCACTCCTTCCATCCTCTTCAATTCTGTCTTCAACTTTCCATTCCATTCACAATGCGCCTTAACCCGAAAAGGTCGGAGTCGCAGCCGTATGTTTCGGAGAACGTCTTGCGTATTTCAAACGCTCAGGAATCTCTTGTGTGCCCCAATTGTCAGCTGAAGCAGTATGAACGCGGCTCCGGCGCTTGCCGCCGTTGTCGCCAAAAACTGGGAATCTCGTATCTGGAAGTCTATCTGTCTAGCTCTCTTGCTCCCTTTACCTCTCAAGACGAGATTGCCATTCGCAGAGAAGTCGGCGGACTCATCCGAAGACTGCGATCGCGCCGTGATATAACCCAAGCCGCACTGGCCTCTCTTACCGGAATTAATAGAACGTATCTCTCGCGCGCCGAGCGTGGCAAAGTGACGCCTTCGATCATCGCTTTGATGCAGATTGCTCGCGCTCTGGAAGTCGACAAGATCCTGCTACGCGTGCGCACTTCGTCAAAGTGATCCTTCGCAATCCGCGAATGTGCCGATTCCGGCACATTCCGAAGAACGTACATGGCCGTCGGCTTCTTAAACCGCCGGATGATCAGATAACGCTGAGCGTGACCGAAACAACGATCGTATCGATCGTTGTTTCGACGCAAGCGAACAGCGCGAGGCAGTTGTGCGCTCGTTACCAACACCAAGCGTTAGTAAGGTTGGTAGCTACTGCGAGCGTTCGGCAGCCTCAGGGGCGGCCGTGTCAGTCGACGCTCGATTCAGAATGCTTATGCCTTCTTGGACAGCGGTTCGCGGGCGGATGGTTTCTTCTCGGACCTTTGACGAAGCAAGGTGGCATTGCCATCAGCGCATCTCCAGATTGCATCAGGTTGCTCGAACGAAGTGCTAGTCCCTCCTCCTCCACGCATCGCGCAGCAGCAGTATCCGCGCGGGGCGGAGAGGATCATGAGGATGCGTCTCCACGCGGATCAACACTCGCTTCATCCACGCAAACCGTACCAGTTCTTCTACCTGGGCCTCGACGGAATGGAACGCGTGCTCGTGCCCATGTTCGTCGATCAGGCAGAACCCTTCGAAATCTCCAAAGCGGTCATAGGCCACCTGGGTCACTTTCCCGGTGAACTCCTGGACATGCTGGTGTTCAGGCTCTCCTCCCGACCCCTGTGGCACTCCCGTGGGCGAGGGCAAAATCGTACCTGGATCTCCACCCAATCCCTGGATGCGTCCGGCGATATATCCGAGATAGCGTTTGAACACCGGATACCAGCGGTTGGAGGGGGCCATGTTCTCAAAACGCCACGACAAAATCGAGTAGGTGTTTTCCTCTACCGGCAGCAGCAACTTCGGAACCGTCACCGGTATCTTTACCTGGAACGTGCCCACCACGTACCGCCAATTGGCCTGAATCTTCTCCTTCGATCGTTTCGCTACTTCGATCGTGCCGGTTGTGAAGTCAGGGAGTTGACGCGACGAAAGCCTCCCGTCCTTCGACCAGTACGGCACGAGCCCCCATCGCATGATGGTGAGTTCGCGTTCACCTGTCTCACCGTTAAGCCGAACTACTGGCTGAAAGCTTTGAGGCGCGACGTTGAACGACGGAGCGAGGTTGGTTTCATCGAGTTCATCAAAGACATCGGTGTTGTGTGCTTGCATCCACTCAGCGATGCGCTGCTTGTCCCCGCGTCTGCCGTAGCGTCCACACATTTACTTGGTAGCCTTCTGTATAGCCCAACGCCCCGTTGTTAGGACACAGCAGTTTCAGTTGACGCAGTAGCGGCCTTCCCAGTGGTAGCAACCTTCTTTGCCGTAGTCGCAGGAGCCTTCCTCGGAGCAGTTTTCTTCGCGGATACTTTCTTCACGGCAGTCGCCTTCTTAGCCTTAACTTTCCTCGCCACCTTCTTGGCGGGACTCTTCTTCGTGGCCTCTTTAGCGGCCTTTATTGCCGCCCAACGCTTCTTCTGAGCCGCTACGATGCGCTTCTTACCTTCTGCGCTCATACCTTTCTTTTTGGGTGCCGGTGCGGCTTCCTTCGCTACCTTGACCGGGGCGGATTCCACAACTCCCTTTTTCGATGCCCAACGCTTACGCTGACCATCAGCGATTCTCTTTCTGGCAGCGGCACTCATTTTGCGCTTCTTGGGAGCCGCAGATGTAGCCGCAATCTTGGTTCCATCACCGGACAGCAAAGCGCGCGCTTGGTTGAGTTGAGCAATTTCGGCATCAATCGAGGCAAGAATTCTATCTATCGTCATGAAAGAAGTATATCGAAGTAGTTTTTACCGTATACGCTCAACTGGACGCATTTGGGGCACTTCACGTGCTCACCATCCACGCGGAGAAGTTCACTCGGCGGAATGTGCCGGAGTAGAGGTTGATCTGGCCGATGCTGCCCGACAGCGGGGTGGTGAAGGAACCAAACCACGAGAAGTAGCGTAATGACAACTATCCCAAAAATAGACAGTATGAAAACTCGGCAGGTTCGACGAGCGTGAGCATCTTTATTGTTCATTTCGGAGCGGTCTTCGAGTCTAGATAGATATTGTTTTGGACTAGAACACTTGCTGGGTTTCAGGGGCGGCGAAGGCAGCGTGAACCTAATGTCCAATCGGGGACAGGAGGTCTCTCATTACCCTTCGCACGCTTAACCTCACGCAAGCGGCGGTAGAAGATACTCCTCAGTGCGACGAGCGAAGGGTCGTCGTGTGACAATCCCGAGATTCGCTCCACCTTGTCGATAATTGCACGAATAGAGGCAGCAAGTTGTTTAGATGAGGTCACTCCCAAATACACCGTTTGCCCTTCAGCAGCTTTGATGCCGACCCGTTCTAATCAGATTCCAAACTAATTCAAATGACTTAGAGACCTCTTCAGTTTCTCGCGAATTGTGTGCACTGCGTCGGACACTATCAGCTTTCCGCTACAAACGAGACAATGCGCCATGTGTTGAACATACGCATAACGCGATTTAACGAGTTCCGAATGCGCTTCTCTTGCTTCTTGCTGAAATTCATGAACTTTAGGTGAGCCTACCGGCATGATTTCGAGGGCGCGTTCATATGCGTCGAACCATCCCCATTCTTTCAATCTGAATTCAAATTGCCTTCGAAGACTGAGTCCTTCTGTGCAGTCGGTATTCATGTGACTCCTCTCGGAATCAAGGCTTGAGGGTACAGCAGTTGGGGGTAGATATTGTTATCTCTTCAATCTAAAGCCTTTCTTTAAGCGACGGCAAAATTCTGCCCCTGTGTACTTTAGATGCGTTGGACGCAGGAGAGGCATCATGGGTGAGCCGTTGTTACGGTAGTTTCAATTCACGAGGTCATCGCGTGGAGCCTGTCGATTATCACGGTCGGATGGACGGGCTTCGCCAAGATGTCAAAATCGTGTCCCTGCTCATGGGCGTCTTTCAACATGTCAGGACATCGAAACTGAAAACATCGCGCAACAAAAGGCTCTGCGAAATCAACCGTCCTTTCGGCGAATCCAGAGAAAGAATGAAGTTCTCCCGATCCCCGAGGGAAAAAGAATGAATGCGCTGATTTTCGATTTTCGCGTCGGGATTGATTGCGTTCAGCCGTTGTTCCGCCCGCGAAAGGTAGTGCTGGTTTGCGGTCGAATTTGCGAGTCGCGTCGGCATCTTCTCAATCTCAATTCTAGTGATTCGCCCACACATTGTTCTGCTCAATCCGCGTAGGGCCAAGCAAATACGACCGCGTCATGTTTTCTCGGAAGAAGCTCGGTGAAATATAGTTATTGTCAAAAATCATGCCCGGAAAAGAGACGATCGCCGGATACATTGCGCAAGCCGCAAAGCTGCTGCGTGCCGAATTTGAGCACATCCGGACCACCAATCCGCACGCCGGTGAGGGTGGAAAGGAAGTCGAGAACATCGTCAAGGAATTCCTAAACCACCACATGCCCCAGCGATTCCGTGCGACTGCCGGCTTCGTGATCGACTCATTCAGCGAAATGAGTGGTCACGAGGACGTCCTGATTTACGACGCTCTTTCGAGTCCGATTTATCGGTACACGGAAGAGAATCAGATCATTTCGGCGGATGCGATTGCATCGGTCGTCGAAGTCAAGTCGGTGCTCAATAAGAAAGAGCTGGAGAACGCCTTCGAGAAGGTCTCACAGGTCAAGAAGCTTCACAAAAGCCAGATTTCACAGATGGATCAAAAGGCGACTGAAAGCAACCTGACCACCCACGGAACCCTGGGAGTCGTGTTTGGATTCAGCACAGACCTGAATTTCGCAACGCTGGCAGCGCACTGTGCCGAGTTGAACGAGCAGTACGATACCTATCTCAGGCCAGACATTATCGTGGTGCTTGATGTTGGCGTGATTAACTACACGGCGAACATCGTGGGAAGCTCCCAAATCGTCGATTTCGCCACCACATCAGAGGAAGATATCCCGATCCCTCCCTTCTTCGTGCATCTAGCCGCGCGCGAAGATGGCTCTTACGCCCTCAACAGGTTTTTCGTTCACCTGATGTCACATTTGGCGTTCTATCCTCGGCGTCCCAGCATTCCACCCTACGCCGTGATGCTTGAAGGTGCAGCCAAAGTTGCGGTTATGAGCGCGACCTACCAGTACAACACTGAGGCGCGCCTTGTACCCTTCGTGCCCTCGGCGCAGCCGCCCACAGAGACGCTTCGTGAGATCAAGCTGAGCAAAAACAAAGAGCATTTGGGGACCCTCACCTTCATCCCATGGCAGGATGGCGGCGTGATTCGCATGAAAGGAAAAATTCCTCTCGATGCGATCTTGGTCATTGTGAGTCGGCAACGGCCCATGATCCTGCCCTCGGAGGGGTACCAGTATTCGATGGTCATGAAGGTCACTCGCCGAGACTTCGAAGGCTGGGTGGAAGTGATCGAGAGACAGAGCGATATGAAGGCGGAACTGGTCGTGCCTCCGCTCTTCGAAGTGAAGCCTCTCTTTAATGAGGGAACCGGCGAGCCTTTCATGGCGAGGCTATTCCTGGCGCCCCTCGAAATGCAGCAAGGAATTATGGGGCCAGACACGAAAGCGCCCTTCGACGAGCATTGGAGCGGCTGTATTTATCCGGCACTTGAGATGCGCAAGGCGATGATGGCGATCAAGGATCTGATCACCAAGCACAAACAGGCTCTCGCGAAGAAAAGCATCGTGCGGAAAAAAAGAAATCAGCTTCATCTCACGGAGAAGATCGACAATCCCCTGCGAAGCCAAGTGGCTCAGCTGCTCGAGATGGCGTCCCACGTTCTCGATCACATCCCAGGCGTCATGAAGTTTCTCGGGGTCGAGATGTCGTTCTACGCTGAAAAAGAAAGCCGTTTTCTGAAGGGGTTGGAAAAGGCCCAGAAGGAGCGTCCAGAGCTGGCGGATTACCTTCTGCGCTGGCGGCCGAAGGTCATGGCAATCAATGAACAATTCCGCCAGATGAGATACAGCGCTTGGCATCTCTCAAATATCGAGTACATCCAAGACGGCGATGGGTTCGTGATGAAGGAATTGAAGATCGACAACATGCCGGTGGCCGAATACGCGGAGAGAGTGTTCAGCGACATCTCTATCGGCCTCGAAGAACTCATCATGTATGCCCTGCAGGGGCAGACCAAGGGCAGCCTAATGATCGACGAGATTCCAATGGCCTCGCGCGATCCGCAAAATCCCCAGCGCTTCAAGAGAAATATGAAGGGCATGGGCGTCGCGTGGGAACTGAAATGGTCCGGCAAAGGCTTCTACGAAAGCTGAGGGATCTTTATGGGTGAAGCAGAGATTTGCGCTGAGATTGCTCTTGCCATCCTGCCTTATCAAGCTCTTCCCCCGCCTTCGCTTGTTAACCGCATGTCGGCGAGTGTTTACAAATGCAGTCCACGTGGCCGTAAAACGGGCATGTCGGACTTCTAACTTCGCAGATGGCGGGACGCGTTCAGCGTGACGTTAGGTAATGAAATGTCGGCCGGTGTTGAGGAATCTTGGATGAGAGCTCGATCGGATTGCATGGCTTCTGCGCGCTCGACCGACCCATCGCACAAGATTCGCTCCCTTCGGAGCGAATGCTCGCTAACTGCTACAAGACCGCGTCGAATGGGTCGCGCTCTTGAAGGCATTGATAACAGCTTTGGGACCTGTAACCCGCGCGCTCGCCACGACATGACCAAATCTTGTCGATCGAAAGAAAAAGAGCTATATATGCCTTGTGCCCTTCACACTTCTTGAGTTGAAGCAGGTCATCGACTCCCGCGACTTCGCCAGATTCGTTGGTGAAGTCGAAGGTCAACTGTTCGATGTGAAGGGACAACCCTACAGATTTGATGGCGGTCCTGATGCGAAGCGAGAATTCGCAAAGGACGTAGCTGCGTTCGCCAACTCCGATGGGGGCGGCATCCTCATCGGCATGCATACGAAAATGGGACCGCTTCACACTGGGGAAGAAATCGATGAAATTCGACCTATACCGGGGGCTAACTTTGATCCTGGCCAGCACCGCAAGATTCTGGCTGAGTGGCTGTACCCGCAGCCGACGGGTGTGGAGATCCTGTTAGCTCCATTCGGCCCGGATGCTGCCAAAGGAGTGGGCGTGATCTTCATACCTCCTCAGGATGATCGAGCGAAGCCTTTCCTCATAAAACGTGTGATTGGTGAAAGCAAAAAAAGCAGCGAGTTGATGATCGGTTACGTTGAGCGTCGAATTGATGGGACCGAAATCCGGACGATTGCGGAAATCCATCACACGCTGAGAATCGGTCTCTCTTTAGAACGAGAAATTCTCGGACGAATCGCGAATCTTGAAGCGCTGGTCGAGCAGCATTTTTCCGCAAAGCTAGCTGCGGAGTCGCTTGAGCAGCGGGGAGAGATTCTGACAAAGCGAATTGCCCGTCTTATCGACGAGGCCAACAAATGAAAGAGCAACGCAACTTAACTCTTTCCGCGATGCCGGCTGAGCATGTTGAACTACGAACGGTGTTCTCCGACGCGCCAGGCAGCATTAGGCATGAACTAGAGCAACCTCGGAGCCTTCGTTCAAGTGGATGGGACCTCCGTACGGGAGATCGAGCAAAGTTCATCGGGAGTGAGCTGATCCGAGTGGAGGGATATCGGTCAATCATTGATCTCTATCGTGACGGTACGCTCATCTTTGGCGGGCTAATTAACTGCAATTTCCTCGCTTGGTCCGACAAGACAGACACTCGTTTGCATCCGCTGGCACTCACGGAGGTGGTGATTAACTTTGCTCGATTCTATCAACGCGTTCTAGAGGATCTTCGAGAGCTTCCGAGCCGCTTAGAACTGCGGGTGGACCTTAGGAACCTTTGGCTGGGAAACGAAAAAGCGCGCCTTCCATCTGGCCCAGTCTCAGACCCGTGGTGGGAGGAATGGACCTCGCCGAAACCGGCGCCAGCGGACACATGGAACTGCAAGCTTCTGATCCCAGCGCAAACGTACAACCCTGAGCGCGTAGCATTCCAACTACTACGAGAGCTGTATCTTTGGTTCGGTCATTCTGAAGAATCGATCCCTTACAAAAAAGAAACGGACGCTGGTACAGTCAGTGACGCCGACGCTATCGCCAGCATTCACTGAAGAACCAACGAGACCAAGGGCTATGAGACTACTCCCGATATCGTTCTGAAAGCGGACACAGAGCCGTTTCTAATAGCGCAACCGGTGGTGGGCTAAGGAACCCGGAAATACCAGCTAAACTATCTGCTCACCATCCATATTCGCTCCAAAAAGCGGCCTTATCTTGTCAGTTTCCCACGGAAATCCAGCACAAAACAAAGCTCTTAGTCCTTACTTCGAAAAGCGGCAAAGGTATGCCTGAAAATGTTGAATTTAATAGATCTGTAAACCAATGAAATTGCGTGGGTTCGCAGCTTTTCCATCGTTGCCGAAACGGCAGATCTTTGGTTGTTTTTGCACGCCGCCGCCACCGTCGCCGCCGACACCGTCCGGACGTGTGACGCCCCTTACTTCTTTGACTCGATCGGGATGGCTTCCCCGCTTTTCGAATCGCCTTTGGGTTTGGGATCCGCGACCGAACGATCAACTTCTGATTCGCGCGGCGGATTAGGGTCCAAGGCCTCGACAGAAGATGATTCCGCTCTGCCTGGATCTGCCTGGGCGACGGTCGGCACGGCTTTGTCCTCGCCGAGGATCGCTTGCAAGCGGTACCCTGCTTTCTCGGCTGCTGCCAGGATATCCTGCACCTTGTTGCCCAGGGCGTGCACTTCAGCTTTGCTGGG
>Ga0209004_1000064_pt1 | contig 29584 bp, 20 predicted proteins | sample TexAe_RefH0_M1_FD_187948 | JGI IMG/M metagenome (GOLD analysis project Ga0209004, IMG submission 187948) | Forest soil microbial communities from Davy Crockett National Forest, Groveton, Texas, USA - Texas A ecozone_RefH0_M1 (SPAdes) (version 2) | ecosystem: Environmental > Terrestrial > Soil >... | reverse complement strand
GAAGATCGCTGAGTTCGCGTCTTTCCAGCGCGGATCGCCGGGAGGAAAGAAGCTCCCGATATCGCCTGCTGCCACGGCCCCCAGCAGCGCGTCAGTAACGGCGTGCAGAAGTACGTCGCCATCGGAGTGGCCTGCCAGGCCCTCTGGGTGTTCCAGCGTCATGCCGCCAATGCGCAACGGTATTCCCGCCTTGAACGCGTGCGAATCCCAGCCAAATCCGATTCGAGTTTCCATGGGTCTCCGTGCCTGTTCGTGGTGCAGCCGGACTCAGCGAACGCGCTGATGCAGATAAAACTCCGCCAGTTCCAGATCGCCCGGCTGTGTAATCTTCAGATTAACCTGAGAACCGTGAACCACGGCCACCCGAAGTCCGGCGCGTTCGATCACGGAGGCTTCATCGGTTCCCACAAACCCATCTGCCGTGGCATCGGCCATTGCCTTGTGCAGGATTCGAAAGAGAAATCCCTGGGGTGTTTGCGCCAGCACAATAAACTCTCGCGGGATAGTCGAGGTGATGATTGCACCATGCGCGGTGCGCTCTACCTGTTTGATGGTGTCGATCGCAGGCAGGCCCACGATGGCCGAGCCGTGTTCCACCACCGCATCAATGGTCCGATCAATCGTCACCGTATCAATCAGCGGGCGCACCGCATCGTGAACCAGGACGACATCATCCGCGTTTGCCGGCAATGCGTCAAGCGCGTGCACCACCGACTCCTGGCGCGTGTCCCCGCCTTCAACCACATGGACGCGACCGGCAAAGCCATGCTCGGCAATCTGCGCCTGAACGCGCTCGATCTCCGTTTTGCGGACGGCGACGTAAATGGCTGTCACACGGGGCACAGCCACAAAAGCGCGCAGGGAGTGTATGAGAATTGGAACCCCACCAAGCGAGAGGAATTGTTTTGGGGGTGGCCCCGATGAGGGATCTTTGTCGTTGGGGTACTTTGGCTGTGAGCCGGCCATGCGTGTTCCCAGACCCGCCGCCGGAAGAATTGCGAATACCTGCATAACTCGCCGAGTATACAACCTTGCCAGCGATCGATGCTGAGCCTACGCTTCTTCCGGATCCCGCAGAATTGAATCGATATGCCGGTTCGTCCGGAATAGAATGATCGCGTCGATCACTCAATACGTTCGGAAATGGGGAAAGCGCGATGCGGTTCCACCCGATTCACCTTGCGCCAGGCTTTTTGCTCCTAAGCAGTACCCTCGCTCTTGCAACTTCGTCCAGCGCCCCCCAGGTTCAGACCTCAGTCGAGTCGGTAAACGATCACTGTTCCCGCCTTGCGAAGTTCGATTTGCCCAGTGCCAGCATTAGCAGCGCAACGGCAGTCGCTGCGGGTACGTTCAATGGGCCGCCGCAAGCGTTTACGGGCGCGGACATGTCTGCTCTCTACAAAATGCTGCCCGCTTTCTGCCGGATCGTAGTGCAGGCCAAACCTTCCGCAGACTCAAACATCGGTATAGAAGTGTGGATGCCTGTTGACGGCTGGAATGGAAAACTCGAAGGAATTGGCAATGGCGGATTCGCGGGAATCATCGATGATGTCGGCCTTGGGGCGGCGGTGGCCAAAGGGTATGCGGCCGTGGCCACAGATGCCGGACACACCGGCTCACCCGCCGATGCGTCGTGGGCGCTTGGGCATCCCGAGAAGGTCATCGACTTCGGCCATCGCGGCGTTCACGAAATGACCCGCGTGGCCAGGCTTCTCGTTCAGCAGTTCTACGGATCCGGCCCGAAGCGCTCCTACTTCGACGGATGTTCCGACGGCGGGCGCGAAGCATTGATGGAAGCGCAGCGCTATCCCGATGACTACGACGGAATCCTTGCTGGTGCACCCGCCAACTACTGGACCGGCCTGCTTTCGCTGGCTCCCTTCGCCACGCAGGCCTTAACCGCGACTCCCGCCAGTTACCTGCCACCAGCCAAGATCCCGGTCATCGCCCAAGCGGTTCTCGCCGCCTGCGACAAACTCGACGGAGTAGCGGATGGCATTCTCAACGATCCGCGGCAATGCCATTTCGATCCGACGTCGATTCAATGCAAAGCGGGCGAAGATGCAGAAAAGTGCTTATCCTCTGACCAGGTAGTCGCGTTGAAGACGATCTATGGCGGCCTTCGTGATAGCGGGGGCCGCAGCGTGTTTCCTGGTTATTTGCCCGGTGCTGAGGACGGCAAGGGCGGCTGGGGACTCTGGATTACCGGTCCGGCCCCGGCGAAGAGCGCGATAGCCATCTTGTCAATTGGCTACTTCTCCAACATGGTTTATGAAGAGCGGGACTGGGACTACAAGTCCTTTACGGAAGAGAGCGATCTCAAGGCAGCGAAAGGTAAGACCAGTGAGGCACTCGATGCCGTGAATCCAGACCTGAGCGCATTCCGCGCGCATGGCGGCAAGCTGATCCTCTATCACGGTTGGAACGATCCCGCGATTCCCGCTGTCAATACCGTGAACTATTACCAGGACGTGATCGCAAAGATGGGCCAAGCCAATACCGATTCCTTCGTGCGCCTCTACATGGTGCCAGGGATGCAGCACTGCGGCGGTGGACCCGGTCCGGATGCCTTCGGCGCCTTCGTCGGCTCATTGTCGAGTGATCCGCAGCGGAACGTCGTTATCGCGCTCGAGAATTGGGTGGAGAAGGGAACCGCGCCTGCCACAATCATCGCGAGCAAACCCCCTGCGGGAAATCCGCATGGTGTGCCAATCATGACCAGGCCACTCTGCCCGTATCCGCTGGCTGCGAAATACAAGGGTACTGGCGACACTAACAGCGCGGAGAGCTTCGTCTGTGCGAATCCGAATGAATAGGCACCTTTTCGGTTGCGCGACCTATTCGGTTATTCGATCGACGTAAAGCATCTCGTTGCTTGTTGTGAATCCGAGTTTCTCGTACACTGGCTGGCCCTTTTTGGATGCGTGCAGCGCGACTACCCGAATGCCGCGTCGTCGAGCTTCGTCCATGCACTCATTTGTAAGCGCCTGCGCAAGTCCACGCCTCCGATATTCCAGTTCCACAAAGACGTTCAGAATGTACCCGCGCTGTTCTCCTGTGGGATCGAGATAGTGCGGTGCCCAGTCCAGGATCATCAGCCCCGCCGACGCAATATCACGATCTGCGTCGCTGATGATCCAGCCGACATATTTTCCTTCGGCGATCATGCGCCGCACCCACGGCTCGAATTGCCGCGCCATTTCTTCCAGGACTGGCGGAGGCGCACTGTCGGCATCGGCAAACATTGCCTTGCGATGGCGGGTGATCAATTCTGCGTCATCCATGGTCGCGATGCGTGTGGTCGGCATGAGCAGAGTATAGGCAATCCATCATTCGAATCGCACCATGTTGACGTGCTCTTCTTAAAGAAGGTCCCCGCACCGTATCATCCTCTGGTGCGCACATCGCCCACGCTCACGCTCGATGCATCGCTGCTGAAGCCCGGCGTACGTCTCGCCGTGGGCCTTTCGGGCGGAGCTGATTCGGTCGCACTGTTATGCGCCCTTGTTGACCGGAGCAGGGAATTGGGCATCGTCCTCCATGCCGCACATCTGCATCACGGCTTGCGCGGAGCAGAAGCGGATGCCGATCTCGAATTCTGCCGTGATCTCGCTGCCGGATTCGATTTGCCGTTTCACAAAGAGCACGTCGACACCGCCGCGGAAGCGAGACGCGCTCCAAAGATCAATGAGGACGGAGCCGAGGGAAGCACGCCGTCGGACTCGATTGAAGGCACAGCACGCCGCCTGCGTTATCGCTGGTTTTACAAGCTCATCTCTTCCGGCAAGGTTGATGCTGTCGCCACTGCGCATACCCTCGATGACCAAGCCGAAACAGTGCTCGCTAAATTTCTGCGCGGCGCGTGGACCGAAGGTCTATCGGGAATCTATCCGAAACTTGAAGGCGCTGAAGGTGGCCTGATCATTCGTCCGTTTCTTCACACCACACGCACCGAGGTCGAAACATTTCTTCGCGCCCGCAACCAGCCGTGGCGTGAGGACTCCTCCAACCGCCATCTCACCTTCACGCGCAATCGCATTCGCCACGAACTGCTTCCACAACTTGCAACATGGAACCCGCAACTTCGCGATCACCTTGCACAAATGGCGGAACTGGCTCGTGATGAAGAAGCGTGGTGGGAGCGCGAGGTTCTTCGCGTGGCCGAGGAGGTAGTTCTCCGCGGGCGGCCGGTCCGCGGCGGAGGTCGTGCCACCACCACCGCTGACGGCGTTGCCATCGACCTGGCCCGCCTCAACGCCGAGCCCGTCGCCCTGCAGCGACGGCTGCTCCGCTATGCCGCTGCACAACTCGAGGCTGCTCCGGACTTTGTGGCCACCGAAGCGCTCCGTTCGCTGGCTCAAACCGGCAGGGCTGGGCAGCGGCTAGAACTGGTCCGAGGGCTTCGCGCCGAACGGACCCACCGCGAAATTCGCCTGACCAGGGGTCCCAGTAGCACCTCTGCAGGTCCAGCGCACGAAGTCGAACAGTACGAATGTGTTATCCCCGGCGAACTGGACGCGCCGGCTTTTGCATGCCGCATCCTGCTCGAAGCGGCCACCGCGATCAGTCCTGTTGCATCGCCTGAAGGCACATCTCGGAAGGCGGTTCTTCGCCCCTGGAAGGCAGGCGACCGGGTTCGCCTACGCTACTCTTCCGGTCCCCGTAAGGTAAAGGAAGTGCTTGAACGGATGAAGGTTACAGGCGCAGATCGAAGTCAATGGCCGGTGCTCGAAGTAGCTGGGCGGATCGTGTGGATGCGAGGCGTGGAGGTGGAGCCGGATCCGACTCTAAGCATTCGGGTTGAGGCCGTCGCGGCTGGCCCTGGCCAAGCCGAGTAAAGAGCAGAACGGTCCGCCCCCTGGGAATCCCGTTGACCGAGCGGATTCCCAGCGTTCGGACCCTTATACTTCTTCGAACTTTATTCGGCTTCGGAGTACAATCGGAGTTACTGCACATCCGCGCGGTGGGTGCATCGTGTCTCATGTCGAGAGATCCTGCACTTTCTGTGACTTCAAGGACTGTATGGGCGTCTAAAAGGGATGATGTAGGCGGTGTTTGAAGTTCTTACGCGGCTTCTCCCCGCCGGGAAAGAGGATCCTGGTGAATTCGACCGTTAAAACGATCATGTTCTGGGTCTTTATACTGATCTGCCTGGTGCTGCTGTGGGGCGTTGTCCAGCACGGCACTATCGGCGCGGGTAAGGACACGGAAATCAACTATTCCGAGCTGTACGACAAGGTGCAGCAAAACATGGTTCAGGACGCACAGATACAGGGAACGGACCTTCGCGGGCACATGAAAGCCACGCCGAAGGAGCAGTTCCATACAACGGTCGGAGAATCGCACGAAGACCTCGATAAGGCGATGCTGGCGGCACATGTCAACTTCTCGAAGAAGGATGCGCAGAACAACTTGCTGCTACCCATCCTGTTCAACGTTGGTCCGTTCGTTCTGCTTGGCGCGATCTGGTTCTTCATGCTGCGGCAGATGCAGTCCGGCGGCAACAAGGCCCTTTCGTTTGGCAAGAGCCGCGCACGCCTGCTCTCGATGCAGCAGAAGAAAGTCACGTTCAAAGACGTGGCTGGCGTGGATGAAGCCAAGGAAGAGTTGAAGGAAATTATCGAGTACCTGCGCGAGCCGCAGAAGTTCCAGAAGCTCGGCGGACGCATTCCCAAGGGCGTGCTCCTCGTGGGGCCTCCGGGAACCGGCAAAACGTTGCTGGCCCGCGCGGTTGCCGGCGAAGCGAACGTGCCGTTCTTCTCAATCTCCGGTTCGGACTTTGTTGAGATGTTCGTCGGCGTTGGTGCGAGCCGCGTCCGCGATCTGTTTGAACAGGGTAAGAAGAATGCGCCCTGCATTATCTTTATCGACGAAATCGACGCCGTCGGCCGTCACCGCGGCGCAGGCCTCGGCGGCGGACACGATGAGCGCGAACAGACGCTGAACCAGTTGCTCGTCGAGATGGACGGATTCGAATCGAACGACGGCGTGATTCTTGTCGCCGCAACCAACCGCCCCGATGTTCTCGATCCCGCATTGCTGCGCCCCGGCCGTTTCGATCGCCGCGTGGTTGTGGGACTGCCCGACGTTCGTGGGCGCGAAGAAGTTCTTCGCGTGCACGTAAAAAAGGTTCCGGTTGCCGACGACGTCAACCTCAACATCCTGGCCCGCGGTACACCGGGATTCAGCGGCGCCGATTTGGCCAACATGGTCAACGAGGCCGCGCTGAATGCAGCTCGAGTCAATCGCAAGCAGGTCGTGATGTACGACTTCGAACTTGCGAAGGACAAGGTGCTGATGGGCGCCGAGCGCAAGTCGATGCTGCTGACGGACGAAGAGAAGCGGGTTACGGCCTATCACGAAGCCGGCCACGCGCTGGTTTCGATCATGCAGCCGCATTCGGATCCCATCCATAAAGTCACGATCATTCCTCGTGGAATGGCCTTGGGTGTGACGATCTTCCTTCCCGGCGATCGGCACAACTACACGCGCGAATATCTTGAAGCCAATCTTGCCATCGCTTACGGTGGACGCACGGCTGAGGAGATCTTCCTCAACCAGATGTCGACCGGCGCGGGCAGCGATATTGAGAACGCCACCGACCTTGCCCGCCGCATGGTTTGCGAGTACGGCATGAGCCGCCTCGGCCCGCTGACCTTCGGCAAGAAGGAAGAGCAGATCTTCCTGGGCCGCGAGATTGCACAGCACAGGGACTTCTCAGAAGAGACGGCGCGGCAGATCGATCTGGAAGTTCGCCGCCTGATCGACGAGGCTTACCAGGCTGCGCACGGCATTCTCGAAGCGCACAAGGACGCGATGCACCGCATCGCTGCGGCCTTGCTGGAGCGCGAGACGATTGATGCTGACGAAGTGAAGATGCTGCTCGATGGCAAGGAACTGCCCCCGATGCGCTCCATCCTGGCATCGCCCAGCGACGGCGGCGGCAGCGGCGGACAGCAGATTCTGAAGCCTGATACCCGCGGCGGCTCTGGTTTTCCAGAGGGGTCACCGTCACCGGCGTAGGCTGAAATTCAACCGCAACAAATCAAGGCCGCTCTTCACCGAGCGGCCTTTGCTTTTTGTTCCAGCTTCGCTTCGAAGTCATCAAATTGCAATCAGACGGTCACATGAATGCAACTTGGCGGTGATGCTCCCGAAACATTTGCGGCATATGGTTCGGTGAGCAAACGCGCAAAGCGTTTCCCCGGAGGTAGGACTACTGTGTCTACGGATCGCCGAACATTTTTGCAGCTTTTGACTACGAGTGCGCTCTCAGCGGCTTTTCCATCCAGCATTGCACGCGCTCTTGAGATTCCCGCCAACAACCGCACAGGCAGCCTCGCAGATGTCGAGCACATCGTGATTTTGATGCAGGAGAATCGCGCGTTCGACCACTACTTCGGCACGCTGCGCGGGGTGCGCGGCTATGGAGATCCGCGCGCCGTCAAGCTCCCCAACGGCGACCCTGTGTGGAAGCAGCCCACCGCTTCGGGTGGATACGTGATGCCGTTTCATCCCGGAGCCCCGAGCCTTGGTCTGCAGTTCCTCGAAGATCTGGCGCACGACTGGGACACAACGCACAATGCCTTGAACGGCGGCAAGTATGACCAGTGGGTGCCGCAGAAGGGCACTACATCGATGGCGCACCTCGTCCGCAGCGACATTCCCTTCCATTACGCACTGGCTGATGCATTCACGATCTGCGACGCATATCACTGCTCATTCCTGGGAGCGACCGATCCCAACCGCTACCACATGTGGACGGGCTGGGTAGGCAACGACGGCTCTGGCGGCGGTCCGGTACTGGATAACGCCGAGGCTGGCTATGGCTGGAGTACCTATCCCGAGCGGCTCGTCAACGCGGGCATCACTTGGAAGATTTACCAGGACCAGGGTGCTGGCCTGACGGCTGCGGAATTCTGGGGCTGGGGCTCTGACGCGTATATCGGGAACTATGGCGATAATTCGCTTCTCTATTTTCACCAGTACCAGAATTCGCTGGCGGGCAGTCCGCTGTTTGAAGCTGCGCTTACCGGGACCAATATCTCCGCCAGCGGAACACTCTTCGACGAATTTCGTGCCGACATCGCCGCCGGAAAACTGCCGCAGGTTTCATGGATCGTCGCACCCGAGGCCTATACCGAGCATCCTAACTGGCCTGCAAATTATGGCGCATGGTATATCTCGCAGTTCCTGGATGCATTGACTGCGAATCCTGAAGTGTGGAGCAAGACGGCGTTCTTTCTCTGCTACGACGAGAACGACGGCTTCTTCGATCACGTGGTGCCGCCAACGGTTCCCGCGTCACCGGCGCAGGGGCTTTCAACCGTCGATACGGTCAACGAATATTTCGAAGGAAACTCAGAATACCCGGCCGGTTCAATCGGCTTCGGAGTTCGGGTGCCTATGATCGTGATCTCTCCTTGGAGCAAGGGCGGATACGTCAGCTCGGAGTTCTTCGATCACACGTCGCTCATCCGATTTATAGAGCAGCGTTTTGGGCCCAACAACCCTCAGCTGGTTGAGCCGAACATTACACCGTGGCGGCGCGCCGTCTCCGGCGATCTAACCTCGGCGTTCAATTTCAAATCGCCGAATGACGCGAAGGTAGCGCTGCCCAGCACCATGGCGTACATTCCGCCGGATGCAAATCGCCATCCGGACTACGTGCCCACACCGCCCACGGACCAGGCGCTTCCGGTGCAGGAATCTGGCACACGTCCTGCGCGGCCGGTGCCCTATGAGTTGCACGTCAATGGAACCGCCAACTTCGCTAATGGCACGTTTGAGATTCAATTTGGAAACGCGGGGAAGACGGCGGTGTATCAAGTGCGTTCCGGAAACAGCGCGCTCGGTCCGTGGAATTACACTGTCGGCCAGGGCGCGTCGCTCTCGGATACCTGGCAGATCACTGCAAACAGCCTCGCCACCTACGACCTGTCGGTCAATGGTCCCAATGGATTTTTGCGTGCATTCCAGGGAAGCGTTTCAAGGGAAGGCAAAGCCAACGTGCACGTCCGCACCAGCTATGAGCCGCAGAGCAATGGAATCACGCTCCATCTGGCCAATCGCGGCGCCTCCGCTCAAGATGTTCGGATCACAGACATCTATACAGGTTCGGTGCGTACGCTTCATCTCAAGGCAGGCGAAACGGCTACCAGGTATTCAGAACAGCACCAGACGTTTGGCTGGTACGACTTTGTCGTCGAAGTCGAATCAGATTCGACGTTTGTCTGGCAGCTGGCGGGCCATGTCGAAACCGGGGAAGAGAGCCGCACCGATCCGGCAATCGCCGCGGTGTAAATGATCGTTACATCGAATCAACCACGGCCATCCGCCACAACGGATGGCCGTTTTCTTTTGCAGAATAGATTCCTCGGCGTAAATTGAACCGAAGGCGCCTTTCCATACGTGAACTTCAGGCGTCGCTCGAAAGCGAGCATTTGTCTCGAGTCTGACTACGAGTCGCGAACCTACCGCGCTCTTTCGGGCGTGCGGAAGGGATAACGACCAGTAAGCAGATTTATGGAGTTGGAGTCGAGGTGGCGTGCGCCCGATCGTTCGAGTAGGCGAAGAAGCCATGCGCAGCGGCTATGCTGACCGGCACGATTCTTTCAATCCAATGCAGGTGGATGCGGTGCAGACCGTACATGCCCCAGATCTCGGCATTGATTTCCAATCCTTCGGCTGCTATCTGACCGCTCCAGCCATACTTCACGAGTGGCCTCGCAAATGGATCGCCCTCAACCTCTCCGCGTGCGATAAAGCGCTGCGTGGTGATTGAATCCGCGGTCATTGCAAGCACACTTCCCGTGATCAGGGTCAGGTTTTTCCAGTCGAAGAAGCCATGGGCCTTTTTTGCATCGTAGGTTGGCGCCTTCCACGGGATCGACTTGCCAAGCCCGACGTAGACGCCTGCCGTGCTCTGCAGGTTGTTTGACCAGGAACTTGATGAGTATCTCTCAATCAAATCGCCGATTTCGCCTCGAATGTGGATGCGCGCTGAGGGCGAATATTCGAATCCCGCACTGACCTTGTTGACAAAATGGCTGCGTTCTCCGAACAGGAAATAGAACTGCCCATCTGGCGGGGTAACGACTTGCGTAATCACATGGCTCCAGTTCAGCACTCCTGGCTGCGCCTTGAGGAAATAGCCATAGTGCTTCGATCGAACCTCGGCGCGCAGCCCCAGCAGATATTCCGTATGGCGGCCACCATAGATGTTCGTAGATACATTGCTGGACGTCGGTGTTACAGTCAGGTCCGCATCAATCGCGAAGTGAGGATTCAGATTGAAACACGCGCCAGCCCCCAAGCCGAATGAGGGGAGGCCACAACCCTTGTAACCGATACAATCGGTACGAATATTTGCGACGTCGAAGCCTACTTCAAATCTACGGAGATTCGATACGGTTTGATCGAAGCGGTCGGGAACCTGACCTAAGGTGGCGCCCTGAATCTGTGCGTCGATCTTTGCGCTGAACAATGCGGCAATGAAAACCCAAACATGGAGAAGGCGACGGCCAGAACAGTAGTCTCTGCTTTTTGAGGTCAAGCCAGGGATCCGATCCGACGCAAATCATCCATCACAGAAGATTCAGGCGCCTATTTTGGGGAGCGTATCATCCTGTTCGACGGACACGAGCGTTCCCTGGTGATACAGAATTCGCCAGCCCTTGTCGAATTTCTCCCAGATGGTTGCGCGGCGCGTGATTCGTCCATTCTGGTCGAGCGTGTAAGTGAGGAGGTAGCAGTCTGAAGTGAGGCGGCGCAATCCGAATTCTGAACAGTGCCAGCCGGCCGTATCGGCATCCACGCGATCAATTCCGCCGAGAGTGTTCAGGATGAATTCGCGGCTGTAGCGGCGGCCCGACGCGCCTACTTCCCAGTAATCCGGTGCCGTCATGCGCTGGAAGTCTTCGAGCGTGCACCCGAATGCCGCGGTATGAAATATCGGCTCGCGCTTGCGCAGCTCTTCTAGAATCGGCAGCAAATCAGGATCAATGTGGGTGAAGGACATTTCCTTTGCCATGAAGGAATTCTAAGATGCCGGGGAAGGGCGGTGCGGAGGCTCGCTGAACGTACAAGTACAAAAGCAGGTCCTTCACTTCGCTTACCCCACAAACGACGAATCGTTTGTGGGGCCCCAAGATGCGCCGTTCAGGATGACACGGCTGGCGGAGGTTTGTGGTCTCCCACCCTTGCGACAAAAACGCCGCAAGGACGGGGCACCCAAGGTCAAGGAGTTTGATGCGGTGCGATAACCGGGAATTAGAACTTAGAACTGGAACTCAGAAGATTTTGAAGGCGATGCCGGCGCTGGCGCCGTAGGGTTTCAGGGTGTAGGTCTCCAGGGCGGCGTTGGTCCAGTTAGGCCAGATCTGGTACTCGAAGTCGAAGGGGCGCACGCTGATGCGCCTGGTGAGCTTGAGATCGACGCCGCCGCCGAGGGCGATGTCGCTGAAGCGGCCATATGCCGAGTTGTATTCGAAGTTCATGTGGCCGAGGCCGAAGAGCGCTTTCGCGTAGGGGGTCGCACCGAACTTTTTGAATTCGTGAATCGGGACGCGAGGGCCGATGAGGTAGTTGTCCTCGGTGATGTTGACGTAGGAATTCAGGCGCAGCCAGCGAGCTTCGCCCTCCGCGCCGATCCAACGTGTAACCTTCAGGTCGACGTAAGCGCCGAATCCAAAGAGGCGGTTGGGACTGGCCTCGGGGATGCCGCCTCCTGCGTAGTCCGGCTGAAAGACGGAGCCCATTCCGCCCGCGGTCAGAGTCAACTGTCCGCGATATGCCGAAGGGACGACCTGAGCGTGCGCAATAGCTGCGACGCAAATGAGGCAGCTGAAAACAAAAAGTCCGATTCGTCTCATGAGAAGGGGGTTGTATACTCCTGGCGTTGAATCATCTAGCTCTGAATCAGAATTGGCACTCAGTATAAAGGCTCAGGCGCGGATAACGATTTTCGTTATCCGCGCCTGAGCCTGGTAAGACTGGATTTACTGTTGCGGGTTTGGTGATCCACCTGTCTGTTGCTGCTGAGGGCCTTCAGCCTGCGAAGGCACCGGCTGATCGGTTCCGGCGGGGGGCTGCGTTCCACCCGTGGTCTGTCCGGCGGGAGCAAGAGGCGGATCGCCGGCGGCCGGTTGCGCTGCCGCGGGGGCGCCTGGATTCGGTTTCGCTCCGGGTGCGTTTGCGGCCTGGGACTGGGCTTCGTCGTAGCGCTGCAGCCTGAAGTAGACGGGGGTGACTTCAAGCGGCATCTTGTCGCGCGGATTGAGCGGAGCGTAGACCTTGGCATTCAGCTGATGCACGTGGTCGTCCCACGGGTCCGTCTTCAGCCAGCTACCCAGCGGAAGCGCCGGAATCTGCGCCAGGTCATCCCAGTTGAGCTTTGGTGCGCTGTGGGCGACGGTGGTCATCCACGGCGTGCCGTCGGTCTTCAGCAGGGAATCGCCGAGCCTGGGTGTGTTGAGGGCCTTGAGCACTCCACCGCGATCGGCGAGCTGCTCCCAGAAGAGGCCAGCGGTGGTGAGCTGATCCTTGTACATCGAGGCGTCGAGGTACTGCTGGGCCTTGGCGGCAGCTTCCTGGTTGTCGTGGTCGTTGTGGTTCATGTTGATTTTGCGGAAGGTAGACTCATCGGGGAAGAGCAGCCGGTCATTGAACGCATAACGAGTGTCAATGTGGTGTCCCATCGCGATGTGCGCAAGTTCCATGGAAATGACGGAGGCAATAGTCGCCTCATTGCGCGGCATGGTATCGATGAGGCCCTTGCTTATCAGGATGGTGTTGCCCACCGTGGTGGTCTCAATGGTGTCGGTCAGCATGATGCGGCAATGCACCGGCAAGCTCAACTGGATGTTGTTCGGCACCACGAGATTGGTGACGATCTGGTCGAGCACCGTGGTCTCGAAGCCGTTGGGTGTGAGCGGAGCGACGAGGCCGGCCTGCTCGAGGCGGTCGATCACGTTGTTCTCTGCCTGTAGCACCCACTGGCGCGAGGCCTGCAGCGGGCTCACATCCTGCGAGTCGTCGCTCTTGTCCTCGGCGTCTTCCACCTTCATGCTCACGCTTTCGCTGTCGCGGGTGGGCAGCTTGAGGCTGTAGCCCCAGAAGTGGGTTTGCGCCTTCAGGCCTTCCTGCTTTTCGCCGGTGCGGGTTGTTTCTTCAACGTAGATGGCAACCGGCAGCCAGATGCCCGGCTGCACGTTCATGCGCCAGCTGTCGAAGTGGAAGTAGTAGCGTGAATCGTCTTCAGAGCGTGGTCCGGTGTAGGTACCGTTGAAGCGGACGACGTTGCCGTCCTGGTCTTCAATCCAAACGCGGCCGTAGAAGCGGCCCATGCCGGCGACCTTGGGATGCACGTCGAAGACCCAGGTCCGCACCGATCCAAGGAATTCGCGGCGCACATAGCTGAACTCATAGTGCTGCTGATCGAATCCCGACGGATCCAGGAACATCATCTGCATGAAGCCGGTCGGATTATAAGTAAAGTGCTTGTCGAGACCGAGGGCCTTGGTAAGTCCGGTGATGGCCCCGAATGATCCCTTGAACCAGCCCTTTTTGCCGCTGGAATCCTTGGCTTCGTAGGTCTTGTCAAAGAAGCCCTTGCCAAAGTCAACGCGGCTCAGCGTGTACTGGTCGCCTATGGGCACCTGGTAAAGCTTCAGGTCGGGGCGGGTGTCCTGGATGTAGGTTTCAACGAGCGGAGTCCGCTGTTGGATCGCCTTAATCAGGATCTTCTCCTGCCCGATGGACTTTTGCACAAGCGCGGCCTGATCCGCGGTCAACTGGTGCGACGGCTCGAAACGCGGGGCCTTTTTTGCATACGCCCAAGACGTCCCAAGGGTCAGGGTCAGGAGGGTAAGGGCGATCTTTCTAAACATCATGTCATCTCCTAGGATGATTCAGTTCTTGCCATTCTTTACGACAGAGTTTGATTTTGCTGCAAACTCTCGCGTGCTGCCGGGATCATTGTTGCCAAGTTGATGCTAAGCCAATTGAAACGTGATGGTGATGTTGGTTGTTAAATCCACCGCCTGGCCGTTACGCGTGGCGGGCCGGAAACGAATTTGAGCAGCGACACGCTGGGCCTCCTCATCGAGGCCATGACCCAATCCGTGCACCACGCCTTTAACGAGAACCTGCCCGGATGCGGTGAAGGTTACGCGGAGAATGACATCTCCCTGAACACGCAGCTGACGTGCTTCAGAGGTGTACTGCACTGCCGGTTTGGAAAGGACTTCGAGATTAGTAGGCGCCACTTCACGCGGCGACTGCGCCATGGCAGGCACGGCGGCCACCTGGTTCTGAATTCCCGCCGATGCTACCTTGCCACCGGATACATAGCCTGCGGTTGCGGTTCCTGTTCCACCGGGGATTCCGGCCTGGGCAACCTTGCCCACTGTGCCGGCATTCGAACCAGCCCTCAGTCCGTTGCCGATTCCGGCGGATCCCACAACTCCGTGGGGAGCAATTGCCGGACCCTGCATGCCGCCGTAGGGGTTGCCGATTGCGGCAACGGTGGCGGGACGGCTCGCGTTGGGATTTGGCGTCACGCCAAAGGTCTCACCCAGGTGGACGGGAGCCGTGGAAGCCTTCACGGTGTTGGACTGAGCGGGCATCGCGGCCGTGAGAGCTGCCTTGGGCTGAGGCGCCAGGATGATGGATGGCTTGGCCGCCTTGAGCTGCGGCGTGTTCAGCTTGGCCTCCATCTCGATAGGCTTCAGAGCAGGTTTCGGCTCCGGCTTGGGCATGTTGATCTTGGGCTGCTCCATTTGCAACTCAAGCTTTGGCTTGGGTGGCTCAATGAGCTTTGGCGGAGGAGGAGTTTTGAATTTCGGCTGAGGCGGAGGCGTGGTGGGAAAGATGAGCTCCGTCTGCTCGAATTTGTGCTCCTGGATGGCGTGTTTAGCCGTCATCCCGATGTAAATAACCAGGCTTAGAATGATCAGGTTGACGGTTACGCTCGTTACAAACGGCGCGGACCGGCCTTCTGGCTCGGGAAGCAAGCCGAAACTGGTACTACCAGGGTAGCCACTCATCTGCATCTTCATACCTCGGGGTTAGCCATGGAGAGGGTGTTTTCAGTCTGATGCTTGGATGCAGAGAAAACACCGTAGAGGAGGGATGCGCAAAAATGACTCAACGTTGCCATTTCGCCCCCAGCCTTTTCCGGGCATGGAAAAATGATTTTCAGTCGCCGCAAGCGAGCATCGCTTGTTGTGGCAACTAATTGATTACAAAAAGAGAAATATTGCGTGTTGCACGGCGCCTGGATGCAGGGGATCTTTGTGCCTCTCAAACCCGCTTGCTGTGTTTCACGGCGACCCTCGTAGTTCGACTTAAAAGGGACGCGAAAGTCTCCAACCATGCTATCGGAATGGGAGACGCAAACGCCAGCCCGAGCGTTTTCCGCTCCCAAAGTGCGACACTCTGCCGTAAACCCGATTTTCTGAGTTCGACCCGATTGCATCCGACTACTCCCCTTTTACATCCAAAGGCATCGAAGATTAGGTCGCAGGTCCTCGCTTTTGAGGAGGGGAAAAGGAACTTCTGTTCAGCAAGCTTCGTTCTCCTCAAACCCGAAAAGTGAACGCTTGTTGTGTTCACATTTTGCGTAGTTTGGGCAAGCCGCCTCAAGGACGGTCTGAGGTTTGAATGGCGTAAACCACTCCAACTTGCCTGCTGTAATAGACTCACGGTAACCCAATCCGCTCTGGAAGGACAGTATTTTTGTGAGAACTTTGGTTACCGGAGGTGCAGGTTATGTCGGGGGCACCGTTGCCGGGCTTCTGGCGGCGCAGGGACATGAGCCGAGTGTGCTTGACAACCTCTGCCACGCCCGCCGCGAGATGGTTCCGGCGGGTGTCGAGTTCATCGAGGGCGATCTGGTCGACCGTGGTCTGGTGGAAAACATTTTCAAGGCTGCCAAAACGAAAGGGAAGCCCTTTGATAATGTTTTGCACTTTGCTGCGCTCATCGAGGCCGGCGAGTCAATGGTGCGGCCTGAGATCTACTTTCGTAACAACACCGCTTCCACATTGGCTTTGCTTGAGGCAGTGCTCGCCGAAGGCCCGCGCCGAGTGGTGTTTTCGTCAACGGCTGCGGTATACGGTGAGCCGGAATCGGTTCCCATCAAAGAGGATGCGCGACTCAAGCCGACCAATGTCTACGGTGAATCGAAACTGATGGTGGAAACCGTGCTGAACTGGTTCCACGCGATTCACGGCCTGCGCTCCGTTTCGCTGCGTTATTTCAACGTGGCCGGTGCTCCGGAAGGGCAGGATGGCATCACCCGCGGCGAGGCCCACGAGCCGGAGTCGCACCTCATCCCGCTGATTCTCGACGTTGCGCTGGGCCGTCGCGAGTCGATCCGGATCTATGGGGACGATTATCCGACGCAGGACGGCACCTGCATCCGCGACTATATCCACGTTTCAGATCTTGCCGACGCGCACTTGCTTGCGGTGAAAGCGCTCGATACCGATGCCGCTCGAAGAAATCGCCTCATCTTCAATCTCGGCAATGGACAGGGATTCAGCGTTCGCGAGGTTATCGAATCTGCACGGCGTGTTACAGGGCACGCGATCCCGGCCGAATTGCATCCGCGACGCGCAGGCGACCCGGCTGTGCTGGTTGCCAGCTCTGACAAGGCGATTCGCGAACTTGGCTGGAAGCCCCGTTACACGCAGCTTGACGACATTATTCGCACGGCGTGGATCTGGCACCAGAAGCGCTACGCGTCCTAGAGCCTGTTATTAACTTCCTGCCAAGATGGCGAATAGTTTCGCGAGCATGAGGCAGGCGAAGACGAGGTAGTGCAGCCCAGCGAGAGTCTGAGCGAGACGTTCGTAGTCTCGTGCGAGGCGCCGGAAGCGTGCTGCCCAGGCAAAGCTTCTCTCTACCACCCATCGCCGTGGCAGGAGCACGAATCCTCGCTTGGCTTCGGTATGTTTGACCACTTCGAGCCGAATGCCGTGCTTCTGCGCGGCTTCTGCAGCACGTTCCCCCGTGTACCCTTGATCCACGTAGGCCAATGCGATGCTTTCTCCGGTAATCTGTTGCACCTCTTTGGCCAACTTCTCCACCTGGGCTCGATCCTGTTCGTCAGCCGCAGTCACATGGAGTGCCAGCAGATGCCCCAGAGTATCCACAGCCGCATGCACCTTTGATCCCTTGCGCCGTTTGGCTCCGTCGTAGCCGGCCCGCGCCCCTGACTCGGGCGTTGACTGCAGGGTGCGACTGTCCAGAATCATCGCGCTCGGCTGCCCCTTGCGTCCGGAAAACTCGCGCAGCAACAGGCGCAGATCCTCCACCATCGTTTCGAAACACCGTGCAGCCATCCACCGTCGCATCTGCTGATAGACCACAGACCATGGCGGCAAATCGTGCGGCATCATCCGCCACTGGTTTCCAGTCTTGACAATGTACCGAAGTCCATTGAAAACTTCCCGTAGCCGATAATCCCGCTGTGCCGCGTCTTCCCGGCACAGCGCCAGATACGGCGCCACGAAAGCCCACTCCTCATCTGAAACATCACTCGGATAAATCCGACGCTCAACCTCGCTCACCCTTCCAGCATGAACAACTAAGCCATACCGCCCAACAAAAACTCCATGACAGGTGCAAAGTTAATAACAGGCTCTAGAGTTTGTTTCACAAATGTCCGCGACGTGTCAGTTGAAGTCGCTCAGGGGTTAAAACCCTTGTCTTCGGCGTCCTTTTCGGCACGAGTGGAGTCGTGCTCTGACATAAAGCCTATTTATGAAGCACGCTCTAGTAAGCAGGCGGGAGGCCGATGCGTTTGATGATGGAGCGATAACGCTCATCGGAGTGAAGAAAGTCGAAGGCAGGCTCGGATTGTATCCAGAGAATCCGGGGAGCGTGTTGCCGGTAGCCCTCCTCGAGTTGGGTAAGGGTCAGCTCGCGCTCGCCGAGTTGAGCGTAAAGTCTGGCCAACTCGATTGGACAGACATAGTGTGTCTGAGCTTCCTTCTTAAGACCGCTCAACTGCCATTGAACCACAGCTTTGTAGCCGGACTCCTGGAAGGCACGTTGGACGGCGGCAGCGGAGACGGTGTCATGGGTTAGCTGAAATACCTTGACCAAGGCCTGCGTGGCTTCCTTGTCCATCCCCTTGCGGCGATAGGAATCGTGCAAGAACCAGACCAGCGAGGGATCCTCGGGGTACGATTCAAGCCTTTGACGTACATCCGCAATGGCTTCGTCGTCGCGCCGCGCATACTGGTAGGCCATAGCCATGGCCCAGGGGCGGGCGATCGGATCGAGTTCAGTGGCTTTCTTTTGAGCTTCGAGGGCTTCGTCGTTGCGGTTGAATGCGCCCAACACCTTGGCGCGGAGATGGTACGCCTCAGCGAATTCCGGGTCCAGTTCAATGGAGCGAAGGCATTCCTGGTCTGCTCGCTTGAAGTCCCACATGTTGATTAAGGTCGCCGCGCACAGACCGAGGTGGGCCTCAGGAAATGAATCGTCGAGTTGGACGGCCTTGACCGCCGCTTCCAGCTCAGGAGCGAGTGACTTGGCCGGATCCAGATAGCCAATGATCGTGCCGGCTCCGTAGTACATGGCTATCCCGCTCCATCCCGGTGCGTAGTCCGGCTGCAACTGCGTCGCTTTCTTGAAATACTCGAAGGCTTTGTCGTTTTGGCCCGCATACCACAGGTAGCGACCGTGAAGGAAAGCATCGTGGGCTTCGGGGTTGACATGGCGCGCAGGCGAAGCAGAGGTAACTGAACTATTGAGGCGCTTCGCGATGGCTTCGGCCGCTTCATGGGGAAGCGCCCCAGTTTCGTTCGAATCGCGGTCATAGCTTTCTGCCCACAGGTGAGTATCCGTGGGCGCCTGTATCAGTTGGACGTTCATATGCACCCGGTTCCCAGAGCGGGAGACCGAGCCTTCCAGGATCCCATCCACGCCGAGTTGGCGGGCGATCTCGGGTAGAGGACGGCGCGCACCCTTGTATTGCATGACCGATGTGCGAGAGATGATGCGCAGCGAGGAGTTCTTGGCGAGCATGGTGATGAGTTCGTCGGTCATGCCATCGGCTAAATACTCCTGGCTGGGGTCGCCGGAGAGATTGTCGAGAGGAATCACAGCGAGAGAAGTGATTGTGGGATGTGCGTTGCCGCGCATAATGCGCATCGCCAGGGGGTGCGGCCCGACGGTAGTGGCTAGAAGTGCGGCCGCAACCGCGATCAATGATCCGATGAGTATCCAGTGTCTCGGATGCAAGAAAGCCGATTGACCCAGCGGCGCCGTCCTGTGCCATCCCGGCTTTTCCATGGGTTCATGCGCGTCCTCCGCGCCTGGCGCCGACACCGCCTGTGCGATAGCACCGTTCGGGCACACACTTCGCTCGGTGAACGTCGCGCGGTACCCTCCCTTGGGTACTTCAATGACCAACGGATCGTCGCGGCCCTCATCGGCGTAGTAGTCCCGTAGCCGCGATCGCAGCCTGCCGGCTTCTACCCGCACGGTGGCGTCGACGGATGGATCATAGGAAACATTCCTCCCGAATACATCCACCGCAATCGCGAATTCCTTCAGAAACTCGACGCGATTGTTCAGCGAACTTTCCACGACATAGCGCAGGAATCGCTGGCTGCGATGGGAATTGGCAAACGGCGCAGACGCAAGCACGCGCTCCAGTTCGGTTCGTATGACCTCGGCCGAAAGCGTTCGCGTCGACTCCATCGCGTCCTCTTACTCGTGCAAGAAATTGACGTTTGATACGTGGAGAAAAGGGCCGTAAGTTACATGCCGAAACTTACCATCACTTCTGTTTTCTGGCTAGAGTTTTGACCTTGAGCAGACCATTCAGACGGCTGCCAATTCACCCGAGGTCATCCCAAAATGAAAATCTCCAAGGTTCTTCTGCTGACAGCCGCCGCGCTGGCCGCAAGCCTAGTCCCCAATCCACTCGCCGCGCAACTCTCCGCCAATGTTCACGTTTGGGTTACCGGCCTCAACGCCCCTCGCGGACTGAAGTTTGGTCCGGATGGCAAGCTTTACGTCGCCGAAGCCGGAACCGGTGGAACCACCTCAACCACGTGCACCCAGGTCATTGCCCCTGTTGGTCCATACAAGGGAGGCAATACAAGCCGCATCTCAAGCATCAACTCAGCAGGAACGAGGACGACCTTCGCCTCGGGCTTCCCCTCAAGCGTTGACGCTATGGGCGACTTGCTCGGGGTAATGGACCTGGCTTTCATGGACGGGACGCTCTATGCCCTAGAGGGGGGCGGCGGATGCTCCCACGGCAATTCCATGCCGAACGGCGTTTATAGCGTTAACACCAAGACCGGCTCGTGGAAGCTTCTTGCCAACCTCAGTAATTTCATCCAGACGCACATGGTGAAATACCCCAACCCTCCCGACTTCGAGCCGGACGGAACTTTCTACAGCATGGTCGAGTTCAACAATCGCCTGTACGCCGTTGAACCGAACCACGGACAGATCATCTCCGTCGGCACGGATGGCTCCATGGCCAGTGTGCTGGACGTTTCCGCGTCGCAAGGCCACATCGTCCCCACCGCCATTACCGCTCGCGACGGACAGCTCTATCTCGGCAACCTCAACCAGTTCCCGATTGAGACTCGTTACGCTCGTATCCTGACGCTCGGCTATGCGGAATGCAGCCAGGTATCTGCTCCCGGACTCGACGACACGGGCGCCGTGCACAGCCTGCATGTCCTCTCGTCGAAGGCCGGATTTACGACCGTGGTTGGGACCACATTTGGCCCTGACGGGTTGCTTTATGTGCTCGAGCTTTCCGATGCAGCGGGCTTTCCTACTCCCGGCGACGGCAAGGTGGTGCGGGTAAAAGCAGACGGGAGTATCGAAGATGTCGCTACTGGCCTCAGCGTTCCGACGGCCATGACCTTTGGCCCGGATGGGAAACTCTACGTTTCGAACTTCGGCGCAGCTCCTGCGGGAATGGGCCAGATCGTACAGATCGACGTCCCATAGCAACAACTATTCATCGATCCAATATTTGCCAAGGTCCTCTCCAAGGCGCCGCTCTAAAGCGGCGCCTTGCTTTTGTTGCTGATTGGAGACCCGTCTCGAAGTCCCAACCGTCAAGCACGATTTAAGGAAGTTGATCTGACATCCAAACTGCTGTCCCAGCGGAAGTGGGGTCCGAAATTTCCAAAACCAAGCGCCGAGGAATTCCTCAGCCGGAGCAACTTGCATATCTCGGATTAGCGCTCGTTGTCGGGAGGGTTCTCCGGAACCGCAACTTCATCGGCCCAGTAGCCGCTTCGCGCTGTCACTTCGAGGTTTGCGTAGTTTGGCAAGTGCAGCTCGATGGCGTGCAGGCCGGGATGCGGCGACTGCGGATGAAAGGTGAGAACGTAGCGATTCGGCAGGTGATCGCTGATGGTTTCAAGACTGCGTTCGAGGCTTTTTGCGTCGGTGAGCTTGAAGTATTCGCCGCCGGTGAGGCGGGCAACGGTCTCGGGAACATTGCGGCGCAGACCGTTGCTGGCAGCGATGGCCGCCATCTTCGCGAGACCTAACGGGGGCGCTAGCTGCGTGAGGCAGTCGTAGGCTTGCGAAAGCTTGTTGTGGGTTAGATCAGGGTCTGGGTCGGGTTCTTTTCCCATGCAGCCGTGGGGCGGGTTGGGGTAGGCATTTGAAAGAGATCCGTCGAGCTGGTAGGGAAGTTCCCGGTACGCGTAGTGCGCGGCCTCAGACTTGGCAGACGAATACGCAATGCTGTAAATCGCCGTATTGGTATCGCTTATGGCGCGTACAGCTTCTTCGATTTTTACCTTGCTGCCGCGGTCGAGCGTTTCACTGATCAGCAGAATGGCGCGTCGATAGGCCACCGGCTGGTCTCGCAGCAGATCGACGGCGAAACCAAGGCTGTCGAGAATCGCTGCTCCATTGTCTGCGGAGGTCAGGTCGTGGACCGAACCCGGAGCTTCGCAATTCTCCATGTGGTGCTGGCGCGAACAGCCCGGAGTGAGATCGCTGATGACCTGTGCGGCAACGTCGACCCGCGATGTGAAGCGCTGCACCAGATCCGGCTCGCTGTCGAAGGCGACCACGGCGATTTTGCGGGGAACGTTGCCGACCACGGTGTCGAGCAAGTGCGGTAACGGAGCGAGTTTGTCGAATTCGCGCGCCCCGGCGGCGCCTGTTTCCACCACAACCACCAGCGCCAGCGGCTCGCCACCGGTGTCCTGCTCCAATGTGAGGTTCTGCGGCACGCCATCGTCGGTGAGCACAAAATCCTCTGCCTTGAGCGTAAAGACCAACTCGCCCGCTTTTTTCCGAACCAGTGCCGGAACAACGACAAGGGAAGTCTGTTCGCTCAGTTTGGAGGCGTCAGACTTGCGGGCCATCTGGCTCTGGCCGAGCGCCGGCAACTCTTGCGACGCAAACATCGTCAATGCCAGGGTCAAACAGCGGATGTGCATCTTCAACCGCGCCTCGACCTAAGTTTAGACACCTCAGCGTTCGCTCCGTTTGCACCGGCGACAAGTCTTTGTTGGTGGGATGGCTTGCCGTCTCTGCCCCTGCCTCGATAAAGTGACTCCGACGAGCAATTTTCATGGGTGCGGCAACAGAGCGCAAATGCCGCCTCGTATTGCAGCTTTGTTTTCTTCCCTGAAGGGACCTATTTCATGTCTTCGACGCACGTTCCTGCTGATCACGCTTCGGTCTCATCTCTTTCCAATCAGGATCTTGAATCGACTCTACGCGAAAACCGCGTCTTTCCGCCGCCTGAGGAGTTTTCAAAACGCGCTCACATCAAGAGCCTCGAACAGTACGAGGCGATGTACAAGCAGTCCATCGAAGATCCCGAAGCTTTCTGGGCGGGAATCGCGAAGGAACTTCACTGGTTCAAGCCCTGGGACAAGGTGCTGGAGTGGAACCTGCCGTCGGCCAAGTGGTTTGTGGGCGGCAAAATGAACCTGAGCTACAACTGTCTCGATCGCCACGTGCACAGCGAGCGCGCCAACAAAACGGCCATCATCTGGGAGGGCGAACCGGGCGAGGTCCGGCGCTATACCTACGCCGAACTTCTCGCCGAAGTGCAGCGCTTCGCCAACGGCCTGAAGGCTCTCGGCATCAAGAAGGGCGATCGCGTGGCCGTCTACATGGGCATGACGCCGGAGCTGGCCATCGCGGTGCTGGCCTGCGCGCGCATCGGAGCGATCCACTCCGTGATTTTCGGGGGATTTGCCGCCAACGCCATTGCCGATCGCGTGAACGACTGCGGCTGCGTCGCCATCATTACGCAGGACACGAGCTACCGCCGCGGCACCGAGATCCAGCTGAAACGCACTGTCGACGAAGCCATGCCCGCCTGCCACACCGTCGATCACGTCATTGTCTACAAGCGCACCGGCTCGCCGGTCAACATGGTGACGGGGCGCGACCGCTGGTGGCACGAGCTGATTGCGAACGCGCCGACGGAGTGCCCCGCCGAACCGCTGGATTCAGAGGATCCGCTCTACATCCTCTACACATCCGGCACGACGGGGAAACCGAAGGGCCTAGTTCACACCACCGGCGGCTACGCGGTACAGACCTACATCACTTCGAAGTACGTCTTCGATTTGCACGACGACGATGTTTACTGGTGCTCGGCGGACGTTGGCTGGGTTACCGGGCATTCTTATGTTGTCTACGGTCCGCTGCAGAATGGCGCTACCGTGTTGATGTATGAGGGCGCGCCGAACTGGCCGGATTTTTCGCGATTCTGGAAGATCATCGACGACCATCGCGTCACCGTCTTCTACACGGCGCCCACGGCCATTCGCGCGTTCATGAAGTGGGGCGATCAGTACGTTGAGAAATTCGATCTCCGATCGCTTAGGCTCCTTGGAACAGTTGGAGAACCAATCAATCCTGAAGCGTGGATGTGGTATCGCGAGAAAGTTGGTCACAATCGCTGCCCGATTGTCGATACCTGGTGGCAAACGGAAACGGGCGCCATCATGATCGCGCCGATTCCAGGCGCGGTTCCCACCAAGCCGGGGTCGGCAACGCGCCCGTTCTTCGGGATCCAGCCGGAGGTTATTACAAAGCCCGATGCGGAAGGGAAGTTCCACACGGTGCCCGCGGGTTCGGGCGGGCTGCTGATCATTCGCAAGCCATGGCCTTCGATGGCGCGCACCGTGTATGGCGATCCTGAGCGATATCAGAGGACCTATTGGTCCGATGTGCCGGGATGCTACTTCACGGGGGACGGCGCTCGGCAGGATGCCGATGGATATTTCTGGCTGATGGGCCGCGTTGACGATGTGATCAACGTGAGCGGACACAGGCTGGGCACAATGGAAGTCGAGTCGGCGCTTGTCGCACATCCCAAGGTCGCGGAGGCCGCGGTTGTGGGGCGTCCTGACGCTTTGAAAGGGCAGGCCATCTCCGCTTTTGTTTCTCTCGAGAGCGGCAACGAGCCCAGCGAGGAGTTGAAGGACGAACTGCGCAAGTGGGTGTCGAAAGAGATAGGGTCGCTGGCGCGGCCTGACGATATCCGCTTCACCGAGGCACTGCCTAAAACGCGGAGCGGCAAGATCATGCGGCGGCTGCTGCGCGAGCTGGCCACGCACGGGGAGATCAAGGGCGACACGACTACGCTGGAAGACTTTACGGTGATCGCTAAACTGCGCGAGGCGGAAGAGGGGTAAGCCCGATTCGCCCCAAGAGGTAGTTCCCAAGATTCCAAATCTTGCTAGACTGATTCGCAATCATGCTGAAGAAGATTTTGGCTCTTGCATTGATGCTTGCAGCAGCGTGTCCAGTCGCCCTTGCGGCTCCCGACCAGTGGATTGAAGTCAGCAGCAGTCACTTTGTTGTGCTGACCAACGCAAATGAGAAGGAGGCTCGGCATGTTCTCGACCAATTCGAGCGCATGCGATGGATTTTCCAGACACTTTTTCCGAAACTCAATACGGATCCACCGGCGCCCATCTTTGTCTACGCGGCGAAAAACGGAAAGACCTTCCAGTCCGTGGAGCCGCAGGCATACCTCGCCAAGGGGCAGCTTACGCTGGCCGGTTATTTCCTTACATCCCAGGAGAACAACTACATTCTTCTTCGTCTCGATGCGGAACAGGAGCATCGATTCGCGACCGTCTATCACGAGTACACCCACCTCCAGTTTCGCAGCGCCGGCGAGTGGATGCCGCTGTGGCTCAATGAGGGGATGGCGGAGTTCTTTCAGAACACCGACATTCGCGACAAGGATGTTCTGCTCGGCGAGCCGAGCGCCGACGACATTCTCTATTTGCGCCAGCAGAGTCTGATTCCTCTGCCGGTTCTGTTCAAGGTCGACGCCAAGTCTCCCTACTATCACCAGGAGGAGAAGGGTACGGTGTTTTATGCCGAAGCGTGGGCACTCACCCATTTTCTGCTGATTACCGACAGAGAAAACAAAACGGACAGGGTCACTGCATACATGAACCTGATGGCTCATCATGAGGATCCGGTGGTCGCAGCGGAGAAGGCATTCGGGAATCTCAAGCAGCTTCAGTCGGCCCTCGAGTCCTACATTCATGCGAGCCAATACAAGCAGTTCGTGATACACAGCACTGCGGCTCCGATTGATGATTCTGCGTACACGGTAAAGCCGGTGACACAAGTGGATGCCGATGCGGGACGTGCCGAAATCCTGGCGCTGGTTCAGCGCGAAAAGGAATCCCGCGATATTATCGACGCCATTCTGAAGACGGATCCCAAGAACGTGCGAGCGCTTGAAACGATGGGTAACATCGAATTTCGTGCCGGCCATCACGAGGCGGCTCGCAAGTGGTATGGCGAGGCCATCAAGCTGGATTCAAAGAGCTACCTTGCCAACTATTACTTTGCATCGATCTCCATGAGGGAATCGGGAGATGATAGCGATCCGGCGATCGAGTCGAGTTTCCGCTCTGCCATCCAGCTCAATCCGAAGTTCGCTCCTGCCTATGATGGACTGGCCACGTACTATGCGATTCATCACATCAAGCTCGACGAGGCATATTCACTGGCCATCAGCGCCGTCAAACTGGATCCGGGCAACCTGTACATCCGCATCAACGCAGCCAACGTTGCGACCGTTATTGGACATTACACTGAAGCGATTGCCGTACTTCAGGGCGCAGCAAGGCTTGCGCGCAATCCCGGTGAAGCTGCGATGGTGCAGAGTCGCATCGATCAGGTGAACCAGACCCAGCAGATACGGGCCCAGGTAGAAAACGAACACCGCGCACAACAGGCAGACCAGCAAACTCAGTCCGCGACGAAGCAGATTGCTCAGGTAGTCGCAATTGACAGCACGCCCAACCATCCGTCGGAAGCCAACGGACCCAAGCACAGTTTCATCGGCATCATGCGAGAAGTCACTTGCAGCTATCCCACGATCATCGAATTCCGGATAGAGGACGCGAAGAGTTCCGTCAATCTTTACAGCAACAACTTTTCGAAGATCGATCTTACGGTGGTCGGATTCACTCCCAAAGGCTCCATGAATCCCTGCACGGACTTCAACGGGCTGAAGGCGCGCGTGCAATATGCAGAAACCACAGACAAATCCGTCGACGGCCAGGTGTTTGCCATCGAATTGAGGAAATAGGGGAGTGTGAAGCTGTATTCTGCGGAGAACCTCGATGCGCCAGCTTGTCTACAGCGTCGCCACCAGCCTTGACGGATTCATTGCCGGTCCCAAGGACGAATACGACTGGATCATCCATGACCCGACAATCGACTTCGGCGAAATCTTTCGCCAATTCGACACCATTGTGATGGGCCGCCGCTGCTACGAATTCATGCTGCGGGAAGGGCGCTCGCCGAAGGAATTCGGCATGAAGGCATTTGTAGCATCAACAACACTGGACCCGGCCGAGCATCGCGACGTCACGATCATCTCTTCTGATCTGGGTAAAGCGGTGACTGAAATGAAGCGAGCTTCAGGCAAAGACGTCTGGCTATTTGGCGGAGGCACAACCTTTCGCGGACTTCTCGATGCGGGACTAGTCGACCGGGTGGAAGTCTCCGTGATTCCGGTTCTGCTGGGCGGCGGAATACCGCTCGTGACGCAAGGGCGTCGTTGGTCGCTCCGCCTCAAGGACTCGCGGACCTTCCCCAGCGGCATCGTGTCGCTTACGTATTTGATCGCGTCTGAACCGCAACTTTAGAGCAATTTCGGAATGCACGTAGACTTTTTGAACGTGCTGAAGGGCGGATTTTTCTTGATGAAAACCCGCTTAAGTGCGTGGTTTCGGTCTACACCAATTCCGAAACTGTTATAAAGCAATGCAAAAGGGCGAAAGCTCGTGGCCTCCGCCCTTGCAGGGTCTCGATTCAATTCCGGAATCAGAAGTGGTATGCGACCCCGATGCCTGCACGTGCGTTCCAGCGGGTATGCGGCGAATCGCCCGGTTGGTAGGGCACAAGCGTGAATGACGACGCAATGTCATCCCCGTAGGCCCGAATCGACCAGCGCGCGCTTTTGTTGTAGTCCACGCCTACGCCGACACCGCCAGCGAAGGAGACTCTTGGTTGAATGGAGACATTGCCTGTGTGTGCTCCGCCCAGCAAGCCTTCGGCGTATGCGCTCCACTTTTCAAAGAGATTTCCGTGGACGACAGGGCCCAACAGGACCATCGATACAGTCGGATTTCCGACGTTCGTGGAGGTGACTGGCCACCCATAGTAAGCGCCGTCTGCCTTAACCCCGAAATGATCGCCAAGTCCGCGCATCACCGAGGCGTCGATACCCTGCAAACCGCTGCGCGACTGGTTCACCTGGTTCAAACTCGTGTACCCGTAGCCGATATAGGCTTCGTACTTGAAATCCGGACCGGTCAAATCCTTGGGCGGCTTTTCAGGGGCGACCTGGCTTACAGCAGAGATGGGAACGACGATGGCCGAAGCTAGAGCCAGGATCGAAAGCAGCAACTTACTCTTCAATGCAAATTCTCCTCGACAGCATAGTGAGACGCATGAGCCATCACTGGCCCCTGCCCGCGCGGTTCCCCGCGGACAGGATTTTTGCCCGTGGGGCGGCAGCATGCGGGTGCGGTCACACAAATTCGGTACCCTCATAGACTACCTTCTCGCACCCAGTTCCACGAAACGCGTCAGCGCATCTGAACCGCTACGGATGAACCAAGACGAATAAGTGCGCTCGATTTCTCTGTCACTGTGACGCTTGTGCCGCCAGAAAGGTAGCGCGCCATGGTCTCGGGACTGGTCCAATCGAGCTCCCATCCGTCTTCAATGGCGATGGCCGTATACTCGCCCGGAGCTACATCCTGCAGCGCAAAGCTACCGTCAGAGTCGGACTGATCGCGACGGGTCAGGGCCTTCCACAGTGCGGTGTTTTTGGGAAGGAGCACGACCATTGCGCCCGCGAATCCCTTTCTTTCTTTCTTCGCAAATCCTTCAACACGTACCGCCGCTTCGCTCAATGTGACCGCGAGGCTGGGCACGCTTTCTTTTAGCGTTACGATGTTTCCGATCGAGTGCGCACCACCGCCGGCGACTGCGACGACGGGCACAGCCTTGTCTCCCATGGTCGCCACGACGGCCCACTCGCCGGGCGGCACAGCGTCGAATGTGAATCGTCCCTGGTGTGCCTGCGCTGCGAAAATGGACTGGCCGACGCCGCCATCCACGCGTTGCAGCGACACAGTGATTTCCTCGGGGACTGGCGCACCGGAGGCCATACGCACGAAGCCTGATACTGAATTTGCGACAGTGCCAAGATTCGCATCCACCTGCTGGCTTGACGCGAGATCGAGGTCGACAATGCGTGGAGGGTCGCCCTGGGTCAATTCGTAATGACCCGGAGCGATGCCGCCCATCTCCACTGACCCCGTCTGCATTGCGTCGAGAAATCCGGCACTCTCAGAAGAGACCGTATTGCCAAAAATGGTTTGCTGCAACTCCGGTCGCGCCAGGGACCCGTCGGGCTTGCGGGGAACGGCGATATCGAGATGCAGCGCCGGCATTGCATGCAAACTGATGTTCGCTTCTTCGCGGCTTCCGCCGGCCAGCACCAGCGGCGTCGCTGACCGCTCCTCCGTTGTCGAGTCGAAGTAGGTGACGGGATAGGCCACGTCGAGCGCAGCATTGCGCTTCGCCGGAGTGCCCTCGTGGACCGCGTACCAGGGCTCAGCAACTACGGCCAGAAGATATTCGCCTGCGGCAATGTCGCCCATTTCGTACGCGCCCGTGTCGTCGGTAACAGCGGCGTTAACCTGCATTGTGCGTTCTTCGGCGCCCGGAAATTTCGGCCGTTTGTACAACATGACGCGCGCACCCGCAACCGGCTCGCCATCATCGCTGGTTACCTCTCCACGGAGCACCGCGCCGGGAGTGAGCTTGAACTGCAGGTGGGTCGTGTCCTGGTCCGGACCGGTGACGATGGATGTGGCGAACTGGTCATGTTCGTCGTAAAAGGCGGTGCGAAATCCGCGTTTCGATGCGCTGAGTTGATACTTCGCAGCAGCCAGGCGATCGAGCGCGAACCGGCCTTCGCTGTTGGTTATGCAGGAGGCCACCGCGTGGCTGTCGTTTTCTTTCAATGCTTCAACGGTGGCTCTTTGAACAGGCTCGC
>Ga0209004_1000063_pt1 | contig 30131 bp, 30 predicted proteins | sample TexAe_RefH0_M1_FD_187948 | JGI IMG/M metagenome (GOLD analysis project Ga0209004, IMG submission 187948) | Forest soil microbial communities from Davy Crockett National Forest, Groveton, Texas, USA - Texas A ecozone_RefH0_M1 (SPAdes) (version 2) | ecosystem: Environmental > Terrestrial > Soil >... | reverse complement strand
AAGAGCGAGCCTGCCGCAGGGCGCAGGAAAGGCCCGAAGCGTGACCCCGAGCAGAGGACGGGATACGAGGCGGAAGACACGCACATGCGCCGAAGTCACCGGCGAGATTCCGGCGATGCCAGTCCGCCACCAATGCAGCTCGGAACGAAGCGGCAATCACCCCACAAAGGGCCGGCATCGAGCGCACGTACCGCGGTGTCATGCTAGCCGGAATTGCCACGCCGGGCGCCTTCAGAGACGAGTTGGGATGTGCAACCGAAAAGGCAGCATGATCGGACATCGAAGTGACCTCGGATTCGGGTTAGGGACTCTAGCTCAGTGCCAGGCTCTCAGGCGTCGGAAGCACGATAGATCTCCTGCGTCTGGAAGGATTGTTCTTCGTGGCTATAGCCTGTCACGGTGATCAGTTCACGAACTCGGCGCCGCCCCGCATGATCACGTTCGCAATAAAGAACAAAGTCGATGGCTTCGGCCGTCTCCGAACGAATGAAGCTGTGGTTGAGGTTGGGTCTGGCACTCAGGGCCAGATCGGACAGCCGGTTGAGCGCGTCCCACGCGCTCTTTGCATGAATCGTCGAGAGTGTTCCGCCGTGGCCTGTGTTCATGGCCTGCAGCAGGTCGTAGCCGCATTCGTCGCGGATTTCACCCATGATGATCCGGTCGGGACGATGGCGGAGAGCAGCGGCAACAAGCTGGCTCGCGGTCACCGCGACCTGACCGGGAATCGCTTCCACTGCTTCCCAGCGAACGGCGTTGGGATGAGCGATCTTTAACTCCGCAGGCTGCTCGATCACGATGAGGCGTTCGTGAAGGGGAATATGGTCGAGCAGCGCCTTCATCAGCGTTGTCTTGCCAGATCCCGTTCCGCCGCTGATGAGGCCGTTCTTACGCTGGCCGATGAAGCGGACAACCGTGTCCCGAACCGACGCCGGCAAACTGCCCGATTGGATCAGTTCATCGGAGCTGAACCAGCGGTTGAATTTCCGAACGGTGAAGGTCGGGCCGCTGATCGAAGAGGGAGCGCCAACGACGGCGACACGGGAGCCGTCCGGCAGCCGCGTATTGAGAACGGGATTCTGGCTCGTCAGGTCCTGCCCCAGGATGCGCGCTACACGCTCAATGGCCGCCTGCAGGCGTTCATTGCTGTACGGCGTTGTCAGAGCGATCTTCTCGATGCTGCCGCCGCGGTCCGCGTAAACACCGCTCGTGCCGTTGATCATGAGATCCGAGATCGACGGATCGAGCAGGAGCGCGCGTAGTTCCTCTGGAAAGAACGGAAGAATCAGCTCAAAGCTCATCGCACGCCTCCCGGCGGAATGGAGGCCGCCGAACCAGGCGTCATCGGATCGACGGAGACCCGGTTTTCATGGAACTCGGTGATCGTTAGTCCCAGCGGATTGATGGTCTCGAACTGGGGAAAGATCTTCGCCTGGTCACTGACCTGTTTGGGATTCAGGTAGTAGGTGACACTGAGCATCCAGTGCTCGGTTCTTGGCTGGTGAGAATGGTCCGGCGAATACACGCGATCTATGGCCACCAGCGCCGTTCCACGCGCGATGTTTGTGCCCTGAATCTTCTGGACGGACATCGAGGTAATGGTGACGTCCTTGATCTCCACATCGCTTTGCTCGATCTGTCCGGTGATCACCTGCGAGACCAGGTGATTCTGGTTGTCTTCACCCATCAGTTGCGACGCCAGCGACTGCGAGAGGAAATAGTAGTTCAACGGGTACTTCGTCGCGATCGTATCCCGGTTGATCGTGTAGCGATAATTGGCCCAGTCGGTGAGATAGGTCCGAACCTCGCCCTCGCGCGGGGTGTAGTCAAGATCGCTGTACTGAATGGCCTGGGCTCGTCCCATCTCGTCGATGCGAATATAGCGGTTGACGATGGGGCGATGAGCCAGAGAGAAGTTGAGCCACATCGAGCCGCACAGCAGGACGGTTCCACAGGCGAGGATGAGGCGATATGCCTTCCGTTCGGCGTAGTGGGAAGCATAGACCTCATTGCCGATCTGATCGGTGAGCAGTGCCTGCTCCGGAGTTAGAGGCTGCTCAAGGTGTACTGTGCGCGTGGACATGGGGAGATTGACTCCTTTCGCTCACCGCTTTGACGACTACCCCGACGTAGACGATTCCAGCGATGATGACGCCGATGGCAAAGAGGACAAGCAGCGGCCTTACGATTCGTTGAGCAGTGCGAGTGCTCCCTACGGTGCTGCCAACAAAAAGGGCGAGTAGAAAATTCCACATGGTTATCCACCTCCTCCTTTCATCAGTGCCAATCCACCAACGCTTCCGACAACGCCAGGAGCTGCAGACGTCAGTCCCGCAGCGCCGCCGAAGATGGCCTGCGTCATGCTCGGAATGAAGAGCATGTTCACGATAAAGGCCACAAATACCATGATGCATGGAATGAGGTTTGCAAGCCACATCTCAATCGAATAATTTCCATTGAAGGTCTGCTGCAGAAAGCCGTTCATGAAGCCGGCCCAGACGAAGATGAAAGCGGCGGCAACGGCGCGAATCATCGCGAAGCTGATCAGCACGTCCAGGAAGTGCAGGAACTTCGCGCGAAAGGTCCTCGTCATCAAGAGCGGCATGAAGACCGGTCCGAAGAGCGCCGTCACTCCATAGAGAATGAAGGCGCTGCAATTGATCACGAAGAGAATCGCGGAGGCGATTCCGAGCAGTCCCTGAACGACGAAATAGCAGAGGATCTGTGTGGGCGCCATGATTGAGGGCATGGCCGTGTTGTCACCGGCGGTTTTCATGAGTTGCAGCAATTGGTTGAGCGAATTCTGATCGAAGGCGGCAACCATCGCCTGGGCGATGTAACTGAAAAAGTGGTTGATGCCGAAGTTCGCACCGGGGAACGGATTTACCCAGTAGTTCAAAAGCAGGGAGCAGACGATCAAGCGGAGCATGAAGTTCGTCAGATCGCCTGCCCGGACGGGGTGCGTGTGGAAGCGCAGCGTCATCCCGGACGTATTCCAGTTGATGACCATGCTGATGAGTGTGAAGAGCGCAATGCAGCTCAATTCCGTCAACCCGAACTGCGTCAGCGCGCCGCCGTTCTGCGTGGTGAGATTCGTCAGGTTGTTGGTGAACTGGTACAGCCAATCGACTCCGGAACTTGCGCTCGGTAATGCCTGTGCCAGCAAGGTTACGGAATTCATGTCCCAATCTCCCGTCCCTCTTCAGGGAATGTACTTCTGCCAGGTCTTGCCCTCGTTTGCCGCCGCGGAGCTGTGCTTCTGCTTGTCTTTCTCCACCTGTTGCCGGAATTGCTCGTACTCCCGCTGGCGTTCCAAAGCGGCCTTTGCCGCTTCGTGCCGCTGGTAAGTCACGGCTCCGGCGATGGCCAGCAGCGCGGCCAGAATTGCCAGCAGGATCTTGGTTTGCATCGCCTGGAGCATCGTGTTTCCGGTCATGGCAGGTAGCTGTCCCAGGTGTTGCTCTCTTTTGCCGCGCTGGTATCGTTGGCTGTTCGCTGCTGCGCGACGTAGGCCGCCGTATTCAGGTCAAGAGCGGCCGCATTGCGCTGCTGCATATTCGAGACGGCCATTTCGGAGGCAAGACACGCCTGGAGCACGCCCTGCGACTGCATCTCGGACATCTTCTGTGCTTCAGAAGCGTTCAGGAGATTCAACTGCTCGACTTCGCTGTTGGTAGCCGTGCCGCCGTCAAGCTGTTCTGAGGTCAGGCTGCTATTAGCCGTTGCACTCTGCGTCCTTGCTCCCCGGTACTGGCCTACGGCGGTAAGGCAGTCGGGTGAAACCGAGTCCGACGCTTCGACCATCGCGAGTTCGGAAAGCTGCGTGCTCCCCGGCGTCTGCCCGACCAGATATGTCATGGTCGTTCCGTTTACAGGTACCGTGGCGGCGGTCCACGCCGTAGAGGATGCCGCCGGCGAGCTTGTATTGAGCGCCGTGGTCATGCCATTGGTTTCGCCGAACATGTTCCGGACGTTGGCGTTCTTCATCGTGTTGAGCGCAGTCTGCCACTGTTGTTTGAAGGAGAAGTGCTCGATGTTGCTTTTGAGCATGTTGTACTGCGTCTCCAGCGTCGTAAGCTGCGACACAAGATTGGCGTAGCTGGTTGGATCGAACACGATGTCGCCGATACCGAAGAGCGCGAAGCTCGGCGTAGCGGCGAGCAGAAGCGCTGCGCCGCCGATGATCCATTTGCGATTCTTTCGAGTGATCCTCATAAGACCTCCTGCTGTAAACGGGTTAAAGGCACTGCGGACATGTGGGGTCCAGTTGGCGGAGCGAGTAAGCCCTGACGGGAAGCAGTCGCTGGACGAACTGCGCGCACTGAACGATTGCCCAGGCTGCTGCGATTCGCTCTTCTGGAATAACGACCGTAGAGAGCGCGAGCAGCGTCATCGAAGTCAGAACGAGTTTGCGGTTTCTGGTCATAGCGTTGGATCGACGCGGTGCTCCGCGTAAGACGGAATGAGGATGTCGCGCCCTACATAGATGCGGGCGCGAGAGCCTTCTTTAAGTGTGATGACCGGCAAGCGGTCAAGAAAATGGTTCAACACCTGTTCGCCTTCTGCTGCCGACTGCGCGGAGATGCCGTTGCGAATCTGCGTCGAAGGATCGAGGATGCTGCCGTTATTGCCGATTTGTGCCAGGCCTCCCAGCCCTCCGATCGCTGCGGCGGCGGCAAATGCCTGGAAGTAGCCGTGACTGACTTTGGTGGCGAGGCCGGTTGTCCCGATCTGGTCGAGGCCGACGTATTTGTCGAAGTCGAGCGAAAACCCATCCGGGCAGATGGCGCGATGAAAAGTGACGAACATCTTGCGTTGCTGTGCATTGCCGACACTCTGTACCGTCCCGATCAGCCGGGTCCCCTGGGGCATCAGGAGTTCCTGATGATCGTGGGAGTAGTAATCGGTTGTGAGCATGACCAGAATGGGGCCGCTGAAACCGCTGTCGATGTGGTTGGTAACGACACCTTCGAGCACCGTGCCCTCAAAGATCCGGTAGAGGCGGCCCTGATATTGGTCGAAGCCATAGGGACCCATCGGATCGGTGCTGTTGCCGGGCTTGCTCTGCCCTGCGGAAACAGGCTGAGCGTCCGGTGGTTGCGCTGGAACCGTTCCGTTAGTGGCACTCGCAACCGTCTCATGTGTCGCTGTTGTCGGGACTGGCGCACTCGGATGTTCAAAGTCGATGGCCACGGTGTCGCTGTTGATGGCATCCTGCTGGAGCTTTGCCTTTGCCAACTCCCGTTGCTTCGCTGCCGCCCTGGCCTGGGAGGCGTCCGAGGTGAGGATGGGGGCGTTGGGGCTCTCCCCGTAGATGGCTGCGCGCTGCGCGGCAGTCATGGGCGGTGCATTGGCATCTTCTGGCCCCGGCACTCCCTGCGCAGCCTCAAGCTGCTGCATCGCCGCTGTCACCTCCTGCTGGTGCTGACGCTCCTGGGCGTCCCGCTCGGCCTGCAACTGTTGCTGTGTCTCGAAACTCGTTACCTGCTGGGCATTGGGCGCGGCGGGGCGCGTGAGCGGAAGGCTGCTGGCCGGCGCGGCCCGCTTGCCGCCCCGAAGGAGGCTCGAAAGGTTCGCAATCCCTATCAGTCCCATGATGACTACCAACGCGATAACCACCGGCATTGTCTTCCGCACTGGCGCCTTCGCTTCAGGCTGGTCGGGAATTGTCGCGGGCGGATTGTCATTCAGCTCCGGCATGGCTAGTTCCTTTCATCCGTCCGGTGGAACTCGACCTTCTGCTTGCCGATGGCGAGGTAGCCGCGGTCAAGTTCCTTCGGTACCGTGTAGAGGCCGTTGCTGAAATCGAAGTTGATGAGAGAGGGCTTGCCGTCCTTCACCTCGTAAAGCGCGGGCGTTTCCTGGAACTGCCCGCGCAGATACGTGAACTTGTCGTCGCGCCATATCTGCGTGAGGCCCAACTCTTTGCCCTTCGATTCGTCCCAGGTGAAGTCGAATTGAAGAGTGCCGGGATACTGGCTCCGATATTCCTCCTCTTTCGTTTGTTCGGCCTTGAGAGTGGCAGCCTCAGCCGCCCTGGCGGCGGAAATTTGATTTTTTGCCTCGTCAAGATCCGATGCGGGCACGAAGATGGGCAGTTCGGTCAGCTTTTCTTTGGCCGCCGGATCGCCGGGCGTGACGAACACCTTGGAATCGAAGTGGGTGTCTGCATCAGCCGAGACTTCCTGAAGCTCCAGCGTGTACTCGTTACCGTGATCGGAAATGATGTGAACATCGGTCGTGCTGCTCGCGAGTTTTGGCTTGATGCTGATAAAGCGGCTGGCAACGTGGCCGCCATCGAAGACCCAGTCCACCGTGTCTCCGGCAAATACATTGGCAACTTTTTCTTCCGGGGGCAGCTCGATCAGTGTCGATTGCAGGAGCGCCGCCCGGACCACAGGGGGAGCGGAGTTCTGGGACACCACAACGCTGCGCGGTGCATTCGGCTCAAGGTGTTTCGGAGCCGGCTGTGCATGAGCAGCGGATGCGGCAGAGAAGGCAGAGCCAAGAATCATGGCGATGGGAATGAGCGGTTTCACGGCCAGTCCTTTCTGGTTACACGGGTTCGCCCTGGGCAAAGCGCTCGATGCCCTCGCTGAGCCCGTATTTAGCGATCAGCTTCGACCGGCGTACCCGGTCTTTGGGTTTGGTGGAGAAGATGGCGTAACTGCGACTGTCGAGATTGAGGATCACGACTTTCGTAAGGCCGTCGCGCCTGATGTAGAGCGCTTCGCGGTCCTGCAGACTCTCGAACAGGGCGATCTGTTGCTCATTCATTTTGAACAGCTCGGCATAACGCTTCCGGTTGAAGGTCGCATCCTTCAGGAACAGGAACGAAGTACAGGAGTTCACGATCGAGTCGGCGTTCTCGCCAAGGTCTTCCGCAGACTGCCCGATTAGAGTGACTCCGCCGAGATTTTTGCGAACGGTCTTGATGGAAGCGAGGGCGCCTTCGAGCAACTGACGGTTCTTCATCGAAGAGAAAATCTCCTCGATCAAAATGTGCTTGGGAACGCCGAGATTCGCCGGGTCGTAGAGCACATCGTTGATGCGCCGCAGGAGCCAGACCATCAGCGGCTCGATCAGGTCGGCGTACTGCTCGTTGTTGACGCCCTGGAAGTCGAAGCACTGCAGGCGTGAGAGCGAAAGGCTGTCTTCTACGTTGTCGAAGATCGCGTGGTAGACGCCATCGCGGACCCATTTCGAGAGATAACGGTCGAGCTTCTTTGGCAGATAGAGATTAGAAAGGCGGCGATTCTCCCGGTCGAGCAGGTACATGTCCTGCACGGCCCGGTGAATTACGTCGTCGTCTTCGGGCTCCAGTTCGGCACCTCCGTTCGCGAGCAGCAGCCGGACAAAGGAATACAGGAACTTCAGGTTGCTCTCGGTCGGCTCAAGCGCGAAGGGATTAACGCGCGGTCCATCCTTGCCGATTCGATCCACGCGACCGCCATAGAGTTCGACAACACTCTCATAGCTGCCGCCGATGTCGAAGATGTAGCTGAAGCCGCCATACTTCTGTTCGAAGGCGATGAGTTGATTCCCATTCACGGACTTGCCGGTTCCCGTGGGTCCCAGAATGAGCATGACGCGCACGCCGTCCACGTACACGTCCTGAAAGAATGGCGTCCGCGTGCGCGTCTCGAAGATATTTACGTACTCCGCATCGAGGTCCTCGGAACGCTGGTGTCCGAGATGCGGTGCGAAAACAGAAGATAGGCGAGCATGATGTTCCTCGGAAAGCCACAGGGGGAAGACATTGAACTTTCCATTGCCGGGGAACATCGCGTAGAAGGCCGAAAGATTGCCCAGCGTCTCCTCGATCACCTGCGACCGCGCATCGACAAAGATCCGGTGAACGGAAGGAATAGTGTTGCGCAACTGCTCCATAGTGTTTGCCGCGAGCAGAAGCCGAAGCGAGTATTCGCCCTGTGCCTTTTTATCGAGCGAGCGGATGACTTCACTCAGGTCATCCACGCTGCTGTTGGCGGCTCTGGCACCGGCCCCGGTTTCAAGCGACGCGAAATCGCGCCCGCTCATGACGCGCGTTAGCACGCCCACTTTGAAGAAGGAGATGAACTTTTCCTGCGCGTCGATCTCGCTGCGAGCGGCGCTAGCGGACCTTGGCCGCCACGTCGAGCAAAGGATGCAATCGCAGTCGAGCGAAAGCAGGCCCGAAAAGAGGCAAGGCCGCGACGCTTCGGGCGTAGTCTTGAGCGAGAACATCTGCACATGGCGCTTGCCGACGCGCAGATGATCGCTGTGCCAGGCAACCGGGTTCCTGACGATTTGGCGGTCTATGCCTTCGTCGCCGCGGAGTTCGCCGGTAGCGGCCCACTCTTCAAGATTGAAGAGGTAGCTGAAGAAGTGGAACGTGGCGTCCTTGTCGAGAAGGCGCAGGCCGAACGAAGTTCCCAAATGCCCCACCAGAATCGTGGCCGCCTTTTCAAGATCGGCCAGCATTCGGGAAGTGCTGGCGGTGTGCTCCTTTGGTCTCTGCTCGAATGCTTTGATCTTTGGCGGCTCGATGGTGAGGCACCAGTGCAGATCAATCCGCCGAAAGCCCGCGGTCTTCTCAAGATGTGAAAGCCGGTCGCCGGCAAACACCTGCGTTACGGGGCTTCTGTACAGCTTTTGCCGGGGCAGTTCGAAGCCCGACGTCACACGAACGTACTGGTAGAGGCAGGAGCCTTCCGGCAGGCCGTGCAGCGCGCCTTCTATGGAATGCATCCGTGCTTCCAACTCCTGATCCGTCAGCCCTTCCTCATCAATGCCGTCCAGTGCAAACAGGCATCCGTAGCCGCCACCTTTGAGAGCGAAAATGCTGGAGCTGACGAATCGCGCAATCGGCACGATACTGCACGCCGCGCCAGCCTTCGCGAACCACGGAACGTATTTTGCCTGCTCAGTGTTTGCGCGGGTCATAATAGGACTTCTGGCTGAGGCCCAGGCCCCAGAGGTGAAACATCTTTGGGTGTTTGCGAACAATGAGCCAAGCCGCAACTGCAAGCGTGGGAAATGCCAGCATCGCCACGAGGCGAAAACCAACGAGGAAAACCGTTACGCAGACGAATACGATCGCCATCCATGCTGTGAGGTCGAGACCGAGTTTGGCTCTCGGCCGATTCAGCGCCTGATTGATTGGTAACGGTTCTCCTCGCCGGGCCATGGGCGCGCCTCACATTGACTGGCCTGTGAGACTGCCGATCCAGCCCGCTCCCCAGCCCAGAACTCCGGCGCCGAAGAGCGCACCGAAAAGGCCGGGAATGGCGTCCTGAAACCTTCCCGTCATCATGCGTATTCCGGCGAAGATCAGGCCGCCGAGACAGATGACAGCACCTGCGTACATGGCGAAAGTTTTGAAGGTTCCCATGAGCGTTTGCGCCCCGGAGAAGTCCATCGTTCCTTGGGCATGGGCAACGGCAGTGCTGGCGCCCATGAACAGCAGCGCAGTCAGCGTTGGACCCATCACATGTGCGGCACGGAGAAGCGTTCGCTTGGACAATAGTAGTGTTCGCCGTCGTGTCAGGCGGCCAAACGTGTGGGGCATCCGGGATCTGCTGAGGGCAAGGTATTGAGGGTTAGAGAGTCTGTGAGATGAGCAGAGATATTGCTGAAACTTCCAAAGGGAAGATCTACGACGCGTCGTTAACGTGAGCGGATTCCTCATCGGCACCTCCGGCGGCAGGTTTTCTGCCGCCATGTGCTGAAAAGTAGCGCTGTTTTCTCGGTGAGTCTAAGACTTCGTACCTATGGCGCCATAGGCGGGACCGATGGCCGAAGTTGAGTGCAATTCACGCATGCAACCAAATGTCGATTGGGGATGAAGTCTGATCGAACACCAGAGGAAAATCGGTGCGTGAGCGCTTCGGTGATTCGGGTTCAACTGAGCACCGTGAATCAGAGGCTGTGCGGCTTTATCCAGTCGACACCCGCATTCCAGCCACGTGCTATTCGTAACGCAGAGCGGCCATCGGATCGATTTTCGCAGCCTTGCGCGCCGGTATGCAGGAGCCGGCGAGTAGACAGCCGCTGATGACGAACGCGGCCAAAATGAGGGTCAGAGGATTCGCCGGGTCCACGCCGAAAAGCTCTGCTCGAATGGCGTGGCTAGCTTCCAGGCTCACAGGTACACCCAAGAATATGCCGATCAAGAGCAGCCAGATCGACTCCTTCAACACCATCCAGACAACGATCGATCGTGAAGCGCCCAGCGCCATTCGAACCCCGAGTTCACTTGTCCGTCGCACAACGTTGTAGGTCATCACACCGTAGAGCCCAATACCTGCCAGGGTGAGGGCAAGCAGCGCAAACAAGGCGGCCAGTTCCGAGACAAATGTCTGCTGCTCGATCAAATCAGCAAATTGCTCGCTGATGGTCAGCGTTTCGAGAACCGGCAGATTCGGATCGACCTCGGCAAGCGCCGCGCGAATTTCTCCAGTAAGTTTTGCGGGATCACCCACACTCCTGACTTGCAGCCAATAAGCATAGTGGTCTTCGCCAGTGAACTGGGTTACCGCAAGGTAGGCGAAGGGCTGCAGCTTTTCTGTGGGGCCTTCATGTTTCGAATCGCGCACGATCCCCACAATGTGCCAGACGCCCGGAGCGGCGGGATCGGCAATGGTGAAGCTATGCCCAATTGCGTCGCCTTTCGGGAAATAACGTTTGGCGAAGGTCTGATTCACCACAGCCGATTTCGGCGCATCTGCACTGTCGATGGGTTGGATTGTCCGGCCACGGAGCAGTGGAATACCCAGCGTCTCAAAGTATCCCGCAGACACCCTATTTAGCAGAGTTTCGATGTGCTGATCGGGCGGCGTGGGACGGCCATCGAGATCGATCGGGGATCCCCAAGTTCCGCGGTGCAGGGGCGGCGATCCGGCTAAACTCGCGGAGCGTACTCCGGGAAGAGCATCGACCTGGCTGAGAATGCGGTCATAGAGAGCATTTAGGCGTTCGGGTGGGTACCCCGCAAACTTGGGGTTTGTGTTGATGAGTAGGACATTGGTGCGGTCCATTCCGGTGTTCTTCCCGCGCAGATTCTGCAGCGTCCTGAGCAGGAGCCCTGCCACTGTCAGCAGTACCAGCGAAAGAGCTACCTGCGCGACGATCAGTATTTTCGGCAGCAAGCGATTCGATCGAGCAGTCCCGCCACCCGCTGTCCGGGCCCCTGCATTCAGCGCGCCGGATACGTCTGCCCGCGAGCCGCGTATCGCCGGAACGATCCCAAACAGAAGTGCCGTCGCGAAGCAGGTAGCGAGCGTGAACAGGAGTACTCGCCCATCCGGCGTCGCAGAAAGAGCAGTGTGCGCAGCACCACCGTCGATGAAATGAATGATTACACTCGTCGACCAGAAAGCCAGTCCCAGTCCCAGCCCGCCACCGATCAGCGTCAGGAGCAGCGCCTCAATCAGGATTTGCCGCACGATTCGGCCGCGGGTCGATCCCAGAGCAAGGCGAGCGCAAAACTCCCGTTCGCGCGAAGTCGCTTTCGCGAGCAGCAGATTTGCAAGATTGGCGCATGCAATCAGCAGCACTACCCCAACCATGACCATCAGCACCGTCAAAGGCGTTCCGTATGCCTGCCGGACATACGACAAACCCGTTCCACCGGGAAGCAACGGAATGAAAGTTCCGCTTATTTGGCTCCGTCTTCGAGCCGAGATTTGGGCTCCTTCGCGCTGCAAGAGAAATCTCTCGAATTCGACTGTTGCCCAGGACTGCGCTTGTGCCACAGAAATGCCTGGCTTACGCCGTGCCATGATATCGATCCAGAACAGGCCGTCGGGCCTCAGGAGCGACGGACGCATCATCACCTGCGGCTGCATAGTGATAGGAACCCACAGGTCCGGTGTCTGCTCGTTCAGAGTCACTCCGTAAAACGAAGCCGGCATCACGCCGACGATGACAAATGACGTACCGTCGATCGCAAGGGAACGGCCAATCACATTCGGGTCCGCCGACAGATTCTCGCGCCAGTAACGATAGCTGATGACGACAACTGCGTTGCTCCCCTCCGTTGCAGTGTCGTCAGCCGTCAACAGGCGTCCCATAAGAGGCTGTGCTCCCAGCACGCTGAAAAAGGTTCCCGAAACAAGGTGACTGATCGCCTGCGTCGCCGTGCCCTGGGCTCCGGACCCCGTCCGAACACTCACCTCGTTGGTAAAACTCGCAAATGCGCAGATTCCGTCCAACATTTCCCGGTCCTCTGCGATGCGGCGATAGAAATCGTACGGGAAAATGTCGTAGGGTCCGGGGCTGGACAACGCCATGATTCCCGCATCGCCCCCGCCTCCGAATGAAACCAGCATTTGCGGGTCGTGAACCGGCAACTGCCTCAGCAGCAGATTATTGATGACGGTGAAAATGGCGGTGTTTGCGCCAATCCCCAAAGCAAGCGACAGAATCGCGACGACAGACAGCCCCGGGGAGCGCAACATCTGACGGAAACCATACCGCGCATCCTTCCAAACGGATTCCGCGTGAGATTCCCATCCGGCCGCCCACACCTTATGCCGCACCATCTCGGAACTGCCGACTTCGGCACGGGCAGCGCATTCAGCCGCCTCGCGGCTCATTCCTCGTCGCATCTTGCTCTCAACTGAGGATTCGAAAAAACTCCGCACCTCGGCTTCGATCTCAGCATTTCGTTTGGCCGGACGGAAAAGGGACCTGATTCCATTGAATACGGCTCGCAATGGCATGATCTTTCCCTCTCTCTACGCTTCGAGGATTCTTCCAATCGCCGCAGCTTGGCGATCCCACTGCTGCCGTTCCCTTTCAAGAGCCTTCAGGCCGCGCGGTGTCACTGCGTAATACCTCGCACGCCGGTTGTTTTCCGAAGTTCGCCACTCGGATTTCAACCGTCCCGCACGTTCCATCCGGCTCAAGGCCGGCAGAAGCGATCCCGGATTAACGCGGAAAGCTCCCGAGCTCATTTGCTCGATGCGCAAAGCGATGCCGTAGCCGTGCAACGGTTCCAAAGCCAAGGTCTTCAGTACGAGCATCTCGAGAGTTCCCGGCACAAGCTCCTGCGATTCGTCAGCCATCGTGCTCTCTCCACTAGATAAACAAGAGGTATAGGCGATCTTTATCTAGTTTGTCAACAGAAAGCAACTCGAGGCTCTCCGTAGCTCGCGTTCTGGATTCTCGCGAGTAGGGCATTGTGCCCTCTGATCTCTACGCGGGGGCTCTTGCACGACGGCAAAGGGCAGACCTCACGTCAGCAGTTCCAACTGAACTGCCTTCTGCTCCTTCTTGCGCTGCTCAGGTTTGCGAAGCCTCTGGTTGTTGCCTTTCCCTAGATGGCGAGCGAGAAGTGGCAGTGCAAGATGGTCTGCATCGGAGTGATGAACGAAGGCCGTGTCGGCAGTCCATGTGACGCCGGCAATAGGCCTGGTGGTCAGCAACGGCTCAAGTTTCATCTGCTCGTCGATGAGGGCCAGTCCAAAACCCTTTCGTACCATCCATTGCACATCTGCGGGCGTAGCGGCGGCACACGAAACCTGCGGCCGGACACCGCATTCTGTGAGCATTTCGAGAAGCCGCTTGTGCGCTGATGGGTGGCTCTCCGGGTCGCGGAATATCCTAAGCCGGTCAGCTAATTCTGCGGGGTGAATCTCAGTGAGTTGCGCGAGAGGATCATCGCTTCTCATGCAAAGAACCAAGGGTGTGCTTCCGATTTGCATCACTGCGAATTCTTCGCCGGAAACCGGCATAGGAAGCAGCGCGCAATCGAGCGTTTTTCGTTTCAGCCGGTCCACAATTTGCGCAGGATTGCCTCCAGCCAAATGCACGGGACACGCGGGAAAGACACTCTCGTAGAGACGCTGAAATCCCTCGAGAGCCACAGTAGGCACGAAGCCGCAAAAGCCGAGGCGCAGCGGCGGCACTTCGCCCTGATGGATGGCGCGGGCGGCTTTGACAATTTCGTTGCGGCTACGCACGGCTTCTTTGGCGTAATTAACGAGAATCAGGCCCGCTGGCGTGGGCTCGACTCTGTTTCGGCCGCGCTCGAAGATCTCAATACCGAGACCTTCTTCGAGGTTTTTGATCTGCTCGCTCAGCGAAGGCTGGGCCAGGTACAGCCTCTCCGCGGCGCGCGTGAAGTTGCCGGTCTCGGCAATCATCGCGATGTACTTCAGCAAGCGGAACTCCAGCAAGTCAGACATGCCTGTCACCTCCACAGGAAACCAAGGGGCAGAAGGTCTTAAAGGGGGTCTTGCTGTGCGCCGTTCCTGAATACTTATCGATCTCAGGTTCCGTTCTCGAACCATCGCCGTCAATAGGTCACTTTTTGGTGACCTGAGCGCCTCAGGCGCAGATCGGTCATCGGTCCAGCCTATGGCGCCATAGGTGAGAAGTCTTGGACAGTTGTGGATCGCCGTTTCAAGCTCGGAGATGCGAGGTGTCCAGATGATGAAGAAACCGCCCATCTCCGCGCAGCCGCCCGCGAGTGACCGTGTGATCGAATTCGAACCTCTCTATGACAGCCGCGAGATCGCGGCGCAGTGCGGGGTCTCCGAGAAGAGCTTGCATCGTTGGGCTCGTTTGGGGCTGATCCCCGCGGTGAAGATGGGGCGGCTCTGGCGATTTCGCAAGTCAGCAATCGACGAATGGATCAGCTCCAGGATGGCGAGCTGAGGTTTCGTTCCTTTCGATGGCTCAGGAGACGAGTATGGGATACGCTGGACATGAGCCACCCGTTTCCGCGACGGGAGAAATTCCATGAAGCGGATTCGGTATCAAGACGGTTCCTTACGGCTCTACGAGCGCGCTGCCGGTGATCGCGTCTGGGAGTACCGTTGGTACGAAACCCAGCCCGATGGAACTCGCAAGCGGCGCGGTTGTCTGATCGGGTCATTCGACGAATACCCGACGGAGGCTTCGGCGAAAAAAGCGGTCGCCGCTCTGAGGGCAAACATTAACGCAGAAACCCCTCGAACACAGCTTGAGGCGATGAGCTTCGCAGTTTTGGAGCAGCACTATCGCGAAAAAGAGCTGTCCGAGGACTCAGGGAAGACATTTGCAACGATTCGCACGAACGAGGGCTACCTGGACAAGTGGATTCTTCCAAGGTGGTCTACGTACCGGTTGAAGGACATCAAAGCTGTTTCTGTTGAGGAATGGCTGAGATCTCTTCCGCTGGCAAACGGGAGCAGGGCAAAGATTCGCAACCTCATGCACGCGATTTTCAATCACGCGGTCCGTTGGGAATGGCACGACAGGAATCCGATCACGCACGTGCGGCAGAGCGCCAAGCGGCAGAGGGTTCCAGTTGTGCTGAGCATCGACCAGATTCATTCTCTGGTGGGTCATCTCAAGGAACCCGGCAAGACGGCTGTGCTGGTGGATATTCTGACCGGCCTGCGCGTGAGCGAACTGCTTGCGCTGAAGTGGTCCGATGTCGATTTCGAGAATCTCGAATTGCACGTCACGCGGTCTATTGCTCTCCAGCGCGTCGGCCCCTGTAAGACGGAAGCATCGCAGAAACCCGTCCCGCTCGATCCCGAGCTGGCGGAAGTGCTGTTGATGTGGCGACGGCAGTCGCCGTATCCAACCGAGGACGATTGGGTCTTTGCGAGCCCGGCCAGCAAAGGAAAGTTGCCGTACTGGTCCTTCTCCCTCTTTCGTGTTTATGTCCGGCCGGCTTTGAAGGATGCCGGGATTACCGGAAAGGTCGGATGGCACACGTTCCGTCACTCCTTCGCGACGATTCTGAAGTCGCACGGTGAGGACGTGAAGACGGTGCAGGAGCTGCTGCGGCATGCGAACAGCAGCGTAACCCTCAACCTCTACGCGCAGGCTGTCACCGACATCAAGCGAAACGCGCAGAGTAAAGTGGCACGGCTTGTTTTTGGCAAGAAGGCCGAGGCGGAAAAGTAATGCAGGCTTATTGGACGTTAACGGACGCCGATCGGATTGGAAAGAGTGAGCGTAAGCTCTTGATTCTGTTTGGCGTCCCCGACGGGATTTGAACCCGTGTTATCGCCGTGAAAGGGCGGTGTCCTAGGCCGGGCTAGACGACGGGGACGCTGGGAAAGGGCAGAAAGGCGGCCAGAACGGCCGGAATACGCCCTTAAGCAGGGTACCAACCTGTTCCTGCCCTGTCAAAGAACCTGCGGTTTGTCATGGGCGTTTGACTTGCTCTTTGCGCAACGGGAATTGGCGTTTTTCATTCCGCCCACTTCTTCTTCCTACCCGCGGGTATTTGCATTCCCTCTGAAAAATGAGTTCTCCACGCTTCTTCATAATGGGGCACCACCTGGATAGGGCGTGGGGCGAAGGCGAGGAGCGCTGGTTTAAGCTCGAAGGGTGATGCGGCGCTATCGCTATCTCGACCTGCTGACCATCGGATTTGTGGTGGTGCTGCTGATTTCTAACCTGGTGGGCCCGAAGATCTGCCAGATTGGGCCGCTGCGGCCCAGTGCTGCCGAATTTCTCTTTCCACTCACCTATATTTGTGGCGATGTTTTTACCGAGGTTTATGGCTACCGTTCATCGCGGCGGGCCATCTGGTTGGGGTTCATTGCGATGGCACTTTTGATTGCGATGGGGCGGGTAGCGGTGAGCCTGCCGCCTGCTCCGGAGTGGCATGGGCAGGAGGCGTTCGCCAGCGTCTTCAGCGTGGTACCGCGGTTTGCGCTGGCCAGCTTGGTGGCTTATTGGGCCGGGGAATTTACCAACAGCTATACGCTGGCAAAACTGAAGTTGCTGACCGGCGGGCGATGGCTGTGGACGCGGACGGTAGGTTCGACGCTGACCGGGCAGGCCGTGGACACGGCGGCGCTAGTCGCGATTGCATTTGGAGGCACGCAGGCGCCGGGGATGCTGCTTAGGATGATTGGCTCCGCTTACCTGATCAAGGTGATGGTGGAGGTGGTGGCGACGCCGATGACTTACGTGGTGGTGGGACGGTTGAAGCGCAGCGAGGCAGCGGATGCCTTTGACCGCGACACGAACTTCAGCCCATTTGCTTGGCAGGGAGAGAGCGCCTGACCATCGCCAAAGGCCGGATAGCAACAAGAACCATGTCCGGGCAGAGATTTTTTGCGACAATCGCTTGATCTCATGCATCCGCTAAGTCTGACTCAGCCACGCAGTTATTGTTCAAGAGAATGTAGGTTTATGTGCGGGATCACAGGTGCCGGCTGTCGTCGCGTTGTAACATAAGTGGTGCATTTCGTACTTCATCGGCCCGGGAAAAAGGGCGGAACTCCAGTAACAAGTTAGAGGTTTTGTCTTGAGACGCATTCTTGGTTTTGGAAGCGCATTGCTCTCGGGTTTGGTCGCAATCGGGTGCCAGCAGGGAGCGCAGAAGGCTCCCCAAGCGGCAGCCGGGATGCAGGCTATGCCGGTGAAGACGGTGGCAGTATCGCTGCAGCCGGTGGCGCAGAGCAACGAGTACATGGCGACGATCAAGTCGCGGCGGACGGCGACGATTTTGCCGCAGGTAAGCGGTCTGCTTACCAGGATCCTGGTGCACAGCGGCGAGCATGTGAAGGCCGGCCAGATGCTGATGGAGATCGATCCGCGACAACAGCAGGCGACGGTGGCTTCGCAGGGCGCTACGGAACGACAGAAGAAGGCGCTGTATGACTTCGACACGATCGAACTGGATCGCCAGAAGAAACTGTTTGCAGCGGGGGTGACCAGCCGCGATGCGCTGGACCAGGCACAGCAGGCCTACGACAATGCCAAGTCCGACTACGAGGCCGCTCTGCAGACGCGCCACAGCCAGGAAGAGACGCTCGGCTACTACACCGTGCGTGCACCCTTTGACGGTGTGGTTGGCGACATTCCGGTTCATCTCGGCGACTATGTATCGCCGCTGGCTTCGCCTTCCGCAATTCTTACCACGGTGGACCAGCCGGGGGAGCTTGAGGCGTACATCTACATTCCGACGGAGCGCTCGAGCCAGGCTCGGATGGGCCTTGACGTGGAGCTGTCGGACACGAGCGGAAAGCTGCTGGAAAAATCCAGGATCGACTTCCTGTCGCCGCAGGTTGACCCGAACCTGCAGGGCATCCTGGCAAAGGCACCTGTTCACCCGACGCCAGACATCATGCGCAATGCGCAGTTGATCAAGGCGCGCGTGATCTGGAGTACAAAGCCAATGGCGGTTGTTCCGGTACTGGCTGTAACGCGGCAAGGCGGGCAGTCGTTTGTCTATGTGGCGCAAAAGCAGGCGAATGGCAACTACATTGCGACCCAGACGCCAGTCACCCTTGGCGACACGGTGGGGAACTCTTACTCGATCACTTCGGGCCTCAACGCTGGGGACCAGGTGGTTGTATCGAGCACGCAGTTCCTGGTGAACGGAATGCCGGTGTCTCCCATTCCTGGCTGAGTAGAGCCGGCGCCTGTGGCGTTGCGGATTTGACGGCAACTGGAACACAACGAAAGAGGGATCATTTTGTTTGTCGATTTCTTCATACATCGGCCGGTGTTCGCCACTGTCTGCGCGCTCATGATTATTCTGGCCGGGGCAGTTAGCATTCCCACGCTTCCGATTTCTCTGTATCCGCAGCTCACTCCTCCGCAGGTGTCGGTCGCGACCAATTACGTCGGGGCGAATGCGGATACGGTCGAGAAGGCAGTAACAATTCCGCTGGAGGAAGCCATCAACGGTGTTGAGGGCATGCGTTACATCACCTCGTCCAGCACCAATAGCGGCACCAGCAGTATTACCGCAACGTTCCAGACCGGGTACAGCCTCGACATCGCGGCGGTCGATGTGCAGAATCGCGTGGCGAGCGTGCAGGGACGTCTGCCTGCTGCTGTGAATCAAACGGGAATCACCATCACCAAGGTCAGCAACAACTTTGTGTTTGCGGCAGGCTTTTACACCCCGGACTCGCGCTACTCAGATGAATTCGTGTCGAACTATCTCGACGTGTACGTCAAAGACGCCATCAAACGCGTGCCTGGCGTAGGTGACGTCGTCATCTTCGGCGAGCGCAAATACGCCATGCGTATATGGCTCGATCCCGTACGGCTTGCATCGCGCAGCCTGACGGCAACCGACGTCATCAATGCGCTGGTCGAGCAGAACGTCGAGATTCCCGCGGGCCAGCTTGGTCAGCCGCCCGCCAACTCCACGCAGGCATTCCAGCTTCCGGTGCGCGTTGTAGGAAGGCTCAGCGACCCGGTTCAATTCGACAACATCATTATCAAAAACTCTTCGAGCGGACTTGTCCTTCTGAAAGATGTGGGCCGTGCGGTGGTGGGCGCCGAGGACTACAGTTCGATCCTGAAGTACAACGGTCACGTTGCGATGGGCATCGGCGTGCAGCAACTTTCGACCGCCAACGCTCTTGACGTGGATGCAAAGGCAAAAGCTGTTTTGAAGGAACTCTCCAAGAGCTTCCCGCCTGGACTGGATTACGCCATTGCCTTCGACTCTACGACGGTTGTGGGCGACTCCATTCGCGAAGTGATGGTGACGCTCGCAGAGGCCATCGTGATTGTCATCGTGGTCATTTTCCTGTTCCTACTTGACTGGCGAGCCACGATCATTCCGGCGGTAACCATCCCGGTATCGCTTATCGGTACCTTCATGTTCACCAAGATGTTCGGGTTCTCGATCAATTCACTTACGCTTTTCGGGGTCACCCTGGCCACCGGCCTGGTGGTCGATGATGCGATTGTGGTGATCGAAAACGTGCAGAGACACATTGCGATGGAGCACTCGAATCCGCTTGAGGCCACATCACGAGCCATGAGCGAGGTGACCAGTGCAGTCATTGCCACGTCCCTGGTGCTGATCGCCGTGTTCGTGCCGGTCTCGTTCTTCCCGGGCACTACCGGCATCCTCTACCGGCAATTCTCGCTGACCATTGCATTTTCCATCGCCATTTCCGCTTTCAATGCACTTACACTTTCCCCGGCGCTCTCTGCGCTGTTCCTTCGCGGCGAAGAGGAACGGCCTCGCCAGCTGGATTTCCTGCATATCCGTCCGGTTTCCCGCGCGTTTGCCGCATTCATTCATGGCGCCGATGCAAGCATCAGCTGGTTGGCGCGCACGTACGCGCGCGTAATTCACGTTGCGCTCCAGCTTCGCTACATGCTCCTGCTGCTTTTCTTTGTGGGTCTGGGCGCAACCGTGTGGATGTATCTCCACGTGCCCACTGGCTTCATTCCGCAGGAAGACCAGGGGTACCTGTTCGTGATTGTCCAGGCGCCTCCGGGTTCTTCGCTCGAGTACACCGGGGCACTGGCCGATAAGGCAAGTGCGATCATTGGCCAGGATCCCGATATTATCGGCGCATTTTCTGTGATGGGGTTCAGCTTCAGTGGTGGGGCAGCCAATGCGGGCCTGATGTTTGTCGCGACCAAGCCCGCCGATCAGCGCCGCGGCAAGGGTCATTCCGCAGGCGACATCGTAGCCCGGCTTTCTCCCAAATTGGGGATGTTGATGGTAGTGCCAAACGGCGGCCTGGTTGCACTGATTCAGCCACCAGCTGTGCAGGGCGTGGGAAGTTTCGGCGGCTTCCAGTTCGAACTTCAAGATACCGGGGTGAATACCATCACCGATCTCGACCGGGTGGCGCACATGATTGTAGGCGGCGGAGGCGCGCGCAAAGACCTGACGGGCCTTCTCACTACATTCTCGGCGAACGATCCGCAAGTGCTGGTGACGATCGATCGAGAAAAGGCGAAAGCGATGAGTATTCCGCTATCGCAGATCACCACCACGCTGGGAGTTTTCATGGGCTCCGAGTACGTCAACGACTTCGACTTTAACAACCGCACCTATCGAGTCTTTGCTCAGGCCGACCAGCCGTTTCGTATGACCGCGCGCGATCTGCACAACTTCAACGTGCGCGCCGATTCCGGCCAAATGGTTCCTCTCGACAACCTCGTGACCGTGACGGACAGTTCGGGCCCGCCGGTTATCAATCATTACAATCTCTTTCGCGCTGTCGAGATCGACGGCTCGCCCGCTCCGGGATATAGCTCAGGACAAGGCATCGCCGGAATGGAAGATCTTGCGAAACAATTCATGATGCCCGGCATGCGATACGAGTGGACAGGATTGACCCTCGACGAAATCGAGTCGAGTGGCAAGGCGCTCACCATATTCGGACTCGGCATCCTTGTCGTGTACTTGACGCTTGCAGCGCAATACGAGAGCTTCGCGCTGCCGTTCATCATCCTGCTGGCGGTGCCGATGGCGGTGCTTGGAGCGCTGGGGCTGGTATCGCTACGTGGGATGTCGAACGACGTGTACTGCCAGATCGGGCTGGTGATGCTGATTGGTTTGTCGGCCAAGAACTCGATTCTTATTGTTGAGTTCGCGGAGCAAATGCGGCGCAAGGGGCGCTCAATCGCGGAAGCCGCGATTGAGGCTGCGGAATTGCGACTGAGGCCGATCTTGATGACGTCATTCGCGTTCATTCTCGGTGTTCTTCCCCTGGTGTTTGCAACGGGCGCGGGCGCGCTGGGCAGACGTTCGGTGGGAACCACGATTGTCGGCGGCATGCTGTTTTCCACGGTGCTGAACCTGGTGTTCATTCCGGTGTTGTATGTGCTGTTGAGCCGGCTGTTGCGGCGCGGCGACGACCATGAGATGGCGCACGCGGAGGACGCTGTCTAAGGAGCTACGGTTTCACGCGATGTGCGATGACGTAATCCTTGATGCGGTCGTACACCTGGCTTATGACAATACCGCGATCGACGAGATCGTTTTTGGCGCGATAGGGCCGGTAGCGGATGATGCGCGCGGCCCAGGTGCGCGTCATGCCGGGCACTTTCAGGAGCTGATCGAGACTCGCTGAGTTGAGATCGACGCGCGCGTCCGGCGCAGGTGTGGCGGGCGCGCTGGCCTGGGCTTGCGGGGATGGATATGCGAGGCCTGCAAGGCTGATCGGGAGCGCACAGATCAGCGCTGCCGCCAAAATTCGGGAACATACCTGCATTCTCACCCACCCATTCTCTGCTATCAGGTCGTCGAGGCATAATTTTTCCGCTGGAAACATCATGAAAAGTTGAAGACTGAAGAGCCCGTTTCCTGCAAAAATAGGCGCATGGCAATTCCCCCGATTGCTCCATCCCCCGTCCGCGCGCTGCGCAGCAGAATCATGGGCAACACCAGGCTGGCAATCCTTCTCGTTTTGCTGGTGTTCCTCGCGATGTGCCTGGTGTTTGAGTGGTTGACCCGCGACGCCATGGGGAACCTCTCTTTTCTGAATGCGAAGAGCGGTTCCAACGGCTCCTTGGGCACAAAGAAAACCATCGTTGATCTGCGTCCGTGGCAAACGGCGCAGGCACTTGCGCCTTTGGCTGTGACCGCGGAGGAGACCGAGTATGCGCATGATGCGGAGCGCCTTGCTGATCATGAAGTGGACCAGGCTTTTGCATCGGCGTTACGCCAGGCAACGCTGGACGCGCAACATCTCACGCTGACCGGCGACGCTCTCGCGCTATCCCAGCGAGTGGCGCAACTGCAGCAAACGATCGTTCAGGACAAGGCGCAGGTGCAGAGCATCACGGCGCAATTGACTTCACCTTCAAACAGCGGGAAGAAGGGAGAGCCCGCGCCCGTTGACCAAGGCGACCTGGAGGTGGCGAAGGCGCAGCTTGGACTTGATTCCGATGAGTTGGCTGATGCGCAGCAGGACCTGGATCGCGCGTCGGGGGACCAGACGTCGCAGATCCAGGCTGAACTTAACGCGCACGAAGCCGCAATGACTGCCTACGACAAGCAGGCGCAGGAAGCAGGTCAGGTTGCGGTGATTTCAGCGCGCCAGCACGGAACGATGTCAGGACGCGTAAGTGCGTGGTTCAGCCAGCGGGACCGGTATGGTCTGTTGCAGCAGGCTCTGCAAGAGGCGCGCGCTGATATTGCGGCGCTCACTGCCGAACACAATGCCCTTGAGGCAAAGGCGAATGTCGCACCTTCGGCCTCACAGGACCAGGCCGCGGATCGCGCTGCGAGGCTGGCAGGGATCAAGGACAGGTCGGCCCAGCGCCAGATCCTCAGCATTATGGACGATCGCATCCAGACCGATCAGCAACTGACGACGGTGTACGGCAAATGGTCTGCGCAGGTACTGCTGCAGCATCGCATTGTATTGCATCTCATTCTGCAGTCGTTCACGCTCATTGCGTTTATCGGCATCTGCATGGTCCTTTGCGATGCGTTCGTGCGCCGGCTAATGGACAATCCTGCGCTGGACCGGCGGCGTTCGCAGACGCTGCGCAGCATACTGGAACTCTCCATCCAGGTCATTGGCGTCGTTCTCATCCTGCTGGTGATTTTTGGTTCGCCACAAGAGACGCCGACGATCCTGGGCCTCGCCACTGCCGCACTCACGATTGCTCTGCAGGACTTCATTATCGCGTTCCTCGGCTGGTTCGTACTCATCGGCAAGAATGGCATCCACGTGGGCGATTGGGTCGAGATCAACGGAGTAGGCGGCGAAGTGATCGATGTCCGGCTGTTCAGTACAACCCTGCTGGAGACTGGGACGCTTGCAGATCGAGGGCTGCCGACAGGGCGGCGAATCACATTCATGAATGGGTTTGCGATTCGCGGGCAATACTTCAACTTCTCTACAAGCGGGCAATGGATGTGGGATGAAATTACTCTCAGTCTTCCGGCGTCTGACAATATTCACGAGTTGCTCGACCGTATTCAAAAGGTGGTAGTGGCCGAGACGGAGAAGAATGCGGACCTTGCGGAACTGGAGTGGAAGCGTGGTGCGCACGGGAGCAGCCTGAGCCGATTCAGTGCCACTGCTGTCGAAAATCTTCGCCCGTCGGCATCGGGGATCGAGGTGCTGGTTCGCTACGTGACGCGTGCGTCGGAGCGGTTTGAGGTACGCAATCGCCTTTATCAGAAGCTGCTCGCGCTGTTACGAGATCCAAGGCAACAGGCAGAGCCGGAGGCCGCGACGAGCGCGCAAAACCGATAGTCTGGGGGCCAATCTTTCTTGCCTGAAGACGCCTGAAGTTGACACGACGACGTGTTTGCCTTACTTTTTAAACAGATGCAGAGCAGCCGCCATCACGGTCATCACCACCATCATGGGACATCCATGCCGGCGGACTGCCATGGCCTGAACTAGACGGCCAGAGAGATCGAAGAAACCTAAAGCCCGCCGGCACAGAAGCCGGTGGGCTTTTGATTTTGCATCAAAATTCACCGAAGTTCAGGAAAACGATGAGCACACAACCCACGATTGATTTCGAAAAGATGGACGGCCTTGTTGCCGGCATCGTGCAGGACGCACAAAGCGGCGAAGTGTTGATGCTGGGCTTTCTCAATCCGGCCAGCTACGCCAGGACACTGGAGACGGGGTTCGTCACCTTCTGGAGCCGTACCCGGCAGAAGCTTTGGATGAAGGGTGAGACCAGCGGCAATCGACTGCGCGTTGTTTCGGCTGCAACCGACTGCGACAACGACGCTCTGCTGTTTCGCGTTGTCGTAGAGGGCGACGGACTGGTATGCCACGAGGGCACCGTGAGTTGCTTTACCAAGCCGCTCGGATTTTCGAATGCGGCGGAGGTGGCGCGTGGCTAACAAACTTCGTCTCGGATTGCCCAAGGGCAGTCTTCAGGATTCGACGATTGCACTCTTCAAGCGCGCCGGGTGGAACATCTACGCAGACGGGCGATCCTATTTTCCATCCATCGATGACGCGGAGATCGAATGCATGCTGATTCGCGCGCAGGAGATGGCGCGCTATGTCGAACACGGTGTGCTCGATGCAGGTCTTACGGGAATCGATTGGGTTGTGGAGAGCGGCCTGGACGTAACCAGCGTGACGACGTTGACCTATGCCAAGCAGAGCCGTCGCAAGGTGCGCTGGGTGCTTGCCGTGCCTGAAGCGAGCGGCTTTCAGCGAGCCGAGGACCTCGAGGGCAAAATCATTGCGACCGAACTTGTCGAAGTGACGAAGAGATACTTCGCCGAAAAAGGCGTGAACGTGAAGGTGGAATTCAGCTGGGGCGCCACCGAAGTGAAGCCGCCCACGCTTGCCGATGCCATCGTTGAAGTGACGGAGACGGGCAGCTCGCTGAAGGCCAATCACCTGAAAATCATCGACACGGTGATGGAGAGTGAGACGCACCTGATTGCAGGAAAGGCCACTCTGGCGGACGCATGGAAGCGGGAGAAGATCGACCAGATCGCCGTGATGCTGCGTGGCGCGATTGATGCGCAGTCGCAGGTGGGGCTGATGCTCAACGTGAAACGCGCCGACCTTGACGCCGTGCTTGCCGTGTTGCCCGCGCTGAATTCGCCGACGATTTCGCAGTTGAGCAATTCGGAGTGGGTGGCCGTAAACACGATTGTGGAAGAGCGCGTAGCGCGCGATGTAATCCCCAAGCTGAAGGCTGCGCGTGCCACTGGTATCGTCGAGTATCCGCTGAACAAAGTCGTACTTTAGGAAATGACTGGACGAGAGCGATGAAAGTGATTCGAACCCGGGGACGAGACGCTCGCGAAGCAGCCGCACAAATTGCCGCGCTGGAAGTGCGTGGTGGCGCAGCATTGGATTCGGTGTTGCCCGCAGTGAAGCGCATTGTTGCAAGCGTGAGGCGAAGCGGGAATCGCGCGTTACTCCGCTACGCTGCGCAATTTGACGGACTCGCGGATGCGGCGCAGCTAAGGATCACCCCGCAGGAAATGGCTGGGGCGTGGCAAGCAAGTGATCCGGCCCTTCGCGAGGCGCTCAAGACAGCGGCCAGGCAGATTCGGGCGTTTGCGAAACAGCAGCTTCCCAAGTCATGGAGCAGGTCTTCGACTGTCGGGCTCAAGATTGGCCAGCTTGTGCGCCCAATCGGATCTGTGGGATGCTACGTGCCCAGCGGGCGACATCCGCTTCCCTCGACGCTGCTGATGACGGCAATACCCGCGCAGGTGGCCGGAGTCGAACGCATCGTCGTCGTGTCGCCAAAGCCCGCGCGGGAGACGCTGGCCGCGGCACATCTGCTCGGCATCACGGAGTTCTATCGCGTCGGAGGGGCGCACGCCATTGCTGCGCTCGCTTACGGCACGTCGACAATTGCGCGGGTGGATAAGATCGTAGGCCCGGGCAACCTCTACGTCACCGCGGCCAAACGGCTGGTGGCGTTTGATTGCGCAATTGACATGCTGGCGGGGCCAACGGAGATTGTCGTCACCAGCGAGCGTGGGGATGCCGCCGAGATCGCTGCGGACCTGGTAGCGCAGGCGGAACACGATCCGGAGGCTGTTGCAATTTTTGTGACGACGCGTTCTGAACTTGCGCAACAGGTGCTCGCCGAGGCCAGGGTGCAAAGCCGCAACAATTCTGTAGCCCGGGCTGCTCTTGATCGGAATGGTGTTGTGATTGTTCCCAGTTCCCTTGATGAGGCCCACGCGATCACCAACCGTCTCGCACCTGAGCATCTGACGGTTGATTCGGCTGAGGATCTGAACTGGGTTTCGAACGCGGGTTCAGTGTTTGTAGGTGGCTGGTCCGCGCAGCCGATGGGAGATTACATCTCAGGGCCGAATCATACCCTTCCCACGGGCGGAATGGCGCGCGTCCGCGGCGGTCTCAGCGTGAATGATTTAGTAAAACTCGTGACGGTGCAGGAGTATGCAGTGGAAGGAATTCGCGCGCTGGGTCCATCGGCTGCGTTGTTGGCGGAGGCAGAAGGACTCACCGCACACGCTGCAGCGATCCGCATGCGATTGAGCAGCGCGTCACGGAAGCAAGTTCCGGCTGGCGTACGCAAAAGGAGGGCCCGTGCATAAGTCTGCTTCGGTTGTTCAACCAATTCCGCGTGCGCGTGTGCAGGCGATGAAGGAGTATCATCCGCCACTGGGAAATCGCGACGCGATGCGGCTCGACTTCAACGAGAACACGATTGCATGTTCGCCCAGGGTTCTGGAGGTTCTCGGACGCATTTCAGCTGGCGCTCTAACGCGGTATCCGGAACGAGCGCCCGTGGAGCGCATTGTGGCGAAGCATCTCGGCGTTGCGCCGGAGCAGGTCGCACTCACGAACGGTGTAGACGAAGCCATTCACGTTCTCTTCGAGACGTTTCTAGATGCCGGCGACGAACTGCTGCTGCCTGTTCCTACCTACACGATGTATGAGGTCTATGCGTCGGCGACGGATGCGCGCGCAGTGACGGTGCAGGCTGGCTTCGATTTGCAGTTTCCATTTGATCGACTTGTCAGCGCGATTACTTCCCGCACCCGGATTATTGCCATCGCGAATCCCAACAGCCCATCGGGTTCGATTGCGACGCGAGAGCAGATTATCGAACTCACGCAACGCGCACCTCAAGCCGTGGTGCTGGTGGATGAGGCCTATTTTCACTTCTACGGCGAGACTGTTATCGACCTGATCGATACGCTGCCCAACCTGATGATCGCGCGTACATTTTCGAAAGCGTACGGGCTTGCGGGCTTGCGGCTTGGAGTGCTGGCCGGCCCGGTTGAGTTGATGCGGTGGATTCGACGTATGCTTTCGCCTTACAGCGTCAACTCGCTTGCCCTGGCTTGTCTTCCGCCTGCACTTGAAGATTCCACGTACCTGGATTGGTATGTCGGCGAAGTGCTTGCCGCGCGCGTGGAGTTTGAAGCCGCTCTCGATGCCGCCGGTGTGCGTCGATGGCCGAGTCGAGCAAATTTTATTTTGGTGGATATGGGGGCGAGGCATGCTGAATTCGTTCGCCTGATGTCGGCTGGCGGTGTGCTGGTGCGCGACCGGTCAAGCGATGCCGGCTGCGATGGATGTGTTCGCATCACGATTGGTACGCGAGAGCAGATGCGCGAGGCGGTTGCCGTCCTCAACAAGACGCTGCATGCACTTCGCGCTGAAGAGGAGAGGCGATGATGGCCAGGGCAGTTGGAAAGGTGTCGGGGAAAATGGCGGCCCGCAAGTCGGCGGTTGCGCGCGACACTCACGAGACCCGCATTGCGATTGCACTGACGATTGAGGGCAAGGGCATTTACAAGGTCTCCACGGGTATTCGCTTCTTTGATCACATGCTTGAGCTGTTTACGCGCCACGGTGCGTTCGACCTGGAACTTACGTGTAAGGGCGACCTCGACGTCGATCAGCACCATACCGTGGAAGATGTTGGCATTGCGCTTGGCGAGGCGTTTGATCGCGCGCTGGGCGATAAGCGCGGCATTTTGCGCGCAGGCTATTTTTTAATGCCAATGGACGAAACATTGGCCATTGCAGCCGTTGATCTCAGCGGGCGGCCTGCATATGCGGTAGACACAAAGGTGCGCGTTCGACTTGTCGGCGATTTGCAGACTGAACTCGTGACGGATTTCTTCGAGGGGTTTGCTCGCGGCGCACGCGCGAATGTGCACGTGAAGACCATGTATGGCCGATCAAATCATCACAAGATTGAAGCGATCTTCAAGGCCTTTGCGCGTGCGTTGCGCGTGGCGTGTTCGCGCGACAAGCAACTGGGCGAGATGCTTCCGAGCACAAAGGGACTTCTTTAATGCGCGTTACCGTCATCGACTACAAAGCCGGGAATCTGACATCGGTGCTCAAGGCTCTGCGCCACCTGGGCGCGGATCCGATGGTGACAGATTCGGATTTGTCGTTGATACAGTCGGCGGAGCGGATTGTGCTTCCCGGTGTGGGGCATTTTGCGGCAACCGAGCGTCTCGATTCGACGGGCATGACCGCTGCGATCCGCGCCGCCATTGCGTGCGGAGTTCCGTTTCTCGGCATTTGCGTCGGGATGCAGTGGTTGTATGCGGGGTCGAGTGAAGCCGCGAATCAACCGGGTCTCGCGTACTTCAAGGAATCCTGTTCCCGTTTTCCCGAATGCAACCAAAAGGTTCCCCATGTGGGCTGGAACTCATTGGAGACCAGTGCTGGTTCGCGTCTCTTGGCCGGTCTTGGGGCCGGCGAATTTGTTTACTTTACGCATTCCTATAAAGCTCCGGTCACTGCGGACACGGCTGCAACGACAAAGTACATTGAGCCTTTCGCGGCCGCAGTTGAGAACGGCAATGTAATGGGGGTTCAGTTTCATCCTGAGAAGTCCGGAGAAACAGGCTTGAAGATCCTGCGCAACTTTCTGGAGTGGAAATGCTGACCAAGCGCATCATTGCGTGCCTTGATGTCCATGCCGGTCGAGTAGTCAAGGGCGTCCAGTTCGTGGACATTGTGGATGCCGGCGATCCGGCTGTACTTGCTGCGCGGCATGCCCTCGAGGGCGCCGACGAGATTGTGCTGCTCGACATCACGGCCACGCATGAAGGACGACAGACGCTCCTGGAGACGGTGCGACGCACGGCGCGGGAACTCTTTGTACCATTCACGGTGGGCGGCGGCATTCGCAGTGCGGAAGAGGCGGAGCAGGTGTTCGAGGCGGGTGCGGACAAAATCAGCATCAACTCGGCGGCACTTGCCGATCCCATGCTGATCAGCGCGATTGGCCGCAGTTTTGGAGCGCAGGCCGTCGTGGTTGCGATAGATGCGCGGCGCGATCCCGATGCTGAAGACCCGGTGCGCGATGCGCAGGTATTTGTGCAGGGCGGACGCAAGCCCGCGGGCCGGCGAGTTGTGGAGTGGGCGCTTGAGGCGGAGGCTCGCGGCGCGGGAGAGATTCTGCTTACGTCGATGGATGCGGATGGAACGCGCGCCGGCTTCGACTGTGAACTCACGGCAGCCGTCAGCGAGTCAGTCAGCATTCCGGTGATTGCCTCGGGAGGCGCAGGAACGGTGGCGCATTTTGCCGATGTATTTTCGAGAGGGAAGGCCGATGCGGCGCTTGCCGCAAGTATTTTTCACTTCGGCGTGTCGAGCGCACGCTCGCTAAAAGAGGAACTGGTTGCCGCTGGAGTTTCTGTGAGGCTGCCATGCTGATTCCTTCGATTGATTTGATGGGCGGCAGGATTGTGCAACTGGTGCAGGGCGAGAAGCTCCGCCTTTCGTTTGATGATTTCGAATACTGGATCGAGAAGTTCTCCCGTTTTCCGCTGGTGCAGCTCATCGATCTGGATGCTGCGATGCGGCAGGGGGACAACGCTGCGCTGGTAGCTCAGATTGCCAGGCGTCTCCCGTGCCAGGTGGGCGGCGGAATCCGTTCCATCGAACGTGCGCATGAGGTGTTGGATGCTGGCGCGAAACGCGTCATCATCGGATCGGCGTTGTTTTCAGAAGACGGCAAGGTGAATG
>Ga0209004_1000062_pt1 | contig 30304 bp, 22 predicted proteins | sample TexAe_RefH0_M1_FD_187948 | JGI IMG/M metagenome (GOLD analysis project Ga0209004, IMG submission 187948) | Forest soil microbial communities from Davy Crockett National Forest, Groveton, Texas, USA - Texas A ecozone_RefH0_M1 (SPAdes) (version 2) | ecosystem: Environmental > Terrestrial > Soil >... | reverse complement strand
CGAAAATGGGATCAATCGTTCCCGCCGCTGCACCGCCGGGATTGCCTGCGAAGGGATCCACGAGACGGGAGAAATCCACGTCACCGGAGGACGGAAAGCCGATGAGATTAAAAGGGACCGTGGAGTCAACATACGAGTAGGCGTCCTTGGTACGCACGCCTTCAAAGGCGCCAAAGAAAAACGCTCGATTGCGCTTGATAGGTCCGCCAACTACGCCTCCGAAATCATTCACTCTCAGAATCGACGCGGGCTGCGGCGTGCTCACGCCGGGGAGCGTTGTCCTCGCCGTAAGAAAAGGCGGACGAAGGAATTCGAACGCGTCGCCATGGAACTGGTTCGATCCGGCCTTAGTCTGTATGGCCACAATACCGCCTGAAGCATTTCCAAACTCGGCATTGTAGGCCGCGGTAATGACCTTGAACTCCTCCACCGTATCCACGTTTGGCAGCACTGTGACATCCTGCGTGCGGTTGCTGGTTGACTCAATGCCATCCAACTGAATCGAATTGGAGAATTCGCGCTGGCCGCTCACCGAAAAGTTGAAAGTGTTCATGTTGTTGCCCACGGCCGTGTCTACACCGGGCACAAGCGAGGCCAGGGAAAAGAAATCCCTGCCAGCAAGGGGCATATCCACAATGGCATCGTGGCCTATCACAGTTCCCACCTCAGCCGACGACGCCTGCAGCACTGCAGGAGCTTCAGTGACATCAACCGTAGTCGTGGTGCCGCCGACCTTCAGTTTGAAGTTAAGCGTCATGTGTTGATCGATTGCGAGAACAGCGTTGTCAAAGCGAGCTTCGGCGAAACCAGGCGCCGTAGCAGTCACAGAGTAGACACCAGGTGGAAGGCTCAACACCGTGTAGTTGCCTGATCCGTCGGTGACACCGGTGAATTTCACACCTTGGGCTACATCTGTGGCGAAAATGTTTGCCCCGTGGATGACAGCTCCGGTTTGATCGGTCACTTGGCCAACGATTTGACCAGCAGTTGCCTGCCCGCTACTGGGGATGGTTGCGGCCACTAACCACGCAACGGCGAAAAGCGGCCTGGCGAATGAGCGAAGGAGAACAAACATTCTGTGCATCACGAGCGAACCTCCAAAAGAATGCAATCCAGGAATCTCAATCCGGCGTCGTCGCAACTCAAACGTTGAAAGACGAACTGAAAGCGCGGCGCGAAGACCAAGTCGGATTCCCGCATGAGCACCGTACCTGACAAATCATTGGAGTTGTTGGAAAACGATTTCTCACGATGTTATGGAAGAATAGGCATCGAATAAAGGAATGTCAAGACCCTTGAAAAACGTGTGCGTAAAATACATTGCTTGCCTCCTGATGGGGACGCTAAAACGATTGGAAACAATGCTCCAAATTTCGGACATCTCCTTGCGTTTCTTATCCATACTGCGTCCCGATATGCGCCGCATTCCTGCAGAAACAACGATTCTTCCCCCTTCATAGGAATAGAGCCATCCAGGCTCCTAAACTGCAAATCGGAAATTGGAGTTGAAGCAGTTTAGATTCGGGGGCGTCGCCGACGGCTATCTCTGATCGCGATCGCGGCATTCACGCCAGTGGCGCAACTCTACCAGGGAGTTCGAGGACACAAATTCATAGTTTTAGAAATCGTTTTCCACTTAGTGTAGAATTCGGAGCGAGAGTGAGGAATGTCCTACACGAAGGCGGATGTGTTCTCCTTGGCACTGGTTGATCCTGTCATTGGAGCGATTCATCGAATCCTCGATAACCGACCGCATCTTTGATTGCAGTTTTAGATCTGAAGCCCAAGTACGTCGGAACCGCGTCGAAGCAATGGTGATCTTTCATGATGAGGACGAAGCTGAAATGACTTCACAAGTTCCCGATGGAAAGAAGGTTCGGGGCACCGGGAAAGACATCCTTCAAGTCGCGAAGCGCGCGCGGGTCTCTCCCGCAACTGTATCGCGCGTTACGAACGGCCGTTCCACCGTGGATAAGCGGCTTGCGAAAAGAGTCTGGCAGGCTATCGAAGAACTCGGCTACTCGCCGAACCCTCAAGCCCGGGCTCTCGTTTCCGGGCGTAGCCGTGTGCTCGGGCTTCTTGTTTCTGAGATCACAAATCCGTTTTTCCCTGAGCTGATTCAGAGTTTCGAGGACATCGCCGGAGAAAATGACTTTGAAGTGATGGTAGGCTCGACGAATTACAACATAGAGCGCGCAAAGATCTTCATCAGGCGTCTCGCTCAGCGCAGAGTCGAGGGAGTCGCAGTAATGACTTTCCGCGAGGAATCAAGTCTCCTGGATGAATTGATCGCACAAGACGTGCCACTGGTATCTGTCGACGTCTGTGTGGATGCCCGACGTTCGCTCATTCTTGAGGTAGATTACGCCCAGGGGATCAATCAGGCGGTGCAGCACCTTGCTCTGCTTGGGCATCGCCGCATTGGGTTTGCAAGCGGTCCGATGCCGCATCTTACCAACGTACGACGCAAGGATGCATTCCTGCAGTCAGTGAAGAAGATTGGGCTGCCTCTCAAAGCGGCTCCCGTATTCCTGGGTGACCACACCTTCGAAGGAGGCACTGCAGCGGCGCATTTCTTCCTAAGCCAGGCATTGCGCCCCACCGCGATCATATGCTCCAACGACATGATGGCGGTCGGTGTCTTGCGTGGCTTGGTTGAGCGCGGAATCGGGGTTCCGGGCGACATGTCCGTTATCGGATTCGATGATATTCATCTGGCTGAATTTGCGAACCCTCCTCTAACGACAGTTCGCATGTCAAGGCGAGATCTGGCACATGCCGCATTCAAAGGCTTGACGCAACTTCGCGATGAGAATACTTCCGCCCCGTTACATTCAATTCGCGTTGAGACCCGCCTGGTAGTCCGTCAATCCACGGATGCTCCGAAGGAGGCTATCGCGGCTCTCGGGAGCCAGAGGAGACTAAGAAACAATCCAGACGTGCGCCCGATGCAAAGATGAACCGAAGTGTCATTTGCATTGAGTGGTAGCGTTGCTACCACCACAGCACATTCAACAGCAAGCAAAGCAAGAGCAGGACCAAACTCGAAATGAGAAGGAAAGTTGTGGGACGAATCCCTGCCATGACACCCGCATCGAGTGCAATTCCGTGCCGCTCCGTTTTGGTCTTTTCATTCGACGGGCCTTTAATGAGGAAACACCCGAGCATAGCCGCTGAAAAACTCACAATAGCCGCGTAGAAATTTACGCTCATTTGGCTTCCAAAATGGAGAAATCCCGCCCAGTAACTCACCAGCAGCGTAAATGCTGACAGCAGGCCAATCAAGATGCCCGCAAACGCGCCTTGTTCCGTGGCTCGCTTGGTGATTACACCTGCCAATACTGCTGCAAAGACCGGCGCATAGAAGAGCGCAGCAAGCATCTGCAGAAATTCCATGAGATCGTGAAAACAAAATGTCGCGTACGCCGCGAGTTGTGCGAGGAGGAAACAAACAAGCACAGCCGCGCGTCCAACGCTGATGTAATGCTGTTCCGAGCGACCCGGGCGAAGACGCAGCCGATAGATCTCCTCAGTCCACAACGCAGAAAACCCCGAAACGTTACCGGCCAGCCCCGCCATCAGACTCGCAAGCAGGGCTGCGGTTCCCAGCGCAAGGAGCGCAGAGCCAAATACAAGAGACATCAGCGCCGGCATGCTTTCATCGAACGAAGCCACGTGTGCCCCGCGCAGCAGCGCCGGCGCAGCAACGCCGGGCAACACAACCAGGAGCGCAAATGCCATCTTGCCAAAGCCTGCAAGGATTGGAACCCTGCGTGCCGCATCAACCGTTCGCGCCGTAAGAGCCCGCTGAATGATCACGAAGTCGGTACACCAATACGAAAAACTGATGACGAAGCCGAGTCCGAACACAATACCAATGTTGTCGAGAGGAGCATGCGGCGAAAGCAAGGGCAGCGGCTTCCATAGATGCCATCTGTCCGGTCTCTGGGCAAAGGAGGAAGATGTGAAATGTACCGTCAAGAAGAGTAACGGCGTAAGTCCCGCGATCATAACAAAGAGTTGAAAAACCGAAGTGAAGATAGTCGCACGGATACCGCCGAGCAAAACATAGGCAATCACAACCGATGCCGAAGCGAGAGCGCCAACCAGCAGGCTCCAGCCCAGAATGAAATGGAGCACTCGTGCCACGGCGTAGAGTGCTACACCCGCGGATCCAACTGCACCGGCCATCGCAATCCACGCATCCAGCAGGCGGACTCTGGGGCTGAATCGCATTCCGAGGTACTCAGGAAGACTGCGCGCTCCTGTGCGCATGTAGATCGGCAGAACCACCATTCCCAGGAAAATCATCCCGGGAATCCCGCCGATCCAGTAGAAATGGAAGGCCTGAACACCATATTGAGCGGCCATCGCACTCATGCCAATCACTTCAATAGACCCGCAGTTGTATGCGAGAAACGACAGGGTTGCAGCCCACGTTGGGAGCGATCGTGAGGCATTCAGAAAATCGTTTGAGGTTTGCCGTCGGCGCCGGGAGCCCCAGCTGATGAGCATCACGAGCATCAGGTAGAGCGGAAAGATGGTGAGTTCCCAGGGGCTCAAAAGACCGGATTTCATGCATTCACGCCAGGGTTAACGAACATTGATTCTCCTTGTACACGAAGTACCCTGCTTCGTACACAGCGGGACATATCATCAAATAGCTAGTAACGAAATCGCAAGCGCAGAAACTATTCGATCTCTGTCAGATTAGTCCTCAGAATTCGGCATTGCGACTGGAATCGGACGACCTGCGCTCGGAAATCAGTCGCAGTCGCAATGGGCACTTCCGAGGGCTAAATCCAGAACGCAGCAGTTCTTAGCGGGCTACCTGTCCTCAAAGAGTGCGGCGACATATGCCACAGTTCGGAGGTTCACGAAACCGCAGACAGCCACCGAGAAAGATGGCCTATGAAAGATGTCGTCCAAGTTCACCTGGGAGGCTATATGCTGATCGTGGAAAACGCAGACCTCTCAATGGGGAGCCTCTGACATATGCCTATGCGCATCGTGAAACTTTACGGGATGCTATTGATTGTCCCCCTCACTTCTTGCGTCTGCAGCGCGCAGCCGATCTCTTCCCCGTCGTCTGCAACGCAAGTCGCCCAGCCGCTCACTGCTCCGCACGTTCCTTTTGAGAAGTACACGCTCCCGAATGGAATGCAGATCATCCTTGCCGTCGATCACCGCATCCCCAAGGTCCATGTCAACCTTTGGTATCACGTCGGATCCAAGGACGAACCGCAGAACCGCAGCGGCTTCGCGCACCTGTTCGAGCACATGATGTTCGAGGGGTCGAAGAACGCGCCCGGCCACTACGCGAAGCTTATCGAGGCCGCGGGCGGATACATGAACGGGACCACGAGCGAGGATCGGACGGAGTTCTTTGAGACCGTGCCCTCTGGCAGCCTGGAATATGCGCTCTGGCTGGAGTCGGATCGTCTGGCGACGCTGCCCGATGCCGTCACCCAAGAACGGCTCGACAACCAGAAGAGCGTGGTCGAGAACGAGCGGCGACAGCGTATAGAGATCGAGCCGTACGGCACAGGGAGCATTCTCATCAGTGAAAACCTGTACCCCGTGAACCACCCGTACGCGCACTCGGTCATCGGCAGTCATGATGACGTCCGCGCCGCTACGGTTCCGGAGGTGAAACAGTTCTTCTCCACCTTTTACTCGCCCAACAATCTCTCAATGGCCATCGTTGGCGACTTCAATCTGGACACAACCAAACACTGGATCTCGAAGTACTTCGGCTCCATTCCTCCTGCGCCACCTATGGCTCGCCCCGCCCGCTGGACTCCGCATCTGAGCGGCGAAAAAGTCGTTGATGTAAGCGATCACGTGGCGGAACAACGTACCTATTTCGCCTGGACGGCGCCGCCCTATCTCTCTCCCGATCGGCAGCGGCTCGAACTCGCCGCGCGCATGTTGAGCCGCCGCATAAATGCAGATCTTGTTTACAGCGACAAGCCGCTCTGCTCGGAGACGTCAGTCCATCTTGAAGCGCACGAGGACACATCGGCGCTCATCGTGATCGTAAGCGCGCGCTCTGGCGCTTCCTTAACCGAAATTGAGCAGAGGGTCGATGCTGCTATCGCAAAGCTGGCCAAGGATGGGGGCAGCGCCGATGAATTGCAGCAGACCAAACGTAGGGCCGAATACGATGAGCTTTCGCGCTTCGACACGCTTCAATCTACCGCGGAGATGCTGAACGAGGGCAATCTATTCGCGGCAGATCCCGGATACTTCAACAATGATTGGAATCAGATTGAGGCAACCTGCACTGCGGACATCGCCTCGGTCGTGCACGAGTACATCGACAACCGCAACCGGCTTCTGGTTCGCTTTCACCCAGACTCCTCCTCTGTCGCAGAGCAGTCTTCCAATCTCGACCGAACTGAGGCGCCCCCCATTCATCCGGATCCCCCTCTGGAAGCGCCCAAGGTCGAGACTGCGCGCCTCGCGAACGGCCTCGAGGTTCTGGTCGCGGAGCGCACTGACATTCCCAAGGTTTCTGTTCTGCTGACTACACGTGCCGGGGTTCTGCTCGACCCGGCGGACAAAGGCGGGCTTGCCATGATGACCGTAGCAACCATGCCGATGGGTACTGATACGCGCAGCGGAACGCAGATTCGAGACGGCATGGAAGCGCAGAGCGCAACCCTGATTGAATCGAGTGTAAGCGTCGACGCAGCCGGCCTTGGCTTCGAGGTTCTCTCCGGACGCGCCGAAGCGGCCTTCGTCGTCTTCGCAGACGTGGTGCTCCATCCCGCCTTCAGGCAGTACAGTATGGAGACCAATCAGCGCCAATTTCAAGACGGGCTCGCCGAAGCAAAAACAGATCCTGGCGACATTGCCGAGAGTGTCTGGCCTACTCTGCTTTTTGGCGTGAGCCATCCTTATGCGCGTAAGGTAGCGACCCTTGAGGGACTGAAGAAAGTCCAACGCGACGACCTGCGCAGCTTCTACCATACCTACTGGAAACCAGACGATTCCGCGCTAGTCTTTGCTGGAGACATCACGCTTGACCGGGCCGTCGCGCTGGCGCAAAAGTATCTGGGTGGATGGGAAGGCAAGGCGCCCAACTTTCCTGCGATTCCCGGTCCGCAGAATGCCGCCGCCGGGCGCATTTATCTCATTGACAAACCAGATGCGGCGCAATCGGTGCTGGTTCAAATTCTGCCTTCGCCCGGCATCAACTCAAAAGATCGCTTCCCCCTCTCGCTCGCCATGAATGTCTGGGGCGGCATGTGGGCATCCCGGCTAAACTCTAACCTGCGCGAGGGGCTTGGCTACACCTATGGCTTCGCCTCGCTCATCGGTCTGGACACCTGCTGCGGAACCCTTCGCGCCACCGGATCTGTCCAGACCGACAAAACAAAAGAGGCCGTCATCGAGCTGGATCGGCAACTCCATCTGCTCAGAGACCAGCCCATTACGGAGGCGGAGTTCGAACAGGCCAAGAAGACAAACCTTCAGCAGTCCGCGGCGCAGTTTGAGACCTCGGCCGCCATTGTCTCGCGCATGGGCCAGCTGTGGAGCTGGGATCTTCCTGTCTCAGCGCTGCAGGGAGAGGTGGATGGCGTCCAAGAAACCAGTCTTGCTGCGGTCCGCACGGCGGTGGCGCAATACGTCAAGCCCGGCGCGGCTACGCTTCTCATCGTTGGCGATCGGCAGAGAATTGAAAGCGGTCTTCGCCAGCTCAACCTTGGCCCCATCGTCTTGTTGGATACAGATGGGACACCCTCGAAGGCCGATGGCCGGCCCTCGCCGTGATGAAGCAAGCGAGCTAACGTTCGCCCAGACTAATCATAGAAGAGATGTGGAGTTGCAAGCCCGTCGGCGGGGCTCTAATCAAGTCTGGACTACGCCTGGGGAAAGAAGCATAATGTCGTGGTCAGGAAGGCTGGCGCGACGCGGCAGGCTTCCGATCTGACCGAGGGAAAAAGCCATGGAATATCATGTGAAGCGCATTTCGACAGCAGGGATCGCCGAGGCCATCGCGAAGGCGGAACTTTATCGCTCGCTCAACGAACCGGAAGAGGCGGAGTCGATCTGCCGCGATATTCTGACCATCGAACCGCAGCATCAGCTCGCATTGCGTCTACTCGGGCTAGCCCTTACGGATCAGTTCACCGGCGGTGGGTCCGATCGTTACCGGGAAACGGAAGAGATCTTCCGGCAACTCAAGGATCCTTATGAGCGCCTCTACTACACCGGGATTCTGCACGAGCGACGCGCAAAAGCGCAGCTCAAGGCTGGGCAACTACCTCGCTCACTGGTAGCGCTTTTCGACCATGCTCTCCACCACTTCGCAGAGGCCGAGAAAATTCGCCCGGCAGGAAACGATGATGCCATCCTTCGCTGGAACCGCTGCGTGCGGCTGCTGCAAAATCCAGCCTATGATTGGGGAGAATTGGAACAGGAATTAGTTCCCTTCGATGTTCAGGACACCCGGCCCAGATAGCAAATTTCCTCTATATATTGAGAAGCTGAGTTCCGGTCAGAGGATGCGGAACAGCCGCTTCAGCGGATCGAAGTAACGGTCCACTACGCGTTCTTTAAGGGGAATAATTGCGTTCTCGGTAATCGTGATCGACTCTGGGCATACCTGCCGGCAGCACGTCGTGATGTTGCAGTAACCAATATTGTGCAGGTGCCTCAAATCGCTGACCCGGTCTTCCGTATCCAGCGGATGCATTTCCAGTGCAGCTGCGTAGACGAGCAGACGTGGACCTATGAACTCTTCGTGCTTGTGGTGTTCGCGCAAAACGTGGCACACATCCTGGCATAGAAAACACTCGATGCACTTGCGAAACTCCTGCACACGCTCGACGTCGGCCTGCTGAATGCGCCATGTGCCATCAGCGGCGTCGGGCGGGCGGGGCTTGAATTGCTTGATCGTCTTCTTTGCCCGGAAATTCCACGAAACATCCGTAACTAGGTCGCGTATGACCGGAAACGCGTGCATTGGCTCCACGATGACGGGCATATTCAGGTCGATGGCACTTAGCCGTGTCATGCACATGAGCCTGGGCATGCCGTTGATTTCGGCGGAGCATGATCCACACTTGCCGGCCTTGCAGTTCCATCTCACCGCCAAGTCGGGTGCTTGCTGCGCCTGGATGCGGTGCACAGCGTCCAGAACAACCATGCCCTCCTCCACGGATGTTGCGTAATCCTGGAATGCGCCGCCCGCGGGGTCCCCGCGCCAGATGCGAAATGTCGCTTGTGTGGGCATCTCTTTCGTCTCCGGACTACTTCATCTCTTCTATCACTTTCTTCAACTCATCCGTCATCGGCGTAAGTGCGCGCTTCTCGACTTGCATCTCACCGTCTGTGCCGCGACTGATGACGATGTTGTACTTTCCCCACTCCGGGTCCTTGTCGGGGAAGTCTTCGCGGAACTGCGCGCCCCGGCTTTCTTTTCGCAGCAGCGCAGCGCGGGTAATCGCTTCAGACACGATCATCATGTTTCCGATATCGATCGTCGTGTGCCAGCCGTTGTTATACTCGCGATTGCCTGCTATGCCTGCTCGCTCTACCCGCGCGCGTAATTGCCCGATCGCGTGAAGCGCCTGTTGCATTTCACTCTCGACGCGGACAATCCCAACGAGATCCTGCATAGCTTCCTGCAGATCGTACTGGATCTGATATGGGTTCTCGCCGGCATGACCGCGGTCAAAGGGAGCAAGGGCTGCTGTTGCCGCGGTCTGAAGCTCCGTCTCGTCGATCGTTACCGTGCCGTTAGCATTGGCGAATTCTGCGGCAAAGCGCCCCGCGCGCTTTCCGAATACGACGAGGTCAGACAAGGAATTTCCGCCGAGCCGATTCGCGCCATGCAATCCTGCTGCTGCCTCCCCCGCTGCGAAAAGCCCGGGCACATTGGACATCTGCGAATCGCCATCGACACGAATTCCGCCCATCATGTAGTGAGTCGTGGGGCCGACTTCCATGGGCTCTTTCGTGATGTCAAGATCGGCAAGTTGCTTGAATTGGTGATACATGCTGGGGAGCTTGCGCTTGATATGCTCCTCTGCTTTCGGCAAGCGCTCCTTGATCCAGGAAATATCGAGGAAGACACCGCCGTGCGTCGAGCCGCGGCCTGCCTTGACTTCGCGATTGATGCACCGCGCAACATGATCCCTGGTGAGCAGTTCAGGCGGACGCCGCGCATTCTTATCGCCCTGGGTATACCGCCAGCCTTCTTCTTCAGAGTCCGCAGTCTGCTCTTTGTACAGGTCAGGGATGTCATCGAACATGAATCGGCGCCCCTCGCTGTTGCGCAAGACGCCGCCTTCGCCACGGACGCCTTCGGTTACGAGAATGCCGCTCACGCTGATCGGCCAGACCATGCCTGTGGGGTGAAACTGAACGAATTCCATGTCCTGGAGTTCAGCTCCGGCGCGATACGCCAATGCCAGACCGTCGCCCGTATATTCCCAACTGTTGCTGGTCACCTTGAAGGCTCGCCCGATTCCGCCGGTGGCCAGCACCACTGCCTTCGCCTCCCACAACTGGAAGCGGCCCTTCTCGCGGTCGTATCCGCATGCTCCTGAAATTCGATTTCCGTCGAGCAGCAGGCTGAGTACCGTGCACTCCATGTGGACTTCCATGCCAGTGTGAATGCCGTGATCCTGGAGTGTGCGTATCATCTCCAGGCCGGTGCGGTCGCCGACATGGGCCAGCCGTGGGTATCGGTGTCCGCCAAAGTTGCGTTGCAGAATCTTGCCGTCAGTTGTGCGATCGAACAGAGCGCCCCATGCCTCGAGTTCGCGTACACAGTCCGGTGCTTCTTTGGCGTGCAGTTCCGCCATGCGCCAGTTGTTCAGATATTGACCGCCGCGCATCGTATCGGCGAAATGGACCCGCCAGCTATCGCGGTCGTCGACATTGGCCAGTGCTGCCGCGATGCCACCTTCGGCCATCACGGTATGTGCTTTGCCGAGCAGCGACTTGCAGACTACGCCCACCTTTGCACCGGTAGCTCCGGCTTCAATGGCAGCACGCAGCCCTGCGCCCCCTGCTCCAATCACGAGTACGTCGTAGGAGAACCGCTGGAATTCGGGCATCTAGAGAATTCTCCAGTCATGCCAGATACCCATCGAACAGAGACGGACATAAATATCGGAAAATGCAACCCAAAGAAGACTCGCCCATGCCCACTTCTTGTGCCCCGCGTTCAGTCGGCTCACAAAGTTGTAGATCTTGTGCCGAACGGGGTGATCGGAGATCTGGTCGAATGTCCCTCCGATCAGGTGTCGGAATGCATGACACCCGAATATGTATCCGGCCAGGAGCACGACATTCACGACCAGAACGAGGCTTCCGATCCCGATCCCGAACCCATCAGGGAAAAAGAACCCCCTCACCGCGTCGTACACAAGAAAACCCCAGATGACGTACGAGAGCCTAAGAAAGTAGCGATGAAAATTCTGCATGATGAGCGGGAAGGTTCGCTCTCCGAGATAGCTCTTGCGGGGCTCGCTTACCGCGCATGCCGGAGGGTCGGCCCAGAACGATTTGTAATAAGCGCCGCGATAGTAGTAACAGGTCACACGGAACAGACCTGGAATCCAGAGAATGAAGAGCGCCGGAGAAAAGGGCAGAAAGTTCGGATACCAGCTCGGTTTCGGGCCAAACAAGGCAAAGCGGGAGCTACCGAAAAGCTCCGGGGAATAAAACGGCGAGATATACGGACCATAGGTGTAATACCTGTTCTGAAACGCAGCCCAGTTGGCATACACCAGAAACGCTCCGAAACCCAAGAGGACTGCCGTCGGAGAAAGCCACCAGGCGTCGCGACGCGATGTTTGCCCAAACTTCCCGTCTTTCCAGACTATGTCGGGAGCTGACACAAGTCCCTCCACGGCGGAGGGATTCGCAGACAGTTCCCTTCTCGCCCGATGGCATCGGATTGTATAGCAAAAACTCTGCCGTCAGCCACTTGCAATATTCAGATCGTTTTTAGGCGAGTACAGTTGGGCTGGGGGCCACCCCTGGTTAGTCATCGGTATTCGATCTGCGAAGGCGTGCTCCTTCCTTTTCGATCTGCTTTCGAATCTCGTCGGCGTCATCCACATCAAGAAGTGCGGCAGCCTGCTCTTTTGTCCTTGGCCTCGCGAACCGCGCTCTTGCAGGAATGAAAACGCGCGGATCAGCAGGCCGCACCGCAAATGGTTCAAGATGTAATTGGACATCAAAGATGCCGGTGATCTCTCCGGCCAACGCATCTTCAAGATTCAGCGGTCCCAGTCCCAGTAGCTCGTCGATAGTGCGCGTGATCGAGCCCATGCTGGTGTGATCATGAGAGACCGAGCCCGGCCTGACCCACGGGCTCGCCACCAGCAAAATGCTGCGGTGCGCGTCCACATGGTCCACGCCATCCTGTGCATCATCCTCCGTCACGAAGAGAGCCGAATCTTTCCAAATCGAAGTTTTTGAAAGAAAGGCGACGATGCGCCCCAGGGCGAGATCGTTGTCGGCCACGTACGAAGCTCGAAAGGGATATCCGTCTTTTGGCCGCGGTTCTGCGGTGTGATCATTTGGTAGCCGGATCACGACCAGCGCAGGAACCTTCCCCGCAGCCAGCTTCAGCCTGAAGTCGCGCTCGAATTCTCTCACCCGAAACTGGTCTGGAATCCCCAGATTGAAGGTTGGATAGCGGCGGTCGCTCGATTCAAAAACCGGCTTGGGGAGCGGAGCATTGAGAAACAGCCGTTGCCCTTCCGGCTGGGCGCCGGGCAGCTCATCGTTGCCTTCGACCTCCAGTCCCTCTCCATAGTTCAAGACCCCCGCTCCGCTGGCTGCAATGTGTTCCCACAGCGATCCGAACTGCGGCTCATCTTCGGGCATGGGGGCATCGGCTCCGCCAAACAATGCACGCCGGCCTGGTTGATCCGCAATTGGAGAGTCGTGCCTGCGACCACCGTAACCCGAGGTCCAGGCGGTATTGAAGAAGGGAGTCGGGTTGATGCCGACCAACCAGCGATGCCCGTCTGCCGAGACATCGGAGTCAACGTAGAAGTTGTCGCTCATCGCGAATCTGCTCACCAATGCATGCAGATTCGGAGTGACCTTCAAATGCGTTGCCTTCTTCTCTTCGGCCCAACCATCCACCCCATAGCGTGCGAGCGCCGCATCGCCATTGGCGCCCCTTACATCTCCGAGAACTTCATCGTAAGTACGATTCTCGCGGACGATCAGAAAGCAATGTTTAAGCCGCGGCAGCGGAGTGGTGTCGGCAATGGCCTCGGAATTAGCGGAGACAACTGTATTCGTCAGCGCATCGGCAGCGGGCAGGCCAGTCAATGAAATCGCACTCAGGCTTCCCATCTCCAGTGAACCGACGTATGTAGGTGATGCAGAATCGTGCGCTCTGCCCGCGTTGGGGCCGGCTCCTTTGCCCTTGCTATTGATGACATAGAGAGTGTTGCCGTCGGGTGAAATTGCAACTGCCGACGGATTCCAACCCACCGGAATGTGCTTGATGACCTGAAGTGTATTTACATCAAGTACGCCGACCGCGTTGATGCCGGATTCCGCCACATAAAGGCGATCTTCGCGAATCGCGACCCCGCTCGGCATCACGCCCCGCAGCGCCCGGCCCTTGCGATCCTGAAAGCCCGCACCCCTAAACGGAGAAAGCTCAGATTGAGCCAGCAACCGCGAACCGTCTGCGCTAACTTTCGCAATCGCATCATCGTGAGCCAGAGAAACGTATACGGCGTCTTCGTTTGCGACTACGCCAGCGGGAGCGGCGCCGCCGACGGTCTCTTCTGCAGATTCGGTAATCTTCGCGCCAAGGCGCAGCTTTGCAGTCACTGTTACATGCTCGCGATCGCGCACGTCATAGGTCCACAATGAACTTCCGCGATCAGAGTTCTCATCTCCCAGGCCTGCTATCTGCTTCCCTTCTGTGATCACGCCATATCTAGCCGCCTCGGAGGGGTAGCCAAACGGGGGAAAATGCAACCCGGTTTTCAATGGATCTTTCTCGCTGGCAGAGGAGATAGCCGTGTACTCGAACATTCCGCTATTGGTGACGTACAACTTTGTTCCGTCCGGAGAGAGTGCCAGACCGAAGGGATAACTGCCGGTCGGCACAGAGCCGATCCGCTCCCAGCGGGTTGCATCGAGTATCACGATCCGCCAGTTTCCCTGGTCGAGTGCGTAGAGCGTTCTGCCGTCTGCGGAAGCTACAAGCGTGGCTGCAAAGCTGCCGCTGAAGCTCTTTCCACCCAGTGTTCCATCGAGCGAAACCTCGCCGGCAGGAGTCCAATCGCTGCTGCGATATGCGCGAATCTTTCCAGAGTCCCCAGTAGCCACATAGAGCAGCGAGCCGTCAGGCGAGTAAGCCAGGCCGTCATGCACCTCGATAGAGGGATCATTCTCATGTCCTGAAGGCATGCGGCGAACTGCAGGGCTTGCGCCTTCCGGTTGATCAACGACGTTCAGAGCGAAAGGAAATCCAATCGAAGGAACCGATATTTGAACGCCGTCAGGACGCACGGCTAAAGCGAACGGGTATGGGGCGAGCGGAATCCAGTTACCTGCCGGATAAATCTCGCGTCCATTGGGCAGCGTGGCCGTCACACCTGCTTGGGCGAACAGCGCTGTCGATGTGGCCACTCCGATTGCCACCAGTGGGATGAGCCTTCTTGCCACCGGGATCATGATTCTTTCAGTATGCATCGGCTGGATGAATAAGATGTTGAACACAATCGGGCTTGGTCACCGCCAGAGCGACTTCACGAGTGAACGATAGCTTTCCAGTTCCGGAACCGCAAGCCCAGCGACTTTGGCAGCATCGTCCAGACGGCGAAGGGCATCGCGTTCTGGGCGTAAGGCAGCGCGGAAAATTCCTCGGCCTCGTTTGCCGACATCGGTCCGCCATGCAGCGCCAGGCTTTGAACTGATGCGGGCGACAGACACGAGAAAAGGTGCCCATCAGAGAAGCAGAGGAATCGCTTGGCTGTGACATGGAGACGAATCGGTTCAATAACCGCAGCGGGTAAATGCTTCTTAAGAACCTCGGCGCCCAGTTCCTCGTGCTGTGTATCCACATGCCGATCGGCGGCATCCTCGTCCGCGTTTTCCATCAAATGGCCAAGGTCATGGAGAAGCGCCGCAACGGTCAACGCTTCTTCGGGGTCTTGTTGCTGCGCGAGCCAGGCCGCCTGCAAACTGTGTTCAAGAACGGTTACCGGCTCGCCAAAGTAGGCTGTCTCGCCTTTTGAAACCAGCAACTCAAACACTTCACCGATCGACGCAAAATTGCGCATGAAGCTCGTGCCCCTCCATTTTTTGGCTTTTGAAAACCCTGATGCAGTGCGAGTACCAACGTCACAATCGCGGTCAAAAGCGATGCAAGCGCCAGCGCGCGGAAGGCATTCTTCCAGCCGAAGGCTACGGTGAAGCGAGCAATCGTGTCGCCGGAATGCCATCCGGCTAGATAGCCAACCCCATCAATGATCCCAGCCGCAGTGGCGCTTCCCTGCTTGCCGCCAAAGTCAAGGCTCATCGCGCCGGCAAGGTAAGAGTAAGGTCCAAGCAGAGGAAATCCTATTAGCGTCACCAGGATTACAGGTGTCCATTGGCTTGCGCGGCCGGGGGTACGAGCCAGTGCCAGCAAGCAAACAGTGCTTGCTGCCATGCCCGCAACGAGAACCAGATTGCGCCCATTCAGCCCCAGCTTGTCGCTGAGAACGCCCGCTGCAATCACTGAGATTCCACCAAACGACGGAAATAGCGCACTTCGACCCGCTGCCACCTGCGCGGAGAGGCCAACATATTGGACAAAGTACGTTGGTGTCCAGAAATTGAAGGTCTCTCGAAGCAGCGTTGTGCCAAGCGAAAGGAGACACACAAGCCAGAAAGGGTAGCTGGTCACCAACGGGCGCAAGATGGTCAGCAACCCAGGGCGCTCCCCGCTTGCGGTATTTTCGCGTGTCGCATAGACATTCAGTGGGTTGGCCTTTGGGGCTGGAAGTCCGCGATCCTCCGGCGACTCTCGCAGGAGAATCAAATTGGCGGACAAGATTGCCGCCAGCGATCCAGCAGTCGCGATGAATACGCCGCACCAACCCAATCCGAATCCCATCAACAGGCTCATAACCCAGCGACAGGCCGCATCGCCGAACAGGTAGCTCAGGCTCAATACGGCCATCACCGTTCCATAGGTGGAATAGCTGAACCAACGTGATGAGATTTTCACCAATCCTACCAGCCACCGGATTGCAAGAAGCGGTTTCCAACCCAGGCCAGTGTAAAAAGTGGAAACCCGCCGCTCACAACAAACAAGAGGGTGAAAACGATGGAGCCTGCCATTCCCGCTAGAAACACGCGACGCCCGCCAAGAAGATCGGCCATCGATCCTGAGATAAACTTTCCAACGGCGTAAGCCACCGTGCCTGCCGGGGCCATAAAACCGAGACGCACTTGCACTTCATTGACGCTGATTCCGTGCTGAGCAAGATCGTGGATAAGGTCAGGCAACACAACAGAAAGGTTCGAACGGCAAAAGTAGTATCCGGAATATCCCAGCGCGAGAAGTGCGATCGTGGTCAGATGCCAGCCGGTGAACCGAGGCTGTGCACCTGATTCGAAAAGTGTGTCTTGCCCTTGAACTGTTGCTGTTTCCTTTCGCATTCCCCTCCTTGAGTCTTGCATCAGCAAGGGAGCAAGTTTAGCGCAGAATGATGAATCTCGCGCTGATGTTAGATGGTGCTAACTAATGTTAATGAGATCGCATGGCTATTTGAGCCGCATGGCGGCGGGTGCGTTCTTCTCCTTCGGGGGGATCCCAGCATTCTACGGCAAGACTAATCTCGTTCCATTGCCGGCGACCAGTTCAGAGGTCCTCAAGACCCGGCCTTCGCGTAGTAATGGGCTCTGTGCGCGCATTGGCAATATCGCGTCAAGTGCGGCGCTTGATATTGACTCGCTGTAGTCTGCGATTACTCGTTGCGCAGCGCCAGCATCGGCTCGACTCCGGCAGCGCGACGCACCGGCACTACCGACGCGACCAGCGCCGCCATCGCGAGGAGAGCTGTGGCCGTCACAAGCATGACCGGGTCCCATGGCTTTACGCCAAACAACTGGTCCTTCATCAGCTTTCCAGCGAGAACAGCCAACGGAATCCCGATGGCCAGACCAATGCCGATCTGCCAGAACGCGCCACGAAGCACCATCGCGATCACGTGTCCGCGGTCGGCGCCAAGCGCCATCCGCAGACCTATCTCGTTGGTGCGCTGCTCGACCGTGTAAGCCATCACGCCATAAAGCCCTACCGCCGCCAGGGAAAGGCCAAGAAGTCCGAACAACGAGGTCAGCGTCGCAATCATATTTTGCTGCTTAAAGTCGGTGCTCACGACTTTGCTATACAGGTTGACGTCGTCCACTACCAGGCTGGGATCAACGCTGGCGATCGCCTTGCGCACCTTCTCTTCCATCCCCGGAGGATTGCCGGGAGCCCAGATCACGATGTTGTAGAGGTAGTGAGACCACTTCTCGCCTTGCGTCCAGGCAGGATCGTCATACTTTGCCGTCTGCGTCTCCGACACCCAGAACATCGGCCCGACAGGCTCCTTGTAGTCATAGGTCATATATCGAATATCTTTGACGACGCCGACGATCTCATAGGTGGAGGCGTACCGGAGTCTGTTCGGGCCGAAATGTTGCCCAATCGGATTCTGGCCTTTGAAAAATCGCCGGACAAAAGCCTCGTTGATAACCGCAACGTTCGGCGTCGCCGCCGTATCGTCTTCGTTGAAAGCTCGGCCCATTATCATCTTTGCGCCGATTGTCTCGAAGAACCCAGGCATTACGCGCACATAGCCTGCGCCCGTGTCTTCTTTGGGCCCCGGCTCGGGCCTGCCCTGGATGCGAACCCCGTCATTCCAGCTATCACCGGTCATCGGCGCGTAAAGCGCTGGAACCGCCATCCTCACTCCGGCGATCTCCCTCAGGCTGTCGTCGATTCTCCGGAACTGTTGCTCCATCTGCTCAGGCTTGTCGTTGCCGAGCGTCGGATTGATCCACGCAATGTAACGTCCTTGCATGTCAAAACCGAAATCCTGATGCTCAAGGTTGCGCAGGCTTTGCGCCAGCAAAGCCGCGGCCGACAGCAGCACCAGCGACATTGCCGCCTGCGCGATCACCAGCGATTTCTGCGCCCACGAGCGTCCTCCGCCCACCGAGCGATTCGCTCCGCGCAGCGCTTCGACCGGATCGGCTCGCGAGGCCACCCATGCGGGAGCCGTTCCAAAAATCATCCCTGTAAAGATCGAAACGCCGAGAGTAAAAAGCAGCACCGGCCACGACGGTGCGGGACTGACGGGAACATAATTGTTCGGCCCTCCGGCCTGGAAGGCGAGATAAAGAATCAGCCGTGTTCCGGCATACGCAACTGCGATTCCCAGGGCTCCGCCGATCACCGCCAGCAGCACGCTTTCCACCAGCGCCCTTCGTACCAACCGAAGCCGCGAAGCCCCCAGAGCAACGCGGACCGAGATCTGCGCCCGGTTTTTCAACCCGCGCGCCAGCATCAGGTTCGCCAGATTGCCGCAAGCCACCAGTAGCACGCAACCGGCTGCGATCAGCAGCAGCTTGAGGCCATCCTTGTACTCGTCCCGCATCGCCGCCACGCCTCCTCCGCCGGGGACTAAATGGAGCGTCTGCTGCTGCCACAGCTGTTTCTCGCCCGGCTCCATATCCGCTACATGGCTGGCTAGCCAGCCGTGGAACTCCACGCGCAGCTTGGCCTCGAGCGCCTGCGGATTGACTCCCGGGCGCACTCTGCCGAGCAGGTCCAGATAGTTTTCGTTGGCTCGCTTGGGCCGCGCCACATCCGTCGCCAGAACCAGCTCGGACGTGATCGGCAGCCAGATGTCCGGCATGCCCCAGCCGGCAAGCTTGGCGCCATAAAATCCCGGCGGTGTAACCCCGATGACGGTAAACGCGTGCCCATTGATCTGAAAACTTGCTCCGACCACCGAAGGGTCGGAGCCGTACTTGCTCTGCCAGACGCGGTAGCTCATCACCGCAACCAGCGGCGCGCCCAATCGATCATCGTCGTCGGTCATCAGGCGGCCCATCCACGGCTGTACGCCGAGGGTGCGAAAAAAATTTCCCGAGATGTACTGCCCGTTACGCGTGTCCACCGGCGCCTGCGATCCGCCTCGCCGCACGCCTAGCGGCGCATTGCCGGCCTGGAGGGCGGCTAAGTCGGCGAACTCCGGCGTATGCTCACGGAAGTTTTTGTAGGCCTCCCAGGAGAAGAGAGCGAAATCTCCGTCGTCGCCCTGTATGTAGCCGCCCCAGTTGCAGCAGCGGATCTTGTCTCCGATCCTCCACAACTCCTCCGGCTTCGCCACCGGCAGCGACTTCAGCATTACCTGGTGCACCAGCGTGAAGATGGCCGTGGTGGCTCCGATTCCCAGGGCTAGCGTGATCACGACGGTTGCCGTAAAACCGGGTGAACAACGCAGCTGTCGCAAAGAGTGTTTTAAATCGTCGACCATCGACGCCGACCTCCGCCGGTTCATTGTGAGGAGCCCAAACGTTTTTGCCAGCACACGAACGCCAAGATCAGCTCCTCGAAGCGAAATTGGCGCAAGGCTGCTAATGCGGGATTCGTCCGCAATTGAGGTTCTCAGTACGGAACGAAGCAGCACTCTCCCGCCAGTGGCAGGTTCGAGTTCTACTTCATTTCAATTCGGTGGATTTAATGGACGCGAATGTCACCTGAGCCGGTTTTCACCCGAACTAACGGGCCGCCTCCGTTCAGATTGCCCGTGATGTGATGGTGATCGAGGGAGCCTTTCACCAGCATTTCGTGGTCAGTCGCAACAGAGCCCGATCCGGTGGAGGCATCAAGAGTGAGCGGCGCGTTGCCGGCCGAGATTTCGATGTCGCCCGAACCTGTTTCGAGCGTCCAGGGCGCAGAGGGCGTACCCGTCGCCTTGATATTGCCCGAACCCGTTTGGCCATGGAAACTGCCGTGGATGTCCTTGATTTCGACATCTCCAGAGCCGGTTTCGGCTTTCACATCTCCCTCACCGGTCTGTTCCGCTGTGACGTTGCCTGACCCCGTTTTCAGTTCGAATGCACCCTGGAGTCCGGTCGCGCGTATATCGCCCGAACCTGTTTCAAGCTTGGCGTTCTGGCCAACGCCCTCGTCGACGATGTCGCCTGAACCGGAAGTAGCTGCGAGGACAGTTCCAGCAGGCGCTTCGATCTGGTAGTCGATGCTGATTCCGCGCCAATGCTGTTCATGTTGCTGCCCGACTCGAATCACATTACCGCTCTGCTCGATCGGAGGATTTGCGGCGATCTGACGAGCCTCCTCTTCGCTGCCGTTATGGCTCACATGGATCTTGCCATGAATCTGGACTTGGTTGCCGGAGCCCCGTGTGAGATGGATATTGCCTGAACCGGTAGAGACGAATAACTGCGTTTCGCCGCTTACGGAGAGTGCGCGATCAAACGACATGGTGTTGCCTGACTCGCCTGACTCCGATTGAGCAGCGATCGCACGCGCAAAAGCTGGGACAGGGAACAGGTTCGGGGCTGGCTGTGCAGCAGCAATTTCGGGCGTAGTGATAGTCGGTGTTTCTGCTTCGGGAGCAATCGCAACGCTTGCGGAAGCATCGGGCCCCTCTGCGACTGGGAGGCTATCTGGGGCGGAATCTTCCGTAGCGAGTTGCTCCGTGAGATAGGCAGTTTCAGGCTCTAATGCTGATTCAGGAGTGGCAGGCGCAATCCAGGATACGTGCACGGGATGCGTTGCAGCCTGTACGCGCACCATGGCGGTAGCAGCAAAAAGGGTCACGGGCACCAGCACAACCGCGAAGAGCGCGCGGCGGCCGCCGGCAAAAGACTGGCGAAATGCGTGGTCATTGAGCAAGCGCTCGATGCGACGGGCAAGACTGCTGGAACGTGCCATGGCGACTCCTAATGCGGTTGGGCGCGGTGCGGCGGCGAATTCGAGGAGTATTTGCGCGTAAGAGGTGCGGCTTCGCGCCTGCTCGATTCCAGCGCGATCGCTGATGGCTTCGGCCAGGTCAGCGAGTTCTTTCTTGAGCCACCAACCCAACGGGCTAAACCAGACGAGAGAGGTGTAAATGCCGGCAAGGAGTTGCAGGTAAAAGTCGCCTTGACGAACATGCGACCTTTCGTGAGCGAGCACAATGCGAACCTTCTCTTTGTCCCAGGTATCGTAATCGGCGGGCAGCAGTATGGCAGAACCGATGGTCAAGGGCGAGGAGACCCTGGTGCTGGCGCGGAGAGCGAGTCCAGTGGGAACGTCAGATACTTCGAGCGTGGAAATCGGGGCGGCAGTGAACCACAGGCGAAGCGTAACAGCCAGTCCAAGGGCGAGTCGCAGAAGAAATAGTACGGCTACCCCGATGTAAACCGAGAGAGCGAGCGATGCCGGCGAGAACGCCACACGGCTGTGCTGCGGCAACGGAGGCATTTCTTCGACTTTCCGGGCACGGCCGGTGCCAGACTCTTTCTTCACAGAGGCAGCTTGGGCGTTGGATGGTTCGGACTCTTTGGCGCGTGGAGCGGACGCCGAATCCCGCGCTGGCCCGGAAGCTTTTTCAGCTTGCCGTGATTCAGGGGCAGGAGTTGCCGGGGTGATGGGCTTGGGCAGAGTGCCGGAACCGGACTTTGCCAGGAGTCGTGCCTGCAGTTCTTCGAGGAGAGTCATGGGATGCGCAGGAAGCACAATGCTTGCGTTCGCGGGCAAAAGCTGCAAACGACCCGCGATTGGCATCAGCAGCGGCATCGCGAGTGCACCGACGAGCACGAGGCCCAAAGCCGCTTTTTGCGCAAAGACATTGCGGATTCGGAAAGCTCGCAAGCCAACCGCGACGATCAAGCCGACGAATAGCGAGCGCATAGCGGCATCGATAAGGACGTGAATCATTGATCCTCCTTCTTTGCGTTTGGAGCGTTCTTCTGGGCCCTGGCGATGTGTTCGGCGAGACGTTGGAGCTCGGCTCGATCAAGCACCTTGGAATCAACCATGCCCACAAGCAGCGCCTCGACAGACCCGTCACAAAACCAGTCCACAATGCGTTTCGCCGCGCGGCCGGCAACACGCTGTCGCGATTGCGCGGGCCGATAAATAAACGCACGATCGTCGACGCTGTGGGCCAGATAGCCTTTTTCTTCGAGGCGCCGCAAAACTGTACGAACCGTGGAGTCCTTCAACGGCCGGTCCAGCTCTTCCCGAACCTGGTCGGCAGTTACACAACCTATACGCCAAACAATGAGCAGAACGTTCCGTTCCAGTTCGCCTAACTCGCCGGGATCGTGGTTCGCCTTGGTGTTACCGTCCATAGTGTTACCGACTGTAACACAGTGGTCCCCGGAAAAATCAAGTGAAATTTTGATGCAAATTCAGTGGGCCCAACCAAATTGCTCGTATTGCAGCGTTTAGCGATCGAGAATCTGCTCAAAATACGCGAGAGCTCGTGGATCGTGCGTCTGGCCAAGCCAGAAGATCGCGTCCTTGCGGACCGCAGGATCGGCATTCGTCTGCGCCACATGCAGCAGTTCCGGAACAGCCTCGTCCTTTGGCAGTTGGCTTATCGCAAACACAGCCTTCTTTTTCACGCCCACTTCTGGGTCGTTCTCAACGGTGTCCTTCAGCATCGCCAGGGCTTTTGCGCCCGCTTTCTGCCCTACCCAGAAGATTGCTTGTTCGCGAACGGCAACGTCCTGATCCGACTTTGCCATGCGGATCAAATCATCGACCGCTGGTTGTTCATGACTGACAGACAAATCGAAGCTCAGCTTCTTGCGGAACTCGGGATCAGGGTCGCTCGCCAGCTTCTTCAGCGCGAGATAACCGTCGTGGCCTCGTCCCGCGCCCAGCCAGAATGCGGCCTTCTCCCGCAACCACAGCGGATTCGCCGATGAAGCAAAGCCCTCGAGCGCCGCTGTCGCCTTCGCGGTCTCGTGCGTCGCGACCGCAGCCAGTGCCTGGTCCGTGAGATGTTTGCCCTCCGGCGTAGCTAGAGTTGATAGCCATGCGACGCTCTCGTCCGCCTTCACGTCCGTCAGCCAGGTGAATGGCAATCCTCCGGCATCGAGGCGGCAACCGCTCCCCGTGAAGCGAATTTTATCCACTGCGCCTTGATCGATCCGCACCAGCATATCGATGCTCGTTTGCGGAGCCCGGTCGCTGTCGGAGGAGTTCCAGGTGTTATCAGAATCTTCGAGCCGATAAACACCGCAACATCCATCGTCCGCGTCCGATCGTGTTCCACCTGAGCACGTGGCGAAATGCGAACCGGGAACAGCTGGCACCTCATAGCCCAGCCAGAGTGGTCCGCTTGTATGCTGGAGTCGACTCACCGTTGCCGACAGTCCTGCACCGGCTGACTCAGTGTGAAATTGCGCGTTGACCACCTTTGGCTGCTGCGCCATCGCGAGCGTTGACACGCCGAGCACCGCCACTGCGAACCAATCCTGCCTCATGGGGACTCCTCTCTACTTGTTCAAAAGTTCCAGCATGTATTTGGTGGCCTCCTGGTTATGCATCAGGCTTAGCTGCTGCACCAGGTACTGCTTCATCTCCATGTCCTTCTCACCGCGCGCCAGAGTCACCAGATCCTGCGCGTCATTGGCGAGGAACAGCGCCTGCGCGGCGGCGCGCTTCGTCTCCACATCCGTATTCTTCTGGTAGGTGTTCATCAGAGCCGGAGCCACCGACATGCCTCCCGCAATCCCCAGGTTGCGAATCGCCTTCCGTCGCAACTCCGCATCCTGTTCCGACTGTGCAATCTCGGTCAGTGGAGAGACGCCGTTGTGGCCGCTTGCAATCAGCGAGTTGATGATGTCGGCCTTTGTCTGTGTATTGTTCGTTGCGCGATAGATTGTCAGCAGGTCTTGCCCGGCATTCATTGGGCCCAGGGTCTGAATCGCGGTTTTTACTAATTCCGGATTCGTCTCCTGGCGTGCCACTGCCAGCAGCTTCGACGAATCTCCGGTCATGAGATATGACTGCAGGATTACGCGCTTCACTTGCGTATCGCTGCTGTGTTGATAGATCGATGCAAGCGTGTCGTTGGCGGACTTGCCCTGCGCCATCGCCAGCATCCGAATCGCCTTGATCTGGAGTCCCGGCCCGGATTGTCCCTGCGCGATCTGGTTGATCAGCGCCTCAGCTTGCGGCGACTGACTCTGCGCCAGCACAAACAGCGCCCGGCTCTTGAGTTCCTCCGACTGGTTGCCGCTCAGGATCTTTTCGAGGATCGGCATTGCCTGCGCCTGGTCTTGCTGCATTAGAGCGTTCAGCGCCAGCAGTTTGAGATTCTCGTCCGGCTCGGCCTGTGGTGATACCGGATGGCCGCTCTTGCCGCGGATTTCAATCTCGAGTGCGCCACACTCATCGAGCCACCGGCTCTTTGGATACTCCTTCCGCAGTTCGCCGCATGTACTCAGCGCATTGGCCGGCTGACCTTCCTTGTTTTCGGCATAGGCCTTCCAGTAGAGGGCGCCTTCCGCATGTTCGCCACGCATCCGCGCCACGCGATCGAACAACCCTGCCGCGTCAGGCCAGCGGCTCTCGTTGACTGCGCGGGTTCCATCGGCATAAAGGCTCGCATCGTCGGTCGCTGCGCTGCCGCCTCTCACTGCGGCCAAAGGCTGCAGCTCTTCAGCATGCAAATACCAAGGCGCAACCGTTAACGCAGTGGCAAGAAAAATTGCAAATAACTCTTTGGCTTTCATTAGATTGTTGCTCCCTTCGCGGCTCTCAGGCCACTATCCTGATCTGAACTGCGCGCCCGCAGGACTCGAATCTCAAACAGGATTCCCTTCGTGTTCATGTCTTCGCGCACGCGCTTGATATCTGCCGCACTCAGATTCGGATCGTTCGCGATCTCAGCCAGCACACCCTCCAGGCGATCCAGCGCCCCCGCCAGTTCCGGATCACCGGCATTGTTCGCAGTTACGCGATAGAGTTGGTTCGGCGCCAGCAATTCCCGCGCCTCTGACTGCAACTGGGCGTCATCTGTCCTATCTTTTGAACCCGCATGCTCCAACGCCACCAGCAGCCGCTCTGAACGATCCAGGTGATCCGTCAGTACCACGAGGACCACCCGCTGCGTAGCTTGCGGATTGACCGCGATGGTGGTCTTCTTTGTCGTAATCCGCTCCCAGTAACGGCCTCCGAGGAATACCGCTGCCAGCAGCATTGCGCAGCCTGCCAGCAATATCGCCGCTCTCCAGTGCGTCCAGTGGCGCCACCCCTCCGTCTTCTTCGGATAAGGAATCAACTGCGGCTGCAGGGCTTCCCAGATGTGGTCGCCATAATCCGCGCTTCGCTGCGGCACTTCTGCCGAATCAACCGCGTCCAGACTCCGTTTGAATCTGGCATATTGTGCCGAGCATTCCCGGCACGCCTCCAGGTGCGCACTGGATTCGCCGGTACCCTCGCCGTAATACAGCTCGACCAACTCGTCGTCACCCAGGTGCTTCATGCATTCCCCCGCAAAGGTGCCAGCTCACGCCGCATCTTCTGCACCGCGCGAAACACCGCCTGCTTCGCCGCATTGGGTGCAATATTCAGCACCTCGGCAATCTCGGTCGTAGAGTGGTCTTCCAAGTGTCGAAGCACGAATGCGCTTTTCTCGGTTGGAGTCAGTCTCTGCATCGCAATGCCCTGTGCCAGACCGATCTCCCCACTCAACAGCACGCGCTCCGGATCGGCATCCTGTGCAGCCACCTGCACCGTTTTCTGCTCCGGATCGCTTTCCTCGCCATGGCGGTAGTCAGCTTCAATGCCTGGCTGGCTGATCCGGTTCAGGGCGCAGTTCACGGCGATCCGATAGATCCAGGTCCCGAATGAGGAACGCCCCTGGTAGCTCTCCAATCGCTGATACCCGCGCAGAAAGGCTTCCTGCACAATCTCCTCCGCGTCGGCTTCGTTGCCGACAATCCGAAACGCCACTCGGAACACAGTCGCACTGTGAGCGCGGACAAGCGCCCCGTACGCTTCCTTGTCCCCGGCCAGCACGGCCCTGACAATCGAGTGATCGCTTCCCTGCATTCAGCACCTTAGACAGGAGGTTCGTCTCGCGGTTAGGAGAATATTCTGCCCCAAAATGCCGATGCTGTCCCCGTCTGCAAATTCCATTGTGAGTTTTGCCGGGTCATCAAGGCGGGCGAAGTTAGTGTGGAGACGAAATCCAGAAGATCGCGGATAGGCACTCCTCTTACTCGATTATGGTTGTGGAATCACATCTGCAGTTGCTCGGCAGACCGTCAGCGCAACAGACTTCAGGCGAGCCGACTACATCGCGGCCCCTCCTGTTTCGTGCGCAAAATCGCGAAGTACAGGCCCAGATACCTGGCATTCCTGGGGAAGCCAACGATTTCAGTGTTTCTGAACCAGCGCGACCTTTCGTGGGGATTACAGTCAACTACACTCGGCGGTTCTGCGGTGTGCTATTACCCAATCCGAGCGGCCTAAACCGCGCGTTCATAATCGGCATGGTGACAGAGGCGTATAGAGAGCTATCCGAGGCCGTGGCCCTCCGCAGTCGATAAGTAAAGGCGGTTGCACGATGCGCTCCTCATCAGCTTAATGGTGACCGGTTTGGAATCACCAATAACCGTTGCGGGCGGCCAAGCGCAATCCATCAACCTGCGAGTGAGTCATTGAATCACTTCACGTTCTTGATCCGCTCCGCCGCTAGCCGAGTCATTCATCGGTGGCGTCGTCCGAATCTGCATTGTCGTAGATACCCATCAATCCCGACTCAATGCGGCATCACTCCATCTGCTGAACCCATTGGGTCCGCCAGGACGGCGCCTCGAAAGGATCTGCGAAATACTGTGTCTCGTGTACGACCTTACCGTTGCGGAACTCCATAATGCTCACCGTGTACGCTGGTCGACCCTGGTAGACGATTGTGTATTCCGTGATCCAGAGATCGCCATTTCCAAGAATTCGTTTGACATTGAAGCCTGACGGCTTGCCGGGATGATGACTCCGCAGAGCCTGCAGATTCCTTCGCCCGAATATTCGTTCGCCTGACTGGGGATAATCGCAGATGGCATCGTCATCGTAAATATTGTGTTCAGCGTCTGCATCGCCGGTTGCCGACGCTTGCCAATGCGCGTCCAGGACTTCACGTGTTTGTTCCTCTTGCATGCGCCCCTCCAGGTGTTGTTTCCCTTTTATGTTGATCTAACTCGTGGAATGATTCCCGGGATGCCAGTCTTCGCCACTTCATTGAGTCTCTTCTAGTCTCAATGCGATTGATTTGGTCAATTGCATCTTCTAGAAGGGTGGCCTGCACACTCGGGGCGCAACTACTCATGGGTTGTCAATGCTCCCGGAATCTCCAGTGGGACCAGGAAGTTGCTGGCGAGAACATAGTTGTAAAGGTGATCGAGCGGCGGTGGAGGATGAAGTTGGCCGGCAGAGACTCGTCCGTTCGTATCGGTCCACTGCCACCGGGTGGTCGAGATGCTTTGAACCGCTTGCTGGAGGTCCATTGAACTCATTGGGTAAGCGTAAATGCGGACGTTTTGCGGCAAGAGGCGTGACAAAGCCTCGAGAAAGCTGCCTGGGAGTTCATTGTAGCGATACTCCCATATGCGAACCAGCAGAGACAGGCCCACGACGAAGCGAATAGGTTCCTTTGTGTAGCGGTTAACGAGAGTGGTCATGCCGTAGAGCTCTCGTTCACGGAACAGCAAGACATCTCCGCAATGCGTGTGAAGCGCATCAATCCGTTCCAGCAGTTCAGGAATTCCCGGAGGTGGATCCGCTTCCCTGAGCGGCATCGCAGAAAAGCAAAAGAAACCGACAGGCGCGGGATCTTTTTCAGCTAACTCTCCGCGGAGTTTTTGGATCCCGGAGGCCAGCAGTTGATTATGGATTGCCGCATGAGCAGAATCAACGTGTTCGAACGATCCTGGCGCGAGCACGGTAGCTTTCTTGTGGAGGACGTCCATGGGCGGCACGGGCGGCCCACCGCATGGAAAACAGACGGCTTCAGCGAGACCTGCGCTCACCAGTTGAGCCAGAATCGCGCGCTGATCCCACCCTTCGAAAGCGGTGCCACGCACTTCCGCATAGTCAATTTCAATGCGTTTCTCGACGTCCTGAACAATAGTTTCGAAAAAAGACTCTTTCGTCTCCAATTGGTAGAAGACAGCGTGGATAAGGTTCACGCCCAGGATGCCGACAGCCTCTTGCTCGAGAGGGTTGGAAGGATCCCGCAGGTTGACATGGAGAATTATCTCGTTCGGTTGACCGCCAGGTTGCAATTGGAACCGCAGGCCGACCCAACCGTGAGGCTCATTTGTTCCGGCGTAGTTGCGAGCGGAGATGGTATCAACAAAGGAAAAGAAGCGAGTGTTTGATCCACGGCTTTTGTTCAATTGGTTGATCAGTTGGGCCCATTCGCTATCCAGCATGGCTTTGAGGCGTTCTCCGGAAACGTAGCGCGCACCAGAACCGTACAAATCGTCGCTGACTTCCTTGTCATAGGCAGAGATCGATTTGGCAACTGTCCCGGAGGCTCCTCCTACAACCAGGAACCATCGCACCACTTCCTGGCCAGCACCAATTTCGGCGAAGGAGCCGTAGCTGGTCGCATCGAGATTGATGCGGAGCGCTTTTTGATGAGCGTTAAGCCTTTCCGTGGGTGCCATAAAAGCTTCTCCTCATTGCTTCGGTGATTGCCATTTCATCCTAGGCGACATGAACGGTTTCGAATATTGAGAATGCGTTTCATCGGTGATCAAATGGACAAACGTTCCCCCATCTCAAGGCTTGCACTTGTCATTGACCAACCAGGAATCAACTAAACTCAGGTTGTGAGATGCGGAGATTTCCCGAAAGGAGCGAATAAATCACATCGTGGTGTCGCTCCGACTCCGGGGCATTCGATTCAACAAGCGGAGACTTGGGTAGCGTCTCATTCTTCCCTAGAACGGCTGGCGCTCCATTAAACGCTCTTTTCCTGGAGCCAAGCGGGGACCTCAATCAGCAAAAGTCAATTGGGCTGGAATCGAGATCCAATTGTCATACCAAAACGAATTTGCATTCCCAAATTCACCAACCGAAGAGCATTTGGAATCGGTCGGCTTACATTCCCGTTTTCTTTTGGGAGGTCTGGTCGAGGACTGGCGCGGTATTCCGAAGGTCCCGCCTAACTGTTGCTCCCCGTTTCCTCTGGAAGTGCGTAGCCAAACCGTGAATCCGTTTCCAGCCCCCGCCGCATCGCACCCAGCGTGCGGATTTCCCGCACTGGGCGCACCTGTTTGCTTATTGCCAACGGTTATGTGGCCTATCGTGCTGGAGCGACTTCCGCACCTGACCATCGAACGAGCTGGTAGTTGTTTAAACAGACTCAGCCGGCCATATAGCCATTCGCTACTCCACCGCGTCCAGCCGAAGCCTTTGCGCCCCCGGGCACGCATCAAATGCCGCCGTAATACCGTCTGAAGCGGCTTGTTTGCGCCGTTTCATTGCAGCGATGATATTGCCGACGCGGTCAATCAGGTGACTCCGACCGGCTCCGAAGTCCTGAAGTGACCTGGTAACTGCTTCACGTCCCCTTTTGGTACCGCGATTTGCATTCTGGTCATCTTGGGTTAGGTCGGCAATCTTCATAGAGTGGTCCAAGAGACAGGACAGCGATGACGATAGTGATAAAGACTTCGACCGGTTATTCCTTCGAGAATCTAAGTGCAGTTGGGAAGAAGTTAGTGAATGAATTTCAGAGACAGCATCCACACTTGTGTGAGCCGAGCAGTCGGCCTGAGTTTAGGTTTATCCACTGTGGCAATCTCGAAGAGAATCGCTGGTTGGAGGAACTAATCGCGAGAGTGGAGACAGAGGCTGGACGACCTGAATAGCCCGGACGTTCATTCGGCGACCGTGAAAAAATGACTAGCACTCGGTCTACGCCGCGTGAGGTTTAAAGAGCTTTGATCCCCCTATCCCATCCCGTGTGATTGCTTCATCAACCGCTGCGTATACGACAGCAAGAGCCTGTTCATAGCTCAAAGGACCGCGAGAGCATGACAACTCAATAAGATCGACGATGCAAAGCAGCAAAATGTGGTCAGCTGGCGCCATTTCATTACCACGAATATCGTGATGGACGATGCGGTTCGGGGACGTGCGGGGAAGTTTCTGATTGGCTGCCCCCCAGGGATTCGAACCCCGATAGGCTGCTCCAGAGGCAGCTGTCCTACCATTGAACGAGGGGGCAGCAAGCGCGAAAGACGCGGCTCACCGTGCAGCCGTATTGGCCTGGGC
>Ga0209004_1000061_pt1 | contig 30688 bp, 18 predicted proteins | sample TexAe_RefH0_M1_FD_187948 | JGI IMG/M metagenome (GOLD analysis project Ga0209004, IMG submission 187948) | Forest soil microbial communities from Davy Crockett National Forest, Groveton, Texas, USA - Texas A ecozone_RefH0_M1 (SPAdes) (version 2) | ecosystem: Environmental > Terrestrial > Soil >... | reverse complement strand
GGCGGGGATCGCCACCAGCCATACACGATCGTGCGTCAAGCTGGAATGTCTGATATGTTCCAGCGGCCATCGTGCGAGGTACGTCCATGCAATGCCCAGCGCGGAGCAATGCCCGACGTAGAGTGCGCCGCTTGGACCGGCCTATTGCGAGAGTCCCTGACCGATGATGTCACCAACGACCGCACCGCGGTCCGACGAATAGACGATGCTGGCGTTGAAGAGCGCATCGTTGGAGCAAGCGGAGAAATCGATGGGTACGTCAAGCGTCAGGTCCTTCTCCTTCGGAATCGTACCGACTGTCATGGGTAGACTTGCCAGCAATTTGGGTTGGCACGCCCCCTGCCCGCCGACCTGAACAAGCGAGAGCAGATTGAGTTGCGCGCCTTCCGCGGGGATCGGCGCCAGATTGGTTAAATCCAGTGTCCAAATCCGGTGATTTGAGGGACCGCTTTGTTTCCGTATACCCAGCGATAGATTGCGGGACTCTAAGGGCAATGCAATCGCAATTTTGTCGAGCGCGGGCGCCTCGCCGTCGGGATTCCCAAATTGAATGGTGTTCTTGCCGGCCTTCAGAAATACAGGGACCACCGCGCTACCAGGCGATCCATCGCTGTCTCCCGTCAGTTCTAACTGGATAGGGTCTGCACCGTTGATAGTCATGTCCAAACGCCGGGGTACTTTGGTTAAGTAGTCGATCTCCATCTGGTACATACCGCCGACTGCGACAGTAATGTCGGGAAACGTGACAGCGTTATCGCTCCCCTCGCCGAGTCCAACGATCTTGGTGTTTCCAGAGCAGTATTCACAAGGGTTGTTAAGAGCCGTTCCGGAGAATTCGCCGACCTCTGCGTCGTAGACCGCAAAGGTTGGCGGAGTCGCGCGTCCCTCGCCGATGATCTTAATTCGATCGAGATCAGGAGCGATTCCCGTGGGATTGCCGAACTGAAACGAGTTATATCCAGCAACCAGCTTGACTGGAACGATCGTGCTTGACGGAAGGTTGAAGCTGCCACCTCCCACCTTTACCGCAGTCGGCACATCATCATTCACTTGGTAAAACAAGTCGCTGGGACCGCTGCTCGCAAAGTTGATTTCCATGCGGAACGTTCCAGCATGCTCCGCGTAGATATTGTCGAGAGTTACGGTATTGTCTTTATCGAGTCCGAGCTTCACGATTTCATGTGCCCCCGAACACGGTTTGCAAATCGCGAAAGCGGTTTGTCCTCGGGTCAGGCCGAACTCGGCTTCGTAGCTTTGAGCGTTTTCCGGATCCACGGCTCCGTGTGAGAAGACCCGGAGGAGCCGAGCGCCGTGTCCTAGAATCATGGCGGTGAAACGCTCGTCGTAGCGTCCGAGGTCGCGGCGGTTCCACACGTCGCGGACATTTGGAGCGTCTGCGAAGTCCAGGTCGCTCCACTTGATTGTGACCGGAGACGGAAATGCGTTGAGATTGAACAAAGCGACGTAAAAACTCCCGTCCCCTAGATCGCTGACCCATACGGGGGTCATTCCCCCCGCGATCTGGTTTGCGGGACGGCCGGATTGATCGACGGCAATGACCTCATCGTTGCTGAGCAGATCAATTCCGGTGCCATCAAGCTTCGTCAGATCTCCTCCAAGATAAAGAGGTGCATTCGCCATGGCCCAGAGGGTGATCGCAGATTGCTGCTCAACTGCGTTCAGACCATCGTTGACGGTATTGCCGACCTCGAGAGGGCCCAGGTCATTCCAGCCAATTTGAGGACTGGCGTATGTCTGCCATCCGATGAGGTCACTCCAGCGCTGAGAGGTGAGGGGCCAACTCGTAAGCGTAGAACAGTTCCCCTCGCATTCCAGGTCGCCACTGATCCGGCGAGCGTTGGTGTACTGTTTCCACGTGATGAAATCATCCTGATCAATGGCCCAGGAAATCGTGAGCCAGATCGGCCGATGCGTCTGCGCGATAGCATTGCTCCAAGCCATCACGTCAGGAGTGTTATCAATCGACAGCGTATCCGACCCAGGAGCAACACCATCGAGACGAATGTAGTCGACGCCCCAGGAAGCAAACATCGCGACGATGGAGTCGACATACTCCGCCGCTCCTTGCCTGGAGAAGTCGATCTTGAAATTCGAAAGGGAACTGATGGGATCGGAAGCAGCAAGGGCGTTCCCGGGGGTGTTCGGAACAGCGAGGATGTCCCCGATGTGATAAGCCGTTCCGAGGATCTGAGAGTTGGAGAGCACGGCCTGTCGATCCACGCCAGGCTTCCAATAGATTCCGGCTTTCTGGCCGTTTGAATGGATGTGGGAGATCAGGCCAGCTATATCCGGAAACAGCGACGCATTGGGAAGAGGCCGACCATTCGAGTCGAAGCTCCCTTGCCAACCCGCATCGATATTGATGTAGGTAAAACCGTGTTGCTGCAATCCTGAGGACACAAGCGCGTCCGATTGCGCTTGTATGTTGGCCTGCGTCAGAAAGTTGCTCGAGACTGTCTGCTCGCTAAAGCTGCTCCAACCAAGGTACGGTCGATCTGCAACTCCGGACGATTGGGCAACGGCCTTGCAGTCTCCGCCAACGATAAAAGCGGTCAGGAACAAGAAGATTTTGATTGATGTTTGAAGCCGGAGTTTTGCCTTGGCGCGCTTCCGATTGACTTGCCCTACGCAACTGCCTCTCAAATGAATGACCCTCATGACCCTGTCCCGTCCTTTTATCGACGTTTGCGCTGGTTTCTATTCGGTGAGCAGTCTTCCTGGACACGCTGCTACGCATCTGAGAATCTCCGATCGCCAAAACGCAACCAAACACTAGCAAGACGAAGTCCAGTGCTGAACCGCGCATAAATTTGTCGTTAATGATCGCCCCCTCGTCGAGATGTAAGCGGACAATCACTCGGACATGAGTTCCAGAAGGGCAGACGGTTCCTGGGCAACGGGTTGTTCCATCGCTTTGTCGATGGAAAACGGAAGTCTCATCGCGGCGCCAAACAGGAGAGCATGTAGTCCGCAGAGAAGGACAAAGGCGGCGGTGAATGGGCCGGAGAGTCCAGCGCTGGACTGTGCCATCCCCAACCTCCATCCCAGAAAGGTTGCGCAGAGAGTAGTCAGAGTCGGCCCGCCGAGACGCTGCACAATATTGAGCGAGGTTGTCGCCATGGGCAGGTCCTGTTTCCTCACAGAAGCGTATGCGGCCGAGATGGAGGGAATGCCGACCGCGCTGAGGCCCACCCCACGCACAAAGAGAGCACCTGCGAGCACGGTGAGTACAAGTCCGTGACCGGCAAGCCAGATAAAGGGCAGCGTTGCCACGAAGGCCAGAAATGCGCCTCCAGCCGATACCTTTCGTATCCCGAACCGCTGCGTCAGGGCTCCGATCCATGGATAAGAACAGATCATCCCCACTCCAAGTGGAGCCAGCAACCAGCCCGTCGCACTCGGTGATTGGCCGCAGGCGCGGATGAGATAGATCGGAATCAGCATTTGGCCCGCGAACGAGATTCCGTTCGCCATGAACTGCGTGGTGGCGGATGCGGAGAAGGTTTTTCTCTTGAATAGCTGAAGATCGATCAGCGCCTTGTCCCCTTTGCGAATCGCCATCCTGAAGAAGGCCGCAAGCAGAACCAAGGAGATAAGCAGAGCCACAAGACCGATGCGCTCGCCCAGATGATCCGATCCGTACAGGAAGAGCACGAGTCCAGGAGAGAGCAGGGCGAAGCCAGGAAGATCGAGTTCTCTTGACCTGGTCTCTTCGCGATCATTGGGCAGAAAGAGAACCGCCAGGACGATTGCCAATACACCGACCGGCAGGTTGACCAGGAAGAGCCAGCGCCAAGAGGCGTGTTGCAGAATGGCACCGGCGATGACCGGGCCAAGGATCGGCCCCATCAGGATTGGCACAGCCGCGTAGCCCATGAGGCGCGCCATATGCTTTCCGGCAGCACGCGCCATCATCATCTGCGTCATCGGAGCCATCAGGCCGCCGCTCATGCCCTGGAGGATGCGAAATGCGATCAACGAGTTCGCCGACCAGGCCAGACCGCATAAGGCGGAGGAGAGCGTGAAGGCCGAAAAACACCAGAGGTAGAGAGATTTGGCTCCAATGCGCTCCACCAGCCAGCCGTTGAGCGGGAGCATAAGAGCGAGTGCCAGAAGATATCCGCTGGTGACCCATTGAATCGCCGTGAGGCTGCTGTGCAGATCCACGGCGAGACTTGAGAGCGATACGTTGACGATGGTCGCATCGAGCTGCGAAAGAAAAGAGCCGAGTACCGCGACGGCCGTGATCTTCCAGACCAATGGATCGAGGCCGCTGGATTTGCTGGAGGACTTAGGCAAGGGCTGCCAGGACCTCCTCGGTGGTACGGACGCGAGTGAGACGCGGGAAGATATGTTCAAAGGCGAAGCGATGGTGCTCGGCGTTCTGGCTGGAGCAGGCATCTTCAACGAGCACAAAGGCAAAGCCCAGGCCAGTACCCTGACGCGCGGTGGACTCGACGCCTGCATTGGTGGAGATGCCTGTGAGGACGACCGTGTCGATGCCGCGGGATTTAAGCTGCTGCTCAAGGTCGGTTCCGGCGAACGCGCCCCAATGCCGCTTGGTGACGAGGATGTCGCCGGGCTGAAAGCCAGCGGAAGGAGCTATCTCCGATGCTGCGGCGGGCATTGGCTTGTCGCCCCGATTGTGCGGCTGGTCGACAGCAAGGTGCATGAAGTCGTTCATGTCAACGCGAACGTAGACGACAGGAGCGCCATGGACGCGGAAGCCCTCGGCAAGTTTCTTGGAGTTTTCCACGATCTGAGCGGCCGTATGCGGCACAGTGTTCACAGCGACGATGGCGTTCTGCAGGTCGATGACGACGAGGGCGGTCTTCTGGGGGTCGAGCTGGAGTTCTACCATTATTCCTCTTATTGAAAATATTTGAAAATCGAGGGTATCCTCGATTTATCTGGATTTAGAATATGAGGATGTCCTCGATTTTGTCAAATCCCGTTCGCGTCGCACCGCAGCAGGAACGCTCGACGCGCCGGTTGGCCGGTTTTCTCGACGCAGCCGCGGAACTCTTTGCCGAAGTCGGCTACGAAGCAGCGACTATGACGGCGGTCGCGGAGCGAAGCGGCTCTTCCATCGGCGCGCTCTACAACTACTTTCCGGATAAACAGTCCATCGCGTTCATGCTGGTAAGTCAGTATTCCCAGGAGCTTGAGGCGCATTGGAAGCCGTTGATGGAGCAAGCGGAGATACTGACCCATGCCGAGTTCGCCGGTCTGTTCATCGAAGGCATCACCCAATTCGCCCAGAAGCGTCCCGCTTATCTGAGCTTGTTGGCCGCGCCAATCCGCTTTCGCCGCGACCCTGCGGCCCGAAAGGCTTCACGAATCGCAATAGCGAACGCCTTTCAGGCAAAGAATCCGTCGCTTTCAAAGGAACAGTCTCTACTTGCTGCAAACCTGTCTCTCCAGATAGTCAGAGGCATGATGACACTCTATGGAGAAGCAGATTCCAAAGGCAAAGTACTCGTTGTGGCTGAGTTTAAGAAGTTGCTGACGTTGTATCTGAGAAGCGTCTTGTCCGAAGACGAAGCGTCGGCCCAGTAAAGCCCCAATTCTGCATTTGATTGCAGCCATTGCATGGGGGCACACATCACACCTCCTGGGTTCTTCGGGGCCAAGCTCGCGGCCGACCCGGCGGAGTTGTGGATCCCACTTCATCAACAGCCTGCCTTTGAAGGGCAGGGGCAGAAATCGTTGCTCTATTCATCGGGCATGACATGGTTGATGTTCATGGGCAGGCTGAAGCCCGGGGTCTCACCGGCCCAAGTCGAAGCCCAGACTACGGCAAAGTTGCAGCAATATCTCCGCGACAATCGGGAGATGAGTCAGGAGGATCTTGCCAAATTGCCGAGACAGAAGATCCCGCTGACTCCGGGCGGCACGGGCATTTCAGATCTCAGAAGCGCGTCAAAGACCGGGCTTATCCTTCTTTCCGCTGCTTCAATCCTCGTACTGCTTGTTGCCTGCGCCAATATCGCGAATTTGCTGCTGACGCGCACCACGGCAAGGCTGCAGCAAACGGCGCTTCGCCTTTGCCTCGGAGCTACACGCGCACGGCTGATGCGCGCAGCACTCACTGAAAGCCTGTTGCTCTCAACCGCAGGCGGCGCAGCGGGCTTATTGCTGGCCTATGCTACTTGCAAAGCGATCCTGGTGGTTGCTTTCCGCGGCGCTGACTACATTCCAATCAGCGCAACGCCATCGCTCCCCGTCTTTGCTTTCGCGCTACTAATATCGGTTGTAACCGGCATTCTTTTCGGAGTGGCGCCGGCGTGGATTGGAGCGCACGCCGCTCCCGCGGATGGGCTGAGCGGCAGCGGACGCAGTCCACAGAGCCGGACGTCGCCGCTGCAAAGCTCAATGGTGGTGGTGCAGACGGCGCTGTCCATTGTTTTGCTGGCAATGGCCGGGCTGACCACGCAAAGCCTGCGTAATCTTGAAGGCGAGGATATGGGTTTCAAGCCTGAAGGTAGATTGCTGGCGACGATCAACCCATCGGGCGCGGGATATAAGGTCGAACAACTTCCCGCGCTTTACCGTGCTCTGGAAGACCGGCTGGGTAGTGTTCCCGGAGTTCGCAGCGCGAGCTTTTCGCTGCACAGCCCCCAATATGGGTGCTGTATCAATGTCGGTATAACGATTGGCGGCCGGTCGGACAGCTGGATCGGCAACATCGACACGGCCCTGCATCGAGTCAGCGCACACTACTTTGAGACAGTCGGCATCCCGATTGTGCTTGGGCGGCCGATTTCCGACCAGGACACGGCTTCGTCACAACACGTGGCAGTCGTCGATCAGAACTTTGCTCGAACCTTCTTTGGCACGGAGAGCCCGATTGGAAAGCGCTTCGGCATTTCACTGACCGGCCACGGATTTGACTATGAGATTGTTGGTGTCGTTGGCGACACACTCGACCGGCGTCCAGGATCAAAGAAGGAGCCTGCTTACTATCTTCCATACACGCAGTCGACGCAGTACGAAGTCGCAGGCTACCAGCGATTAGAGAACGATACGCGATTTCCCCGCGCGATCGAGCTGAATGTCTCCGGCAGGCCCGAAGGTTATACCAATGTTCTTCGCAGCACCCTGGCTGGCATTAACCCGGAACTCTCTGCATTCGATGTCAAGACCTATACAGAGCAGGTGGCTATTCAATTCAATGAGGAACGGCTTGTGGCTCGCATCACCGGCCTCTACGGCGTCGTGGCTCTTCTACTTGCCTCAATAGGCCTCTACGGAGTGACCGCTTATAACGTCACACGGCGCACGAGCGAGATCGGGATTCGGATGGCGCTTGGCGCAAATCGAAGCGACGTCATCAGGATGGTGCGTCGAACCGCCCTGTCGCAGGTTGTGATGGGTTTCTGCATCGGCATTCCGATCGCTTACCTATGCGGCCACTTCCTGACTCACCTGCTGTATAACGTAGGCCATTCGAATCCGCTGATGCTTGCTGGAGCCACAATCACACTCAGCGCCTTTACGCTTGCGGCCAGCTTTCTGCCGGCGCGGCGCGCAGCCTCCATTCAACCCGTTCAGGCTTTGAGGAGCGAATAGTCACGCTTTTCTAAGGAGTAAAGTGCGGGTGGAAGCGGTTAGCCTTAACCTCTGCCAACCTACGCAGATGTAGTTCAGTGTGTTGTCGTTGCGAGCATTATTCAAACGGGAGGCAGGATTACGTCTTGGTGCCAGTGTTCACTGATCTGCGCGCTTCTCGCGGGTGCTGCATGTTGATTGGTGCCAAATCTTCGAGTATCAAATCGAGCCGTCGGAAGCTGGAAAAGCGGTAAGGCCTGTATGCGTCCGTTGAAGTATCCGTAGCCGAGCTCTACGTCTGGCACCGAGTTCTCGAATGGTAAAGTTCTTCCATGCTTTCTGCACAGCAACGCCAACCCACGCGCCGTGAGGTCCTCGTAGGCCTCGCCGCAGCCTCAATCTCCCCGGCTCTTCCCGGTGTGCTAAGCGCCCAGCCACCTGCGCCCTCCCTCTGCTTCACCTCTGCGGTCGAGATGGCGGCCTTGATCCGCGCCAAAAAGCTTTCTGCTCGCGAAGCTCTTGCCGATCACCTCAAGCAGATCGATCGTGTCAATCCTCAAGTCAACGCCATTGTCACGCTCGTCGCCGACCAGGCAACCGCAGACGCAGCCCGCGCCGACGAGATGCAAGCGCATGGCGAAATCCTCGGTCCGCTGCATGGTCTGCCCGTCGCGCACAAGGACCTCCTCGAAACCGCCGGCGTCCGCACCACCTTCGGATCGCCCCTCTTCAAAGACAACGTCCCCACACACGACAACCTGCTCGTCACGCGCATGCGCGCCGCCGGTGCCATCTTCCTCGGAAAAACCAACGTCCCCGAGTTCGGTGCCGGCTCGCAGACCTTCAACCGCGTCTTCGGCGCGACCCGCAACCCCTACGACCTCACCAAAACTTGTGGCGGCTCCTCCGGCGGTGCAGCAGTCGCGCTCGCCTGCGGTATGGTGCCGGTCGCCAGCGGCTCCGACTCCGGCGGTTCCCTCCGCAATCCCGCCGCGTGGTGCAATGTCGTTGGCTTCCGCCCCTCCATCGGCCGTGTGCCCAATCCTTCGAGTCACCTCGGCTGGTCTATGCTCGCGACCAACGGATGCCTCGGCCGCTCCAGCGCCGATCTCGCCCTCGCACTTAGCACGATCGCGGGCCCCGACGTCAGCACGCCGCTCTCGATCAATGAGCCCGGCAGCCTCTTCGCGCGCCCCCTCGAACGCAACTTCAAAGGCGTGCGCGTCGCGTGGTTCAAAGACCTCAACGGCATCCCCATCGACCCGCGCGTCCGCACCGCCGTCGATGCGCAGCGCAACGTTTTCGAGTCTCTCGGTTGCATCGTTGAGCAGGCCGAGCCCGACTTCGCCCCCGCCGAAATCTCTTACCGCATTTTGCGCGCATGGAGCTCCGCTGCCGCCTATGGTAAGGGGCTCCAGCGATATCCCGACGGCTTCAAGGACACTCTCACCGCCGAGATCAAAGAAGGCCTCGCGCTCTCCGGCAACGACATCGCCCGCGCAGAGATCGCGCACACCGACATGTGGCGCCGCTTTGAAACTTTCCTGGAAAGCTACGAGTACTTCATCCTGCCCACCACACAACTGCCGCCCTTCGACGTCAACACGCCCTGGCCCACCGAAATCAACGGCGTTCACCTCACCAACTACATCGACTGGATGAAGAGCTGCTGGTACATCTCCGCTACCGGCAATCCTGCCGTTTCCGTGCCCGCAGGCTTCACGCCCGAAGGCCTGCCCGTCGGACTGCAAATCGTAGGCCGCGACAAGCAGGACTTCAGCGTGCTCCAACTCGCTCATGCCTTCGAACAGGCCACCAACTTTGCCAGACGGCGTCCGAAGATCGCCGTATAGTGGTCTGTGAAATCAAGGCCAAATTGCCAATGCGCGTCCAGGGTTGAAGGCGCCGACTCTGTGGAAACGAGATTTGGCCTGTTCTCAAGAACTGACTCCGACCGGCCGGGATTGCTGGACAGCGTTGGACAGTATGAAGAATCGAAGCGGTGTCTTGGCGGCAGCGGTTCCGCGTTGCGGCTACAATTCGCTATGCCCGATCTCCAGCAACATGCAGAGGACTTGGACGCCCTGACGGCCGCGCCCCAGAATCACAGGCTGCTCTTCGAAAACGAGGCGGTTCGCGTGCTCGACACGTTTGTCCGCCCCGGCCAGACCGTCCCGTTGCACACTCACCAATGGCCGAGCACGAATTACCTGCTCTGTTGGAGCGACTTCATCCGCCGCGATAGTGACCGGGCGGTGCTTTTGGACAGCCGCAGCCTCTCCGCGAAACCCGCAACCGGAAGCGCCTTCTGGGGACCGCCCCTGGCCCCGCGCACGCTGGAAAACATCGGCGAGTCCGACCTTCACGTTATCACCGTAGAACTCAAATACGCCTGATCGTCACGTCTCGATCTGAGAATCTGCGGTGCAGCTGGATCGCGATGCGGATCTCGGCCAGATTGCGCTGAATCGGGTCTCTTCAATGCAAAGAAGGTGCCGCCAGAGTACAACGCAGCTGGCGCTTAATGCAGTGGCCATGCGGACTTCCCGTTGCTAATTTCTCGCTCAAAGATTCATCGTTGACTCGTTGACGAGAATGAGCCCTCGCCGCAAAACTTACTCAGGTGACTCATGAACCGAATTAAGCTGGCTGTATAGTGCTCGGCACGAGAAACCGCAGTCTGAAAGCTCGAATGTCACTTCCAGGTCTACCAATCGAATACGCTTTGGAAAGAGCACGGTGATAATGCCCCATTTCGGCGACTATCAAACTGAGATCTACTTCAAAGGCCTTCGCGGCGTACTTCCCAGCCTTCCCGCCGACTTCAAGCTCCTAGAGCAGAGGGCACAAGCAGCCATGCCTCCCTCCGTTCTGTCTTACGTTCAGGGGGGCTGCGGCGACGAGTTCACGCAAAGTCAAAATGCGAACGCGTTTCATCATTGGGGGCTTGTTCCTCGCATGTTGGTGGATTGCTCCACGCGCGACCTCGCCGTTGACCTCTTCGGCCTCAAGCTGCCCACTCCGATTTTTCTCAGCCCGATCGGCGTCCTTGGCATCTGCACTCCGGATGGGCACGGCGACCTCGCCGTCGCACGTGCATCAGCCGCAACCGGCGTACCCATGATTGCGTCAACATTGTCTAACGACACGCTTGAGACAGTCGCTCAAAGCTTCGGCGACACTCCTGGATTTTTCCAGCTTTACACCCCGAAGGACGATGCCCTCACCGAAAGCCTCATCCATCGCGCCGAGGCCGCCGGTTTCAAAGCAATCGTCGTCACACTCGACACCTGGCTTCTCGGATGGCGACCGCGAGACCTCAACGCCGCGAACTTCCCGCAGCTGCGCGGGGCCGCACTTCAGAACTACTTTACGGATCCCTGCTTTCTCCGCTCACTCGCGAAGCCTCCCGAAGAGGATCTCTCCGCCGCGGTCATGAAGTGGACTCAAAACATTGGCAACCCCCTTACATGGAAGCACCTTCCATGGCTGCGTTCTCTCACCAAACTCCCTCTCATCCTGAAGGGCATCTGTCATCCCGATGACGCCAGACGCGCCATCGACGCTGGGATCGAAGGAATCTACTGTTCGAATCACGGAGGACGCCAGGCCAACGGTGGCGTCCCCGCGATCGATATGCTACCGGGCATCGTAGAGGCCTGTGGCAGGACTCCGGTTCTGTTCGACTCTGGGGTTCGATCCGGCAGCGATGTCGTCAAGGCTTTAGCGATGGGGGCAGCTGCTGTCGGAATTGGACGTCCGTACGTCTATGGTCTGGCCCTTGCTGGAACAGAGGGAGTGACTCATGTTCTGAAGAGTTTTCTGGCCGAAGCTGACCTGCTGATGGCCATCGACGGCTTCCCCACTCTCACTGCTCTACGGCAGGCCGGCGTTGTGAGCTTATAACCATTTGGAAACGGTCACTGCCATGCCCAAGTCCGCATGAAGACTCGCTCTGTCCACCGCTCCATAAGACTAGTGAGCCCACCCCTCGTTCAAATCTGATCCCTTCAGACGCGAGGCAGCGTTTATATCTCTCACGTCGAGATCGGCAGCTTAGTAGAGAGCTCGGGCGATTCAGGTTCGCACACAGAGACATTGATATCCAGAAGGAAAACGCCCCAGGATCCGAACCCTTTGAGTTTCCGAGCGGCGGTCAAGACCGACGCGGGCGTGGATGCCGCGGCCAACACTGACGGGAGTAAGGTGCGGTTTGCCCGTTACTCGGGATCGACCGAGGGATACCAGAACCGACCCGCGCGGAGCTCCACAATGCCCCGCTCACTGATAGAGTTGTACAAACCTGAAATGTTCCCTGTCTTCCCGCGATTCTCGCGTGATCGCTGACAATCGTGCCTCAGTTTGAAGGGAGTTGCAATGAAGCTTTCCTGGCTATGCTCGCTCGTGGTTGTGCTCGGCGCCTGCTGCTGCAGCGCGTCGGCCACGGAGGCGAGCATGATCCTCGTCAACGCCAAGCTATGGACCGAAAATCCGGCGCAGCCCACCGCCCAGGCAGTGGCGCTCGATGGTTCCAGGATCCTCGCGGTCGGCAATAACGCAGAGATTAGAAAACTCGCCGGCCCCGACACCCGCATCATCGATCTCGGCGGCCGCCTTCTGCTACCCGGCTTCAACGACTCCCACGTGCATTTCCTCATCGGCGGCGGTTCGCTGATCACCGTACATCTTGGCGCAGCCAACAGCCAGGCCGAGTTCAAGGAGCGCATCGCTCAATTCGCCAGAACCCTGCCCAAAGGTGCGTGGCTTCGCAATGGCCTTTGGGATCATCAACGCTGGAATCCACCCGTTCTGCCCGACCACCAGTTGATTGACGATGTCTCCGGCGATCATCCGGCATTCTTGTGGCGGCTCGACGGACACATGGCCCTCGTGAATGCACAGGCCATGAAACTCGCCGGCATCGACCGAAACACGAAGGACGTCCCGGGCGGAGAAATCGAGCGCGACAAGGACGGCAACCCGACCGGCATTCTCAAAGACGCTGCCATCGCCCTCGTCGAGCGCATCATGCCTCCGCTAACTCCCGAAGAGGAGGACCAGGCCATGGAAGCAGGCATGCGCGAAGCTGCAGTTCACGGTGTAACGAGCGTGCAAAACATGGCCGACAGTTCTGAAGACCGCGGCCAGCCGGACAATTTTCGCGAGTTCCAGAAGATCGAGCGCGCTGGCAAGTTGACTGTCCGCATCTACGAGGCTTTTCCCGTCCGCGATTGGAAGACTCTGGCCGACGCCGGCATCGTCGCGCCTTTTGGCAGTCCTTATCTCCGCATTGGCAACCTGAAAGCCTTCGCCGATGGCGCCCTGGGTTCTGAAACTGCCTGGATGGATGAGCCGTTCACGAACAATCCGGCGAAGAGCGGCCTCGCCAGCCCCGATCTTCTCGACGTCGAGCATTTCTACGAATCGATGCGCCAGGCCGACAAGGCCGGACTCCAGCTTACGATCCACGCCATCGGCGATCGCGCCAACCGCACCATACTCGATCTCTACGGCCGCCTGGAAAAAGACAATGGCCCTGCCGATCGCCGCCCCCGCATCGAGCACGCGCAGCACCTTCATCCGGAGGACTTCGCGCGCTTCGCAAGGCTTGGCGTGATCGTTTCCATGCAGCCCTACCACGCAATCGACGACGGACGGTGGGCTGAAACGATCCTTGGCTCGCAGCGTATCAAGTCGAGCTATGCATGGAAATCCGTGCTGGATGCCGGTGCAACACTCGCCTTCGGTTCCGACTGGCCGGTCGCGCCATTGGATCCCGTGATGGGCATCTATGCCGCCACCACTCGCCGCACCCTCGACGGCAAGAACCCAAACGGCTGGATTCCCGAGCAGCGCATCACCGTTGCGCAGGCAGTGCACGCCTACACAATGGGATCCGCATTTGCCGAACACCAGGAGACGGTCAAAGGATCCATCGAACCGGGCAAGCTGGCAGACCTGGTAGTGCTCTCCGACGACATCTTTACGATCCCGCCAGAGGCGATCGAGAAGACCAGGGTCGACATGACCATCTTCGACGGCAAGGTGATCTACCAGCGCTAAGCGGGCGAGAGGCGTATAGCTAAGCAAACGTTCCCAGCGCTAGCGCGCTTTGCGGATAGATACCCGCCACCGCGGGGTGGTCACACACTGAATGGAGCGCAACTTCCGGATGTCGGCAACCCATACCTCGGGATAACTTCAGGGCTGCCCGTCACTCGCCAGGAATCATGTGACGGACCCGAAAAGCCATTACCCAACGCAGATTTGTAAATACTGGCCGAGATTTCAGTACTAATCTTCCGCTCGACTAGTGACTAGGCGATTTGGCATGAACCGAGATCCCTAAGGCGTTCCGGGCACTTGGGATTCGATGAATGGAATAACAATCTTATTGAACTCATCCGGTTTCTCCAGATACATTAAGTGACCAACCTCCGGCACTACCACCAACCGTGAATCTGGAATTCCCGCTTCGATTGCGCCTGCGTGCGCATGCACATCGGGGATGTCGGCATCGCCGGTAAGGATTAATGTAGGCACGCGAATCTCATGCAGGCGCGGCAAAGCAGGCTGAGTGGTCCGTGGAAAGTCATTGTGAGTCATATCCTGTGGACTCGCTTTCAGAATGGCAAGCAATCGTTTTTGCGCGTCAATATGGGCGGGGTTGAGCAAGTAGCGATCCTTTGACCAGCTTTCCAGTCCGGCCGCCGTGCCCTCTTCCTTGAATGCTCTGGAGTTCTGTATTCCGCGATTAAGAAAGTAGTCCGAGTACGGGAGCCCACTCACTACGGCACCCACCAACACCAATTGCTTAACGAGTTCTGGGTGCGCCAACGTGAAATCGATAGAGAGACCGCCGCCATGAGAACTTCCGACCAGGACTGTTCCACGGATACTGAGCTGATGCAACAGCGTTAGAAGGTCGTCTGTTTCGAAGTACCAGGTTCTCGCAACGGGTGACTTCCCATAGCCGCGCCGATCATACCGCACCGTGTGAAAGTGCTTGCAGAACTCCGGCCACACCTCATCCCACACCGCTGAGTCGGCAATCCCGTCGTGAATAAGAATCACGGCGAATGGTCCGCTTCCGCACTCCTGGTAATAAAGCGCGCCGCCCTCGACGTTTACGAATGTTTCCTGCTTGTTTGAGGGTGTGTTCCCTTCGGCGGCCAGAGCAGAGAATGCTGTTCCACGCAAGCTCACCGCGAACAAAAGAAACAGAGCAATGGACAGTCGAGACATGATTTCGCTCCTCTGCGCGACTATAGGCGAGCATCAATCATCAATCAGCTGCGTCTATGTCGAAAAGCGTATCAGATGACAACCCGAGTGCATTGTCGGCAACTGAATCCGCATTGTCTGTTTATCTTACATCTTGACAAACTAGAGGAGACAGCCATATACCTCTAGAGTGTCTAGTGGAAGGATCGTGGGCGTGAGCAATCGCGAACTGGTTCAAGGGACGCTGGAAATGCTGGTGCTCAAGACATTGGCTCTCGAATCGATGCACGGGTACGGAATAGCGCTTCGCATCGAGCAGGTGAGCGACGGTGTGTTCCGGGTGAATGCGGGATCACTGCTTCCCGCACTGAGCCGCATGGAGCGGACTGGGCGAATTCGCGGGGAATGGCGCTCGACGGAAAACAACCGCCGCGCGAAATATTACACGTTGACTGCTGCAGGGCGTAAAGCACTTAAGCAGGAACGCCGCCAGTGGAGCTGCCAGATCGCGGCTATCGAACGTATTCTCGAAGCCTGAGAGAGGGGAGACATGCTGCGAAGTCTCATGGCCGGTATGCGGGCATTGATCCGCCCGTCCGAGCACAACGCCCAGATCGAAGAAGAACTCAGAAGCTTCTTCGCGGCTTCGGTGGAGGATAAGCTGAAACGCGGTCTGAGCCAGGAAAATGCCGAGCGCGAGGCCCGTGCAGAGATAGGCAGCCGCGAGATGGTGCGGCATAAGGTATGGTCGGCGGGCTGGGAATCGGCGGTCGATTCGTTTGTGCGGGAGTTGCGCGTTACAACGCGTCAACTGAGAAAGTCGCCCGGGTTTGCGGTGACGGCTATCCTCACACTGGCCTTCGGCATCGGCGCCACGACGGCGATCTTTTCGATCGTGGAAGGCGTTCTGTTGCGTCCGTTGCCGTTTGCCGATCCGGGGCGGCTGGTGGTGCTGGGGGATACTGTGCCCGGTTTAAATATGGGCAGCAACGGCCATATCGGCGTGACCATACCGCAGATTCTTACCTACGAGCGCGAGACGCGGGGCTTCGCCGCCCTGGGCGGGTTTGAGCGGGCCGGCTACGAATTCTCCGATGTTGGCGCGCCCGCCGAGATCAGTGCGGCGCGAGTCACGGCGAGCATCTTCCCTCTGCTGGGCGTTGCGCCCTTGATGGGCCGCACCTTTACACAGCAGGAAGACGACCGCAGCCAGCAGGTAACCGTGATCAGCTACGCGATGTGGCACAGTCGCTTTCACGCCGATCCGCAGATCCTGGGCCGCAAGATCGAACTCAACCGCAAGACTTACGAGATCATCGGCGTGATGCCGCGCGGCTTCGAGTTTCCGCTCATCCCCGGCCAGTTGGATCAGAGCCGGTTGTGGGTGCCCTTGAGTTCCACGCCCGATGAGCTGAAAGAGGCAGCTGCTTGGTGCTGCGGAATGGTGGGACGCCTCGATCCGGGCGTGACGCCTGCGCAGGCCCAGCAGGATGCCGGTCGCGTGGCGCTGCAGATCACGCGCAACTTTCCCGCCTACATGAGCAGCCAGCGTATCGGCGCCATGGTTCGCCCGCTGGCCGAAGACACGGTGGCGCAGGCGCGACCCTTGCTGCGCATATTGTTTCTGGCCGTTGCCGTGGTGCTGTTTATCGCCTGCGCCAATCTCGCCGGACTGTTGCTCGTACGCGTGATCCGGCGGCGGCGGGAGATTGCGGTGCGGCGGGCGCTGGGCGCGAGCGGCGCTGCAGTGCTGCGGCAGAGCCTCGTGGAAACACTCTCGTTGAGCTTTGCGGGAGGCTTGATTGGACTGGGCTTGGCGGCGCTGGCCGTACGGGTTGGCATCAGCTTTTTGCCGGAGTCGCTGCCGCGTGTCGAATCTATCCGGCTCGACTGGCACGTGGTCCTGTTTGCGATGGGCACGGCATTGCTAACCGGTTTGCTGTGTGGGCTGGCGCCGGCGCTGGCGGCGGCGCGCACCGGCGTGAACGAGACGCTCAAAGACGGCGGACACACGGGATCGGCGAGTGGAGCGCAGGCGCGCCTGCGCTCTGCATTGGTAGTCGCGGAGATTGCCGTGGCTCTGGTGCTGCTGATCGCCTCAGGCCTGTTGCTGCGCAGCTTTGAGAAGCTGCGCGACGTGGATTTAGGCTTTCGCACCGATCACATGCTAACTGCGGACTATAGGCTGCCGGAAAAGCAATACTCGAGGCAGGCCGCCATCGATACATTCAATAGCACCTTGCTACGCAGGCTCGAACGCTCGCCGGGCATCGAGTCCGTGGGAATTACGTCGTACCTGCCTGCTTCAGGAATGGTCCGCAACAGCACATTCGTCGCCGATAGTTACGTTCCGCCAAAGGGCACTGAAGTAGATATTGCCTGGCCGTCTCAGGTAATGGGCGATTACTTCCGCGCGGCGGGGATTCCGCTGCTGCGCGGCCGTGTGTTCAGCGAGGCTGACAACGTGAAGGCGCCGCTGGTCTGCATCCTGAACCACATGCTCGCCGAGCATTTCTGGCCCGGACAGGACCCGATTGGCAAGCGCCTGCGCTGGGGGTACCCCAAGACGCCCACGCCCTGGATGACGGTGGTCGGCGTAACGGGCGATATCAAGCAGATGGCCGTGGACGCTCCGACGCAGTACGAGATCTACCAGCCCTCCAGCCAGCTAATGGCCTCCTACGGAAAGCTGGTGCCGCCGGGCTTGCTCAGCGCGCAGGCTGGAAGTATCGTGCTGCGCACTGCGCTGCCGCCCGACAGCGCGGTGGAATCGCTGCATTCGACGGTGTGGTCCATCGATCCGCAGCTTCCGCTCACAAAGGTCCATTCGATGGAGGAGGCATTGAGCCAGACGGAGGCGCCGCGCCGGTTCAACGCCGCGCTGATCTCAAGCTTTGCCGCGGCCGCCGTGCTGCTGGCGCTCATGGGCATCTACAGCGTGATTGCGTTTTCCGCCGCAATGCGCACGCGGGAGATGGCGATCCGAATGGCCCTGGGATCGCAGCGCGCGGACATCGTGCGGCTGGTGCTGATCTCCGGAGCGAAACTGGCGGTGACCGGAGTCCTGATCGGCCTTGCTGGAGCGGCAGCGGCTTCAACCCTTATACGCAGTTTCTTGTTCCAAGTAAGTCCATTCGATCCCCGCGTGCTGGCGCTGGCGGCTATTGCCGTGTTTGCGCTGGCGCTGCTGGCCTCTGCGTTGCCGGCACGCCGGGCAGCGGCTGTCGATCCGATTGGAGCATTGCGAGGCGAATAGAAGTGCTATCAACGCGTAGGACATTATGTTTTCTTAGCACGTCCAAACCTTCGGACTAGCAGATTTCGACAGTCCGGCCACTTGATCATCGCTCGAGAAAACGCTGGCACTTCAGTCGCGTCATTTGCTTGCCGGAATCAGAAGCAAAGCAAATCCACGCATCGAGGCTGGATTTGTATCCCAAAGCGGCTGTGGTTCAGCGAAATTCGGCAGACTGAAGCACGACGGTTGCATTCAGGCCAAAGCGCTCATTGACCTCAGATTGCGCGCGATTGTTAGGATTACGCCCCATCAATGCCCGAGGCTCCGGAAGCCTCCTCGGTTCCCGGCGGCAGAGTACTAGATTCCAGTCGCAATGCCGACATCTCGGGACTGATCCGGTGGTTGACGAATGCAAGGCGGTGTCCGTTCTCGCAGTACGTCGCGTGTTTGATCTTGGTCGCTATTAATGTGCCGGCAGGGGCAGTGAACCCAACACCCTCACGAGCAGAAAGTATCCGGCTACCGTTAACACTCCCGCGATGATACCCAGTGCGGTACAAAAGTAGGCAATCACCTTCTGCCAAGTGCCCATTGCTTGTTTCCTGAGCAGCGAATACGACAACGCTGTAGCCATACCTGCAAACTTCAAATAGTTATGAAGCAAGCAAAAGAAAAACGACGAAGCAAACAGGTAACACCCAACTAGAATTCTCTGCCGCAACCCAGCATCGAGTGTCAGCGGATGTTGAGATGTGAGCAGAGCTGTGCTACCTATAGTGATGATTAACGAAAGCGTGGCACCATTCAGCAATAACAATCAGTCGAAGAATGCGGTTGTGGCTTTATGCGTTTCAAGGATCAGCATGTCTAAACGTTGTTCGCTGAAGCCCTCAGGTGCTGGCATGTGGTGCCTCCCGCTTGGTGACTTGAAGCCACGATACCACCGCCGATCCCGTGCCGGTCTTCACTGTGCTGACTAGCTCCGGTCTCGTTCTTCGGTGTCAATCTGTAGCGTGCCCCAGATCTCGCGTCCGAGGCTTGGGATAGCCCAAAAACTAAACTTGTGAAATATTGCTCCTGAAACGCCGATTGCGACTGCGACCATTCCGCAAAACGCAAGTCGTCGAATTCCATCTCTTCGCATTTGTGGAACACGGATTCGTCATATGCGCGATGCCAACTCCCAAGAACAATCAGCCTTCTTTGCCGGAATGATTCTGAATTCGAGATGAGTAGCCGGCCTGCGCAGTCGCATTTCGGCACGCTTCAACGCGGCCACCGGTCTGGCGGCCGCTGGTCCCCGACGATGCCTTCAAGAGGCGGGCCGCGCCGCCTAGCGCGGAGCAATACCCGACGTAAAGTGCGCCGCTTGGACCGGCCTATTGCGAGAGTCCCTGACCGATGATGTCACCAACTAACCGCACCGAGGTCCGACGAATAGACAATGCTTGACGGACGGTTGAAGCTGCCCCCTCCCACCTTTACCGCGGTCGGCACATCATCATTCACTTGGTAAAACAAGTCGCTGGGACCGCCTACTCGATCATCCAGCGGGAGAGCATCCCAGCAAACTCGTCAGGTTGCGCATTGGCGATCATGTACCAATGGAGCTCGAGTCCGCGTCAGTTTCGTATAGCCACCGTCTATTGAACGCCACGGAAAACTCTCGCGTCCTGCCATGCAGAAAGCCGGACCTTGTTGTGTCGAGGTGCTTCCGCATAAGTCAATTTCTCTGACATCACAGGAGAGTTGAGAGCATTCCCTCTCGGGTGCGGGTGCGTATAGTGAATGCATCGGTTCCCCTTCGAACAAAATAGGGGCATTCTATGAGATGGACTCCTTTTTCCCTTTGTCTGGTGGCGCTGTTGGCAGGCAGCGTTTTGGCTGAAGCACAGACGGCTGGCCCGGCCGATGACCAGCTTGCGCAACCGGCCGGGACTGTGAATCGAAGCGCGGACACGATCGCGCACTTCACGCTCGGCCAATCCGCGGTACCGCTCTATGGGCCGTGGAAGTTTACGGTGGGCGACTCGCCCATCGACCCGAAGACCGGCCAGCCGCTGTGGGCGGAGCCGGGGTTTGACGACTCGAAGTGGGAGACGGTGGACCTGACGCCGAAGGACGGGGCGTTTGATCCGATCGCCGGGCTCTCAGGCTATGTGCCGGGCTGGACGGCCAAGGGACACCCCGGCTACTTTGGGTACGCTTGGTACCGCATCCGGGTGAACGTGAAGGCGCGGTCTGGCGCGGAACTGGCGCTGGCAGGGCCGGCGAACGTGGATGACGCCTACCAGGTCTTCGACAACGGAAAGCTCGCCGGCCAACTCGGCAACTTCACCGGCGGCAGGCCCGTTGTCTATCTCACCCACCCCAAGATGTTCCTGCTCGCGCTGCCGGACGGCCACGAGGCGACAACTGGGCACGATAGAGCCAGCCTGGACGAGAGCAGCCCAGCTGAGGCTGGCGTGGAAAAGACGGATCGGGTTCTGGCCTTCCGGCTGTGGATGGAGCCTGTGAGTCTGGTCCTCGGACCCGATGCGGGCGGCATGCACTCGGCGCCGGTGCTGGGCGAGGCCGGCGCGGTGACGGCCGGCTACCAAATGGGCTGGCTGGAACTGATCCGCGCCGGCGCAGCCATTGCCGCCCAGGCTCTGCTGTTTGGCCTGCTGGCGGTGGTCGCCTTCACCCTCATCCTGTTTGACAGCTCCGACCGGGTCTACCTGTGGATGGGGGCCCTCTTCCTGTTGAATGCTGTCTTTAACGCCCTGATTGTCATCGGCTCCTGGACGGAAATTCAGAGCATCCCCCTCAATCTTCTGCTGGCTGATTGTCTTGTGGCGCCGCTGGGCTTCGCCGTCTGGGTGATGGTGTTTTGGGTATGGTTCGGTCTAAAGAGCCCGCCGTGGCTGCCGCGGCTCACAGCCGGACTGACGGTGCTGCTGATGGTCTCGTCCATTCTAGGGGAAGAGGTCTTCTTCGGGCTGGTGCCGCACGCGGTTGCCATCCAGTTCGTGACAGTATCCCTGGCCCTGCGGGTGGTCTTCTTCGCGCTGCTGTTGTGGGTGGTGGTCGAGGGCATTCGCAAGCAAGGCGTGGAGGGCTGGATGGTTCTGCCTCTGGTGGTGTTGCGGGGGATCATCGCCTTCAGTCCCCAACTCAGGTTTCTCCGTCTCGGGATGCATTGGTTCCCATTTGGCGTCGAGGTCAATCTTGCCACAATCGCATACCTGATGGTGGCGGTGGTGATCTCGCTGCTGCTGCTGCGGCGGCTGATCAAGTCGGTGAAGCGGCAGCGGCAGATGGCGCTGGATGTGAAGCAGGCGCAGGAGGTGCAGCAGATGATCCTGCCCAAGGCGCGGATGGTGCTTCCGGGGCTGACCATCGAGAGCGAGTACCGCCCGGCCCGCGAGGTGGGCGGAGATTTTTTTCAGATCATTCCGCATAAAACCGACGGCGGCGTGCTGATCGTCACCGGAGACGTGGCCGGCAAAGGGCTCCAGGCCGGCATGCTGGTGGCCCTGCTCGTAGGCGCGATTCGAACAGAGGAGCAACGCGGAACCGATCCAGCCTCCATGCTCAGCACGCTGAATCAACGGCTGATGTGCCGAGGCAATGCGCAGGCCACCTGCCTGGCGTTGCACATTGATGCCGATCGGCGCGCGACGCTGGCCAATGCCGGACACATGGCTCCGTATCTGAATGGGGAAGAGATGCCCATGGAAGGCGCGCTGCCCTTGGGCATGTTCGAAGGCGCTGAATCTTCCGTCATGCATTTTCAACTGCAGCCGGGCGACCGGCTCACCCTGATGTCCGACGGCATCGCCGAAGCGATGGATGCGAGTGGCAAGCTATTCGGCTTCGAGCGGGTGAATGAGCTGCTGCGCACAGCGAAGACTGCCGCGGAGATTGCCAATGCCGCGCAGACCTTCGGCCAGGAGGACGACATCAGCGTGATCTCGGTTACGCGGACCGCCGTGCGGGAGCCTGTGGCGGCATAACAGAGCCGTTCTGCCGATGGAGCGGGCTGGATAAGCCTAGGATCAACGGGAAACCGGAAGTAATTCTCAACGGACGCCAACAGGGCAAGTCACTCATCCAGAGTCTTTCGTGCTGCAAATCTAGGAGAGTACCGATAGACGGAATTGCGAACAGGGTCATGCTTTTTGCCACGGCGAATGGAGGCCGTTCCGATGGCAAAGGGCAAAGAAAAGCGCAAGCGGGTACCGAAGCATGTTTTGAAGCTTCCGGACCTTGAGCAATCGAAGTCAGCCGTATTGAACAGCCTGACGTCTCGAAGCTCGCAGAGAACCTACGATCACGCAATCAGGGAATTCATCGAGTGGTACTGTTCGGGGCCCAGGCTCGCATTCAACAAGACTGTGGTGACTCGGTACCGAATATCCCTTGAACAGCGGCACTACGCTTCAACCACGATCAACCTGCGTTTGGCTGCGGTCCGGCGGTTGGCCTACGAGGCTGCCGATTGCGGTCTGCTCAGTGCAGACCTGGCTGCCGGGATTCAGCGAGTGAAGGGTGCCAAGAGATTGGGTGTTCCTTGTTGGCAATTGGCTCAGTGCGGAACAGGGGAAGCGCCTTTTGTCGACGGCGTGCAGCGCGAGCCTTCGAGGCAAGCGCGACTATGCCGCACTCGCGATTCTGCTAGGTTGCGGTCTCCGCCGAGCGGAATTGACCGCATTGCGCGTTGAAGATATACAGCAGCGAGAGGAGCATTGGGTCATCGCCGACCTTATCGGCAAGGGCGGCCACATACGAACCATCCCGGTTCCGGACTGGGTGAAAGCTGGAATTGACGTCTGGATGACGGCCTCCGGAATTACAACCGGCACGCTCCTTCGCTCGATCAACAAGGCTGGCCGGATTTGGGGTAACGGATTCAGCCCCAAGGTCATTTGGGGTGTTGTGAAGGAGAAAGCGAAGGCTTGTGAGATCCAGTCTCTCGCGCCGCACGACCTTCGTCGGATTTGTGCCCGTCTTTGCCATCAGGCTGGCGGTGAGCTGGAGCAGATTCAGTTCCTTCTTGGGCATGTCTCTGTGCAAACGACGGAGCGATACCTGGGCTGCAAACAGCGTTTCCGCAACGCGGTAAATGATCGGATCGGGCTGGAACCTGATCTGGACGGGCAGGGATCTCCGTAGATCCCGCATCGCTGGCCGACATTTGATTACCAATCTGGTCGGGGGTCGATCCGGATGACTTCCGGCTTGTCACAAATTGGGAGATGGCACCAAACTGTCGTCAAAGGGGGATGCCACGTACTCTAACTAAGTCGATCATGTTGCCAATCCGAAGCATTCGACCCGTACTCCTGATCGCGCGAATGCGGCAGGGCGCTTTACGCGAGAGGCATTTGTAATGCGTGATTCGTAATGTGCTTTGCGAAGAGAATTGCTGCTTTGGAGCCAAGGTTTTGAGCATTGGCAAGCATACAAATTGGTCTGCGAAGATCCACACCTTCGACAGGAACGACGGCGAGAGTTCCGGACTGTAACTCTCGATCTATCGCCCGCTTCGAAATAAGCGAGATCCCAAGGCCCTCTTCGAGAGAAGACTTGATCACATCAATGTGATTGACCTGCAATCGAAATCTCCATTCCGGATGCATCTGAAACACCCTTCTTTCGGAGAGTGCTCGCGTAGCAGATCCTGGCTCGCGAACAATGAATTGCTCTTTGCCAAGATCGTCAAGTCCGACGCGAGAACGGGTGGAAAGAGGATGACCGTTCTGAACTGCCAGCGCAACACGGTCCTCGGCCACAACATTCACTACAAAGCTGCGAGACCGTGGCCGGTTAGCGACAAAACCAAGGTCTGCATCCCTGGACAAGACCCGTCGCTCCACCTCTGTGCAACTCGTAACGATCACCGTCGTCTCAAGATCCGTGACTTTTTCCCCGAAACCCGCTAGCCATTTCGGAAGCAGATACATCCCAGTCGTGCTGGTCGCGATCCGAAGCCTTCCGCACGAAGTGGATGCCGACCTGAGTAACATCTCTTCCGCGTGCTTCAGCGACTCCACTGCGACTTTTGCATGCTGATGAAGGACTTCGCCGGTTTGCGTGAGAAAGAGGCGGCGGCCCACACGCGAAAACAAGGGAACGTTGAGTTGCGTCTCCATCGCCGCAATCTGCTTCGAGATGTAGGGCTGGCTGGTCTCCAGCTCTTCTGCAGCTCGAGTCACGCTCTGCAGACGCGCCACTGCTTCAAACACCCGAATGTTCGTCGCAGTGAGCGCAGTCTTCATCTACTTAATGTCTCCCGGACATTAAGTATCGATGCGAATCGTTAACGTGCCATGAATGGCGCCGTTACCCTCGATAGAGCCAACGTGTGAGGTCGCGATTGTGGTTGAAGTAGCTTGCTGGAGGGGCTCCCGCGGCATTGTAGACGAAGAGCGGAATATCCAATTCGTGCATTGACCCGTGGCTGCGGTAGGTGTCCGGCAATTCGCTGGTTGCCTGTTCCATCTCCCCAAAGACGGTGTCACGATCACCGAACACGCACAGATCGCCGATGCGAGGACCGTATGTATCGAATTTGGAAACGGCTTCCTCCCGCGTGAATACGGATTCAACACCTTTGAGCTTTCTGAGTGCTTCTGTCACCTTCTTCTGATCTCCGGGGTGATTGAGATAGACCCATGCCGCTCCGCCGAGACCCAGGTGATGTTTCACATAGCGGTCGCGCTCGGCTGAGATGGAGATCCTAATCGGAGCACCTGCCGCTGCCAGGGTCTTATCAAGATCGTAGGCGCGCGTCTTGTGGTTCATACCGTGGTCTGCAGTTAAGAGGAATGCAGCGTCCGGTGCAGCTGCGCACGCTTCCCCCAACAGAGTGTCGATCTTTTTGACGTGCTCTTTTGACTCCAGCGTCTCCGGAGCCCAGGTATGCATTGGATAGTCGGTGGTATGGACATAGAGACACTGGACCTCCGGGCGATTTGTCAGAATGTCGATGGCAGCCCGAAACGTCCAATAATTGATTTCGCGACTGTAAATCGCTGGAGCCGGACCCAGCTTCTCGACCCACTCCGCAGGAGCTTCTTCCGGAGTAAGCGCTATGGTTGTGCCCCGGCTCAGGAGGGAGATCGTCTTCTTCTTACTGGAGATGAGAGCTGAAGACACACCACGCAGTGAAGCATGCTCGAAGAGTGTGGGCGCCATCAACAGATCGGCAGTCTCCATGTACTCTTCGCGACCGGTGTTCGTGTCTAAATACGAGTTGCCGGTGATCCCGTGTTCCTTGGGGAATACCCCGCAGCAAATGGATGAATTGTTTGCGTTCGTAACGGCCGGCACCATCCCTTTTACCTGCTTATACAGCCCGTCGCGCTGCCATCTGCGCAGCGTCGGAACGTCGCTCTGTTCCAGATAGCCCGGACCAAACCCGTCAAACATGACGACAACGGTTCTTTGGAATTTGCTATGACCATTGCCCTCAAAGGCCTGCAAAGGTTTGACAGCACCACAATAAGCGAGAGTTGCCGCGGCGGATGTTAGAAAGCCTCTTCTGGATTGCACTCCTGTTATACCCTCCTGGGATTGTTGCAGCGAGTTCATAGTCCTACGCGCTTTAGTTAGGAGCTTTGTCTCGAATCTGACCTTGATACTGAGACAGCGCCAAGTTGCCGGCATTCATTTCTAAACGGGAGACGGGGCGCGGGAATACCGTTCAGCCGCGCCTTCGCCTTGATTCCCCGCTTGCATGTCTCGTTGAACTGCTTACCAAATCATCTTCAGTCCAACTTGAATCTGTCGCGAACTGGTTGTTGTCGATGTCAGTACACCCGCGGTGGGGTTTGGGGCGCCGGTGGATTCGAAGATGTCAGTACCGTTAATGAGCGGTGGAACCTGAAAGTTCGCACGGTTCAGAAGGTTGAAGCACTCGGCACGGAACTGCACGTTGAACAATTCTGCGATGTGGCTGTTCTTGACCAGCGCGTAATCAACACTGGCAAGTCCGGGGCCGGTGAGGATATTGCGCCCCGCATTACCGCGCAGGTTGATGCAGGTTGGATACCCGAAACTGGGATCGCAGTACTTGGAATAGTAAGCCTGGTCCGGCGCAGTAGGAACAGAGAAGCACTCTGTCTTGATGTAGTGGTTGGGGTTCCCCGGATTCACAAGCGAACCGCATCCTGGACCGGTGAGCCGGTCGGGATAGTCCCAGGGATCGCTGCTGTTGAGGCCGAGCGGATCCCCATCGGTACCGAAGGTGGGTGTGAAGGGGGTACCGGAGTTGACCTTGAGAAGCCCGCTCATCTCCCATCCGTTGGCTGCCCAGCGCAGCGGCCTGTAGGACGATCCGACAGCAGGAACCTGCCAGGTGCCGGCGACGACCAGGCTCTGCGCAATATTGAAATCCGATACTCCGCGGTTCAGGCGAAGGTCGAACGGATAGAGGCTCGACATGCTGGTGAGGAATTCGTCGCCCACGATCGTAGAGGAACCCGTGTCGATGCTCTTACCCCATGTATAGGAACCACGAACCTGAAAACCGTGGGCCATTCTTTGCGTCACGTTGAATTCCAGCGCGTGATACACGGAGCTGCCAATCCATTGCATCGATCGGATCTCGCCATAGTTGGGATTGACCACTGTGCCGCTTCCCTGGGGTGATGGCCATACGTATCCCGCTGACGTCAACGTGGGCATGACGATATTGGCATCGTCGATTCGCATTGGCTGGTGGACTCCATGCGCGCCTACATACCCGATGGTGGCGCTGAGGTTGCTCGTGAATTCGTGCTGGATGTTGATGTTCCACTGCATGACGTAGTCGCGTTTGGGCTTCTGGTCGATCCAGGTTACAGACAACGTATCCGAGGTGAGTTGTGCGAGTCCCCCTTGGTAGAAGGAGCCTGCCGGGATCTTGGAGTTGGAGGCCAGCAGATAGAAGGGCGCCGCGCGGGTTTCCATGTTCTGGAATTCGTAGGGCAAAGGCAGTACGTCGTAAATTCCGAAGCCCGCATGTATGGCGTCTCTACCATCACCTTTCGGACTCCAGGCGAGGCCGATTCTCGGTTCGAAATTCAACCGCGTCGGATTCTGAAAAAGAGGACTGCCCAGATGATTGATTGGGCTGGTCAGGCTCAGCAAGGTGGAGATTTTGCCGTCTGCTTCGGTGGGAACGCTGGTCATCTCGTAGCGCAATCCGATATTCAGGGTCAGATTGGGTCGAATCCGCCAGTCATCCTGCGCATACGCTCCAAACAGGCTCTCTTGCAGAGTGCGAGGAGTTGTCAGACCCGGCAGTGCCGCGCGGAACCGTGATGGCTTGTTCGTAAGGAAGGCATTGAGCGAACCGAAAGCATATTGTCCAGTTACATAGGAATCGTACAGAATGTTGGATTGCATGTTTTCGTATGCAACGCCGAACTTCAGCGAGTGCCGGTCGCGCGTGAACGTGGCATCATCGTAGGCCTGATACGAGGTCCATAGAAAGCGCGTGGCGTCCTCTTCTCCGCCCAGGAATGCTGTGAGGCCGCCAACGCTGACCTGTGCAGCAGGTTCTCCAGGAAGCGCCCCGCGAGACAAGTCTCCGGCCGCGGGATTGATGGCCTTCGCACTCAGATTGTCCTGCACGCCTTCCCGATTGAGGCCAAACCGCAGACTGTTCAACACGGACGCGCTGAACACATGGTTCTCCTGGGCCGCCACGGTGCGCCTGGTAGTTCGATCACCGAGCAGAACATCATTCATGTTGTCGGGAGAGCGGTAGGGTGTGTCATCGAACGTGAAGGTGCCAAAAAGACTGTCATTGTCAGTAAGTTTGTGATCGAGGCGGCCGGTGGCAAAGTTTTCATTGACTACTTGTTGTCCCGCAAAGGTGTAAACACCGGTATCTCCGCCAGGGAAAAGAGGTCCGTTTGGCAGGGGCCAAAGCGCGAGATATTTTTGAGCCGATGGATCAACGGCAACATTCCCAGTGGAAAGATTTCCCTGGCGCGCCGCCACAGAGGGAACGGTTACGATGTTCGTGATTCCGGTAGACTGGCGGTTTCCTTCATAGTCGGCGAAGAAAAAAGTGCGATCTCTCCAGAATGGGCCGCCGATTGATGCGCCGAACTGATTGCGTTTGAAAGGCGGCACTCCGCCCTGGTCAAAGTAGTTCCGTGCATCGAGCGCGCTGTTACGGAGGAACTCGTAGGCAGATCCGTGCAGATTGTTTGTTCCTGCGCGAGTAATGGCGCTGATCACACCGGCCGAGGTCCGCCCGTATTCTGCAGGAGTGTCGGCGGTCAACACTGAGAACTCTTCAATCGCATCGACACCCAGAGTGCCGCCGAGAACGCTTCCTGGGCCTCCGTTGCTGTAGTCATTCACGCTGACACCATCGATGCGGTAACTGTTCTCGCGAACACGTCCGCCGGAGATGCTCATCTGAGACCCGAAGCCGCGATTTCCGCGGTCCGCAGCCGCTGAGTAGGACGCCTGCGTTTCAACCGCCGCAACACCGGGCTGAAGCGTCGCCAGGTCGGTCCAGGAGCGTCCGTTCAGGGGCAGTTCGCGAATGGTTCGCGAATCGACCACCGCGCCGAGATCGGAAGTGGCAAGCTGGACCACGGGCTCGCCGCCATCGACGGTGATACTGTCGGTCGTGGCTCCGACGGTCAGCGCGAAATTGATTTCAACCGCGTCCTGAACGTGCAGGACAACGTTCGGCCGGATGTCCTTCTTGAAGCCGGTCATCCCGGCTTCAATGCGATAGGTCCCGGGCAAGAGATTGGGGAAGTAGAATGCACCCGCACCATTGGTGACCGTTTCCTGTTCAATATTGGTACTGATATTGACTGCGCTGACGTGCGCGCCGACGAGGATCCCCTTATTGGAGTCGGCGACTTGACCGGTTACAGATGCGTTTGGGGACTGGGCATGGGTAAATGTACCAAACAAAAAGATCGCTGCGAGCCATAGGATAACGAATGAAAACTCCGACTCTCTAGTTCTTTTTTCCGGTCCTGTCAGGAGTGGTCCCACACATCGTATGGGGGTGCACGTAGCAGAGAGTTCCATCAAAGTTCCTCCTGAAGATTGCATTGCGGTGATTGATTCCAGGTTGTTTTCCTTTTGAATTGGCAGAAGTTCTTCCCTGTATGCGTTGATTCGGACGTTGGGAGGAGCAGAGCAAAGATGCCGCTCCCGCTTAGCGAACTCCTGGCTGGATGCCGAATCACGTCTGGATCGAGAGGGATGACCTCTGCGTCTCAGGTCGATTTGGGTTGAGTTGTCCACTGCCGAACTTCCGGTGACCGACCCGTACATTGACGACGATTCCAGAACTGAACCTGACTCTGGCCCAGACTGCATCGGCGCTATTTTGAAGCTGACAGCGCATTGTTGCGGGAGTATTACAAGCTGGAACTCTGCTTCTCAGGCGGTTATGTATACATAACCTGCGCGTGAGAAACCATCTGCATGTTGATGCCAAATATGCGGGAGGGATGGATCCGGATGCAGCCGCGGTGTGCCCGCACTACGGCTTGTTTTCTGAACCGCAATAATAGATCAGGATCCTTCGAGGGGTGCAATCACGACCATACTGCCGCGCCGTTATTAATCGCGGTTGGAGGCCCAAGGGAAATGCAATCATGCGATGGCACATCCAGATCAGAGACACGGAATGCCGTATTCGGAAGTCGAACACAGTTTTCCACGTTTGGCCCCCAACCGCCAGAATACTGTGGCATCAGAATTCGACTTCGGATCAGTCCCGAGAAACGCCCATGTGACATGTTTATCGGTAGGCTGATCCGGCATCAGCAGCTTCGAAAGGCTGTTTGGGGACCAATCCGGGTTAGGTCAAGCGTTTGCCTGGTGGTCGTCGGGCACGGTGGGCCGCGAAATGTGCCGTGCGTTTAACGCCTTGCGAATGATTTCCCTTTCCGGGTGCTGGCAGACCACGGCGCTTCTTGCGTCACCTTGGCCCATTGCGTTCATAACAGCTTTCAGATTTCCGGTCTTCGCTAACACGAAGCTGCCGAAGTCGTGGCGCGCACAGTAAAGCACGAGTTCGCGAGCTCATGAGGATGAACCGGCGGCCGGATTGCGTTTTGCTCTCCGGAGTGAAGGTCGTCCCGGCATCGAAGTCAAGGTTCTCGACTCGCATGCAGAAGAGTTCGCGGGCATTGCGCATTCCGGTGTCGCGCATCACCACGATGATGTCCTTCAGCGGCTGGTCGGCCACCGCCGACAGCCTCCTTTCCGCTTCGTCGTTGAGGCGGAGCGACCGCCCGTGTTCCTTGAAGAGCGCAAAGTCGGGAACCTCAAAGATCAGCTTGTCCTCCCTGGCTTTGGAATACATCCTCCGCAACGTCCTAAGCGCGTTGTTGCCGTTCGAGGCCGATCCGGGAAACTGCAGCTTTTCGACCTCGTCTTTGCTGATCTGGTCCATGCGCATTACGGTGATCTTGGTCTGCGCCAATAGTCGCCAGCCGTTTCTGTAATAGCGGCGGCTGTCGGACTCGAGCCGTCCGGCTTCCACCCATTGAAGGAAATCCATCGCGTATTCCCGAAGCGTCGGCGGCTTCCTGTCGAGCGGATCGTTGCCCCTGATCGCGGCAGTGAGTTTGAGAGAGGCAGCCTTCTGCGCTCTCGTTTCGTTGGTCTCCTTGGTCGACCCGCGGTAGCGCAGGC
>Ga0209004_1000060_pt1 | contig 30699 bp, 30 predicted proteins | sample TexAe_RefH0_M1_FD_187948 | JGI IMG/M metagenome (GOLD analysis project Ga0209004, IMG submission 187948) | Forest soil microbial communities from Davy Crockett National Forest, Groveton, Texas, USA - Texas A ecozone_RefH0_M1 (SPAdes) (version 2) | ecosystem: Environmental > Terrestrial > Soil >... | reverse complement strand
ACCATACTTGGCGCCCGAGGCGCCCATGCCGATCACTTCCTGCGCGCCGAGATTGGCGCTGATGAAGGCCAGGCCGCAAATCCATGCCGGCAGAGCGCGCCCCGCCTGGAAGAAGTCCTTGCTGGTTTTCATGTAGCGCTTGAGGGCAAAGCCGATGCCCAGCACAAACACGAAATACAGCAGCATGATCAGCCAATCAACAAAGGTAAGTTGCAAGAAGGCTCCCCTGATTTACTCCAGCGTTCGCGCACGGTTGCGGTTGAAGCAGCTCTAATTACGGCCGTACTGACGCCTTGGTTCGATGATACGCAAACCACTTTACTGACGAGAACTGCGAGGCGTCCAGCATAAAATGAAAACCTTTTCAGGCGCTGCGCGCAGCACTCTTTTGGACAAGTGACAAGTTACACTAGAAGAGCATGATTCCTACCCTTGCCTGGACCCCGGAAGGCGTCCGTTTTATTGATCAGACTAAGCTCCCCCTTGAGGAGAGTTATGTGCTCGCCACCGATTATGAACAGGTGGCCGATGTCATCGTCACCATGGTGGTGCGCGGGGCACCGGCAATCGGCGTTTCCGCGGCTTACGGTGTCGCCCTCGGCGCTCTTCGCAGCAAGGCGAAGACAGCGCAGGAGTTCGCACCTGAGTTCGACAAGGTTTGCGCTCGCCTGGCAGGCACGCGGCCCACTGCCGTGAATCTCTTCTGGGCCATCGACCGCATGAAGCGGGTATTCGCGGGATTGCTCTCGTCTGGCGCGACCATGGATCAGGTACGGGACAAGCTGCTTTCAGAAGCCCACGCCATGTACGAAGAAGATATCGCCGCATGCAAGACAATGGGCGCGTTCGGCGGCGCGTTGCTGCCGGACGAAGGCGGCGTCCTCACACATTGCAACGCCGGTGCACTGGCGACCTGCGGCTACGGCACGGCTCTGGGCGTCATCCGGTCAGCCGTCGAGCAGGGTAAGCACATCCACGTTTATGCCGATGAAACGCGGCCGTTCTTGCAGGGCGCGCGCCTTACCGCGTGGGAACTGATGGCCGATGGCATTCCGACAACGGTGATCTGCGACAACATGGCGGCCAGCCTGATGCGCGCGGGAAAGATCAAGGCCGTCGTCGTGGGTGCAGACCGCATCGCCGCCAACGGCGACTTCGCCAACAAGATCGGCACCTACAACGTCGCAATTCTCGCCAAAGAGCACGGCATCCCGTTCTACTGCGCGGCACCCTGGTCCACCATCGACACGGCGACGGCGACCGGCGATGCAATTCCCATCGAAGAACGCTCCGCGAAGGAAGTGACGCATCACGGCGGGAAGCAGCTTACGCCGCATGGCGTGGGCATCTGCAATCCTGCGTTCGACGTGACCCCGGCGAAATACGTGACAGCCATCATCACCGAGCGCGGTGTATTGCGCGCGCCCTATGCCGAATCGCTTAGGGAGATGGAACTCGTCGCCAGATAGGGCTGCGCCGTCTACAGTGGTAAAGGTGCAACTCCGCTTCACCATCTTCCGGCTGCGGCAAAAATCTCTGCTGCGCGGCATAGTGCTCTCGCTTGGCTCGTTCGTTGCAAGCCTGCTGCTGGCGGGGTTTCCACACATTGAGAATCTGCACGGATCGCCCTGGCAGTTCGCCTCTCTTGTGATCGCCGCATGGGGCATGGCTGAGACAGGCCGATGTCTGCGTGGCAAGTGGAGTCTCTACCACGCCGGCGTTCTCATCTTGCTTTATTCCGACCTCATGATCCTGACCATGATCGTGTTTCTGGTCGCCTATCCCCTGTAATACGTGTTTCGCTGGTTCTCTTCAAGGCGCACGCAAGGATGGATTTTTGTAAATGACCTCTCAATGTGACATGTGTAAGATAGGCAAACGCGCAGCGGGGCGGCGCCCCATGGTGGGAAAGTTCTCATTCCAAACCAGAAGGCCCATCAGGTAGCATGTGCGCAATGACTTTCGGGAGGAAGACATGTTGAAAGGCTTTCGTGACTTCATTCTGCGCGGCAATGTCCTCGATATGGCTGTTGGCATTATCATCGGCGGGGCTTTCGGAACGGTTGTAACCTCTCTCGTCAAGGATGTCTTCACCCCGTTCATCGGGAACATGGTGGGTAAGCCGGACTTCAGTGCCATTCAGTACAACCATGTGATGATTGGCAACTTCCTGAATGCAGTCATCGCATTTCTGTTGGTTGCAGCCACCGTTTACTTTTTTATCGTGGCCCCGGCCAACGCGCTGATGGCTCGCTTCAAGAAGCCCGTACCCGATGTGCCGCCGGCAACGAAAGCTTGCCCGGAGTGCCTGAGCGATATTCCGATCGCAGCAAAGCGCTGCTCGCACTGCACCCAGCAGGTTGCCTGATCCCGCTGTTCCGCGCTGCCTAGTCCAGTTCGCGCAGCGGCTGCGAAAACGCGAAGAACCCTATGAACGAAAGCAACGCCACGCTGGCCATCATGGCTAGTGCATGCCCGGTGGGGATATGGCGGGAGAGTTCCCCGGCCAGCAGCGCGCCGATCGGCGGCAAACCAAGGAAACTGGTGGCGTAGATGCTCATCATGCGGCCGCGCATCGCATCCGACGACAGGTGCTGGATCGACACGTTGAAGCAGGAGATCATCAGAATTCCGCAGAAGCCCTCGAAGAATGCCAGGATCTGCGAGAGGGCAAAGACGTGCGAGTAACTGAAGCCGATAATCGCTGCGAAAAACACTACGCCGCAACCGGTCAGCACGCGGCCACGGTGGCGAATCACCCCTGAGATGGCGATGGTCATAGCTCCCAGCACCGATCCCACTCCCGAGCACGCAAGCAACCAGCCCAGGCCGCTTTCGCCCGCATGCAACTGCACTTTCGCGAAGTACGGGATGAACGTAATGAATGGAAATCCGAAAAAGCTTGCGAAGGCCGTCATCCAGATCATGACGTACATCTGACGATTGCTGCGCAGATAGGCAAAGCCGCCTTGCAGGCTGTCCCACATGCTTTGGTGGAGGCCGAGCTTCTCCTCGGGATATTCGATGTGCACCAGCGCCCACAGCACTGCAAGGAAGCTGACGCCGTTGAGAAAGAAGTTCCCTGCCATACCGAGCAAGACCATGGCATAGCCGCCGAGCGTCGGCCCGAGAATGCGCGACATGTTGAACTGCGCGGAGTTCAGCGCGATGGCATTAGTGAGGTCTTCGCGCTTCACCAGTTTCGGCACCAGCGCCTGGTAGCTGGGCGCATTCATGGCCATAGCTACGCCATTTCCAAAGGCGATCGCGGCCACACCCCAGACGCTGATGGCGTGAAAATAGGTGAGCCCGGCGAGCAGAAACGCCAGCAGCATCATGATGGATTGGGTGACCAACAGCAGGCGGCGCTTGTTTACACGGTCGGCAACGACGCCGCCAAAGAGCGTGACGAAAAGAAACGGAATCGACCCCGCAAAGCCCACGACTCCCAGCCAAAAGGCCGAGTTGGTCAGTGTGAGGACCAGCCAGCCCTGGGCGACGTTCTGCATCCACGTGCCGATGTTGGAGGTGAAGTTGCCGGCCCAGAAGAGGCGGAAATTCGGATTGCGCAGCGCACGAATGGCCTGTGGGAGCTCCGCGGTCTCCATCTCCGGCAGTTCCTGCACTATCGCAGACGGCTCATCGGAGGCAGCAGCGAGGTTCTCTTCGTTCAGTTTGGGCCTGCTAGGCAGAGGGGGAGCTCCAGACTAATAGTGTAAGCTGTGGGAACTGTGCTGAAGCCGCGTGTTACAGTGCTTTGGCCTCTGCTTCTCATCCCACTTTCGCATCTCAAAGGTTTGTCTTGATGATGATTCGCAGGCTTCGGGTTGCCCCTGTTCTTCTCGCCACGTTTTTCGCTTTCCATACACAATTGAGCACAGCGCAGAGGTCGGCGCCCGCCGCCGGTCCGTCGCAAGTCTTCGGCTACACGGACTTCAGCAAAGAGGCAAGCATTGAGGAAAAATTCCTCGCCGTGCCCAATGCCAAGCTTGCCGGCGAACACCTGAAGACGCTGACCGCCGAGCCGCACATCGCATCGAGCCCTGAAGACCACAAGACAGCCGAATATGTCGCAGAGAAATTCCGCGCCGCCGGCCTCGACACCGAGATTGTGCCCTATCGCGTGCTGATGAATCAGCCGAAGGCCGTCAAGGTCGAGGCGTTCGATGCAACCGGCAAGCAGTTGATGTCCGGCCCGACGCGTGAGCATGTTGACGGCGATCCTTTCGACAAAGACCCGCGCGTGGTGATGCCCTTCAACGGCTCATCAGGTTCCGGCGATGTGACAGGAGAAGTGGTTTACGCCAACTACGGCCGGCTCGAAGACTACGACGAGCTGGCAAAGCAGCACATCGACCTGCATGGCAAAATTGTGGTCGTGCGCTACGGCGGAAATTTCCGCGGCGTGAAAGTCTACATCGCCGAACAGCGCGGAGCGGCCGGCGTCATCATCTACTCCGACCCGCAGGATGATGGCTATTACAAGGGCGATCCTTACCCGTTGGGCCCGTGGCGGCCGGATAGCGGCGTGCAGCGCGGATCTGTCCAATATCTCTTCAAGTATCCCGGCGATCCAGAGACCCCGGGCGTCGCCTCCACAACCGATCTTCCCGACTCTGCGCGCGTAAACCCCGAGGGCAACCAGCCGCACATCATATCCATTCCCCTGAGTTACAAAGATGCTGCGCCGATCCTGCAGGCCCTGAAAGGCCCCGGCGTGCCGCAGGGCTGGCAGGGTGCGCTTCCCTTCCGTTACCACATTGGCCCCGGCGGCGTGCGCGTGCACCTCGTCTCACAGCAGGACTACCAGCGCCGCACCATCTGGGATGTGATCGGCAAAATCAAGGGCGCCGATGATCCGGAGAACTGGGTCGTTATCGGCAATCACCGTGACGCATGGGTCTTCGGCGCAGTCGATCCCAACAGCGGCACGGCCAGCATGCTCGAGGCAGTTCACGGTGTGGGCGCACTGTTGAAAGAGGGTTGGAAACCGAAACGATCGATCATCTTCTGCAGTTGGGACGCCGAAGAGGAAGGCCTGATCGGCTCAACCGAGTGGGTGGAGCAACACGCGCAGCAATTGAATAATGCTGTCGCCTACTTCAACGTCGACGTCGCCGTCTCAGGGCCGGACTTCTCCGCCTCTGCAGTTCCATCGCTCAAGAATTTCATGCGCGAAATTTCCAAGTCCGTGCCCAGCCCCATGGGCGACACCGTGTACCAGGAGTGGCGCGCCAATCGCCACGGCAGCAACGAACACCGTGCCAGCAACGCTCCCCCACAGCCCGGCGATGAAGTGAACGTAAGCGATCTTGGCTCGGGCTCGGACTTTACGCCGTTCCTCCAGCACATCGGCGTCCCTTCAACCGACATCGGATCGGGCGGCCCATACGGCGTGTATCACTCGGCCTTCGACAACTACGCATGGTTTGTGATGAACGCTGATCCGCATTTCGTCTACCTGCAGCAGATGGCGCGCGTTCTCGGCCTCGAAGCCGTGCGCATGGCCGACACCGATGTGCTGCCCTACGACTATCAGGCCTACGCACGTGAAGTGAAAGCCTACATCGAATCAGCCAAGCGCAAGGCCGGCGATTCGGGCGTTTCGGGTCTCGATTTCGGCCCGGCTCTCGAGGCGGATGCGAAATTCGCCACGGCTGCCGAGCATGCGCATCAACTGCAGGTTAACCCGCCATCTGATCTGGCCGAGTTCAACGCGACCCTGCGCGCAGCGGAAACGGCGTTGACTTCGCCAGCCGGCCTGCCCAACCGCCCCTGGTACAAGCACACCATCTACGCCCCCGGCGAATATACCGGCTACGCAGCGGTGGTCATTCCCGGTGTAAATGAGGCCATCGAGGTCAAGGACTCGGGAAGGGCGTCGGCCCAGTTGGCTGTTCTGGCACAGGGGTTGGACAAGGCCGCGCAAACGCTTGAAAGTGCTCACTAAAGGGTAGGCGGGGCCGTCAACTGGACAGGCCGGGAATTGCGGTTCAAAATGTGATCTAGGTCACGTTAGTTGGCCCTCACCATTGACCGTCCCCCTCAGCCCTCGTATCGTAAAAGTCGAGATATGAATAAGTCATCCAATTCGGTACGGATCGGTATCGCAGTCGCCATCATCCTCGGCACCATAGGCTGGCTTGCGTTTACCGGCTACGACAAGACCAAGAGCTACTACGTCACCGTGGCCGAGCTCGGCAACATGGGCGAGAAAGCCTACAAGAGCAATCTCCGCGTCGAAGGCTTCGTCCAGCCCGGTTCCATCCAGCAGGAGGGGCCGCATGTCACTTTCGTTCTGAATGAGTTTGAAAGCCACTCGCCTAAAGCCCCAAGCGGACGCAAATTAACCGTGATTTACAAGGGCTCTGAGCCGCCGCCGGACACTTTCAAGGACGATTCGCAGGCATTAGCTATGGGTACCATCGGCCGCGACGGTGTCTTCCACGCGACCGCGCTGCAAGCCAAGTGTGCCAGCAAGTACGCCCCGGCAGCGCCAAACGGCCAGCCTGGTGCGATGCCTGCCAAGCCAGCCGCACCGGCCAACTCCAATCCGCGTGCCAATGCCGCACCCGCTCCTCAACCGGGAAGCGCCCCCGCTGGAATCGCCACGAACTGATTTCATGACAGCGCAAGCCCCGGAGGCCACGAGTTCCGCCCTTTGCGCCAACCTCGAAAACGTTTCTAAGCTTTTTGGCTCTTTTGCGGCGTTGCGCCAGGTCTCCGTCGACCTCGAGCCGGGCAAATGCTATGTGCTGATCGGCGAAAACGGCGCCGGCAAGTCGACATTGCTGCGCATCCTGGCCGGTCTTTTGCGCCCAACCGGTGGCAAAATCAAGGTTTTTGGCGACATCGAACCCCATGATGCGCGCGAACGCATCGGCTATATGAGCCACGCCCCCATGCTCTACGACGAATTGACGGGGAAAGAAAACCTGAGCTATTTCGCCAGCCTCTATCCTGGCCGCAAATGCCTCGATCCGGCTGAAGCTTTGCGCCAGGTCGGCCTCGATCCGGAACTGCCGCGCATGCTCGGTCAATATTCGCAAGGCATGCGCCAGCGGACCTCGCTCGCCCGCGTACTGATGCCGGTTCCCGAATTGCTTCTTCTCGACGAGCCCTTCTCCAACATGGACGTGGAGTCAGCGCACCAGATGGTGGCGCTTCTGGCGGGCTTCCGGCAGAGCAACCGCACCATCGTCATCACCACCCACCAGCGCGAACAGGCCGCTCCTATTGCCGACTGGATTCTCCGCCTTAAAGCAGGGCGCGTAGCAGATTTTGCACCAGGGAACCCGACGCTATGAAGACCAACGGCGCACGCTTCCTCGAATCGCTCGGCATTCCATTTGAACTTCGCGAGTATGAAGTCGATCCAGAAGACCTCTCGGCCATCACCGTTGCAAAAAAGATCGGCATGCCACCGGAGCAGGTGTTCAAAACACTGCTTGTGACCGGCGGACCCAGCATTTACCGATTCGCCGTAGTCCCCGGTGACGCCGAGCTTGACTTCAAGAAACTCGCCCGCGCCGCAGGCCTTCGCAAAGCAGAAATGGCTCCGCTCAAAGATGTGCAGCCTCTCACTGGCTACATTCGCGGCGGCGTCACTCTCTTCGGCGCAAGAAAGCCCTACCCCGTTTACATCGATGAGACCGCAATTCTCTTCGACAAAATCAGCGTCTCGGCCGGCACGCGCGGCACGCAACTGATTCTCGGCCCCGAAGACTATTTGAAGGCCGCCCACGCACTCGATGTAGAAGTCCAGACCGCGGACATCATCAAAGACGGACCACGGCTGACAGCGGAGGGACACTCCGCTTGAGTTCGACTCTCTGGACACATCTCGCCAAGGATCTCCGCATCGAGTGGCGCTCGAAAGACGCCATCAACTCCATGCTGTTTTTCGCCTTTCTAGTTGTGGTGCTTTTTTCCATGTCGTTCGATCCGCGCGGCTCTTTCGCGCAGCAGATCGCCGGCGGCGTGCTCAGCGTGGCCACCATGTTCGCGTCGGTGAGCGCGCTCAACCAGGCATGGGCACGCGAGATTCGCCACCAGGTGATGGATGCGCAGCGCATGGCTCCGACATCAGGCGCCGAGCTATTCCTCGCCAAGGTCCTCGCGAATTTCTTCTTCGTAAGCATCGTGCAGATCGCGCTGGCGCCCGTTTTTCTGGTGATGTATAACCTCCATGCCGAGGGCAATGCGTGGCTGCTCATCCTGGTGTTGCCGCTGGGCACGTGGGCTCTGGTTGCCAATGGAACGTTCTTCGCCGCGCTCGCCATTCGCAGCCGCAATCGCGAACTGCTGCTGCCGTTGATTCTGTTTCCAATTTTTCTGCCCGCGCTGCTCGGCATGGTGCAGGCTACAACGAACATCCTCACCGGGGAAAGCGATCCCTGGCTGTGGATCAAGATGCTGACCGGCTACGACATCATTTTCACCACCGTAAGCCTGCTGCTGTTCGACGTGGTGTTCCATGCGGAGTAACGGGTCCTCCCAACGATGGAGATTGCCGCTCAAATTGCGGCGTAAACTTAACTTGTTCGCCCAGGAATCTGTATGAAAAAAGTCCTACTCACTCTCTTTCCCCTGATCACCATTCTGCTCATGGCGTGGGGATATCACCAGGCCATCTACGTTGCGCCAGATGACGCAATGCAGGGCTACATCTTCCGCATCATCTACTACCACGTGCCCTCGGCAACCGTCGCTTTCCTGTTCTTCTTCGTGAGCCTCATTGGCTCCATCGGCTATCTCGCGTTCCGCCGCAACAGCCCCAATCGCGCGCAGGTGGCGGACGCGTGGGCGCTGGCCGGAGCTGAGGTTGGCGTGGTGTTCTGCACCGTGGTGCTGACCACCGGCCCGCTGTGGGGACGCCGCGCATGGGGCATCTGGTGGACATGGGATGCACGGCTGACGACGACGCTCGTGCTGTGGCTCATTTACGTCAGCTACCTGCTGCTGCGCCGCTTCGCTGCCGGACCGCAGATGCAGACGCTGGCCGCGGTACTGGGTATCTTTGGCGCACTCGACGTGCCCATCGTCTACATGTCGAACCGCTGGTGGCGCACGCAGCATCCGGCGCCGGTCTTCGGTGGCGACCCAGGCTCCGGCATGAAAGATCCGACCATGGTCAACGCCCTGCTCTGGAATATGCTGGCGTGGTTCTGCTGGGGAATGCTGGTGCTGTTTCTCCGCTATCAGGTGGAGCGCCGCCACCAGCAGTACGCCGCGATCGAGGCCCAGGAAGCCCTCGAAGCCAGCGCTTGAAATCCACACGAACTTAGTCCAAAACGAGGAAAACAATGGACGAACGCAATATTCTCGATCACCAATTCGTAGCGGCTGCCTACACCGTTACCTGGGTCATTCAGCTCGGCTACCTGGCCTTTCTCGGCCTCAAATGGCGCAGTGAAAAGCGCAATGCCGAGCGCAAATCGCGCCAGCCGCGCTGAGAATCCGGCGCGCCCCAAACCCGGCCAGGATCACAGAATCCCGCCGTTTGCCGTAAACTTAGATTTGAGGAACCAGTGATGTTAGTCGTGATGAAAGCGCAGGCAACTGCGGAACAGATTCAAGCAGTCTGCGCCCATATTGAAGCCTTGGGTTATCGCGCGCACCCCATGCCCGGCGCGCAGCGCACCGCCATCGGAATCACCGGCAACCAGGGCGAGGTTGAGCGCGGGAATATTGAAGAGCTATCTGGTGTCTCCGAAGTCATTCGCGTCTCCAAGGCCTACAAGCTCGCCAGTCGCGATGTCAAAGAAGAAGACACCATCATCCGCTTCCCCGGCACCGATGCCACCATCGGCGGACGCAACCTTGCCATCGTCGGCGGTCCCTGCTCCATCGAGAGCCGCGAACAGGCCTTCGCCATCGCCGAGCAGGTTGCAGCTTCCGGTGCTCAATTCTTCCGCGGCGGAGCTTACAAGCCGCGCACTTCGCCCTATGCATTTCAGGGACTGGGCGTCGACGCCCTGAAGATCATGGCCGAAATTCGTGATCGCTTCGGATTGCGGATCATCACCGAGGCCATCGACAACGAGACTCTCGAACTAGTCGCCGAGTGGGCCGACGTCGTGCAAATCGGCGCGCGCAACATGCAGAACTTCTCGCTGCTCAAGCATGCTGGTCGCCTGCGCATGCCTATCCTGCTGAAGCGCGGCATGAGCGCAACCCTTGACGAGTTTTTAATGGCTGCCGAGTACATCATGAGCGAGGGCAACTACGAGGTCATCCTCTGCGAACGCGGCGTGCGCACCTTTGCCGACCACACCCGCAACACCCTCGACCTCAGCATCGTTCCCGCCGTGCAGAAGCTTAGCCACCTGCCTATCCTGGTCGATCCCAGCCATGGCACCGGCAAGCGCGACAAGGTCCTCCCCATGGCGCGCGCCGCGGTAGCTGTTGGAGCCGATGGCATCCTCGTCGAGGTGCACCACCAGCCGGAGAAAGCCCTGTCTGACGGACCGCAGTCCATCTACCCCGACCAGTTCGCCCGGATGATGGACGAGATTGAGCAAATTGCGCCGATCGTCCATCGCAAGCTGCCCCGCGGTATCCATATCGAAACCGCCGCGGCCGAATCGCATGTCGCCAAAACAAAGTAATTCCTACTCAATCTGGGTGCCCCAGGTCCGGGGCCCCCGAGGACGGGTTCATGTCCTTGGGGTGGGGGTCTCGCGGTTGTCCGGGGTCCCCGGCGAAAGGTCCACGTCGCCGGGGTGGTTGAGACCTGGGATCGTAGCCGCATCCTTCTTGGCAACATTCGGCCTCACCGGCTGCCGCCCCCACGACTTCCCCCAATACGACCCCACCTACCGCGAATACGCCTACGTCACCAACGGCGGCAGCGGCACCGTCTCGGTCTACGACGTGGTTAATGTTCGCGTTGACCGCGAGATTCCCGTTGGCCAGAATCCCGCGGCTGTCGCGGCCAACCCCGCGCACGACGAAGTCTACGTGGTCAACTCCGGCACTCCCACAGGCCAGGGATCCGTTTCGGTCATCAATGCGAAGAACAACTCCGTAGCCGCCACCATCCCGGTCCACAAGCTGCCTGTTGCCATCGCACTCGATCCCGATGGCAACCTCGCGTACATCGTCAACTCCGGCTCCAACAGCATTTCCGTTCTCGATATGAAGGCGCACCGCGAAGTCGCGCAGATCGGCGTCGGCGAAGATCCTGTGGCGGCGCGCGTCTCGCCCGACGGCAAGACCCTCATCGTTGCCAACCGCAAAGGCAACTCCATCAGCATCATCGACACCACTTCGCGCAAGGTCCGCACAGTCGTTGACGGCTGCCCCGGCGCAAGCGATGTGGTCATTCTGCCCGATTCATCCAAGACCTTCGCAGCCTGCTCCGGCGGCCACCAGGTCATGGCCATCCAACTTGCCCATGAAGCCCGTCCCGACGGCCGCGCCGCGACAACAGATCGCCTGGAATCGCTACTCGACGTGGGCCGCGCCCCCGTACAACTCGCGCTCAAGCCCGATGGCGGCGAAGTCTTCGTTTCGAATTCGCTGTCAAACTCGATCTCGGAGATCTACGCCGACAGGGACGATGTGGCGGGCGCGTACTTAATGGGCGCCGATCCCGTGCGCGGCCTCGTCTCTGCCGATAATTCCTTTCTCTACGTCGCCAACCTGCACTCCGAGGAAGTCACTGTCTATTCCATCGAAGACGGCAGACGCGACGGTATTGGCATCCACGTGGGTGACGGGCCCTCGGCGCTGGCGTTCTCAACTGCCGGCCATCTGCTCTTCGTCGTCGATGCGCGCTCCGGAGACGTGGCCGTCGTCCGCACCCTCAACCGCCAGATGTTCACCATGCTCCCCGCCGGTCGTGGGCCGAATGCGATTGCGGTGATGTCATTCAAAGCATCTTAGCTGCGGCCACAACCGTATCATGTCGGATTCATCACTCCACTCATTCCTTCGTGTTCTTCTCAAGCGGCCGGATTGCGCTGAATTGCGCGCCTGCGAAAAGAATCAGTCCCGAGATGTATGCCCAGAACAGCAAACCGACCGATACGTAAAACGGTCCGTAGAGCGCTTTCAGGTCCAAATGTGGCAGCACGGTCACGAATCCCTCTTTCGCAATCAGCCAGGCAATTCCCGTGATAATCGAGGTTCGTATGACCTGACGGGCCGAAATTTTTCGGTTGGGCAGAATCCAGTAGATCGAGAAGAAAAACAGGATAGATGCGAGCCCGGTGGTCGCGGTCAGCCACAGGTAGCTAATTCCCTCGAAGACGAAATTCTCAGTGTGGTGAAAGAAGATGAATCCCAAAAGCTGCCGCTGCCAGGTACTGAGCAGGACACTTCCCAGAGCCAGAAACACCATTAGGATCGCGAGGCCAAACGCTACCATCTGGTTCAGAAGATAGTTGCGGCTTTTGGTCACGCCCCACGCCTGGTTCAAAGCAACTTCGAGCGGAAGGAAAATTCCCGTGCACGAGATCAGGATCATTAACACCGAAAGTGCCTGAACGCCGTGGTGGGCTGCAGCCACCGTCTCAAGCCAATAGGTTAGAAAATCCTGGTTACCCTGCCTGGCCGTGGTGGGGAGGAACTCCTCCACGATCTTGTTGACCACTTTGACCATCTCCTGCGAATGAAAGACGGAAAGCGCGATGGTGTAAAGCAGCACGATCAGGGGGATGAAAGAGATAATAGCGTTTGCCGCAACGCTGAATGCGTAGGTGTGCACCTCGGCATCGAGCAGATAATCCACCAGAGCCACCCCGCTCTTGCGCCACCGGTACCACTTCGAAACGGCTACCGGCTGGTTCTCAACGAATCCTCCCGCCGCCGGTAGCGGCTCAACCTCACATGTACCGGAATTTGAGACATTCTCCACGGTGGTCTCCCTTGAACAGGGTACAGAAAGGCCGGCTGTGCCGATTGTGCGCCCTCTCACCAAGCAGGCGGCGCTCGTTCCCGTCCTGAAATGTAATCTATCTTTATTTTTCCATAGCCAACGATCGGCAGTGGTTACCTTGCGGTACGGAAGTAAATTTTCTCCTTGCTTTTGAGGTAACTCTCTGCCATAAAAGGGACACGGCGCGCCGGGAGCACGCCGTCCGCAAGTTCAGGAAGGCCATAGCATTGGAAGTTTTGGTGTTTGGGAAGCACAGCCCCAATTCCGGAGTAACCTCGAGCTGCCTCAGCGCGCCTCTCTCGGCCGCGTCGGCGGCTCGCGACGTTTCTGGTTGGGAAAAGCCCGAGCTTCCGTTTCCTGAGGTGACCTAGAAAACAGGAGCGGCAAGTCACGGTTTCCCCGCTGTGTTCACCATTGAAGAAGGAGAAGGTGGATGAAGGAGCAGGGCGTAGTGAAGTGGTTTAACGGGGCCAAAGGGTACGGTTTCATTCAACGGTCGAGCGGCGAAGATGTGTTCGTGCACTTCTCGGCCATCATGGAGAACGGCTACAAGACACTGAACGAGGGCGAATCAGTCGAGTTTGAGTGCCAGCAGGGACCAAAAGGACTGAGCGCAGCCAACGTCAGCCGCGTGGTCGGTTAGAACTGCTTTTTGCGGCCTCGTTGCTGAGGTCACTTTGAATTGCTGATTGCTTTGGGTGGTTCTCCGTCCCCGGGGGTCAATCCAAAATTCAGTTTGCTGAGCGCCCATCGTGCGGCGGCGCTTAAGGCTTCGTCTGCCGATTTTGCCCACTTTTCAAGGCGCGGCGCGAAGCCCTCGTCCCCGCTATTGCCCATCGCGATAGCGGTGTTGCGTCGCAGCCCGAGGAAACCCGCCCGGCGTACCGGCGATCCGTTGAAGATTCGCTCAAAGCTCTGCTCGTCCAGCGAAGCCAGCCATTCGAGCGCCGGATTCACCAGCTCACCGCGCGGCTCCAGATCCGCATCAGCTGTGATTGGCGCTTTGCGATTCCACGGGCACACGTCCTGGCAGATGTCGCAGCCAAACACCTGCCGCCCCATCGCCGTCATCAGATCTTGAGAGATGATTCCCTTGTGCTCGATGGTCAGATATGCGATGCACTTCGTCGCGTCCATCTTGTACGGCGCGATCAAAGCTCCAGTCGGACAAGCTTCAAGACAACGCGTGCACGTTCCGCATCGATCCGCCACCTTCGGTGTCTTGTCCTTTGGAGTAGCTTCGAGGCTGGTTAGGAGCACAGCGAGAAATCCAAACGACCCGAGCTTCGGATGAATGAGGCACGTGTTTTTTCCCGTCCATCCCAGCCCAGCGGCCGTTGCCAGCGCGCGCTCGACAACTGGTCCGGTATCCACATACGCGCGCGATTCAAATTCACCATATTGCCCGCGCAGATTTGCATCGAGATTCTTCAGCCGCTTCAGCAACACCTTGTGATAATCGCTCGCCCTGCGCTTGCCATCTGCATCCACGCGGCTGCTCCACGCATAGCGTGCAATCCACCCACTCCGTGGGTCTTGTGTCTCGGTTGAAAGCGGCGCATCGGAATGGTAAGACGCAAAACACACAATCGCAGAACGTGCCCAACTGAACGGCGTGTCCACGCGCGCGCGTACCAATTCACCGCTATCGCTGGCACGCGAAAGATAGTGCATGCTCCCCGCGTGTCCCGCGGCGACCCACTCTGTAAAACGGTTCGCATCGCGAGACGCCTCACTATGCGGTAGAGCCACCAGGTCGGCCAACGTGAATCCACACGCCTTAGCCAGTTCCTGCGTTGAACCTCTGCCGAGATATGCCGATCCGGAATCCAACCCTGCACCCGCTTCATCAAATATATGGAACTTCTTCTCATCCTTGATTCGTATTGATCAGCAGACTGTTCGAATGTGAACGAGGAACAGGGATTTCGAACAGTCAAAGCGTTCGTTCAATCTGAAGCGCTGCTCGTATCCGCTTTCGTTTCAGTAGTTTTACTCGAGCGCTGCTTTGGCGGCTCAGATGCTAAGTAAGAGGATGAGAAGCCGACTACCCCGATTCCTCGGCTTTTCCTGCGGGCGCCGCAGATGGGCGTTTCAAAGGAGGTTTATATGACAGGCAATTATCAAAATGTTATGGACAGAACGATCACCATCCAGGGCAATCTGCACGAACTGGTGCGCGGTGAGGAACAACGGCTGGTGAATGAACTGAAGCCCGTGGTGCGCGAGCAGTCGGTCACGCTCGACATGCGTCACGTCGAACGCATCGACGCAGCCGGCATCGCCGTGCTCATCTCCCTCTACGGAGAGGCTCACTTGTCTGGGCACGAATTCGCAATTATCAACGCATCGCACCGTGTCGTAGAAATTCTTGGACTGGTCGGGCTCGATCGCATTCTTATCTCTCGCGAACCCTCGCGCTGCCCCGAACAACCCTGCTACGAGATGCCGGCCGCGTAAAGTCGGCAGATCAGGAAATATTGTGATCATCTTGAAATTCTTCAGGGTCGCTGCACCCTGCTGGTTGCATCGACAGCACGATCCAGGCTCCGACTTGATGATTTCCTGATCTGCCTTAAGCGCGGCCTATCTCGCGGACGCAAGATTCCTTCCAGTAGTATCAACATTTCAGTTCATCGCCTTTTCCGGTGCCAGCCGGGATCAGCAAATATGCAACCGCCAGGTTGCGAGATGATTTTATTTTTTTTTGCGGACTCTGGGTGCAAAATCTTCCTGCCAAAGAGGTTACGGGCAGGGTGCGTCTGCAAAATCCTCAGCCGATTGGACTTCGCCGCAGAATCCTCTCGGCCAAGGACTTACGGGCGATTATGAATTGAATCGTTGCAGTGATTCAACCGCTAAGAGATTTTGTGAATGCGCCTGTCCGAAATTCGCGGAGGTGCGTGTGATTTTCTCTGATGTTTCTATTGTGCGCCGGAGGTGGGAAATTACCTGCAAAATGCGAAGGATTATTCTGCGTTTGATTTGTGCGAGTTAGGCGCGATGAGCGGGATCGAGGGGTTGACAACTCGAAGACGCAAGATGAGACGAGGCGGAAGCGCGAGGTTCGCGGTGTCCGACGCTTGAAGCGAGCAATGCTTCAGCGGGGTGAATGGCAGCCCGCCTAGCGAAATCGACCTGTGGTAACTTCTCCATTGCCCACCAACCATGAACAACGCGAAGATTAGACTGGTTGTTGCGAAGGCGTTCCGAAATTCGCCCTGTTGAGGCGGTGACATGAGGCTTTCTCGAATACTCGTTGAACTACTCGTCATTGGTTTTGCGCTTGGCAGTGCTTCACAGGACCAGGCTCCCGCGAGTTCGAGTGCGAAGCCGAAGGCCTACGAAGTCGTCTCCATCAAGCCCAGCAAATTCGATACGACAGGCGGCATGCAAGATTTACCTGACGGGCTTCGATACACAAATATCGCCATCGATGGGGTCGTCGATGGCGCGTACGGCATGATGAACGGAGATCATGTTATCGGAATGCCATCGTGGGCCAAATCGGACCATTACGACATCGAAGGAAAGGTTGACTCGGATACCGCGGAGGCATGGAAGAAGCTCTCGAATAAGGAACGTTGGAAACAGGAACAGCCTATGCTACAAGCTTTGCTGGCCGATCGATGCAAGCTCAAGGTGCATTTCGAGACAAAAGAAATGCAGGCGTACGATCTGGTGATCACCAAAGGTGGTTTGAAGATGAAGGAGGCGACTGCGGACGAGAAATCCACGGGGCGCTTTAGCGACGGAGATCTTACCGCTCGCGCCATGTCAATTGAGAATCTTGTCGCCGCTATCCCTAAGGATGGTCGTCTGATCGTAGACAAAACCGGCCTCGGAGATAAGAAATTCGATTTCGACCTGAAGTGGACGCCCGAGAATCGTCGCACGGACACAGATTCTGGGCCGTCGCTGTTCACGGCACTTGAGGAACAACTCGGCTTGAAGTTGGTGTCCTCAAAAGCCCCTGGGAAATTGCTCGTCATCGATCATATCGAGAGGCCAACACCAAACTGACTGTCTCTTACTTCTGATTGCTAGTGGATGACCGCCAAAAGCGGAAGGAGATAGCCGCAGATGCTTCGCTCCGCATGACAGCACGGGAGGAGAGTCCGACGCAGTGGGATGGATGGATCCCTTAACGGCCAAAATTCGAATCGTTCGCCGACGTTGGAGCCCTATCGGCTTGGGCCGGGCTTCGAAAATCGTTGGAAGAGCCATTCGGCGCATCCCGTAATGCGGTTTGGGGTGCGCAATCTGAACTGTTGCGCGACCAGCAAAAGACGGCGGCGGGGCGGGGTAGCCCGCATCCCCTTTCGCCATGCGCATCTGCGCGCGCCTGGGAAAAAATTCGAGGCGAAGATTCCCGTAAGTCCAAGTGCTAGTTGAGGGTCTGTGATCACTGGCACAGGCAAGTGTATACTTGCCGCGCTATTTGTACTTGCGACTAAGGGATAGCCGAAAAGGCACAGTCCTGTACCGGATGACCGCTCGCACTTGGTTTCCCAACCGCTTTCAAAAGCAACTGGCCAAGCCTGCGTTCTGCCCTCCGCCATCGGTGTCGCCAATGCGGATATTCAAATCTATATCGGAGGCTTTATTCCATGACGCAGGGCGTACTGGATCAGCAGCTTGCCGGACCGGCAGGCCCGACTTCAACGACAACCCAATATGTGTACTTCTTTGGTGACGGCAAAGCAGACGGCAACGGCCGCATGAAGGATGTTCTCGGCGGCAAGGGTGCAGGGCTCGCTGAGATGACCAACGCCGGTTTGCCCGTACCTCCCGGATTCACGATTCAGACCGAAGCCTGCCGCGAGTACATGCGCGGAAAAGTGAGCCCGCAGATCGACGTCGAGATGCACGCGGCGCTGGAACGGCTTGAGAAACTGCAAGGCCAGAAGCTCGGCACCGGCGAGAATCCTCTGCTTGTGTCTGTGCGTTCCGGCGCGAAGTTTTCCATGCCCGGCATGATGGACACGATTTTGAATCTCGGCCTCAACGACAAGGCCGTCGAGGCGCTGGCCAAGCGCAGCGACAATCCGCGCTTTGCGTATGACTCGTATCGCCGCCTCATCCAGATGTTCGGCGACGTGGTTCTCGATGTTCCCAAGAAAAAATTCGAACATATCTTCGACGCAATCAAGGTGCGCGAGAAGGTGAAGTTCGATTACGAGCTGCAACCCAAGGCGCTGCAGGACATCATCGCCGAATACAAGAAGCTCGTCCGCAAGGAAACCGGCAAGGACTTTCCGCAAGGCCCGCTCGATCAACTCGTGCAGGCGCGCGACGCCGTTTTCCGGAGCTGGAATAACGACCGCGCCAAGACCTATCGCCGCATCAACCACATCGATGACTGGCTGGGCACAGCGGTCAACGTGCAGGCCATGGTCTTCGGCAACCTGGGCGAAAATTCCGGCACAGGCGTTGGCTTCACGCGCAATCCCGCAACCGGTGAGAAGGTCTTCTTCGGCGAATACTTGATGAACGCGCAGGGCGAAGACGTCGTTTCCGGCGTACGCACACCGCTTTCGATCAGCGAGCTCGAACGCGCCATGCCCAAGGTTTACGACCATCTCAAGGCCATTACCTGGAAGATGGAAAAACACTATCGCGACATGCAGGACTTCGAGTTCACCATCCAGGATGGCAAGCTCTATATGCTGCAGACCCGCAATGGCAAACGCACCGGCCTCGCCGCTGTTCGCGTGGCCATCGACATGGTGCGCGAAGGACTCATCACGCAAGAGGAAGCAATCTTCCGCGTTGAGCCGAACCAGCTTTACGATTTCCTCGTTCCGCGTCTCGTGGAAAAGGGCGAGAAGATTGAAGTGCTCGCCACCGGCCTTCCGGCATCGCCCGGCGCTGCTGTCGGACAGATCGTCTTCACTGCGGAAGATGCCGTGAAGTACCACCAGAACGGCGCCTATCGCACCATCATCCTGGTTCGCGGCGAAACCACTCCTGAAGACATCGCAGGCATGGAAGTTGCTGCCGGCATTCTGACCTCACGCGGCGGCATGACGTCACACGCTGCTGTCGTCACCCGCGGCATGGGCAAGTGCTGCGTGGCCGGCGCAGGCGATTGCGTCGTCGACGAGAACGCCAAGGAACTCCGCGTCAAGGGTCACACCTACAAGCAGGGCGACTGGATTTCGCTGGATGGTACTACCGGCCGCGTAATAGCAGGACAGCTTAAGACACTTCCCGCGCAGCCCGACGACGCAGATCTCGTGAAGTTCATGAGCTGGGTCGACCCGCTTCGCCGCCTCAACATCCGCGCCAACGCTGATATTCCTCGCGATGCCAAGCAAGCACGTTTGTTCGGCGCTGAGGGCATCGGACTCTGTCGCACCGAGCACATGTTCTTTGCAGAAGACCGCATCCAGCACATGCGCACCATGATTCTGGCCAACAACGAGAAGGACCGCCGCGACGCGCTGAAAAAGCTGCTGCCGATGCAGCGCGCTGACTTCGTTGGTCTCTTCAAAGCAATGGAATCGCTGCCGGTTACCATCCGCCTGCTCGATCCGCCGCTGCACGAGTTCCTGCCCAAGCGGGAAGAACTGCTGGTCGAAATCCAGCACCTCGAAGACACCAAGCCGCGTTCGCCCAAGCTGAAGGAACTGCGTCCGCTGCTGGCGCGCGTCGAAGAACTGCACGAGATGAATCCGATGCTCGGACTGCGTGGCTGCCGCCTCGGCATCACGTTCCCCGAGATCACCGAGATGCAGGCGCGGGCGATTCTGGAAGCCGCGGTTGCCGTCAAGATCAAGGGCGGCGATCCGCATGTCGAGATCATGATCCCGCTCATCGGCTCCATTGAAGAAATGCGTCACCAGGCCACCATCGTGCGCCGCATTGCCGCAGACGTCTTCAAGGAAAAGGGCGAGACCGTCGACTACATGGTGGGAACCATGATCGAATTGCCGCGCGCTGCCTTGACCGCCGATCAGATCGCCGAAGAAGCCGAGTTCTTCTCGTTCGGCACTAACGACCTGACGCAGACGACCTATGGAATTTCGCGCGACGACATCAACAACTTCCTGCCTGCGTATCTCAAGGCCGGCATCTTCAAGCACGATCCGTTCGCCACGCTCGACCAGGCTGGCGTCGGAGCGCTGGTAAAGATGGCGACCGCCAAGGGACGCAACACGCGCAACAACCTCAAAGTCGGTATCTGCGGCGAACACGGCGGCGATCCTGAGTCCGTCAAGTTCTGCCACAAGATCGGACTTAACTACGTATCCTGCTCGCCCTTCCGCCTGCTCACGGCACGCCTCGCGGCCGCCCAAGCAGCGGTGGAAGAGCAGAGCGGCCAAGTCAATACCGGCAACAAGTAATCCGGTAAAACCGCCTCAAAACATGAAGGGCGTCCGCTTCGGCGGGCGCCCTTTTCAGCTTTAGCTCTCGGAATTACTTCGAGTCCTCGCCACCCGGCGCGTAGTACCCTTCGCGCGTCGCCACCTGCAGATCACCCTTATTGGCTTTCAGCGCGACCTTGTGGAATCCGCCATCGTTATCGACCTTGTCGGGCGTGTAGGTCAGCAGGTACTGGCTGCGCAGCTCATCGCCAATCAGCTTGTGGATGGCGTCCAGATCATCCTTCTTCTTAGCCTCGTAGGCATGACCACCGGTGCGCTCGGCAATTTGCGCCATGATCTTTTTGCCGTCAACCGCAGGCTTTGAATCGCCGCCGCCGCGCCGCTGGCCGCCACCGCCGGGATAACCGCCCCCACCGCCTGGATATCCACCACCGCCGGGATAGCCCATCCCCCCGCGCCGGTTTCCGGGCATGCCAAAGTTTGAATTCTTGTCTTCTTCGCCCTTGAAGTAGATGGTGTACACCACCACGTTGGCGCGGTCGGCCGCATCCACGGCGTCGTTCATCGTGTCCTTGCTTCCGCGATCCACACCGTCAGAGAATACGACCAGCGCCTTGCGCCCATCCTTCTGCTTCATCAGTTCGTCGGAGGCCAGAAAGATGGCGTCGTAAAGCTGCGTTCCGCCGCGGCTGTGCGTCGGGCGCTCGCGGTCATCCCCGGTCGTCTCCGGCCCCTGCGAATCGTCGCGCGTCTGGCGCGAAGCGCTCATGTCGTCCAGTTCATGATGCAGCTTGTCGCGTGAAGTGGTGAAGTCCTGCAGCAACTCCACCTGCCGGTCGAAATGCAGCAGAAACGCCTCGTCGGGATCCTTGGCGCGCGGTTCGGCCGGCAGCATCGCGTCAATGAACAGCCCTCCGGCCTTGCGCTCGTTCTCCAGTGCGCCCGAGACACTGCGGCTGGTGTCGACCAGCAGCCCAAGCTTGTAGGGCAGGTTGGTCTCGTGCGCAAAGCTCTTGATGACCTGAGGTCGCCCGTCCTCAGTAAGCGTGAAGTCGCTCTTGTCCAGGGTGGTGACGAAGGCGCCCTTCTTGTCGCGGACAGTCACCGGCAGCAGCACCTCGCGCGCCTGCACCTTCAGCGTGGCAACGGCCTTATCGTCGGCTGGTTGGGAGGCGGGCTGGGTGTTCGAAGCCTGCTGTGCCATGCCCGTAACAGGCAGAAAAGCGAGGGCCAGGGTCGAAACGGCGAATAAAGGGGAGATTTGATTTCGCATCATGATTCGCTTCATGGGTGTTCAAGCACACTTTCAGTTGTTTAGACGCCGCAAACCGCCGAGCGTTGACTGCCAGGCAAGATGTACCGGCTTCCAAAGTAGCAGGCCAAACCACCAGAGCCAGCCGCCAAATGCGACCAAGGCCGGCAGCCGTGCCAAATCGTCGACAACTGGAATTATTGCAATACAGGCCGCAACGCCGGTACTTGCGGTGATAAATGCCCCCGGCTCTGCCCACCAGCGCCTCGGCCGGCTCAGGGGGAAACTCCCGATCAGGAACCATTGAATCGCGATCATCAGACATAGCGCAGCGTCGACTTTGCGCATTGCTTTGAAGTTGTCCGGCGTGCTCCACCCCGCTACGCGTACACCCAACATTCCCGCAACAGACCATCTGGGTGGGCAAGCTTCTCGCCATTGGCTTAGAACGAAGGCTGGCAGATTTCCAAGCTGCACCACGGAAACCTGAGGTGGATAGTGAGCCCAAAGACCGCACGGGTTGAAAGTGACCGTTTGCTCTTCCTGCACCTGCACGATCCTGACTCCGACCAGCGGACTAAATTCGCGATTCATGTTCCGAGGCAGCATTTCAGGGACTGCAGACTGTTGCTCCCGCTCCTTCAGGAACTGTGCATCCCGGACCGCCAGAAGGTAGATCAACGGCACAGCAGTCACGAGGTTGATTCCAGCCAGCAGAACACCGCGCCGCCAGTTCATGACAGCCAAGCCTACTCTGGAGGATTCCGGAACACAACGGAGCCGGACACTTTGGGTAGCTGGTACAGTTGAGCATTGACCAACGATCCACTCATAGCGAAGATGTCCATGGTCGCGCATTCAGTATCCCCTGGAGCCATCCCCGTGCGTATCGTCCTCATTTTCCTTTGCTGCTTGGCAGTCCCTCCATTCGTCGAAGCACAAGATCAACCTTCCTCAAACCCGCCCACACGACCGCACCACAAAGTGCTCACCTCCGAACAGCAGGAATATCAAAAGCAACTCAGCGCCTTCATGAACCAGCGTCGTACCCTGCAGGCCCAGGCACAGAAAGCCTACAACGACGAGATGGCACGCGAGAAGAACGACCCTTGCGGTACCGAGAGCACCACCCTGGGCGCCGAAGAATGCCTCAGCCGCGAATCGAAAATTACCGATGCAGACTACGCCGCATTTACTGCTGCCATTCGTGCCATCCTTGCTCTAAAGGCTCCGCAGATCGGATCCGGCCCCACTTCCGGACCAACTGGCACCCCGCTCACCTCAGAAGACCTCGTCAAAGAGTTCGACGCCCTGCAATCCGCCTGGCAGGAATATCGCGACATCGTCCCCAAGACCGCCTACGACCAATTCAAGGGCGGTACGTTGGCGCCAGTCTTCGACGGCCAGTGCAGCCAGCAGATCGTTCGCTCGCACATGCGCGAACTCAACTTGATCTATGGCGGCCCCATCCGCCTCTGACCTCCCGAAAACACTTAGTCTTCAGAAAGCACCGGGCTTGTCGCTGGCCCGGTTGGGTGGCGGGGGTCTAAGAAGCTTGCCGGGCCACGCCCGGAAGCGATTGCTACCGAGTCGATTTTTCCTCAAGAAAAATCCACCTTCCTCCGAGGTCTGAAACAGCTACACCAGCTGCGGAACCGCTGTAATGGCAATAATTTGAAGGGAAAGAATAGGCAGCTTGGGACTTGACAGGGAAAAAAGCATGGGCTATTCTCGCCCAACCAAAGAAAAATTTGCTACGGACATTCAACATCATCCTCGCATCCCCAGCAGGATTGAGTATCGATTGTGCGTCCGGCATCGTTCGGCGTTTCCAGGGCCTGGCCCCTGGTTGACGATGGTTCTCTCAGATAGTTGGGAGTGCATGCAAGAGTTGCACCAAAATTCAGCGGGGGGTCAACACATGAATCCACTCATCTTTAACCTGTTTCTCAAACTGCACGCACTCGTCATCTGCGACGAAGGCCAGGACCTGGTCGAATATGCCTTGGTAGTCGCTCTAATCGCCTTTGGCGCGATTACGGGTATGGGATTTCTGGCACATGGCATCAACAATGCGTTTTCGGGATTAGCAACTCGACTTCCCTTTGCGTGAGGCGCTGCCACTCAAAGATCACAAAGCAAGGTCCCCAGCGCTACGAAAAGCATCATCGCATTGCACTTTCTGATCGAATGTGGAACTGTGCCTTGCGACTATTCAATGCTCGATGGAAGCTCTTCTAGTTGCCCTGAGCATCGCTTGGCGAAAACTGTCCGGTTCAGTTCCGTCGCGAGACGCAGCGTGAGCAAGTTCAAGTCAGATCTGGTTATGCAGCGGGTCCGATGGTGCGATGTAGTTCACCAGCGTTCCGTCGGCCAGCAGCACCGTAACAAAATCATCAGGAGTCTTCGTTGTCACGCCGTCGCCCTCCGGATGAAACTCAATGCGTAGCTGCTTGGTATCCACGATAATCCGCAGATAGCCGAAGGATTTGAAGTCGTAATTATCCAGCGTTACTCGGTCGTTGCGTTCCGGCTGCGCGAATCCGGGCATGGCAATGGGTGTGCGCAGCGTCGTATCCACGCTCAACTTCGCCAGCGGAGGATGCCCGCCATTTCCGCACACCACGTATGGAATCTGCCGCGAGCCCAGCGTACGCGTATAGCGCTGGTAGTTATGCGCGTGGCCTGACATCACGGCATGCGGCCACACACCCACCTTGTCGCAGATCGCATCGATCTCTTTCAGCATCACCAGCGACGTTACGTGCTTGCCAAACGTGTAGGGCGGATGATGCACTGCGAGAATTACTGCGCCTGCAAACTTTTCCTGCTTCACCCGCGTCAGTGCCGCCTCGAGATACGCAAGCTGAACATCTGGAACGTTTGGGAAATTAACCTTCCCAGTCTTTGGATCTTTCGTAGGAGAAATCACTCCCGGATTCTCCAGCATGTTCGAGTAAATTCCCAGGATGCGCACGAAGGGAGCCTCGAGCGTGAAGTAAACTCCGGGCTGCGTCATGGTTGTGCGCGCAATGCTCGCCGCATCGCTCGAGTGCTGAACCTGCGGAGTACAGAAGTTTGCGTAGAATCCGGAGAGCGAAAGGCTTGGATCGCCCGGCGCGGGTGCCGTCTGCCCCGCTGCCGGCGCAGCCGGCACTACGAGTCCGTCATGATTGCCGGGAATGGCAATAATGGGCGCAGGATAATTGCGAAATGCATCGTAAAACTGATCGTAGTAGTAGGTGTGCTCGCCGAAACTATAGACCACGTCGCCCAGGTGATAGAAGAACTGCGGCACCGCCGCCGGATCCTTCTCGCTGAAGTCCGCAATCATCTTGTCGACGACGTTGTATTCGTCCTGGATCCCCGGCCTTGCTTGTGTTGCGCCCGTGTCGCCGGCCGAGTGAAACACAATCTGCCCTGCCTTCGTGATGGCTTGCTCCACTTTTGCGCCCGCCGAGCCATAGGCCGTTCCCAGTTTCATCACCGGTTCCGCTGGTCCGCTCACCACGCGAAACGGTAGCGGCTTGAACTGGTGCAGCTTTTGTAATTGATCGAGCTCTTTGTACGCGGCCGAGTCCGAGGCGTGCGGCACCTTGTACGCGGTCGGATCGGGCATGTACTGCGGCTCCGCAAAAACAGGATTCGCAGCCCCCCGCGGAGCGACCGGCGTACTCGACGTCGCCGCAAATACCGGCTCTTCGGTTGAGGGCGCAGACCTTGCACTTGCCTTTTTACGCGTATGGTTCTTTATCGATGATGAAGACTTCCGTGCAGTCATTTGCTACTTCTCCTGTGCATTTGACGCGAGGGAAACAGGAATGGCGATGGTACAAAGATCCGTGCAAAAAGTCGAATGAAAATACGGTGTCAGAAATTCGCGAAGCGCGCCATCCACTCGCGCTCTTGCGGACGCAAGAGTAAGCTGGTTTCGAGGTGGGCCTATGCGGGCCGCGGTCTTCGACTCCAGATCGAGCAGCCCGGGCCACTGGCTGTCGGTCGAGGATGTCGCGCAACCGGAATTGCAGCCCGGGCAAGTCTTGCTGAAAGTGAATGCCTGCGGAGTCTGCCGCACCGATTTGCACATCGTCGAAGACGACCTGCCGCCAATCCTTCCGCGCATCATCCCCGGCCATCAGATCGTCGGCGAAGTCGTCGCAGGCGCAACTGCCGAACTGCCGCTGGGCTCCCGCGCCGGCGTTTCGTGGATCGGCGGCATCGATGGCGACTGCTGGTATTGCCGTCATGCGATGGAAAATCTCTGCGATCATCCGCTCTTCACCGGCTACTCCATCAACGGTGGCTATGCCGAATACGCATCCGTGCGCGCCGACTTCGCATTTCCGCTGCCAGCGACAGTGATAGCGGCCCAGGTCGCCCCGCTGCTCTGCGCCGGCATTATCGGCTTCCGCAGCTTGCGCGTAGCTGGCGTCGAGCATGGCGAGCGCGTCGGCCTCTATGGGTTCGGCAGTTCAGCGTCGCTGGCGATACGCATCCTTCAATCTTGGGGATGCGAAGTTTACGTCGTGACCCGTGGCGAATCGCATCGCAAAGCCGCCGAGTTGCTTGGCGCAACCTGGGTGGGCGACGAAAATGCGCGGCCTCCCGTGAAGCTCGATCGCGCCGTCACCTTCGCGCCCAGCGGCAAGGTGGTGGTCGCTGCGCTCTCTCATCTCCGCAAAGGCGGAGTGGTCGCCATAAACGCCATCCACCTCGACCAGATGCCTGCCTTCGACTACGACAAGCTCTTGTGGGGCGAGCGGCAGTTGCGCAGCGTGGCCAACATGACGCGACAGGATGCGCGCGATCTTCTCGCCCTGGCGCGCGACCTCAATATCAATCAGACCGTGACAGAATTTCCGCTTGCCGACGCCAATCAAGCTCTTGAAGCTGTGAAGCACGAAACCGCTGAGGGTTCGACGGTGATCGTTATCTAATCATTGATCGGGATAAAGTTGCGACGCGAGCATCGTGTGCAAGGTTTTCGGCACATCCTCAAACACTTCTCACTGCGTCGAACCAAAGTGCGGAATGTCGTCATTCATCGAGAAGACATTTTTCCAATCATCTTCGAACGGAAACACGTGAATCATCCACGTGAAGATGACCGGAAAAAACGTGCCGCCCTCGGCCTTGCAGGCATCCGGCGTATTGATGGCGCCGAACATGCCGAACTTCGGATGCTTGCCCAGATATTCCTTCACCTTGCTGGCCGGCGCCGCGCAAAAGTTGATGTGTTTGTGCCACCGCACGATGCTGAGCGGAATGCGTTCGTTCAGCTCATTCTCGCTCGCAGTCGGTGGAACGGTGAACATCACTCCCTCCAGCTTGTACCGCTGTGTCGGAGTCTGGAAATAGAGCAGCGAAGACGGCTTGGTCGGATCGAAATGATGTTCGGCCTCCAGCACATTGGCCTCCTTGGTGAAATGAAACTGGGGCTCATTCACATTCGGATTCCCGATCACGTATCCATCTTCGAGTGCCTTGTGATAGTCCCTGTAGCGCTCGATGGAGGCTCGTATCTGCGCGACGAGGGCTTTCACTTTTTCTTCATCACCCGGCTGTTTGGGCCGTAGCGGCGTAACGTACATGTGACCCGCCATCGCCGCCATGCTGGGACCCATGTCTTTCATATCGCCGCTCATATCCATGCCGGCCATGCTGTCTTTTGACGAGCCTTGCTGCTGCCGCGCATCCGTCGGCGTCGCACCGATTATCCCGAGAAGAATCGCAGATAGCCAAAACCCGTGAAGCGCGCCAATTTTCCTGCCCGCGCGGAACAACGCTGCCTGGATGCCGCTCAAGAGGCGAATGGGACCCGGAATTTTCATGAGCGCATTCTAGTCACGCAGCCGCGAATAGAAACGTAAGATGTTCCCGACCGGACACCGGGCCGAACCAAGAGGTTTGAGACGGGTTTTGGTAGCGCTAACGGGAATCGAACCCGTGTTTTAAGATTGAGAATCTCACGTCCTAACCCCTAGACGATAGCGCCACACTTGGAGGGGGCAGCCTTTCAGCCGCCTTCTTAATCTATCAAAAATTCAACAGTATGCCAAAGCCGCTTTGCACCAGAAACCGCCGTCAAATCCCCAGTTTCCGCACTTCCTCGTTGTAGTACTTGCGGTAAAGGATCTCCCACTCCTGCGAGCCTTCGAGGATGATCTTTCGCTGCGAGGCGATCTTCTGGCGTGCGGCTGTATCGATGCGCGCCTCTTCCTCCAGCAGGTTTTCAAGAGCCTTACGCGCCTCCTGGCGGATAGTGTTCCTATCCTCATTGAAGCCAACTTCGTCGATGTCGGCCAGCGTGTCGGCCACGGTGTGAGCCAGCTTGTTGAGCTTGTCGCGGCTGATCCTCATAGCACCGCCTTGTACTTCTTGGCCAGCTCGGTCTTTACCTTCTTGAACATCTCGGCATATTGCGCACCAGACTTGCGCATCTCGTCGGAGTAGGCGTCGAGAATGACACGTACTTCTTCGTTGATGCGGTCCTCGAGCGCAAGCTCCTCAGTGAGGCCTGCCGTGACGCGCGCCTCTGTGCCCTTCATGTCACTGGTGGTGATCAGCTTGGCATCAATGAGGTGCTTGACCGTACGACGGGCGAGATACCCAATGTATTCGCGAGAAAAAATCATGAGTTAAGCTTCAGGATACCGCATTCGACCACCAGGTGTACACCTTGCAAGTTCGTGAACTGATGCGATTAACCCCGATGCGGGCAAGTTTTGGTGTTGATGCACTCGTCCGCCAGCCGCAGACGCTCAACGGGACGGCCGTTGACCAGGTGCTCCTGCACAATCTCCGCGGCATCTTCCGGCTTCACATGCCCGTACCAAATGGCCTCGGGATACACGACGACCGTAGGCCCGTGCTCGCACTGGTCCAGGCAGAGAGACTTGTTGATGCGCACACTGGTTCCCAGGCCGGCGGCCTTCGACAGCTGCTGCAACTGCGTATGTAATTCGCTCTTTCCATCGGTGGTGCACGACGGCCTCGGCGCACCTTCGGGACGGATATTATGGCAGACAAAAACGTGGTGCTCGAACAGGGGCAAGTTTCATTCCTCCAGCATCCAGCTTACAGGGCCGATCCCGGCGCAAAATTCCACATTTGCGCCTGCCCAACCCTCTCCCATCTGAGAGAATGATTGCTTGACTATGAGCACGGACAATCTTCTGTCGCTGAAAGACGACATGGTGGCCTTCATCGAGGGCCACGGTCTCGTACGTCTTCCGGGATACGTCACCGAAGACATTCCTTCCATCGTTTGGGAAGGTGAAGGCAATCCTGACGCGTGGAAAGACTTTGTGGAGATGGCCAAACGCGTCGGCGCGCCATTCGTCACATTCAGCGAGATGCGCCTGGAGCGCGAAGAACTCGATCATCTGATCGAAGAAGCCGGCGAGATGAACTTCCCCGACGAAGAAGCCTCCGAGCTCGTCGAGGCGCAGTGGCTGCGCAAGTATGCCGGCATGGTCGGCTACATCCAGCTCGGCTTCGTCTACCAGGGCATCGTCTTCCTTCATGAAACCACTACCGAGTGGTACGAGCGTTTTCAGTCGCTGCTTGAAGATGTCGAGAGCTTCAACGACATCATCATCGACGATCACGAGCACGACGAAGAGGACGAGTAAACGCGGTGAGCGCCACGGGCGCAGTTCCGCACAGCGCCACACTTCTTGCCACTCCGCGCCAGCGTTGGATTCTGGCTGAGCCGCATCCTCGGGAAGCCGAAGCGCTCGCGCAATCAGCGCACATTCCCGTGGTCCTTGCCGAGCTCCTCGTTGCGCGTGGCATCACCACTTCAATCGAAGCCTTCGCATTCCTCAATCCTGAAGTCGCCCACCTGCACGATCCGCTGCTGATGCTCGGCATGAAGACTGCCGTAGAGCGCGTCGAAGCCGCCGTCGCGCGCAAGGAGCCGATCCTCCTCTACGGCGACTACGACGTCGACGGAACCACCGCTGTAGTCTTGCTCAAAACCACCATCGAATTGCTCGGCGGCGAGGCTCGCTTTCATGTGCCGCATCGCCTTCGCGAAGGATACGGCCTGCAATCCGCCGTGCTCGAAGCCGCGTATGCCGAGGGCGTTCGCCTGGTCATCACCGTCGACACCGGCATGCGCGCATTCGCCGAAGCCGAAACCGCGCAACGCCTCGGCCTCGACCTCATCATCACCGATCATCATCTCGCACAGACCGACGATTCTGTTCCAGTTGCGCTGGCCATCCTGAATCCCAACCAGCACAACTGCGGCTATCCGGAAAAATCGCTATGCGGTGCGTCCATTGCACTGAAGCTGGCGCAGGCACTGCTCGAGCGCCACGATGCCGAACGCACACGCAACAAACTGCTGCCAAGCTTTCTCAAAATGGCTGCCATCGCCACCATCGCCGATGCCGTCCCGTTACGCGGCGAAAATCGTGCGATTGCCGCGCTCGGTCTGCGCGAACTGCGCAAGCCTGTCGGCGCGGGTCTGCGCGCGCTCTTTGCCGCCGCTCAACTCGATCCCGCAACCAAACCGATTACGGCATTTGACATAGCATTTCGCCTCGCCCCGCGCATCAACGCCGCGGGCCGCATGGATGTAGCCTCCGAAATCATCGAGCTCTTCTGCACACGCGACACCGCACGCGCCACCGAACTCGCCGACAAGCTCGAACGCCTAAATCGCGACCGTCGCGAAACCGAAGCCCGCGCTCTCGCAGCCATCGAATTGCGCCTCGCCACCGACGCCGATCTTGCAGCCACGCGCCTTGTCGTTGTTGATGGCGACGGCTGGCATCGCGGCGTCATCGGCATCCTCGCTTCGCGCGTCGTGGAGCGCACGGCAAAACCCGCACTCGTCATCAGCGTTGAAGACGGAGTCGCGCACGGTTCCGGCCGCTCAGTCGACGGATTTCAGTTGCTCAACGCCATCGAGACCTGCGCCGATCTCTTCACGCGTTTCGGCGGTCATGCGTTCGCCGTTGGCTTTGCGCTTCCCGCGTCGTGCCTGCCCGAGCTCAAGCGACGCCTTGCCGAATGTGCCACAGAACGCCTCGGCGCACGCGAACCCGAGCGCGTGGTTCATATCCACGCCGAGCTACCGCTGCATCAGATCACTGCCGTGCTAGCCGGTTGGTTGCGCAAACTCGAGCCGCTAGGCCACGGTAATCCGGAACCCATCTTCGTTGCACGCAATGCACGCATCGTTTCTGCTCCGCGAGTCATGAAGGAGCGCCATCTTCGCC
>Ga0209004_1000059_pt1 | contig 30731 bp, 24 predicted proteins | sample TexAe_RefH0_M1_FD_187948 | JGI IMG/M metagenome (GOLD analysis project Ga0209004, IMG submission 187948) | Forest soil microbial communities from Davy Crockett National Forest, Groveton, Texas, USA - Texas A ecozone_RefH0_M1 (SPAdes) (version 2) | ecosystem: Environmental > Terrestrial > Soil >... | reverse complement strand
GATAGATCTCCATGCTCTCGCGCATGGCTCCATCCTCGCCGCCCGAAAAGCGGACACTTCACTTGCTATAAACACCGGACATATTATGTGCTAACGACACCATACTTTCCAAGATTTACTCTGTAGTTAATACCGGATAGGGAAAGAATTACATAGCGATTCAATTTATAGAGCATTTTGGGCCTGTTGAAAACGTGACCTAAAATGGGGCAAGTTTAACGATTTATTGGACTACGACTAAAGTAACCTTCACCCTCCTCTTTTGGTCAGCCTCTTGCATTGGACGGAGTAAAGATTCGGGCGAAAAACTTTGGCGCGGATGTCTAAGCTGCGCAACTTGGGCATTCGGCTGCGTTTCAATCCCCGCTTCGACAAGCAAGAAGGACTGTTTCGAGAAGGACTGTTTAGCGAACTAATTAACCGAGCTATTTAGCGAACGGGTCGCCTGTTGGAACTGATCCGCGATCTGAAGGAATTCACCAAACACAACAATGATTTCGTTTGTCGCCGGAAGCACCGTTGCTCCGCGCTGGGGAGAGTTGTGTCTCGAGCGCACAGTGGAAAAAGTGTGACCGAGAGCGAAAGGAGGAGTGAACAACGACCCTGCACTTCTGAAGTTCGCTTTGCTTCATATCATCCATTTACAGAGTTCCCGGCAGCCGTTTTTCGCTGAGTTGTTTCAAGGCTTCTTCTTCTTTCTCAGTGAACACGATTTCAGCGAGCCGGGCCCAAAATAGAAAGGTGCGCAAGCGCCTGCTGAGGAGAAGTAGATGTACGAGTCTCAGGTTCGGCTGATTAGCGGCCGCGAACTTGTTGCCCAAGTGCAACCGAAGCAGAATGATCGCAGTCCGCGAGTTGATCGTAATGCGATAGATTCCAAATTTTCCATCCTGCAATCATTCCTCCCCAAATCAAGGAGAGCGTGGACCGGCGCACTAGCGTTCGCAGCTGGTTGTGTTTTAGCAGTTCTTCCAGGATGCGGCGTAACGGGCGTTCGATCAGGAAGCGCGCTGGATAGCGGCGCGAATACGCCGACGGCCGATGCGCTAAGCATGATTTCATGTGGAACGCAGTCGTTGGCGGGAGCACAGACGAAAGCCTGCTCTGTGTATCTGAGCGGGACGGCGACGAAACGCATCGAAGTATCGCTGACGAGTAGCAATGCCGCGCTGAAAGTGCCAAGTGCGGTAGAAGTCCAAGCAGGAGCGAATACCGCTGGATTCAACGCGACCTCTGAAGCCGTTAGCCAGTCAGTAAGCGTGACGATTATGGGAGAAGAGGGCGGCGTAACGAAAACGGACGTCATCACTCTGAACCCTGCCGCTGCGACTTCCCAGGGGTCCACCTTGAGCAAGGTTTCGTGTGGAACGCAGTCGTTGACGGGGGCGCAGACAAAAGATTGCTCGGTGTATCTGAGCGCGGCAGCGACCAGCCAGACGGTTGTGAAGCTCTCAAGTAGCAGTAGCGCGCTGCAGTCACCGACATCTGTGGATGTTCCGGCTGGTAATACAACCGCGGGCTTCGCCGTAACAGCATCCGCTGTGAGCACTCCGCAAACTGCAACGCTGACGGCGACGGCCGATGGTGTGTCGAAGACGGACGCCATTACGCTCTACCCAACCGGCACTCCTGTGCCAGTGTCCACGTTGAGCAAGATTGCGTGTGTGACGCAGACGGTGACCGGGCCTGCGGCAGATGCCTGTTCGGTGTACTTGAGCGCAGCGACCACCAGCCAGACCGTGGTGAAGCTCTCAAGCACCAGCAGTGCACTGACGGTGCCTGCCTCGGTGACGGTGGTCGCGGGGGCAACAAGCGTGGCCTTCACCGCAACGGCATCGACGGTAACGACTACTGAGACGGCAACGCTGACCGCGACGGCAGATGGTGTTTCGGAGACGGACGTGATTCAACTGGATGGGACAGGCACGCAGCACGACGTGCAGTTGAGTTGGAATGCGCCGAGCTCGACATCGGTTCAGTTGGCGGGGTATCGCGTGTATCGCTCGACAGCGGGCGCTTCGAGCTATCAACCGCTGAACTCCTCTGTCGATGTCAAGACAACCTACACCGACACCTCTGTCCAGAGTGGCCAAACGTACGACTACGTCGTCAAGAGCGTCGATACCGCAGGTGTCGAAAGCGCTCCGTCGAATGTGACCTCCGTTACGATTCCCTAGAACTAGAGGCCTTGAAGTGACGAGCTTGTTGTGAATGAGTCAAGTTTTTCAAGCCGCAAGTTTTACTTGTTCGACTCAAGACGTCACTTCTTGATCAAGCTTATCGAAACTAAGACGGAGGGTAGACTTGGGCATGAACAGCTGGGGCTGTATTCTGCCCAACCCTGATCGCAGGATTCACGAGTCGGTTCGAACAAAGAACCATCCACATCGCAACCCCAGGCGTAGGGGAGTTGAAGAAACACGAAGCTACATCGTTGTGTCTTCAATTCAGCCAACAGATTCGCGAGACCCGCCGAACCCGCGTTCGTATTTTGGCTTTTATGAATCAACTCTGGTGGGCTGGCTCTTCTTCTCCTGAGGCGCGCCGCTGAGCCACCATGCCCCGCATTCTCGCTCTCGATCGGTTATGATCATCTGAACTAACTCAACGGAACGCAATCCTTGTTGGGCGGAGCGCGGTGATGAAGATCGCGATCATCGGTGGTGGAATCGTCGGACTTGCTACTGGATACCGACTGCTGAAGCGCTTCCCTTCTACTCAAGTGCTCATCTTTGAAAAGGAAAGTGGCCCCGGAAAGCACCAAACCGGCCACAACAGCGGAGTTCTGCATTGCGGACTTTACTACAAGCCCCGTTCAACAAAGGCGCGACTCGCGGTCAATGGCATTCGCGCGATGTTGGAATTCTGCACTACGCACAACGTGCCTCATGAAGTGTGCGGGAAAGTCGTTGTTGCCACTCATGAGGCGGAGATTCCTCGGCTTCACTCCCTTCTGGAGCGCGGAAAAGCGAATGGCTTACAAGGACTTCGTCTGCTATGCCCGGAAGAGATCCGCGAAATTGAGCCGCACGCCGCCGGTATTGCGGGCATACACGTGCCCGAAGAAGGCATTGTCGATTTCACCGCAGTGGCCCATGAATTGGCCAACGAGATCCGAAACCGTAATGGCGAAATTCGATTTTCCTCGGAGGTCACTCAACTTGCAGAAAAAAGAGGTTGGCGAATTGACACAACATCCGGTGAACATCGCGCGGACTTTCTGATCAACTGTGCTGGCCTTCAATGTGATCGAGTAGGTCATCTTGCAGGAAGCAACGACAAGACGCGTATCGTCCCATTCCGCGGAGAGTACTATCGGCTGAAGGCGGAAAGCCAGCACCTGGTCCGCAATCTTATCTACCCGGTCCCCGACCCAAGCTTTCCATTTTTGGGGGTCCACTTCACGCGGCTGATTCATGGCGGAGTAGAAGCCGGTCCAAATGCTGTTCTGGCATTCGCGCGCGAGGGCTATCGTATGACCGATTTTTCACTTCGCGACCTCGTCGAAACACTTACGTTTAGAGGCTTCTGGCGCTTCCTTATTCGATATCCAAAGATGTGCTGGAGCGAGTTCAGCAAATCCATTAGCAAAGCGCTCTTTTGTCACTCGCTGCAACAGCTGGTGCCTGAAATTCAGGTGAACGACCTGGAACACGGAGGTGCCGGGGTACGGGCTCAGGCGCTTTCAACTTCTGGCGAACTGCTGCAGGACTTCTATTTTGTGCAGCAGCCCATGGCCCTTCACATTCTTAATGCACCGAGCCCCGCCGCCACTGCTTCTTTAGCCATCGCAGATGAGATCGTCACGATGACCATGGCGCGCTTTTCCTAGATCCTTTGTTTGGAATTTGTACAACGTTTGATTACTTTGAATTCGTCATGGCCGAGTTGAAGAAGCCTAGCCGGCTGCAAATCTACACCGCGGAGTGTAAGGTGAGCATCATCCCAATTGAAAAAATACTCCCCCTCAGATATTCCAAGCCCGCCTTCCCAAAAGGGCGACGATCACAGCGAACTGCACAAGCGGTTGGACAAGTACAAGGTGACCCGGCCCTGAAGCTAACGTGGCGACGAGGGTTGAGCCGAGCACGAGACGTTGCCACCGATGATCTGTCTCCACGATCGCAAACGGCAGCGGCCATAGGAAGTACCAATTCATGAGCCAGACCGTCGTTGCGATCACGGTCAAGAACATCGTTGTGAAGACATGTGCTAACGTAGTCTTCGATGCTCGCAACCCGAGTGCTGAGAACATCGCAAGCACGATGCCCCATCCAAGCCAGGTCCACACTTGGTAGGTGGTCCAAATCGCATGGTCGGATAATTGGGCCCTCAGCTGAACCTTGTAGATAACCCAATGAATGGACGCGGCGGAGTGGATGGTGTCTGCGGGGAGACCGTGGGGCTGCGAGTACGACAACAGCGTATGTATGCCGGGCCACCATGGCCAAAAAAGGGCGCCACACAGTGCCGCGCTCAGTACACCGAGAGAAAGAGCCCGTCGCATAGATCCTCGGCTCACGACGACCAGATACACTGCGAGGAGCGGCGCGAGGACGAACTTTGTCATCGTGCCGAGGGTAAGGGCGACTGTTGCGACAACTTTGCGATCCCGCTGCTCTGCCCAGAGAAAAATAAGACTGCAGAGGATGATGAGTCCATCATTGTGGCACTGGGCGGCCACAGCCCAAGCGAGAAGAGGATTGAGAGCAAACGCCGCGAACCCTCGCGCCGCACTCGCTGAAGCTGCTCGACGCGCGATCGCAAATGCGATGAAGAGGCTCCACAGATCCATGCCCCCAGCGAGAAGCTTGTACGTCGCTCCGTTCACCCAGATCGGAGAATGCGTCCATTTGCCGAGCACGCCTCCAACTGCAGTAAAAATGGTGGCGACAGGGCCGTACGGAGATGGTGTGTTCTTCCATGGCGACAAGGCGATAAGTGGCGAATCGCCTAATGCCACCGACCCAACGACGTGCGGATTGAATCCATGAGCTACGAGGGCGCCGTGCCCAAGATAAACGAAAAAATCTGAATCCTGGAGCGGAATTGCCAGCAAAAGAAATACGTGGATGAGGAGGCCGCACTTGAAGACACGCCGGATGGAGTCCTTCTCGACGTTGCAGTAGACCACAAGGCAGCACGCCCCAAGAATGCCAAGTGCGGCAGACGCAATGCCACTGGTCCAACTTAAGGCAGAACTCGGTCGAAGCTCTAAGCTACCAGTTAGATACAGTCGGATCCAGCTGACGGCAGTGCAAACGATGGCAGTCGCAGGAGCCACAGCCAACGCGACTTTTGACCATCGAGCACGAGAATCTAATTCCACGTCAAGAACTCGCACGGGTTCTGCACAAGAAACTGAATTAGGGTTCATTTCAGGTTCTATTTGGGAAGTAAATGAATTCGGTTCTCGTATCTGCTCTCCGACGCTCTTTTAGTAGAGCGTAGTTGAGATTGCAGTAGCCGTGTCCGTGTCCGCAGCGGAGTAGAGTCTTGATGCGCTGTAAACAGCCTCCACTATTGATGGCAAATGACTCGTAAGTCGGCAAGGTTAGAGAAATCGGCCCAAAAAGTGCTCTTTGCTATCAATTTCTAACCGAGCAGGCAGCGCCGCTCCACGGGAAATCGGCCCTGGGTGGTTCAGATCGGATCAACCAATGACTGCACTATGGCAAGGGGATCTCCATATTGTCTGTGCAACCGACGGAGACAACGCCTTGAACATGGTACCTTCAGCTCTGCGTCCCGCCGCCACGTTCTCGAGAGAGTTTCTCGTAATCTTCGATTTGCTTCCAAGTGACCTCCTTCATATCTTTGCCTTCTTTCCATGCGCGATACCAATCAATAGTCCATTCCAGAGCATTCTCTGTTCTTAGCCGTGGACGCCATCCCAGCTCGTATCGAGCCCGGCTTGCGTCCAGCTGAAGAAAGTGATCCTCGTGCGGAGCAGGAGCGGAATCCCGGACCCAGGAAGCACCTTCGCCCCACAACTTCACGACCTTATCGGCCATGCGTTCTACGGGCCATGCATCGTCATAATTTGGACCAAAGTTAAAGGACGAAGCGAATTGAGTCTGCCGGGCAAGCAGCCTTTCCGCCAACATCGTGTATCCCGTTATAGGCTCCAGCACGTGCTGCCAGGGACGCGTCGCTGCGGGGCGCCGAATCAGTACGGAGTTTCCTGCCGTAAATGCTCGAACAAAGTCTGGAATCAAGCGGTACGCTGCCCAGTCGCCGCCCCCGATAACATTCCCGGCTCGCACTGTCGCCACAAGGACCCCATGTTTTTCAAATTCTTGAGTCGGAAAATAGGAACTACGATAGGCCGCAGTTACGATTTCGGCGCAGGCCTTGCTCGCCGAATATGGATCGTGTCCACCTAGAGTGTCCGTTTCACGATAGGGCCAGACCCACTCCTGATTGTGATAAACCTTGTCGGTCGTGATGCAAACGACAGCACGCACGCTCGGAGTTTTACGAATCGCCTCTAGTACGTGTACCGTTCCCATCACATTTGTCGAATAGGTCGTCAGGGGCTCGGCATATGAGCGTACTACGATTGGTTGAGCTGCCAGGTGGAAAACTACTTCGGGTGCGAACTCAACCATACTGGCTTCCAGCCCACCGTAGTCTCGGGTGTCACCACGCACATCGTCCACAACTGTGCCAACGGACGCAACCGTGAACAGGTTCGGATCGGTGCTGGGATCTAGAGAATATCCCCGAACTACCGCGCCACGCCGGGCAAGCCATAGAGAGAGCCAACCGCCCTTGAATCCGCTGTGTCCGGTCACGAACACGCGGCGGCCTTGCCAAATGTCTACAACATCATCCACGGCTTCCTCCCATTAACTGACAGCCCCACAGGGCATTTTCCCATTCTATGTTCATCGGGCTGGGTCTGAAACGCAGATAGGCATTCGGCGTAGTTTCTTGAACAAAAATATGACCGTAATCTCTTCAATCGTTCTCCTTCATCGCAGTATTCTTCGCAGCCAAGAGACCGACTGAACGGCGTCGCATCCTCACCGGAAAGGACCAGGTTCGCGGCTCCGTTCAGAAGCTAAAAGCCGGAGATGAATCACGGTGGATCGAATGACGCGTGAAATCATTCAGGAAATCTCCGAAATATATCCATCAAACACCGTCGGACTCGGACGGTGCAAACCGTCGGGCGATTACGCTTCAAAATTTCAGATATTTTTTTGCTGCGAGATAAGGCAGCATCGCAATCTCAGCCAAGGACGGAATGGGATCCCGCCAGTTGAAGACCGACTCTACGCGAGTCGCCCGGAGCGATTTCCAGTATGTCCCGAGGTCTAGGCTGCCGTGAATGAAGTCTGAAACCGACGTTGGAATGTCACTTACCAAACGAAGCCATCCCACTCCCGGTGCTGCCCGCGCGGTCTCGATTAGGAAACCCATCTGGTCAGCGTAGACCAGGTAAGGAAAATCAACCCCAGACGCAAAGCCGATGGTGTGAAATCCCCAAGTTCTTGCATTCACGTCGAGCAGTTTGTATTTTCCGTCGCGAGGATCTCGCTTGAATTCGATTTCTACGACACCGTGATATTTGATCGATGCCAAAAACCGCTCGGAGAGCTCTGCAATCTCCGGTACTCCAATGGTTTCCACATATGTCGCCGCGCGGCCGAATTCACGCGGATGTTGGCGCGCCCGACGTGCGGTCAGTGTGCAGCAAGGGACGCCATTACGGACAAAGGCACAATAGGAGTATTGGTCATTACCGCCGCCCGGGATAATTTCCTGGATAAGAATTTCTTCTGGCTTAATTTGTGTCGAAGCCTTCTCATACAGAGATATGAGTTGCTCCGGAGTGTTCGCTCGCCACGCCTTGGCGCCGGTGGCGTAGAAAAAGTTCTCCTTGACTGCCGGCTTGATCGCCAATGGCAAGCGGGGAACGAGAGCCCGTACCTCTTCCATTGATTTGGGGTTGAAGGTTGCCGGACATGGGATGTTCAAACGTTCAGCAAGATCGTAGGTCTTCTTCTTATCCCAAGCCCACTCGATGCTTTCCCATTCTCCAGTCGTGACGCGAAAGAACTTCGCGAGTTCCGAGCGGTAACGCGAAAATGCCGCCACATTTTCATCCCGCGTGGGAAAAAGAATCCAATTACGCAGATTGAATCGTCGCCCCACCTCGAGCACAGCGTCGACAGTTTTGCGCTCGTCGAGGATATTGTCGACCCGTACGACCCTGGTTGCATATCTAGAGAAGGTGGAGATACAGTATTGGTCGTCGAGAATGTAGACGGGGATGCCACGTCGTCCCAGACTTCGAGCAATGCCCAGGCCCGGGTGGTCGCCTCCAACGACGACGGCACCCACAGTTCCGCTCTGCACCTGCGCATCTACGTCCACGATGTGTCGCCCTTGGGGGATAGATGCCATTGAATACTAACTCCGGTTCCGACGAAGGTACGAAGTCAGTTCTCGCGAGGCGAAATCCGTGCCCGTCACAAAATAGAGCAAGGGCCCGAACTTCCGTGCGGCTGTTGCACCAGTGAAATGAAGACCGGGAACTGAAGTGGAGAAGCCGGCAGCAACGTCAGGATATCCGTCCAGCTGGTGGATATTCTCGAGCAGGTTCGCGCACAGAAACTCGTACTTGGAAATGTCAACGCGGTATCCTGTCCCCAACAAAACATGATCCACCTGTCTCTCCGTGCCGTCGTCGAGTTTCAATTGGAGTCTCCCGCCGATCTCGGTGGCAGAAACAACGGATTTCGAAGTGGTAATGGTGACGTCCGGTAGCCTGGGGATGAGCCACGGAGCGCCCGCGGGACGAACCGCTCGTTTCCGAATCGGATCCTTGACCGCTATTGGAATGTAGTACATCAGGTTTGGATAGGCAACCAAACGGCTGATCCCTATCGGCCCGATGTCGTGCTTGGAATACAGCATCTTCGAAACAGGACCAAGCCGATGAAGCCTCTGGTGCATGCCGATCCAGCGGAGCATTGGAATCTTTGCGATCAGCTCTACGGACAGACCAGCCTCGGCCAGCAGAACCGCTGATTCAATGGCACTCTGCCCTGCACCGATAACAACCACTCGCTTGCCCATTTGCGAAAATGGCCGACCATCATAACAGTGAGAAACTCGCTCGGCGGGAAGATTGATAAATGGCGCAGGGACGTTCTTGAATTTCGCAATTCCCGTGGCTACGACCACCCGCTTGCTACTGACCTCCGCACCATCAGTCAAAAAGAGTTTGAATCCAATGCCATCCCTGCACACTCGAGACACATTGCGCCGGTCCAGAATTGAACCAAGTCGAGTGTGGAACCACTTGCCATATTCGACAAATGTATCCTTGGGGAGTCTCTTCGAGGGAGGGGTTCCACTCGCCTTTTCGTACTCCTCCAGCGTGAGATCCGACATTGGATCGGAAATTGTGGAAGCCTCGCGGGGAGAACGCAATAGCATTCCCGGGGGCGTTCCGCTGGCCCAGAACTCCATGGGCTCGCCAAAGACTCGTACGTCCATTCCCAAAGCCTTCAAGTGTGCGGCGGAGGAGAGCCCATATGGCCCGGCCCCAATGATTGCTACATCACAGTCTTTCGAGGGAGTCATAGTTGCGGCGCTTTCCTTTGCGGGTACGATATTAAATCAGAATGCATTGATGAAACTTTGCGAAGCAAGGAGACTATCAAGCAGAGCGTCCCATGGACTTGCCACCCAAAAGAAAGTCATCCTCGGTTGCGGATGGTTTAAGCCTCAGCAACTCCAAACCGTTGTGAAGATTCGCGACCTTCGGATGAGTGCGTCATACTCGTGTTCGACATGGAAACTGATGCGCCCTCAACCTCATATACGAGACGGCCCTTATCCAGTCTTGCGTAAGCGATCCGTGCGCGACCGTCTCCTGGATTCTCGATCATCCACCCGTCCGGAGTCCTAACGAGTTCCATCCGCGCTCTTTGTCTCCACCATCGGTTTACCTCGCCTGGAGTCGTCACCCAGACATGTTTCTCGTCTCTGAGATGGACAAGATGCTGAAGTAATTCCTTGTAGATCGCACGCTCGTGTGCTTCGAGCACGTAATCCGGATGGATGATAAAACTCATGAGGCCAAACTTGGCAGCAATGATCTCTGACTGCTGTTTCCAAATGCGAGTCGAGAAATCGCCGAGGATATTAAAGAGCGTGTAGTCTTGAATTGTAGTTACCGGTATTTCGAGGATGTTACCGATAAAGTATGGCATCACGGTACAGCAACCGCCGCGCTGTGGATCGAGATGTGCGACGTTTGGAACAGACATGTCGTACGCAAATCTCAGTTCGTCGTACCACACTTGTTTCCTGTAAAGAACTGCAGCGCGAAATCCGTCCGCCTTGTATTTCTTGCCGTATGCGTTGATCTTTGCAACTCGTTTGACAAACTGCTCCCTGCATTTGTAGAGGTGACCGTCATGATTCAAATCATGGATGACCACTTCGTGCTGGCGCTGCCGGATGACGTCTAGGAACTCGTCGCTCACACTGTAGCGTTCTTCCGGCACAACTTGAAACGAGGCCTTGATGCCGAATGAGTCATCGATGTCCATAAGCATCGTACAGAAGTCTCTGCCGATCGGCGTCTCGATGTCGTGCGTCATTAGAGCACACCCCGAATGCCCGTCGGGCCAGAACCATATAAAGGGTATCCGGTCGGCACCAGTGGCCTGAAGCGTCAATATCAAGAGGCTCTCCAGCATATTGTCAATAGAACAATCTACCGGCCATTTCGGGAACGGCAGCTTGTCCCAACCGTGCAAATAGAGCTTCTGGAGATGTCTCCGCGCGCGCACCGGTAGAAGGGGCCGAATGAAGTAATAAGGCTTCGACAGAACCGAAAGCGCACCATGCCTCCACTCTTCGACATACGTTTCCCGGTGCAGGCTATCCACGACCTCGGAGAGATCGAACGGCAGAAGGATGGATCCATTCTCGATACGAACGTCCCTTGCGGCATCGTGGATCTCATCGCCCGGATGCCGAGCAGGCGAATGACCGGCAAGGCGACCGAAAAAGGATGAATCCTTTCCAAAGCGGAAGTACCCACTCTGTAAAGAGAGCGCGTCCTCACACACCAAGCGCATATACTCTTCAGGGCATCTGAAGTAGGTAGACAGAAAGCTTCCCATTCACCCCTGCATCCATTGAGATTGGCCCCGAGTTTTATCCAAAAGCCTTATGCTACCGTGTTTGTCTGCATGCACTTTCATTTATCTTTTCAGACTTCCGCTGATTCGCGATCAGCAACCTTCGCATCCACTGCAAATGGGCTCGTGGAACTGGATTCGCCAATGTTCCAAGTATCTGCGACCAAATAAAGCGGACGGTTCTTGCCTTCCTCAAAGATGCGGCCAACATACTCGCCGAGGATTCCAACCGCCGTCAGAGTCGCCGCGCTGCTAAGGCAAAGCACCACCATCAGTGATGTCCAACCTGGAACCGTGTTCCCAGTGAAAAAGGCTCTTAAAGCACGACCGGCCTCTTCTAGAGCTAATAGAATCATCAGACCAGCACCCCAAAAGCTGACGCGCAATGGAAGAGCCGAAAATGACATTGCGGCGGTCCAAGCCAGCCAAATCATCTTTCTTAGCGGATACTTAGTTTCGCCGAATTTGCGCGGGCACCTCTCATAGGGTACGCAGGTCTGCGAGTAGCCGACCCACGCTACCATTCCACGCAGAAATCGATGCAACTCCCGCATCGTGCGCAAGCTGTCGATGCACCTTCTTGACATCAAACGAAAGTCGCCAACGTCCGGAGGAAGTCTCTTCAGAAATACAAATCGCATCAGGCGATAAAAAAACCACGCCGTGAACTTCTTAAACGTGGTCTCGCCGCGTCGACTAATACGCTGCCCGCACACCACATCATATCCAAGGCAGTAATTCTCTACCATCTGGTGAATCACTTCAAATGGATCCTGCAGATCGGCATCGATCAAAACGACAGCGTCGCCCTGCGCGTAATCGATACCCGCTGTTGACGCATATTGGTGGCCAAAGTTTCTCGACAGATTTAGCACTTTGACCCGAGAATCTGCGAAAGACCATTCAACAAGACTCTCAATTGTGCGATCGGTACTTCCATCGTTGACTAGGATGATTTCGCAGTGATAAACGCAGTGATTGATAAAGGAAGTCGCTTGAGAACGAAGTTCGGCAATGCTTTCCTCTTCGTTGTAGCAAGGCACAACAATCGACAACAATGAGGGAATTGCACGCTTTCTAAGAATCGTCGTCATGATCGCCTCCTGGCATTACCCGGTTGTCAAGTCCGCGCATGAGGAAAAAGAAGTTTGCGCATACTACTTGACCGCTCTCGAATCTTGCCTTCTTTTCCATCGTTCCAGCAAGAAACAGCGCTAGGGCAGGTGAGGCACAAGTGCTTCTGGACTGCAAGCAAGGCTCCGACTCACAAAGACTTCAACGCGTACGGGCTCGAATCGGCCAAGCTCCAGTTGGATTGGGGACTGAAAACGCGGGTCGCCAGAAAACCGATTCGCAAACTCAGTATTGTATTGGTTGTCCAAATTATCGCCCGGACTTCCGTCTCCAGCATAGCCGGGAGCAGTTATCACGATGTCTTGGTTGTCGGTAACCGACATAATCTGTTTCCAATCGATCGGTCCGTCTTCGTATCTCCATAGCCACGTGACCTCTGCAAACGCGAAGTTCGAAAGTCGGGTCGTGTACGCCGCTCTCGCCCACGAATATTCGATTGCCTGTGGGTTGAATTCGCGTCCACCCCCGAGATATGCGATCCTCGATGAAGTAATGTTACATCCCTTACTTATAAGCCAGACAGGTTTCCAATCCCACTGTTCAAACCGGGCCATCGCTCGCCATGGAAGGTTTCCATTGACAAAGCCCACATCGACTGCGGTCGTATTCGGTCGAATGACCGGATATACGATCATCCCAAGCTGCAGAATTATCGGCAGGCTGGCAACAGACGACCAGAGCCCTGAACGAGAAACAAGCGTTTTATCTGCGAAAACCGCGACAGATATCGCGAGCGGGACCATAGCGGGAGATATATGCCGAAGGAGATGATTCGTACCAGTCAGCTGAGTCAAGACAATTGGAATTCCGGCGCATCCGCAGAGAGCCAGCCCAATACGTTGCCTTGGCGACCAGGCATTTCCAGCATTTTGATGGGAACATAGCTCAATTAGAAAGGCAATCAACACGATACCCAGGAACAAAGTTACGCCGTGTCCGAGCAGGCATTGCCATACAGAGTTGAGCCATCGCAACCATGTCGTCGGCGATGGAGGCCCGAGAGAATTCCTTACGAATCCACGGGCATATTTCCCGTATTCCAAGGCACCCCTCATGTTGACGACCCACCAGGGCGCAGCGAGAATCAAGGGCACGGCGGCAACCTTAACTGGAAAGAGAGGGTATTGCCAGATCGCTCTCCTGCCTTTCGAGGAGACGAACCATAGAAGCAACGCGGGCGGACCGATCACGAAAAAAGAGGTCTTAGATAATAACCCGAGCGTAAGAGCCAAGCCTAGTCCGAACCATGCACTTGATTCCTTGAGGGGCTCATTGCAGCTCCTCAGCAGGTAATAGAGCATCGCAGCGGTCGCAAGGTATAGAGGAGTATCGGTGCCCAGAAAGATGCTAGCTGCAACGATTTCTGGAGACAGGATGAGGATCAGGACCGCGATCGCCGCGGCAGCCCGGGATGCCAAGAGGCGCACACATCGAAAGACGTACCACCCTGTCAATCCCCAACACGTGAGCGACGCAAGTCTGGCGATGGTTGTGCTCGGTCCAAAACAAGCCAGGAGCGGATCTGCAATGAATCGATAAGCCGGGGGACGCCCAAAAGCCTTCAAGACCAGCCTGCCAGCGAGTTTCAGCAGTATGCCTCCGCGCAGGCGCTGCGCATCAATGAGAGCCTCATTGAGGTAGCCGGATTCATCCCAGTGAATACCGAACGGGTGCGCGAGGGACCAGCGGATGGCGGCGACCAGGAGGACAACCGCCGTCGCAGCAGCGAGACTCATCCAATAGCGGTCCGCAGAGAGCGAGCCCTCCCCACGCTTCATGTCTGGCACTGATTCGGATTGAGAAGTGACGAGCATCGTAACTTAACTCTTGCCTGCATGCACTGCGAGGCGGCTTTCTTCGGGCACATCTGCCACTGCTCGCTTAAGCCAGCTTTCGCGCCAATATGGATAGATAGATCTCGGACAGAGTCGATGAAAATCTGACTTGCACACGACACCTTCGAGCATGATGCACGGATTCTTCATCTCTATCATCTTTCCTGTCTTCTCGTCGACGATTCGAGTTACCCGGCGCAACACGCGATAGATACCGCCGCAGTATGGTATCATCTCCGAGTCAAACCATAACCCCCGATTTTTCTGTCCCTTGTCAAGCGTTGCCATGATTTCCTCTTTACTGCGAACCTCGACGAGATCACCGGGATGCAGATTCAGAGGTGCCTGCTTTATATCAGCGCTTGAGCCTTCGATAAACGGATAACGGCTTCCTCTTCGCCGATCCTGCACCTCATTGAAGAAGCCTATGATCGAAGCCTGCAGCAAACGAAGAACGGAAAGGCAGAATTCGAGCACACGATGCGCAAGCATCTTCCCTGCCAAGCCGCTCTCGAGGTTTCCCGACTTGAGATCACGAATATGCTGGCGCGGATCCCAAAAGCTCATGTACGAAGTGAACTGGGGAACATCCGTTGCCTGGCAGGAATAACAAGTCACTCCGTCCGAGTCGATCTTCTGAGCCACCTGAACAAGCCAATCCCAGGGTTCTGGTTCTGCATCGGCAGTCGATCGCGGCGAAAGAAGTTCATGTGTGGCAACGAATGAGCCTGAGCCATTCGCCGGTCTCAGCCATGCATCCTTCCAAAAGATAAGGCAGTTCGCCTGACAGCCTGAGTGTCCCGACCCGTCGCATCGAACGCCTTCAAGATGCACGGCGTCATTCATTCGGCGTATGCTCCAGCCACCGATGTAATCACAGGTCTTATCAGCTCGCTTGAATACCCTGAGCCTCTTGCCGCAGTACTGCAGCATCTCCGGCATAAACGGTAAGTTCTCGAAGCGCCCGTGTTCATCCAACGTCGCCAGGATCTCTTTCCTGCTGCGAACCTCGACCCAATCGCCTGCTTTCAGATACACTTCTCTCAACTTCAACTCCAGTCTTCTTCCTTTCATGCTTTTAGAAGCCCAGGCGCCATTGTCATCTTCATTGTCCAGCGGCATTGTGCCGCTGCCGATGCATCTCCACCATCTGTCCTGCTGTTGCCCACATCCAGCATTGCAGGAAGAATCTCTTCGGCCCGTCAAATGTCATCATCCAGCGGAGTGCGGTCGGGATCAGTACTGTCACGGTCATCTTTGGGATGCTTATGAGATAGCGCGGTATTCCCAAGACATTCGGCTTGCGTCCGACCTCGCGGCTTGACGCTCGGCCATAATCAAACCACCAATCGAGAAAATACTGCTTTTTAATTCTGTCGGCGGGGACAGGATGAAATACGACCGCGGTGGGTACGTAAAGAATACGCTCACCAGCAGCCATCAGGCGACGGCCAAACTCAGTGTCCTCGTTGGGACGTGGAATCTCTCGATTCGGACTTGGACCGAGGTCTGTTCTAAACCCTCTGTACCGCTCAAACATTACCTTACGAAAGGCCATGTTTGCACCGTAGGGCGGCCGGTCGAGTACGATCGGTTCGTCGCCCAAATCGAACATCGCTGCCAGAACTCCGCCAAGTCCATACGGTCCCTTCAGTGTCAACCAGCCAGGCAGTGAAACGGAATTTGCAGGAAGAGTCCGCCCCCCGACGCCAGCCCATTGCTCCCCGTGTAACTCGGCAGTCAGATTGTGCAGCCAGGTTGGTTGAACAACGACGTCGTCGTCGACAAACGCGAGAATACCGCCACGCGCCTCTTGTACTCCCTTGTTGAGAGCGTTGGATTTGCCGACGCGCGACTCGAAGATATACCGAAAGTGATTCGGATAGCGGCGGTCAACATCTTCCGTAACATCGTGTGTTGCATCGTTGGAATTGTTATCCACCACAATAACTTCCCAGCTTATTGTCTTCGGCATCTCGGACCCGGCAATCGCCTCTAAAGCCTTCTTGAGCAATTGACACCGGTTATAAGTACAAATGATCACGCTAATATCCATAAGTCACAAAATCCCTCAGAGACCCCAGCGCAGGTGTGCGTCCTTCCTTCTTAACCGAAAGCGCTTTATAACTTTCCGGATTAAGGCCAGCAAGACCAGGCGCCTTTGGAAGGTAACGCCACAGTCCCGAAGCGCGCTCTTATGGAATGACCAAAAACGGCGATCACGTCGAGCTAGGCTCGAAGCCAGAAAGTCATAGTAGCGCCCGAGCATCTCCTTCAGTTGCGTCTTGAATTCGCGTTCACTGAGGAAGACCGGCCCATATTCCACTAGTTCGCGCAGCGTATCAGCGGCCGACGCATTGAGCGCCTGCGACTCCGTCAGGAGTGAACCCGAACGCTTTCGCGAAAAAGTTAACACTTGGTGAACAAATCCGAAGTCGCTTTGTTTCAATAGGTTGAAACATACTTCACTGTCGGCTGCATGCGGATTCGCCTCGTTAAAGAAGGGATTGTTTTCACGCACGAGGTCAGACCGATAGAGCGCCGATGTGGACGAACCAAAGACATAGGGACCGCCTAATAGACGTTCCCGACAAATCTCTCTACCCTCGCTCACACTCCTGTTGTACGGAATGCCTTCCCACAAAACCCACTGCCCATCTATGCCATAGGCCCCCACGATCCCGACCGATGAATTCGCTTCGGCGAGGGAAACCATTCGCTCAATGCACTCCGGAAAGATCCAGTCGTCGGCGAAGACTATTTTGCAGTACTTGCTTTGTGGAGATATCTGGCGTAGGGCAGAATTGAAATTTGATACTGCTTGAAGTAAGGCCTTGTTATTGATAACTCGAATACGTACATCGAGCGCAGCATATTTTTGTATGACTTCGAGTGTTCCGTCTGAACTGCAATTGTTTACAATGAGATATTCCCAATTCCTATAACTCTGTCTGAGAACACTCTCGATGCATTCAGCAATCAGATCCTCTTCGTTATAAGCTGGAGTTATTAGGCTAACAAGCGGAGTTGATATTTCAGATGCCATGATCTTTGTCGGCCAAGTTAGCGCGGAAGCTGCTCAACACAGTTAGACACATCCTGTCTGTTTGTTCTGCATAGGCCGTCAAGGTTCCATCTCTGAGGAAAGAAGACAATACCGCAGCGACCGTCCAATTCCTTACCCGATTTGTAGATATTTCCGAGTTCGACCTCAAGTGTCACTGCGATCTCAATGTTGTCGTATACAACTGTTCCTCCGTCGTCTGTTGCCCAAAGCGATATCGGATATTTTCCCGGCATGAGACTCAGGCAATCTATTTCAAGGTCGATGTAACCATCACCAATCGGGACTATTGGGATTTCCATACCGTGATGCCAAGTGCTCGTCTCCGTCACCAAGGTACCCATGTCGGTATACATGCGAAAGCCGATGCTGGGATATGCGACCGCCTCGTTCGCGTGGAGGCTGAACCGGATTACAACGGGGTCTCCAGACCGGATGGTCCGCTGGGTCACCCCCTCCGGAGATAGGAATTCGACCCGACGAAATTGCAGCTTTCCGTTCCCTCTTCTTCTCTCGGAGTTCTCGAGATCGATGTCTTCGACGCTGTCACCCGAGGTCGCATCCAAATACGCCTTGATCACGGAGCGGGGGTCGCCGTCCATTCGGATCTGCCCGCTATCAATCCATATGCAGCGTCTGCACAAATTCTCAACTGCAGCCAAATTATGCGAGACAAACAAAACCGTGCGCGTCCGCGTTCGAAGGTCCCCCATTACGGCTAGACATTTCTTCTGGAAAGCCGCGTCTCCGACGGCCAGAACTTCATCGACGATGAGTATTTCCGAATCGAGATGAGCTGCGACGGCAAAGCCAAGACGGAGGCGCATGCCCGAAGAGTAGCGCTTGATGGGCGTGTTGATAAACCGTTCTACACCAGAGAACTCGATGATTGCACTAAGCTTCCGATCGACCTCCTTCTTCGTCATTCCCAAAATCGAGCCGTTGAGATAGATATTCTCCATCCCGGTCAGTTCGGGGTGAAAGCCTGTACCGACCTCCAGCATGGCTGCAACTCTTCCACCGACTGTGACACTACCCGAAGTCGGATATGTAATCCTGGACAGTACTTTCAGGAGTGTGCTCTTCCCTGCCCCGTTCCTCCCGATAATTCCAACCACTTCGCCGGGCTCAATCGAAAACGAAACATTACGCAACGCCCAGATCGTGTCCTCCCTCGAGCTCTTACTAAATCTCGAAAGAGTAAGAAAGCCCGTCAGGGCTTCACGAATTGTCGTAGGGTTTTCAAGACCAATTTGATACTTTTTGGACAGGTTTTCAATTTTGATCAGCGCACTCATTGAGCTCCAGTAATCTCCACCTAGATAACATCAGCGAAACTCCGCTCCGCTTGACGGAAGTAATAAGCGCCGGCGACGAAGATCAGCAAGGCGGTTCCAAGAGAAATGCCCACGAGGTTATAGTCGAACGGAACGCCCTTAAGTGCACATGCGCGAAGTCCATCGACGATACCCCAGCATGGATTGATGGCAAGCAGCGGACGATACCGCGCAGGAATGACGGTGTCAGGGTAAACGATCGGGGTCGCAAACATCCATATCTGAATGAGAAATGGTAGCGCATACCGGACGTCGCGATATCGAACGGACATGGCTGCTGCGATCATACTCATACCAGCGGTCAACAGGACCATGAGGAGAACAATAATCGGGACAAAGAAGACCATAGCGCCGACATGAACGCGGTAGTAGAGCATTATGCCGACGAGCAGCACGGAACCGATGCAGAAGTCGAGTAGTCCGGCCAATACCGAGGCGAATGGAAGAAAGGCGCGCGGGAAATAGACCTTGGTAAGAAGAGGATCGTTGTTAATCAGACTGGTACTTGCAAACGTCAGAACTCCGGAGACGTAGGTCCAAGGAAGCAGGCCACAGAACACAAACACCGGGTAAGGAACAGCCCCTGCGCTGAAGTGTGCCACTCTGCCGAACAGCAGCGTGAAGATAATCATGTTGAACAGCGGTTGAATGACGGCCCATGCGACGCCAAACGCAGCTTGGCGATAACGCACCTTGATATCCCGCCAAGCGAAGAAGTAGAGGAGCTCACGATAGCGCCACAGCTCTGAAAACGTATCTGATTGCATGCTCATCTTCCCTTAGAACACTAGCTTTCTTCCGTAGAAAGCCTCGGCGTAACCACCCGGGGAATTGCATTCCATCCCACGAAGACGCATTAGGGCCATGAAAGTGCTCTCGTCAAACCAATGCTTGGAACGTTGCGACCCGAAGCATTCAAGAAGATGCTTTACTTTTGTATCGCAAGCCTCACGTTGCAGCGGTACAAAAACATTGGGCTTACCGAGGTCCCCGTCGTATTTGGGGATTTCGTATTCCAGGATCATGTGATTACGAAAAGTATTCCAAGTCAACTCTGCCGCGAGTCGATGATCCTGGTGAGCATCTAACCGAGAATGAGTGAAGATCACATCCGGATCCCTCGGTTTTAAGTCGGTCTCAAAGAATGTCTTGATTTCAGATCCATCATAGGGCATAAAGCCATCGCGAAAGGATTTGAAAACGGGTTGTGTGAGTCGTGTGCCAGCGAAGAAAGTCGCAGCGCGGCGCGCCTCAGGCTCGCGGATCCCCGCAGCGCTCAGTACAGCCCAATGCAATTCGCACAAGTCGTACTCCGCGGCAATTCTGAGCAGTGTTCCACCGCAGCCGATTTCGATGTCATCGGAATGACATCCGATGCAAAGCACACGAAGAGGCCGGTCCGTAGGCGCATTCAGCTGAAGTTGCATCACCGCTAGGCTAACCTCTCTGTTGCACCGTTCCGAGAATCTGCCGTCCCTGCCCACACTTTCCATGGAGCAGCCGGTGTATCGTTCAGTTCATCCAAACGATGCTTGTCCTTGAACGTGTCCATGCATTGCCAGAATCCAGAGTACTTGTAAGCCAGAAGCTTCTCCTGCTGAATGAGGCGCTGAAAAGGTTCGCGCACAAGTTCCTCGCCGGGTCGCATATAGTTGAAAATCTCCCTCTTCATAATGAAGTAGCCACCATTGATCCAGGTATCGCTACGGGTCAGCGGGCAGATATCCTTCACCAGGCCATCTTCCGTGGCTTCAACCAAATCAAAGCTGGCGGTGGGCTGCACGAGGAGAAGTGATGCGACGGCCTTGCTTTTCTCGAATGTAGCCATCTGGTCGGGAAGCGGCAGATTACTCAGACCGTCTCCATAGTTAGCCAGGAATACCTCTTCGCCATTGAGATAGTGTTCAACGGCTTTCAGGCGCTCGCCAATATTGGATGTGGCTCCTGTCTCTACAAAGGTAATCGTCCAGTCTTCGATGTCTCGATTGGAATATTGTATTTCACGCCCCCCCTTTGACCACACGAAGTCATTGGACACGGATTCATCATAGTGAAGGAAATAGTCCTTGATCACCCCGCCCTTATAACCGAGGCAGAGAACAAAATCCTTATGCCCGTGATGGGCGTAATATTTCATCAGGTGCCAAAGGATCGGCCGGTTGCCGATTTGAACCATCGGCTTTGGAATGTCGTCTGCATACCCTCGGAGACGCATTCCCTCACCTCCGCAAAATAATACGACCTTCATGAGCTTACCTCCGGCATTGCTTGCTGGGTCCCTTTTGAGTTTTCGTTTTTTATGTGAGACCGTGAATTCGACAATTCATTTGCAGTTACAGGATCGCAACCTTCGGAATCGGAATCACATACTTGCCGCCCCATTCTCGAATGTAGCTGAGCTGTGCCATGATCTCGTCTTTCAGATTCCAAGGTAGAATCAAAACGTAATCAGGCTTAACCTCGCGAATGCGTTCAGGCTCAAAGATTGGAATCCGACTCCCAGGCAGATGACGGCCCTGCTTGTAAGTGCTACGGTCGACCGTAAACTGAATCAGGTCTTTGCCAATGCCACAATAATGGAGCAGCGTAGCACTCTTGCCGGGAGCACCATATCCGGCAACCCTCTTCCCCTCTCGGGCCGCATGAAGCAGAAATTCAAGCAGATCAAGTTTCGTTTCCTTCACCTGTTGGGCGAAGCCTTCATAAGCCGGAAGAGAGTCGAGCCGCGCCCTGCGCTCATTCGCCAGAACGAGCTGAACGTTGGGCGAAACCGCGTGGAGTCCACTGGTTTCGCGGCAGGCGAAGACGCGCAGGGAACCTCCGTGTGATTTCAGTTCCTCTACATCGAAGACGCGAAGCTTGTGCGCCGCGAGAATCTTGATCGTCGTGAGAAGCGAAAAGTAGGAAAAATGCTCGTGGTAGATCGTATCGAATTCGTTGAGCTCGATAAGTCGAAGCAAATGGGGAAACTCGAGCGTCAGAATTCCGTTTGGCTTAAGCAGGATTTCCAGCCCGCTCACGAAGTCATTCAGGTCCGGCACCTGTGCGAGCACGTTGTTACCTGCCACTAGATCCGCAGCCCGTCCTTCTGCAACGAGTTCCTTCGCCAATTTCGCCCCGAAGAAGCGTACAAGTGTGGGCACACCCTTTTCCATAGCCGCTTGGGCGACGTTTGAAGCCGGCTCGATACCAAGGACGGGTATCCCGAGGCGCACAAAATACTGCAGGAGATAGCCATCGTTGCTCGCAACCTCCGCGACAAAGCTTTCTTTATTCAGACCGAAGCGCGCCTGCATCTCATTGCAGTACCTTTCGCAGTGCTTCAGCCATGAATCCGAATACGACGCGAAGTAAGCGTAGTCGCTGAAGATATTCTTAGGGCTCTCATACTCCTCCAACTGCACAAGCCAGCACTTCTCGCAAATGTAAACGTGGAGTGGGTAGTAGATTTCTCCACGAAAGAGATCCTCGATCGACGGATATGTCTCGCAGAGCGGCGACATACCGAGGTCGATAAATGTTTTCTCGAGCCCGGTTCCACAAAAGCGGCATTTACGAAGCGATGGATGTGATTCAATGCGCTGCAATTCTGTTGCGGTTGCCATTCGAATCTCCGTTTCACGCGCTGAGCGTGTTTTCCACTTGCTGGCTGGTCCAATGCAGGTCAGTTTTGAGACTTCCGCACTTCTGAAGACGCTGGATCTCCTTGAGGCGCAGATAGCGTCCAGCCTTTACATCCTCAATCTTGAGTTCATTGGCCCGATATGCTTCATAGAGTTCCCGAGCGCCGGCACGAGCAGTCCATTGAGGACGAAAACCTGTCACAAGACGCCCTATCTTGTCGAAGTTGACGCGATAGCAACGAAGATCCGGGCCCCCACCGGGGGCATACTCAATGCTGCATCCCGGTACCGTTTCTGCCACAATCTCGGCGAGTTCACGAATGCGGAAGTTTTCATCGTTTCGACCCACGTTGAAAGTCTGGTTATGCACCGCTTCGCGCGGCGCATCAAGGACAGCTATTACAGCGCCAATAATGTCACGGATGTGCACAATCGGGCGCCATGGTGTTCCATCGCTCTTAATCAAAATCCGGCCTTCTGTGACGGCGGATGCTACCAAGTCGTTGAGCACGATGTCGAGTCGCAGGCGTGGAGATGCACCATAGGCCGTAGCATTGCGTAAATAAGTAGGAGTAAAGGCGTCGCTGGCAAGTGCTGCAACGTCGCTCTCAACAAACACCTTGGATTCGCCGTAAGGCGTTACCGGATTGAGCGCAGAAGTTTCATCGAGAAAGTCGTCTCCAGCCGCACCATAGGTACTGCAGGAGGACGCGAAAACGAAGCGCTGCACGCCAGCAGCTTTCGCGAGCCGAGCCAATTCGACCGAAGCCAAGTGATTGATATCATACGTCAGTTGCCGGTCGAGATTGCCCAAGGGGTCATTGGACAACGCGGCCATGTGAACGACCGAGTCGAAACCATCTAAATCCTCGGGCGCCAAATCGCGCAGGTCCTTGTGAATCTCGGGAATCGCCTCCGGAGCATCTCCAAAGTCGCAATGTCCGTAGAGATCCGAATCGAGCCCGACAACATCATGCCCCGCGTCGCGAAGCATAGGCCCGGCAACGGAACCGATGTATCCCTTATGACCTGTAAGTAAGACCCTCATATCGACCCTTTCCTATGATCACCTGAGTCTTTCGCCGGGAGCGCTTGAAGAAGCCCGGCCGCTTCCAGCATATCTGCTGCCGTGCGTAGGGTTGAAAACGGAAGACCTGAACGCTCGGCAATCTCCAAAAGAGAATGACGTCCGTCGCAAAGGTTCAAAACCCAAAGTCGTGCGTGGATCTGTTCGTCAATGGCTTCGCCGCCCGAACTTCGATAAAGGTTTCTCTTCCCGAGTTGCGGTTCGCAGTACGGGTAACGATTGACATAAGTCTGATTTCTCTCGATCACGTCGAAGGCCTGGATGCAGAGCCGGAGCGAACGCACAAGTTGATCGGGATCAATGAAGTCAAGGTTGTCGGCGGAAGTGTGGTACTCCGGGAAGGTACCCCAGACGCTGCGCATCAGGCATCCAATTGGAAGATTAAATCCGGGCGAACAGTATTGACGCTCATCGTAGCCGTAAGGCGAAAAATCAAGAACCTCAGACGATTCTCCGCAGTGCCGTAGGACGTGAGCCATAGCCCGATCAATGTTCGCATCCCCCTGCCGGCTCTTCTTGTAGTGGAACCCGCCTCGGTCGCCAACACACGTCAAGACCAGCCCGTTATGAATCTTTGATGTTCTATCGCGGTTGATGGCCAACCAGGAGATCGCACCAATTGTTCCGGGGATAAAGAGAAATCGATAGGAGTACCGGCGATCGCTTTGATTCGCCAACTCAGCGAGGGCTGCCGCGACGGTCAGTCCCGATAGGTTGTCGTTGGCGAGCGAAGGATGGCAAACGTGGACGGAAATCAGCACTTCGTCTTCGCAACTGCCGGCCAGGTAGCACTCTCCATACGTGAGGTGACCATCAATCAGCGTCGAGTCAATGCAAACCTCGTATTGAGAATCAGGGAGCGCCTTTCGCTGATTGTGGGAGAGACAGAATCCCCAGTCGTCTTTGTAGTACGTCGTCCTGTACGGAATCCAATCGGACCGATCAGGAATGGAGTGGAGATGTGGTTGAAGCTCCGCGAGTGAGAGAGTCTTCTGAACTGGAACACTGTAACTTTCCAGATGCAGGCTGTTGGCCTGGAAATCAACGATGCGCTTCCCTGTCGAATCCTTGATGTATGCGTCGCGGACGTTCCATTCCTTGGGAATAGTCCAATCGAAGACGTCAGTTCCGCTGGGAACTTCATGAATTTCCAGTGGGATACGCTTCTGAATCTCTTTAAGCGTCTGGCGAATTCCGTTACCTGTGATACTTCGGCAGATGGGGTACAGATCAGCGGCAAACTGATAGAGTTTGCCGCTGAGTTCCGCCAGATCTGCTTTTAGAAACGATTGCAGGATTGCTGGGCTCATGGGTGTCTGCATTATTCGAAATCGGGCAGGTCCCTGTCACGTTCAGAAATCACCTCGACCTTGCCTGGCCATTCGATCTGAAAGCAGGGATCGTCCCAACGCACCCCGAGAGCGGACTCAGGATGATAGGACTCCGACATTTGGTAAAGTACCTCCGTGTCGTCGGCCAATGTCAGGAATCCGTGCGCACAACCTTTCGGCACATAGAGGGAGAGCCTATTCTCCGCGGACAGCACTGTCCCAAACCATTGTTTGTAGGTCGGCGAATCTTTGCGAAGGTCAAGCGCAACATCGAAGATGGCGCCAGCAGTGCAGCGGACGATCTTCGTCTCAGAGAAAGGTTCAGCCTGATAGTGCACGCCCCTCAACGTTCCGCGTCGACGGTTGAAAGAAATGCTGCACTGAACCAGGTGGGCATCCAGTCCGTTCTCCTTGAATTCGTCCTGGCACCAGGTACGGGCGAAGAACCCGCGGTCGTCAGAAAGGAGCGAAATATGGATTTCGAAAACGCCCGGCAACTTGGTTTCGTGAAAGAGCATTCAGCAGCCCGATGATTGCGTTGATTGAAGAGGAGTAGTCGGCTGCAAATAGAATTGCAGTGCGTCATGATTCCATCGTGGGGGTGTGACTAAAGACCGAAGCAGGGGATGCTTCGCTTATGAAACTCTGCCTTGGATGATAAAGCGGTTAAGGCGAGATGAATGCGGCTCAAAGGCCGCATTCATCCGATCCGTTGCTCAGTTCATTGAAACTACATTTCCAGTCAACCCCGATGGAGATGGCGGAGGAGTCGTTGTGGTCGTTGAGGTCCCATAGCAACTCTGCGCATTGAAGGAGAGTAAGCCGCCGCTTCCGTCAACAGGCATTCCCATCGTATTGAGGGCGCAGTCCATTGCCGGATTGCTGTTTGCCTTGCCTGCAACGTCTGTAACCAGCGCCCCGCCCACACATTGCGCGCTGCTGGTAGCTAGTTCGCCGTTGTAAGTTCCCCCGGAGCATCGACCGAGATTGCCGTTCGAGACATCCGGACCGATTGCAGGCCAGGGCTCGTTCTGCCACCAAGATGGTTTTGCAGTCAAGTACAGCGACGCCGGCAGGCTCTGACTCGAAGGCACCGGGTTCGCATACGCCGCGATTCCGCTCGGTACTTCGCTGGCATTAAACTGATTCGCACCGTTAATCGTATCGTAGTTGCCCCATCGCATTAGATACGGCGCAACCTGGGGGTCGTAGAAACTGAAAGATGTGCAAGCTGGACTGGTGCAATACCCTAAAACGTTGTTGAAGATTCCGCCGCTATTGCCGCTGTAACCCAATACATATATTGAGTCCGTTCCAGCGGAACAGCTCGCGGTCGATTGCGCGCTGCAAGTGTAATTCGCATGAAACCCGGTTTGTCCTAGAACATTGCCTATGATGTTGAAGTAGCGACTGCCCACGTAAAGGTGGACGGGAATTGTCTGCGCAGTACAGGAGGTTCCATCGCAGTTCGCCTGCCATCCTTGGAGTCTGTTGCGGAACACCGTTTCGAAGTGGTGGGTCCCATGCACATCGTCCGCAATATATCCCGGACCGATGTTCCCTTCCCAGAGATTCAAGCTGTCTCCCGCAGCGTGTTGATAGAACCCAGCCTGAAACCACCCCGGAGCTGAGTAGATGTTGTCAATATTGAAGTTGTAGGCCACAACATTCCCTTCGCAGGCTCCACTGCAACTTGGTTCGCTGTCAGAATTCTGCTGATAAATGTTGTTTTCGAACGTGCCATCCCAAGCACCAAACATCTCGGAACCATAGCTGACTGTCAAGTGGCTCGCGCTTTCGTAGATGTAGTTGCCGCGAACCACCGTATGCGAGGCCAAAATAAGACTCACGTGACTGCGATTTGCGTCGATGCTGCGAATGCCCGTGACCCAACAGCCAACGCAGTTCGAAATGGTAATGTTATGTCCGCTGGCGGCTCCTGCGGGAGTATTGTCAATTGAAAGATTCTCAACGCCGTCTCCCGTAACCGTAGTATTTGCAAAGTAGGCTTGCGGGGCCTGTCCCGCACGCCAGTTGGGCATATAGATACCCGGGGAGATCGTGACGGTGTTCCCATTGACCCCAGTGACAACGACACCCTGCTGCTGAGAACGAATACTCACCCCGTTTACGGCTGGTCCATCTATACGAGACTCTCCGCCTTGGGTGCCGTTCGCGCAAACATTCTGCGTACCGCAGTTCCAGATTTTTCCCGTGTCGGTGGCTTCGTCCACCTGATCGAGGATGAGCAAAGTTCCCACCTGTAGACTTGACAGGCTGCCCACCGCAGGAGTCGTCGTTCCGCAATTTGCTAGCGTGATTGTCGTGGAGCCTGGCGCATATCCGCTCGTCCAGTCACACACGTTGTTCTCATAGCCATTCGCGCTAATTGATCCTTCCATTGCGACGAGGGAATTGTAGCCCCCGGCTCCTCCCCCGCTGAATACCAGGAACGTCGAGTTGGCGCCTTGGCCACGTAGTGTAACGTTGCTGTGCTGGGTAAAATCGACACCGCCTGTAAGATTGAAAGTTCCTGCACCCAGTGAAACAAATTGTCCCGCTGGGCAAGCAGCGATTGCACTATTTATGGCTGCTGGACTTCCGGAATAGGCAGCGATGGTCGAGCCGCATTGCGTTGTCCGGTTTTGCATTTGTGTTCCGGCACTTGCCCAGTCGACCGCTCGACTCGGACTGATGACGCCCGACCATAGTTGAGCTTTAGACATCGCAGGTGCAAAAAGAGCCGATCCGATAAGCATATAAAGGATGGACGATCTAATTTTCATTCTGACTACCTCCGAGGCGTAAATGGAAAACCTCGTACGACGAGTCTACCAGTCAGCATCCTACTTCCGTGCTATCCATGTGCCATTCGTAACAACCTTTTCGCGGTACGACGGTAATGGAAAATTTGCGAAAAATTGATTGCAATCGACAACAAGCTGCCTCTTTTTTTCAATGAGATAGGGGCCCCGATTGGTTCAAATCGTGCATCCCCAAGGATGGAGCTCCGTCTCACCATGACAGGAATATGGAGCTTCGTCTCATATTACAGGAGTTTTTATCCACACCCTTTCTTTCATCCTCCTGCATCGAGCCGTTGCCTCAGACAGCCCCGCTCTTGCGCTCCTCGAGCCGAAAGAGCAAGCGATCCCAGCCCCGGACCATCGACCAGCGCAGATTAGGAAGCGAGAACTGAGCCCGCCGCGCAAGGGGCCATCCGAAAATGGCTTTAATCCAGTGGTACTTCCATGACAAACGCGGCACCTTGAGCTCCCCGCCGAAGCTCCTGGCCACTGACTGTGCCTGCTCAAAGAGATCAGTGCGCTCAGGGTAGAAGTAGACCATCCAGTTCTGAAGAAACTTTACACACGCGGCCCGAACCCGCTCACTGTCTTCAAGCGATCTTATATAGCCAATGTGGAGCTGCATCGAGAGCCACTGGGCGTCACGCTTTCGGTCAGATCCGCCAATGTAGCTGAGGCTTCCTGCCCCAGAGGATCGGTAGTGGACCTTCGCGCCCGGGATGAAGCGTACACCATCGCTTGCCAGCAATACACGGCAGAAATACTCGCCGTCATCGTCTCCCAGGAGACGTGTATCCCATGGTCCCGCTGCGAGCGTCAATTCCCTGCTGATGAGCCATGAGGCCGTTTGCATATAAACATTCTGGCTGAGCTTTCGAATTAGCCAGTCAATCTTGGAAAGATCGCACCAGAGCGCACTCGGTTCAAATTTTGTGCGATCCGGCCGGTACATGAACCGACCCCATTCTCCCGAGAGAAGCATCTTGGGATCTGGGGAGGCCGGGAGGGCCTGCATCTGCTTCTCGACCTTTTCGTGGTCAAGAAGATCATCTGCGTCGAGCCATTGGATGTAGCCCCCCTTGCTCAAAGAGAAAGCCGTGTTTCTAGCCGCGGCGGCACCCTGGTTCTTTTGCGTAAAAACTTTCACGCCCTGCGGCTCGAATGATCTAGCGATCGCTGCGGTATTGTCCTTCGATCCATCGTCAACAACGATGATTTCCTTTCGGTTCCATGTTTGCGCAACGGCTGACCGAAGGGTGTAAGGGAGCCACTCCTCGGCGTTATAGGCAGGGATGAGGATTGATACGAGAGGCTTCATTTGGGGCGGTTCTCCAGCATTTCTTCATAGGCAGAACGAGTGATTTTGCCTACCGCCATCCAGGAATGCTGCTTGGCGGCATAATCGATAATTTCCCGACGTTTTGCATTCAAATCGAGGTAGAGATCGCTGGCAAAATAGGTCTCAAGAGTCCTGGCAAGGTCAGCTGAATCGCCCGGCCGACAGATATAACCAGTCTTACCCTCGATGATGTCCTCTCGAAACGAACCGACATCCGTGGCGATAACAGGCAAGCCGAAGCTGTATCCCAGGAAAAGCACACCGCTTTGGAAGATTTCGTTGTAAGGAAGAACGAGGACATCGGCGGCCTTCAGGTAAACTTCCATTTCTTCGTCAGGGATAAACCGAGCGTGCAGCAAAACTTGCCCGTTTTGCAACTCGCGGACGGCTGTCCGGCGAATCGTAGCGAGGTACTCCTCATTTCCCTTTTGAACCTCTCCCGCGATGATCAACCGGTACGTCGGGTCCTTTTGAATGAGCAGTCCAAACGCATCCAGCAGATTCTCGATACCTTTGTACGGCTTTATTCGGCCTAAACAAAGAATCGTCTTTTGGGCAGATCCAACACCGATTCGGCTCTTGGCTTCCAAAGGAGTGAGAGCCGTCTCAGGAAAAGCGTTGTTAATCGGATGACGGATCACCACGGCAGTTTCAGGTGCCACGCCAAACTCAGTGATCAGTTCATCTTTCATCTTCTGCGTGTGAACAAAGATCCGATCGGTGAGCCTGTATTGAATCCTTAATGTAAGGCGATTGAACAGGGTGTCCTTACCATCGCGTCGTCCCTGGTTAACGTTATGTGCAGTCAGCGCGACCTTCCTGCCCATCGCCTTGTAAAGAAGCATGATTACCGTGCGGTCGAACAATTGAATCTTGCTGTTCCAAAGAATGTGAAACACCGAGCGGGAAGAAACCACCGCATACTTAATCAGGAGCAAATAGTGGTGAATTGTTACCCAGACTTTGGCCGCAATTGACTCCTTGGAGCGCCTCGCCGGCCAAAGGTTTATGAAACGCAGATTTGGAGTTGTATGCATCTCAGGGCTATCAACGCTGTCGCTGCCAACGACATCGAGATTGACATCGATGGATGCAAGAGACATTGCCAAGCCAAATGCGTAGGGTCGGTCAAAGCCGCCGGTCAGTAAAGCTACTTTAAGGGCCGACGATGCCGCTCCCTCAGTCCTCTCCGAAGTGCCGTTCTCACAAAGAGACCCGGCCGTCACTTCTGCAGATACTTGAGGGCATGCCCCGGCATCGTGCTCTGTTATCTCAGGGTTAAGAACGGTTTCCTGTTCCATGTGTTTGCAGTTTTTCTGCAGCGCTCCTTCAATGAAGCGAAACGAGAATGCAATCGGTACCGTGCTGGAACCCACGGGAGAAGTGCTGAACTAACCTGCTCTTTGCGTTTCGTATGAAAGATTGCGCCAGAATATCTCGATACTCTTTTCGTCGCAGCGCTCGAACACCTTTTCGAAGCTAGCGCAGTCGATCCATTCCTTGAGCGCGAGTCCTTCTTTGCAATCTGCTGTGAAATTGAACTTCCCCGAAGGCGATAGGTTAGCCAGTATTCGGACACATTCGAGGCCTTCCTCCCTGAACTCTGGGAGGTTGACCTCGAAAGACAAAAAACTCACCGGCTGATGCAGTCCCCGCAGAACGCTCAGTTCATAACCTTCCACATCAATTTTGATAAAGGCCGGGCGGCCATATTTCATTATCAAGTGGTCGAGTGACGTTGTTTCAACGGTTCTCTTTTGAGAAAAGTGGAAGTCATTCTCCCTATCGTGAATTCGGGCTCCATCCTGGTGCAGGGCATCGACCCATTTTTGGCTTAGCGTATTGAGCGCCGACCCAGGCCCATCCACCCACATTGTCTCGACACCGGTAGCTTCGCTCACTGCCTGGCCGACGACGGAGACTGGTTTCGGCCTGATTCGGAAGCTTAGAAATTTACCGTGGAGGATCCTCTGGTTGCAGGGATCCGGCTCGACGGCAACGAC
>Ga0209004_1000058_pt1 | contig 31241 bp, 25 predicted proteins | sample TexAe_RefH0_M1_FD_187948 | JGI IMG/M metagenome (GOLD analysis project Ga0209004, IMG submission 187948) | Forest soil microbial communities from Davy Crockett National Forest, Groveton, Texas, USA - Texas A ecozone_RefH0_M1 (SPAdes) (version 2) | ecosystem: Environmental > Terrestrial > Soil >... | reverse complement strand
CTGGCGGAGGATGTCGAGGTTCGCCTGCACTGCCGGATGCTGCCACATGTTCACGTTCATCGCCGGAGCCACCAGAACAGGCGCGCGCGTGGCCAGGTACATGGTGGTCAGGAAATCGTTGGCGATGCCTTGCGCAAACTTGGCGAGGATGTCGGCGGTGGCAGGCGCGACGACCAGTGCCTCAGTCCACTGCGCTTCGCCGATGTGCTCAATGGAAGACTCGTAGCTGGCTTCGTTGCTATCGGATTCATCCCAGAGGCTGGCGATCACCTTGTGTCCTGTGAGCGCGGCAAAGGTGAGCGGCTGCACGAAGCGGGTTGCGGCCTCGGTCATCACTACATGGACTTCCATGCCGCGCCGCTGCAGGGCGCGCACCAGTTCCGCCGCTTTGTACGCGGCAATGCCCCCGGAGACGCCGACCGTTACTCGCATATCTACGATTGTAGTCCGATTTGATTTGATGCGGCAGGGTAGGCCCTCGTGGACTTGCAAGGCATGCCCTTGCAGAGAGATCGCTGGAAGGTCCGATACCTCTGCACAACCGAGCGAACGGCTTTGAAACTACAGAATCGGAATGCCGGTTTCAGCCACGAGCGGCTTCACAACGGGCTGTTCCTTTTTGACGTAAGAGATTTTGCCGGCATCGATTTCGTCCTGCGCTATGCGGCATGCCTTGGTCGAGCGACTCTGCACGAGCGCGGCCGAACCGCTTTGGATCTGACGTGCACGACGGGCTGCCACGAGTACCTTGCGGTAATTCGAATCGAAGCTGGTTTCAATCGTCATCGGGATCCTCTCCAAAGGGAAGTTGTTGCTGGCTGGAGCCGCCTTCGATTCCGAAGGCTTCCAACACAGGTTTAAGCCGCTCCCGCGAGTTCGACTGTCGACAGGCCGCGGCGACCTCCAACACCCTGCTCGAACGGTAGGCGATCGGTTCGGCATTGCGATAGTATCGCTCCGCCAATACGATGGCTTCAAGCTGCGCTACCGCCCGGTCAAGGATGTCGTTGATGAGAATATAGCTGTAATCGCGATAATTCTCAATTTCCTTTGTTGCCTCGCTCAGCCGCCTGTACAGTTCCGCTTCGTTTACAACACCTTCCGCGCGGCTGCGATTGCGCAACCGGGTACGCAAAACTTTGGGCGTCGGTGGCAGAACAAAGATGCTTACAGCTTCGGGCATCGCGGCGCGAACCTGTGCCGCGCCCTGCACGTCGATATCGAGCAGGAGGTCGTGTCCCTGGCGGCGCGCGTCTTCAAGCGAATGGCGGGCGGTGCCGTAGTAGTTGCCGAAGACCTCGGCGTGCTCGAGGAACTTGCCCTCGGCGATCATGCGCTCAAATTCTTCGCGGCTGGTGAAGTAGTATTCGCGGCCATGCTCTTCCGAGCCGCGCGGCGGACGCGTGGTCCACGAGATGGAAAAATCAACGCCGCTGACCTGCTTGCGGAGTTCGCTGACGAGTGTGCTCTTGCCTGAGCCCGATGGCGCCGAGATGATGAAAAGAATTCCTGCCACTTGCGATGGTCCCTTTCCTGCTTTAGTTCCCTCGGGGGCTAGCCCCGAATATTTGTGCGCCCTGATTAGCACGCGACCCGGAGGGGTACCCCCGAGCCACGCCTTTCAAAGCAGGTCATTCCGCGTTCTGAACCTGCTCGCGGGCCTTTTCGATATCGGCCTTCATGGCCAGTCCAAGTTCAGTGATGCGCGTGCCTTTGCCGCCCACGCCGCCGGTCTTCGAGAGCAGCGTATTGGCCTCGCGATTCATCTCCTGCAGCAGAAAATCAAGTTTCTTGCCCACTTCGCCGCCCGCGGTCAGCAACTCGCGAAAGTGGCCGATGTGTGTAACCATGCGCTCCAGTTCCTCAGAGATATCGCTGTGGTCCACGAGCACCGCGACCTCCTCAAGCAGACGCTGGCGATTGAATTCGTTTCCGGTTGCGGCGATCAGTCGCTGCGTCAGACGCTCCTGGTATCGCTGTTCCACTTCAGGGCGCAGTGCCGCCACGCCATCGACAGACTCAGCCAAGCGCGCAAGACAGGCGCGCAGGAGGGCCTCAAGGGATTCGCCCTCGCGGGCGCGCATGATCTTCAGTTCTTCGAGCAGGGGACCGATTTCGCGGATGGCACTTTCTGTCAGAGCGGTCACATCTTCTTCAGTGTTGCTGCGAACTTCTGACTGCAGCGCGCCGGGCATGCGCAGGGCAACATTCAGATCGGCCTCGCCTTTCAGTCGGAATTCGGATCGCGCTTGTTTGAATGCGTCGAGGTAGCCGGCCACCATTTCGCGGTTGTAACCTGATTTTTGCTGCGTAGAGCGCTCAACCGAGAGGGTGAGTTCAACGTGACCGCGCACGAGGCTCTCCTTGAGCACGCGGCGCAACTCCATTTCAAGGGCGTCGAGCCCGGCTGGCAGGCGCAACTGAATATCGAGAAAACGATGATTCACACTTTTGACGCTGAGCGTGTAGGCAAGCTGATCATGGACGCGCACCTGGGTGCGCGCAAATCCGGTCATCGAGTAAATAGGCATGCTTACTTTTCCTCAGCCTCTGCCCAGAGAGTCGGCTGCAAGAGCCGTTCGAGGGCGTGTGATTCGTTCTCAACAGAATCTTCCTGCTCGGGCAAATCCATAAATTGCAGTTGATAGAGTCTCTGGTAGGTGGGTGACGTGGTCAGCAACTCTTCGTGGGGGCCGATGGCGGTGATGCGGCCGCGCTCGAGCACAGCGATGCGATTGGCACGGCGAATGGTGCCAAGGCGATGAGCGATTACAAGCACAGTGCGATTCTGCATCAGGTTCGATAGAGCTGCCTGCACCAACGATTCGCTTTCGGCATCGAGCGCCGAGGTGGCCTCATCGAGAATGAGAATCGGCGCGTTCTTGAGAATGGCGCGGGCGATGGCCAGGCGCTGCTTTTCGCCGCCGGAGAGCCGGAAACCTTTCTCGCCAATCACGGTGGCGTAGCCCTGCGGCATACGCATGATGAAGTCGTGGGCAAGCGCATTGCGGGCAGCTTGCTCTACCAGTTCATTTTTAGTATCGGGCTGGCCGTACGCGATGTTGTTGCGAACGGTGTCGTTGAAGAGGATCGTCTCCTGCGTGACCTGCGCGACTTGGCGGCGCAGGGAACTCAGGGTCATTTCACGAATGTCGCGGCCGTCAATGAGAATGCGGCCTGAAGTGACGTCGAAGAATCGCGGAATCAGGTTGACGAGCGTCGACTTCCCTGCACCGCTGGGACCCACGAGCGCCAGCAACTCGCACGATCGAAGTTCAAGGTCAACGTTGTGCAGAATCTGCTCTTCGCCTTTTTCAGTTGAATAAGAAAAGCCGACATTCTCAAACCTTATGAAGTTGGAAAACTGCGGCATGGCCGCGGCGTGCGGGCGTTCCTTCACGTCGTCCTTGGCATCGAAGAAGCCGAAGATCGAAGCCGACGCGCCCATCGCCTGCTGGAAGCTGTTGTAGAAGTAGGCAAACTTGCGCACCGGATCGTAAAGCTTGAACAGCAGGAAAATGAATGCGCCGAAAAGCCCCATGGTCATGCGGCCGTGCTGAATCTCATTGCGGCCGACGAGAAGAAACATCGCTATAGCAATGGCGCCGATCGTGTCCATGAGCGGCGAACTGATGGACTGGATTCGCACATTGCGGAGGTTGGCGCGGAACAGACGCCTGGCAGCTCGCTTGAAGCGGAGGATCTCCCAGATCTCGGTATTGAACGCCTTCACGATGCGGTTGCCGGTAACGGTTTCGTGCAGGATGTTCTGAATCTCGGCAAGCTTGTCCTGGCCCGTGCGTGTGCGGGTGCGGACTTCCCTGCCGATCTTGCGCGCCGAAGTGATCACCACCGGAACAAACAGAACGAGAGCCCAGCTCAAATGCCCGCCGAGGCGAATCACGAAGAGGATTCCGACAAGGAACGTGAAGAACTGCTGGAGGAATTCACCAATGACCGAACTCAGAGCGAGCTGCACGCGATCCACGTCGTTGATGAGCGTCGAGAGAATGGTTCCCGTGGCGTGCTTGTGAAAGAAGCTCGCGGAACGCCGGAGCGTGGCTTCGTACAGATGATTCCGCAGGTCGGTGATCATCCCGTAGCCCGCATAGCTCACCAGGTATGTTCCGAGGTAGTCGCACACTCCCTTTGCGATGGTCGCAGCGATGATCGACGTCGCAACAACGGTCCAGGCGTTGTGCATGTGCAGGAAGTGCGGAACGAATGTCCTCAGGTCGAACTGCCATCGACTCCTGGGCATCCCGAGCAGGATGGGCCCGTCAGGAGTGTCGGGCCTGAGCACCTGGTCAAAGACAGGCTGCAGCAGGAGGACGCGGAAGGTGTCGAGGATGCCGACAGCGGCCAGAAGAACGACGCCCAACGCCCATTGGAATGAGTAGGGTAGCCCGTAGCGAACGAGGCGAAAGAAACTGCTCATGCGGCCTGTTCCGCCCGCCGGCTGAGGCGCAGCCAGATACGAAGGCGCCGCCAGCTATCTTCAGGATGATTACCCATCCCAACATTGTATCCGGGGCGCCATGGATTCCGCCCCGGTCACTCGGCTGCAAAATTCAATATGCGTGGAGTTCGTTGATGGCTTTCAGCACGGTGTCCGGCTGCGGCAGAATCGCGTCTTCAAGAACGGGTTGGTACGCGACAAAGGTGTCCATCGCGCCGATGCGCTTGACCGGTGCATCGAGGTCGTCAAACAACTCGTCAGCGATACGAGCGGCGATTTCGGCGCCATACCCCCAGCTGATCATGTCTTCGTGCGCCACGATCACGCGGCTGGTTTTGCGGACCGAAGTTGCAATGGCGTCCCAGTCGTAGGGGCTTAGCGTGCGCAGGTCGATGACTTCAACCTCAATGCCGTTTTCGCGGCTGGCGGTTTGCGCGGCCTGCATCGCACGCGGCACCAGTGCACCATAGGTCACCAACGTCATATCCTTGCCGGGCCGAACGATTTTGGCTTTGCCGAAGGGAATGGCGAAGTCCGGCCCTGGATAGGGTGCGCGGCCGTAAGACTCGCGATAGAGCCGCTTGTGTTCCAGGAACAGCACAGGGTCGTCGCAGCGGATGGCTGTGCGCAAGAGGCCGTTGGCATCGAGTGCGTTCGACGGGAACACGACGCGCAGGCCGGGAATGTGCGTGAAGAAGCTCTCACCAGATTGCGAGTGATAGATGGCGCCACCGGTGAGATATCCGCCAATGGGTACACGAATCACTGCGGGCGATGCCCAGGCACCGTTGGAGCGCCAGCGCATCAAGGCGAGCTCGTTGTGAATCTGGTGCACCGCGGGCCAGATGTAGTCGAAGAACTGAATCTCGACCACCGGCTTCATTCCGCGAACGGCGTACCCCACCGCCCGGCCGACAATGTTGGCTTCGGCAAGCGGCGAGTTGAAGACACGCTCAGAGCCGAACGACAATTGAAGATTTGACGTGAGCTTGAAAACTCCGCCTTTCCCCTTCACCTCAGAGAGCGCTTCTTCGCGACTGGCGTCGGCGACGTCTTCGCCGTAAACGATGATGCGCGGGTCGCGACGCATCTCGTCGTGCAGACAGGCGTTGATGAGGTCAGCCATGGTGCGCGGCGCGATTCCCTTGGCGCTCGCCGATTTTCCGGGACCTGCACCCGCCGCCTGAACAGTTTCGGTCGCAAAGACCGCCCGCGTAGGATCAAGATCTTCAGAGTAAACATGTCGCGGAATGCTCGCGAGTTCCGGAAGAGGCGCTTCCAAGGCACGTTCCGCAGCTTCAGCAGCCTCGTGTTCCGCTTCCTTCTCGAGAGCGTTGATCTGCTCTGCGGTCAGAATGCCCTCGCGCAGCAATCGCATCTGCAACTTCGCGATGGGGTCGCGCATGGCATCGGCTTCGCGTTCAGCCGCGGAACGATAGAGCTTGTCGTCATCCGATTGCGAATGGGAGTAGATGCGGATGCAATGGCCGTGGACGAAGGCCGGACCGTTTCCGGCGCGGCAGTACTCCGCGGCCCTCTGAAATGCGCGCAGGCTCGCCTCGGCATCGGTGCCATCGATTTCTTCAAAATGGAAATTGGGGAAATTCGCAACTAACCGCGAGATGTTGCCGCCCGACGTGTTGACTTCAACCGGAACGCTGATGGCATAGCCGTTGTCCTCAATCATGAAGATGACGGGGAGCCTGCGATTCGAAGCAGTGTTGAGCGCTTCCCAGAACTCGCCTTGCGACGTCGATCCTTCGCCCACGCAGGCCAGCACCACTTCGTCGCCGTGGAATGTGACTTCGTTATAGGCACGATAGTCACCTTCGACTTTGGCAGCGGCTTCAGGGTGGCGGGTAAAGTAACGGCCTGCTTCGGCGCATCCCACGGCGTGCAGAATCTGCGTCGCCGTCGATGAGGATGTGCTCACGATATTCAGGGGACGGCTGCTCCAGTGGGTCGGCATCTGGCGTCCGCCGCTGGCAGGGTCATTGCCTGCTCCAACAGCCTGCAGAAACATCTCCGTCGGGGTCACGCCCAACGTCAGGCACAGTGCGCGGTCGCGATAGTAAGGGAAGAACCAGTCGTATCCTGGCTTCAACGCCAGCGCCGCTCCCACCTGCAACGCCTCGTGTCCGGCAGCCGAAACCTGGAAAAACGTCTTCTGCTGTTTCTTGAGGAAGATCTCGCGGTCGTCGATACGGCGCGACAGGTACATGAGCCGATAGATGTTGATCAGCTCTTGTGAGTTCAGGCTGCCAGAGGCGTCTGCCGTCGTCGGCGCGTGGGCGCTGGAAACCGCAAGTCCCATTTGTCTCACTCCAAGGTTCGGGTTCTTTCGAGCTTATTGAGTCTATCTATCTCTATACAGAGATTGTAGCAATCGTTACTCCGTGTTTGGCCCACCCAATGGAATGGGCGATGGGTTGACCCTCGGTCCCCCGTCAAATGATTGAGCCATCTTGGCTTTCACGTTGTGCGCCAACTTCTCGATTTCAGCAACCTTGTGCAGTTCCTCTGGCGTCAGTTCGTCCGAAGGGTTAGATGCGATTTCGGCATCGAGCTGACGAGCCAGTTTTACCAGCCTGTCCGTGTCAGACACCATGGACTTTTGCCGGTCTGCATTGAGTGCGCGAAGACGTTTTGCGGCAAACTCGTGGTCGGTGTCAAAGCCTCTGTCCATTCCCTGCAGACGGCCCCCTGAAGGACCCTGGAGCAAGACCCCACCGCCCGTGGGAGCATTTTGAGCCCAGCCCAGTAGTGCCGTGGCTAGAACTACCCCGGCAAGCCCCAATCCCGCGATACTCCAACGATTTTCAACTGTCATCGCGTCAGTCTCTCCTACCCCTCAATGCATCCACCGTCAGTTCATCTTTTCGTTTGCATCGCCCGCAGTAGGGCGGGAATTGCACGTTGACCTCACGTTCGCACTAACCCGGCCCGGAACCCTGCCTGGTCTTTTCCTTCACGGTCTTTGCCAGCCGCTCGATTGCGTCGGCTTTACGAATCACATTCAGAGACAGGGTGTCTTTGTTGGTCTTATCCACTTCTGCCTTGAGGGAAAGAGCCATAGCCAGCAATTGGCTGCCCTCATCTGAGATTTGCTTCTTGCGGTCGCTGTCAGCGCTGTCGGATTTCTGCGCATTTACCGGCTTCGCTGCGGTTTCCGGCAGCGGTTTAGTTTCTGTTGCAGCATTTGCAGGAGCTTGCGATGCGGCGCTGGCCACGGCGGCTTGCGGGGCTGCCGGATGTCGATCCTGGGCGGAACAGACAGCCGCAAACGCCAGACTGGCAATTGCCACAACGGCGTGTGTCCACCTCCATCGAATCCGGGGTGCGGGGTACAGCCCACCTTTACCGGAGGACGCATCTGTTCGGGCCGCAAAGATTTCAGGGAGTTTATCGACTTGCATTGGAACCTCCTGGATGAGGCACCTACTTATTATCTGCCGAGTGCAATGGCTGGCGCGCAAGGAAAAATGAGGCAAAAAAGGATGGCTAATGAAAGCAGTTTCTCGCAGTCATTCGCAATATCTTTCTCGCGCCGACTGTTGAATCCATCGACCCTGTGAAACAGCCGCATTAATTTCTCGGCGCAATCGCGGATTGAAGACAATGTGCATCTTTGGTTCATAAGGTCCCAGAAGCTGGGCCGGTGCCCGTTTCTTGCAGGATATAGATACTGAATAGGGAGTTCTTATGCTTGCAGTGTTTTTGGCAATGCGGTCTGGATTGTTCGCGGAAGGCCGTTTTATGGGCAAGGTACTGGATGAATGGATCAACGACACGCAGGAGTTCGTCCGCCTGAAGCTTCCGCATCTTCTGGTCGCCGCCCTGATCGCATTCGTTCTTTACCGTGTACTGAGCATGATTACATCGCGGATGATCCGCATTGCCGAGGCACACGCGGCAGCTTATAGCCGCATTGCCCAGGTGAGGACCATGGCGGGAGTGATTCGCGCCACCGGGCTCTCCATCATCGCGGCGATTGTGACGATGCAATTCCTGGCGGCCATAGGCGTCAACCTGGCTCCACTGCTCGCCTCGGCAGGAGTCGCGGGAGTTGCGATCGGGCTGGCCGCACAGAACGTTGTGCGCGACATGCTGAACGGAATCATGATTCTGCTTGAAGATCAGTTCAACGTGGGTGAATCCATCAAGATTGCGGGGGTCTCAGGTGTGGTCGAATCCATGACCCTGCGCAAGACCACCCTGCGCGACGGCGATGGGACGCTGTACATAATACCGAACTCGCAGATCACCACGGTCGCGAACATGAGCATCGACTACTCCGTGGCAACGGTCAACGTCAGCGTGGATTTCTCCGCCAATCCCGACAAGGTGGTGGAGTTGCTGAAGAACATCGCGATGGAAATCCGCAACAGCGACGAATTCAAGAACCTGTTCATGGCCGATCCGCAGGTGCTCGGCGTGGATGCCGTGAAAGGGTCTGAGCTTATCTTCCCCGTCGTTTTCAAGACCCGCGCGACGCAGCAGTACGCGCCCGTACGCGAGTTCCGGCGACGGGTTCGGCTTGCCCTCGAAGAAAACCAGATGCTGCCGGGAGATCCTTACCGCGTTTACTCTGGTGCCGCGGATACCAATTCGCGGCCCGGCACCGCGGCCGGAACAGTGGAGCAACCTACGCACGATCCAACGACGATCAAGCCGCAGGAGTCGAATCCTTTCGGCGGGGGATGATGATCACGCTGAAGGCAATTATCCGAGAGCCTTCAGCAACGCCTCAACATCGGTGACCGGCGGCATGCAGGTGCGGCCGCGGCAAACGAGAGCCCAGGCTGGCTTGCCTTCCGGTCTTGGCACCTGGAGCACAGTCTCGGCCAGCGCCTCGGGAAGTTCGCCTGCAACCAGGTGCTGAGGGGCCAGGCGAACCACTGTCTTGTTCACGGAGAAACGAGCCGTCGCCAGCGTTTCAAGCTTATCCGCTTCAGGCCCGTCGCCCACGATGACCACCTGCATGGGATCTACCAGCAAGCGCTCCAGCGCAAGACCGTAGCTGCCGGCATAGAGGCCGAAGTGCTCCACAATGCCGGCGAAAGAATCGAGAGTATCCTCGGCTATTTCGCGATACTGCTTGCGCCCGCTCAAGCCTTCCAGGCGCAGCAGTGCAGAGGCAGCAGTGGGATTGCCGGCGGGCGTGGGCGAATCCTGCAGAGGCTTGCGTCGTGCGCTGAGCGCACCCAGCGGAATGCTGCCATCGGGCTGGACAGCCGTATCGAAGAATGCCCCCGCGGTGCGGTCGTAGAACTTCGCAATCATGGCGTCGCCTAGCTTTACCGCTGCCTGATAGAAGCGCATCTCGCCGCTTGCGACCCAGCCGTCGATGCAAGCGTGTACGGTCATGGCGTAGTCGTCGAGGGTACCGGAGACTTTTTCGGCGGGCGCTTCCATGTCCGATTCGCCATAGGCGATGACATGCTGAAGGGAATCCGCGCCATCCCAGGCCTCCGAGAGCAGGCGGTTAAGCGTGAGCAACGCAAATGCGCGAGGAGATTCAGCGCGCAGAACGCGAGCGGCTTCGAGATACGCAGTCACGGCCATCGCATTCCAGCCGGTGTACAGCGTGCGATCGATAAAGGGTGTGGGACGTTGGGCGCGCGCGGCAAGTAATTTGGCTTGCGCCGAATCAACCAGGCCGCGAGCTTCGTCCGCGGACCTACCGCACTGAGCCGCCACTTCCTCAATCGTGAATTTGCGATGGAGCACATTCTTCGCGGGATTGTGGTGCATGTCGCCGAGTTCGCCGATGTCCCAGTAGCGCGAGGCCACAGCCAGCTCATCCGCGTTGAGCACGGCACGGGCTTCGTCGAGCGTCCATGTAAAGTAATCGCCATCGTCTTCAAGATTGATGTCCGCGTCCTGCGAGGCGTAGAAACCGCCGCGGGCGCGATCCGTCATCACGTCATCGAGCCAGGCAATAATCTCTTCGGCGGTCTGGCGGAAGTCGCTGCGCACGAAGCTTTGGTAGGCGTGCACGTAGTTGCGCAGCAGCTCGGTGTTGTCGTAGAGCATCTTTTCGAAGTGGGGCACGATCCAGCGCTCGTCCACGCTGTAGCGATGGAAGCCCCCGGCAAGCTGATCGTACACGCCGCCGCGCGCCATTTGTTCAAGCGTGACGGTGAAAGCCTGCTGCGCTTCTTCATTGCTGCGATGCAACGCAACCTCAAGAAGCAGATCCAGAATGCCGGGATGAGGAAACTTCGGCTGCGAACCGAAGCCTCCATTACGGGAGTCGAACTGCGACACGGCGGAGGCTGCAATCTTGTCAACCAGTGCAAGGTTCAAGTCGCCACCGCGCGCGGCAAAGCTTTCATTGTGTTCGATGGCAGACATAACACTAGCTGCTGATTCCAATGCCTCTTCGCGCCGTTCCCGCCACACCTGCGCCATGGTCAGCAAGACGCGGCCAAAGCCTGGCCGGCCGTAGCGATCATCGCGGGGAAAATAGGTGCCGCCGAAATACGGCCTGCCATCCGGCGTGAGGAAAGCGGTCAGCGGCCAGCCGCCCTGCTGGCTTATGGCAGATACCGCAGCCTGGTAGCGCATATCGACGTCAGGCCGCTCGTCGCGGTCGACTTTCATCGCGATGAAGTTCTCGTTGATGATGCGGGCGATCTCAGGATCCTCGTAGGATTCGCGATCCATGACATGGCACCAGTGGCACCACACTGCTCCGATATCGAGAAGAATCGGCTTGTTCTCAGACTGTGCGCGCGCGAAGGCGGCCTCACCCCAGGAATGCCAGTGGACGGGCTGATGTCGCGCCGAACGAAGATATGAAGATGACGCCGTTTGCAGTTGGTTGGCCGGTAAAGTCGTCGATGGAGTATCCGAAGGCATGGGCCGAGAATACATGGCCAGAACCTTGCCTTACCACTTGGCGATTGGCTATCATCCCGGTGCGCTTCACCCGAATGGCAGGCTTCCCCTCGCCAACGACAGAGGCAACAGAGGCCAAACGGGTCGCATCTAAGCCCCTCAACTGTAGATACTTGATGCGGGTTCCGACAGGATCCCAACGAGGAATAATTCAGAACTCTCTTCCCTAACCGCAACGTCAGATGCTGAAGGAATCGTGTGGGGATTTATGAAAGCCGGAGAGCACCCAATGCAAGAAGATACTCCCCAGCCGACCGGAATGGCGGGCACCCTGCAGCCACCCGGAATGAGCCAATTGATCAGTTCCTACGATTGGTCAACGACGCCACTGGGACACGTGGCTGGCTGGCCGGACAGCCTGAAAGCCGCGGTGCGCATCCTGGTTACGTCGCGCTTTCCCATGTGGATGGCCTGGGGACCGGAACTCACGGTGCTCTACAACGACGCATACGCCCGCGTCACCCTGGGGAAGAAGCATCCATGGGCCCTGGGCAAGCCGGCAACCATAGTCTGGCATGAGATCTGGTCCGACATCGCTCCCCGCATTGAGCGAGTGATGAAGACCGGAGAGGCTTCGTGGGATGAGACGCTGGGCCTCGTCCTGGAGCGAAGCGGGTTCCCGGAAGAGACCTACCACACCTTCTCCTATAGTCCCTTGGCAGGAGCGAGCGGTCAGATCGAAGGAATGCTGTGCGTCGTGATGGAGGATACGCAACGGGTGCGCGGCGAACGCCAGCTTGGTGCGCTTAGTACGCTGGCAGGAGCGCTGGTCGACGCAAACACAAAATGTGAAGTGTTTACCGCGACCGAGCGCGGCCTGGAACGGCAGAAGGATATTCCGTTCGCGCTCGTCTACCACTTCGAACCCAATCGCCGTATCCTGAGCCTGGTTGCACGAAGCGGCATTGCGCAGGACCATCCGGCCGCTCCGCGCGAGATCGACATGGAGTCTGTGACCGCAGCTTGGCCAGTGGATATTCTGTTCAGCAGCAATCGCGCCATGACCATCGATCGGCTCGGCGATCTGTTCCCTGATCTGCCAACGGGGGTCTGGGACAAACCACCGAGCCGAGCGCGGCTGGTGCCGATTTTCAGGCGCGGGCAGGAAAAACCCGCGGGCGTTTTCATCGCGGCATTGAACCCATATCGCCAATTCGATGCGACCTATGAGGGATTTCTGGACCTGGCTTCCGGCCAGATCGCCGCCAGCATCACCAATGCCGAAGCGTATGAAGCGGAGAAACGACGCGCCGAAGAATTAACCGACCTGGACCGCGCCAAGACCGCTTTCTTCAGTAATGTGAGCCACGAGTTGCGCACGCCGCTCACGCTGATTCTGGGTCCGATTGAGGATGCCCTGCTGAGCGCGGTTCCACCCACGCATGAATCGCTGGAGATGCTGCACCGCAATGCGCTGCGACTGCTGAAGCTGGTGAATGGCCTGCTCGACTTCGTCCGCATTGAAGTAGGCCGCATGCGGGCCAACTATGAGCCGACGGATCTGTCGCTTCTGACGGCGCAGCTTGCCAGCGTCTTTCGTTCTGCGGTGGAGCGCGCAGGACTGAATCTCGTTATCGAGTGTTCGCCGCTGCCTGAACCGGTATATGTCGACCGCGAAATGTGGGAGAAGGTCGTTTTGAACCTGCTTTCCAACGCCCTGAAATCGACCTTTGAGGGCGAGATTCAGGTCTCTGTTTCCGCCGACGAAAAGGGAGCGCAGTTCTCGGTTCGCGACACCGGCACTGGAATTCCTGAAAGCGAGTTGCCGCACATATTTGATCGCTTCAGCCGCATTGAGGGAGCACGCCGACGCAGTCACGAAGGAAGCGGCATTGGGCTGGCGCTGGTCCACGAACTGGTAGAAATGCACGGAGGAACGATAGCGGTCGAGAGCAAGCCGAACGAAGGCACAGTCTTCAAAGTTCGGCTGCCGTTCGGGCACGAACACCTTTCCACCGGCCACATTGCAAAGGACGCGGGCAGTCCGCTGGTGCTGCAGGGATCTGCCAACGCCTATGTGCAGGAAGCGCTCGGATGGATGCCGCGGCAGCACCAGCTCAACGACCAGATTGCCGGTTTCGTAGCCGGCGACCAGACTGACGAATTGCAACGCGCAGCATCCGAAAGCAAGCCGGTCGTTTTGCTCGTAGACGACAACGCGGATATGCGCGAGTATGTCCGTTCGCTGCTAGCGGGGCGATTTGAAGTTGTGGCTGCGACCAACGGAAGACTGGCGCTGGAAGAAGTAAATCGCAGACCTCCGGCGCTCGTGCTGACCGACGTAATGATGCCGGAGATGGATGGCTTTGCGCTGCTCTCAGCACTGCGTCAAAATCCTGCCACTGCCACGATTCCTATCATCATGCTCTCGGCGCGTGCCGGGGAAGAAGCACGCATCGAGGGCGTCGAAGCCGGAGCCGACGATTACCTCACCAAGCCCTTCACGGCGCGTGAACTGATCGCACGCGTCGAAGCGCAGTTGAAGATGGACCGCATGCGGCGTGAAGCTGCGGAGCAAAGAGCAGCGTTGACGCTGGAGATTAATCGCGCGCGCCAGTTTGCCGGCGAGGCGCTGGAACACGTTCCCATCGCATTCTGCACAATGGATCGCGAATATCGCATCAGCTACATGAATCCTGCGGCCCAGCAGCTGGCTGCACTTTCACGCAAACCCCACATGGGCGTACGTATCTGGGACTTGTATCCGGACTTGATTGGAAGCGATGTCGAGACAAACATTCGCCGTGCCATGGAAGCTCGCGAGCCCGTTGAGTTTGAACAATTCTTTCCAGCGCCGGCTAACGAAACCTGGTTTCAGTTTTACATTTACCCGCAGCCCGGCGAGGGCATCATCCTCTATTGCCGCAACACTACCGAAACGCGCAAGGCCGAGCAGGCTCTGCGGCGCTCCGAGCAACTGGCCGCAGCAGGACGATTGGCAGCGAGCATCGCACACGAGATCAATAACCCACTGGAGGCCGTAACCAACCTGCTCTTCCTTGCAAAGGGCGATGCGGCCCTCTCGCCAGGGACCAAAGACCTGCTGGAGATTGCCGACAAGGAACTGCAGCGGCTATCGCACATCACCGCGCGAAGCTTGAAGTTCTATCGCCAGCGCACCGCGCCCACCAATACCGCTTTGGACGAAGTGATCGATTCTGTCGTTTACTTTCACGACCCGTCCATCCGGCTTCGCAACATTGCGGTCGAACGACGCTACCGCTCCGCGCCTGCGGTTCTGTGCCACCCCGGAGAGATCCAGCAGGTCTTCACCAACCTGATTTCGAATGCTCTCGATGCGCTGCCGGAGAAAGGACGTCTCGTCCTGGTGGTGCGGCCCGCGCAGGACCGCACCGGACGCGACGGCGTTGTCGTTACCATCGCCGACAACGGCGCTGGCATTGATCCGTATATGTTCCAGCGCTTGTTTCACCCGTTCGTCACGACCAAGGGCGAAGCGGGCACGGGCCTGGGGCTCTGGGTTTCGAAAGGCATTCTCGACAAGCATGAAGCGCGTGTCGCCGTGCACACCAGGACGGGCTGCGGCACGGTCTTCCGGATCTTTTTTCCCATCACCGCCAAGACCAAAACGCCGACTACGATCCACTAGACCCTGCCGGGACTACTCCTTCGCCAGTTCTTCTTTGATTGCCGCGATCAGTTCGGGCGCGTCGGGCAGTGTGTCCGGCGAAAACCGCTTCACCACATCGCCTTTGCGATTCACCAGAAACTTCTCGAAGTTCCAAAGGACTTCGGGATCGGCGTTGGTCTCGATTCCATATCCCTTAAGCTTCTCGCGAAACGGGACTTCGGAAACGCTGATCGCCTTGGGCTGCGCGGTCGTCAGCACCTTGTAGAGAGGGTGCTTGTCGTCGCCGGCGACGCTGATCTTGCTGAACATGGGAAACTTCACGCCGAAGTTCGTGGTGCAGAATGCTTGGATCTCGTCATTCGTGCCAGGCTCCTGGCTCTTGAAGTTGTTCGCCGGAAATCCCGCAATGACGAGCCCTTGCCCGCGGTACTGCTCGTACAGGTTCTCCAGTCCTTCGTACTGCGGAGTCAGGCCGCACTTCGATGCGACGTTTACCAGCAACAGGACTTTGCCCTTGAATTCGGCGAGAGAAGCGTCTTCGCCCGTAATTTTATTCACGGGGACGTCATAAATAGCAGTGCTCATGATGAATTCTCCTCAGCGAGAAACTTGTTTTGATAAGTGGTTGGATGCGATTTTTGGGGGACTCGATGCGGACACTCACGCCAGCAATTGTTTCGCAACCCGAATATACAGCTCGATGGCCTCTTTCAGTTCTTTCTTCGCCAGCTTTTCGTACGGCGTGTGCGCGACGTGAATGGAGCCGGGCCCCAGCAGGAGCGGCTCGCCCCAATTGGAAAGCTGCGGAATGTCAGTTGTAAATTTTGCGATCATCGTGGGCAGGCCCTGCACTGCCCGCAGGCGCACGAATGGAATTTCCAGCGTAAAATCCACCTCCGCCAGATCTCCCGCAGCCTCAATGATCGCAGCGCGAACGGGTTCGGAATCCCCAACCAGGCGCACCAGCACCTGCGCCTCTGCCTTGTCGGCAATCACGTTGGGTGCGTGGCCGCCATGAAGCTGACCGATGTTGAGCGTGCTTGGCCCCACATCCTCCGTCACCGGCAAGTCGAGCTTGAGCAATCGCCCGAGAACCTCGACCAGCTTGTGTACTGCACTGTCGCCCAGTTCGGGGTAGGCGGAATGCGCCATCTTACCCGACGATTTGAGTATCGCCCGCAACGACCCCTTTGAGGCAAGCGCCAGGCGATTGTCCGTCGGCTCTCCATTGATCAGGAAGCGACTGGGTTTCGGATTTTCATTCGCAATCTTCGCCCCGGCAGAATCGCGCTCTTCGCCAGACACGAACAACAATCCGATCTGAAACCCCTCTGTCCGCAGGACTTCGGCGGCGGCTACCTGCGCGGCAATAATGCCTTTAGCATCGGAGACGCCGCGTCCATACATAAATTCGGCATCCTCGCTGAAGGGGATGTAAGGCGGCACCGTATCCATGTGCGTTGAAAAAACCAGGTCCGGATTCTGCGCCGTGATCCCGGCATAGACATTCCAGCGCTCGCCCTTGCCGACGCTCTCTTCCGGCTGCGGAACGGGCGTTTTCTCAACAGCCCAGACGCGGGCGGCCAGGTATTCCGCGAGAAAATCGCCCACCCGGCCTTCGTTATAGGTCGTAGATTCAATTTCGCAAAGCTCACGGGTAAAGCGAACCGGATCGAGCGGCGGAAACTCGTGCATAGTGCTGCCAGAATATCGTAGTCAGCGATACGGAGCCCTGATCGCATGCCGAATCCCATCGTTACGGATCCTGAAGCAGCTGACTGCTTCGGGAGATGCGGGCCCAACCGTAACTTCGAATGGGACCCGCATCGGGCCGCCATATGGAGTCGGCGTAAAATAGCTCTTGGAATGACTTCAACATCCGTCTTGTCCGGATCCGAAACGAGTTCGGCAAGCCCCTCATTGCGCAGCGTCGATTTACGAGGACCCGCGGGCCGGTTAGAGGCGCTGTTGAATGAAGGCGCTGGCGATTCGCAGTTCGCCGGTCTTGTCTGCCATCCGCACCCGCTGGGCGGCGGCACCATGCACAACAAGGTGGTCTACCACGCCATGAAGGTGCTGAATGCGCCCGAGTGGGGCTTTCGCTGGCCGGTGCTGCGCTTCAATTTTCGCGGCACGGGACTGAGCGAGGGCTCGCACGATGGGCTGGCCGAGTCGGCTGACGTCGTCGCCGCGATTGAGTGGCTCCATGCCGCATACAAGTTGCCGGTAGTTCTGGTGGGCTTCAGCTTTGGCGCGGCGATGGCGATCGCAGCTTCATGCGGAACAGACCCACAGGCAAACACACGAACAAGTCTTCGTGCGTTAGTTGCCTTGGGACTTCCGACCCAGGGATTCGGCAAATCTTATAAATATCCGGCGCTCGCGGATTGCGCACTGCCAAAGCTTTTCCTCAGCGGTAATGACGACTCGTTTGCTCCGCCGCCGGACTTGCAGCAGGTGGTGGACAGCGCCGCCGATCCAAAGCAACTCGTGCTCATCCCCGGGGCCGATCACTTTTTCACCGGCAGGCTTGAGGCCATGCAGGAGGCACTCGCAGGTTGGCTAAAGGAGCAAGTGCTATGACGCCGGCCAGCGATACGGCTCTCGATTTTCTCCACGCCCGCGCCACTGAGTTCTTCACGGGCGCGCTGGAGGCCAGCAGCATCGAGTCCGCCTTCGACCGGCGCATTCGCTTCGAAGGCAAAACTATGCGGCGGCTCATCCCGGACGGCAGCGGACCAGACGTCATCAATCTCTCGCAATTCAAGCGCATTTTTGTGATTGCGGTCGGTAAAGCAGCCGGCCCGATGCTTGAGATCCTGCTGGATCGCATGAAAAGCCGGAAGGGTCTGCGCGGCATCTGCTGCACGAAGTATCCGCCGAAGAAACACAACTGGCGATTCCGCTACTTTGAAGGTGGTCATCCACTGCCGAATGAAGAGTCCTTCGCGGCGGCGCGTGCTGCCCTGGCGATGCTGAAAAAGGCGAAGAGGGACACGTTGGTCTTCTTCCTGATTTCGGGCGGAGGCTCCGCAATGTTCGATCTGCCGCTCGATCCTCACATCAGTCTTGAAGACACCATGGCATTTCACGAAGCGCTTCTCGGTTCAGGCGCGCCGATCAACGAGATCAACACGCTGCGCAAGCACTTCAGCGCGGTCAAAGGCGGGCGGTTGGCAATTGCCGCGCCGGAGGCGCTGAAAGTCTCGTTCCTGCTGCCCGATGTGCCGTTGCGCGCGCTCGATGCACTTTCGTCAGGACCAACGTCCCCCGACCACTCCACTGTCGACGAAGTGCACGAAATTCTTGAAAAATACGATCTCGTTTCGAAATTTCCTCTGGCGGTACGCGCGTTCTTCGAACGCAAAGACCTGCCGGAGTCTCCCGGAAACAAGAGCTGGCGACCTCCATTCTTGTCCAGGTTCCAGCGCAGCGATGCTGCGCAGGCGCGGCGAGTTACATCCGCCGTCAACCTCACCGGCGAAGACGAGGCCTTCCGCGATTCGGTTTTCGAACTGCTGCTGTCGAGTCACGACCTGGTAGAAAGTGCGCGAACCCTAGCACAGAAGGCGGGATACTTCGTTGCGGTCGATAACTCTTGCGACGACTGGGACTACGCGGACGCAGCCCGCTATCTGCTCGAACGCTTCCACGATCTTCGCGCACTGCACCGGCGCTTCTGTCTTATCTCGGGCGGCGAGGTCACTGTCACGCTGAATCGCAATCCCGGCGCAGGCGGCCGCAACCAGCAATTTGCGCTGGCCTGCGCACTCGAGCTGGCGCATCATCCCGGCGAGATGCTCACCGTCTTCAGCGCGGGCTCCGACGGCATCGATGGGAACACGCCGAAAGCCGGCGCCATCGCCGACCCCACCACGGTCGCGCGAGCCCTTGCATTCGGATTCGATCCGGAAGAGTCGCTGCGAAACTTCAATGCCTGTCCGCTGTTTACGGCCTTGGGGGATGCGGTGGTGACCGGTCCCACCGGACACAATCTGCGCGATCTGCGGCTGATGATCTCAGACAAATCCTGAGATGAAGGAGTTCCTCAGCGCCTCACCAACGGCCGGGGCTATGATGGAAGTTCTATTCTTGTTTATCTTGGACTGAACTTAGGAACCGCACGTGGCTCGAAAACCTACTCGCAAAAGCGCCGATAAAACGCCCGACATCCGGGCTGTGGCCGCAATGGCCAAAGTTTCCATCGCCACCGTTTCCCGCACCATTAACGGCTCACCGGTCGTAAGCGAAAAACTCTCCAAGCGCGTTTGGCAGGCAATCGAGCAGTTAAATTATTTTCCCAACACCCATGCGCGTACGCTGGTCTCCGGGCGCAGCCGCCTCTTCGGCATTATCGTTGAGAACATCACCAATCCATTTTTCCCGGAACTGATCCAGAGCTTTGAGGAGATTGCGGTAGAGCACGGCTACGAGATCCTGGTCAGCTCGTCCAACAGCGATCCCGCAGTATTGACGAAATGCGTGCGTCGGATGCTCGAGCGCAAAGTAGAGGGCGTCGCGGTCATGACCTTTGGCGAAGAAGAACCCGTGCTCGATCAGCTGTCGTTTCACGATGTACCGTTCGTTCTTGCCGAATTCAGGCTGACCGAGCCGAAAGCCAGCACCATTGTGCTCGACTACACTACCGGTATTCGCGCCGCTGTTGAGCACCTCGCCGCCCTCGGCCATCGCAAGATCGGTTTCCTCGCCGGACCGCAGAAGCTGCACTCCGCCATCACGCGGCAGAACGACTTCCAGACCGCCATGCAGGAAAGCAAATTGCCGATCCAGAAAAAGTGGATCATCGAGTGCGATCACACGCTGAAGGGTGGCGTTGCAGGCTTCGGCAAACTACAAGCCCTTACCGGCCAACCCACCGCGGTCATCTGTTCGAACGACATGACGGCGATCGGTGTTCTACGGGCGGCCTACATGCAAGGTTTGCGCGTCCCGCAGGATCTGTCCGTCATTGGACTCGACGACATCGACTTCGCTGAATTCACGCTTCCGCCGCTCACTACTATCCGGCTCTCGCGCTCCGAGCTGGCACGGGCTGCTTTTGATGCACTCCGACAGCACGGAGAGGAATCCGGAAAGGTGAACCCGCAGCGCGAGTTCCTCGTCTCCACCAGCCTCGTCGTTCGCGGATCGACTGCACCGCCGCTGGCCGGCGCCTGATTGTTGTTTTCTTAATTATGAGAATAAGCAGGCTGCAGAAGTTGAGCCTCTTCGACTTTGCACGCGCTCTCACGCATGCCTGCAATCTCCGCGAATGTCTTATCCGCGGCAACCCTGCGATGCGGATACACGTGCGGCTCACCAAAACGCAGTTCCGCATGGAAGCCCGGCGTGTCCAGCGTCCTGAACAGATGCGGTCCGAACGCCTCATCGCCATACCAGCAGAGCTCGTGCTCAGAGGCGCCGTTGGCGATCACGTAACGGATAGAGGCCGCTGTAATCGGCGCGCCAGCAAGAATTGCAGGCTCGAAGAGCCGGGCGTGAAAGCGCAACATCGTGCCGTCGGTACTGGTGCCCTCAGGGAAGAACAGCACCGGAACCGCTAGCTTGAGCCGCTCACCGATGACGCAAGCAACCCGCGCGGCGCTGGTAAAGCTGGAACGGTCGATGAACATCGTTCCACCCACGCGCGCGGCCCTTCCGAAATAGGGCCACTTATCGATTTCCGCTTTGGCGACAAAGAAACAGGGCATCGCCGCACTGAGAACAACGACATCCAGATAGCTCAGATGATTGGCAACCACCAAGCCGTGGGTTGGCAGATCACCCTCGACATGGCAGCGAATATCCATGCTGCGCAGCACCTGCACGCAGGTTTCCTGTACCCACTGCGCACGCCGCTCGAGCGTACGAGGGCCCCTGAGGCGCATCAGCCAGAAGCGAACGATACTGATGATTAATACGAAAACCAGCGCCACAGCGCGCCGGATCATCCGAAGACTCATTGCGTCAGAGGCGCGAGAAACCGATTGCGCGCTGCCGAGGAAAGCATCTTCAAATCGAGCAGAGTAAGAAAATCGATGGTGCCAAACTCGCGATCCCAAGCCGGCGGAGCGCAGATGCGAGCGCCTATGGTCAGATAGGTCTTCAACAATTTGGGAACCTTGGTCGGCATCGAAGTGTCTTGCGGGATCGAAGAAATCTGTGTCTCCGCACCCTGCTGCTCGGTGGGGCAACTATACGACGAAGTAGGCACCGTCTCGAATTCCGGTGAAACGCGGTAGCGCTCTAGTTCGCGATACATCTGCCAACCTTCGGCAGGATCTTTGGAATTCATCGAAGAGCAACCTACAAGGTAACGAAGCCCCATCTCGTTAGCATACTGCGCAATACCTCGCCATAACAATGTAAGTACCTCGGGCGAACGATGCTCACGATCAATAGATGCACGGCCCAGTTCTAATATGTCGCGGCGCAGCGGCTCGTAGGGCGCAAATTCAAATTCCTGCTCAGAGTAATAGCCAAGGTTCATCGCGGCGGTACTTCCTGATTGCAGGCGATAAGTACCGACAACGCGATTGTCTGTTTTGTCTTCAACCAACAGGTGCTCGCAGAAGACATCAAAGTGATCGGTGTCGATTCCCGTTTCGTATGAACACTCCAGGCCTTCTCCCAATTCGATATTGAAGACCTTGAAACGAAGCCGGCATGCAGCTTCACGATCTTCAATGCCCTGGGCCAATCGAAGCCGGTAGCGGCCAACCTCCGCATGGATTCGCGGCCCTCCCGGCGAAACGGCATGGGACCCCTGAGAAATTAGTGGGGGAGCTTCCACCGAGGGATTGCTCGGTGGTAAGAGTGCGAACGGAGCCTTCTGCCCTGCTTGCGCAATCACGGGAGTAGTATCCGGTGGAAATTGTAAGAGGAAGATGAAGGCTATGCAAACGAGGTGCGAATAATCTGTTGCTAACGTGTCAAAAGACTTCTAAATCTTAACTTTAAAGGGGTTATGCGACGCGATTTTGTGACCTACCTCACATGCGAATCGAGTTAGATAACCCCATCCGCGCAAAAAATTCCAGTTGCATTGAGATTTACTTTGTATTACAAAGTAAATTCATGAAGATGATTCGCCGCTCCCTCGCCGCCCTGGAACTGCTTCTCGTTTTCCCCGCAGTTCTGTTTATGACTTCGTTATTCGCGCGCAGCGTGCAGCCTCAGCAATATGAACCGGCGCGCACGGCGCAGCGCATTGTGGATTGGTATTCCGCGCGGCCGCACATTGGATTGTGGGTATTATTGATCGCGCTGCCCCTCGTAGTGTTGGCAATTGGCTTGCTGACGCTCAACCGAGAGTGGCGCCGCAATCAACCGTTGCGCGATGCTACCCTTCAGGCAATCGCGATAGTTCGTTTGCATGCGGCTTCATTGCTGATTGCGGGCGCGACGGCTGTGGCTGGCGGAATTCTCGCCATCGTTGGAGTGCACATGCTCACAGATTGAGCCGGCTCATCGTGTCAAGGGCAAAAGTGATTCGCCGGGCTGATCAGCCACCGGCAATCGACGGAATGACGAGTACCTCGTCGCCTTCCTGGAAGTTGTATTTGTCGTTCCCCAGAAAACGGATATCTTCCTCGTTAACATAGAAGTTGATAAAGCGGCGGATCTGCCCGTCATCTCCACGCAGATGCTGACGCAGTGCGGGAAAACGGCCTTCGATTTCGGTCACAAGTTCAGGAAGATTCGAAGCAGTGCTCGAAATCTCGCGCACGTTGTTGGTGTGCTTTTGAAATGCATTGGGCAGCAAAACTCTAACGGCCATTGCTTTCTCCCGCCAGACTGAGTCCCTGGCTTGTTGCGTTGCGTTCTTCCACAAAGTTTTCAAAGTCCGTCAGCCGAGGACGAATTGCCGCGCTTTGTTCGTAGGCACCAGTGAGGCAGTCGGTGGTCTTCAGTCCGTTGCCGGTGATGCAGGTGACTGTCAGTTCGTCCGGCTTGATGCGTCCATGCGCGTACAGCCGCGCGGTTACGGCCGTGGTGACTCCGCCGGCCGTCTCTGTGAAGATACCCTCGGTCTCCGCGAGTTCCTGGATCGCCGAAACGATCTCGACGTCCGAAACATCCTCAGCCCAGCCGCCCGTGCCGCGAATGACGCGCGCCGCGTACATGCCGTCTGCGGGATTGCCGATGGCCAGCGAGCGTGCAATCGTGTTGGGCCGCTGCGGCTCGATCACATCGGTGCCGCCCTTTACGGCCTTCGCAATCGGAGAGCATCCCGTGGCCTGCGCGCCGAAGAACCGTACCGGCTTCTCGTCCACAAGCCCGAGCTGAATCAGTTCGTTGAATGCCTTACGAATCTTTGTAATCAGTGAACCGCCAGCCATCGGGACAACAACGTTGTCGGGCAATTTCCAACCAAGCTGCTCTGCGATCTCAAAGCCAACCGTCTTCGAACCCTCGGCGTAGTAGGGGCGCAGGTTTACGTTCACGAAGCCCCAGTTGTAGCGGTCGGCGATCTGCGAGCAGAGACGATTCACGTGATCGTAGTTGCCCTCGACACGAACCAGGGTCGCGCCGTAGACCTGAGTGTTGAGAATCTTCGCCGGCTCAAGATCGGCGGGAACCAGGATAAAAGTCTTCAGCCCCAGTCGCGCCGCGTGCGCAGCGACCGCGTTGGCCAGGTTGCCGGTCGACGAGCAGCCCACCGTGTCGAAGCCGAAGTCCTGCGCATTGGCCAGAGCCACCGCAACCACGCGATCTTTGAAGCTCAGCGTGGGCATGCAAACGGCGTCGTTCTTGATGTAGAGATTCTGCGCACCGAATTGCGCTCCAAGCCGAGGCGCTTTCACGAGCGGCGTCAGGCCGGAAGGGGTCTGCGGACTGTAGCTATCCGCAACCGGCAGTAGCGCGCGATAGCGCCACATGTCCAGCGGGCCCTGGGAGATTTTCTCGCGGGTAAAACGGGTGCGGGCATACTCGAAGTCGTAGGTCACCTCGAGCGGGGAAAAACACTCATCGCAGATGGAAAGCGGCTGATGACCATAGGTCTTGCCGCATTCCCGACATCGCAACCAATACGCAGTCGTCAAAGGTCCCTCGCTGTACGCGAGTGACACGAGAAGCTCGAGCGCGTGACGTGCCCAAGAAAGAGTGAACGTGAATTGACTCGAAACTGCCTTAGAAGCTGCTAGAGCAATGATTGCTGAAGCAACCCCCGAATCTCATGTTCCCCGTCTCCGGGCAAGAGTTGACACCATACTCCCGTTTTGCGCGGGCAGGTTGTCGTGGCGTCACAGGGCTCGTCCCTCAGCCACTCTGCATGAAACTCAGGCTTGCCCTTTGGGGGCAAACTTGAATATCTAGTTTGTATCACAGGCCGTATGAGCCCGCAAGTCACCGGGCAGCGAACGGAGGGCAAAGACGTTTGAATGGATGAATTTGAGGCGGGAAGCGCAAACCGGATGAAATGAATTGGGCCCGCCAGCATTCTACTGACGGGCCCGTTCAATTGGTTTCAACTTCAGGTTAGTTCGTATAGATCCTCACGTAGTCGACCTGCATATCGCCCGGGAAGACCGTCGTCCCATCCACGTTTCCCGGCCAACTGCCACCTACCGCCAGATTCAAGATGATGAACTGCGGTCCCTGGTCGAAGGGCCATGTACCTCCCTGCGTCGTTGGAGTGAACGTCTCGTACGGACTGGAAGGATCGTCAATATAGAACTGGATCTGTCCCTTGGTCCAGATCATGCCGTAGGTATGCCATGTGGCCGCCGAAAAACCGGACTCGGTAAACGGAACCCCACCATTCAGGTTGGTGCCATGAACCGAACTCTGCATCCAGTCGTATCCAGCCGGAGCACCATTGAGTGGCGGGTTGGCGCCATCAATATGCTCCAACACGTCAAGCTCGCCGCATGCCGGCCAGCTGGCGGTCACAATGTTGTTGCCCAGCAACCAGAACGCCGGCCACATGCCCTGGCTCTCAGGCACCTTGATTTTTGCTTCGATCCGCCCGTACATGAAGCTGAATTGCCCTTCAGTCTTCAACCTGGCCGAAGTGTAAGTTGAGCCCGACGGGTTGCGCGCCGTGATGTGCAGGATTCCCGTTGTATCGATATAGGCATTCGGATTGTTCGGGTCGCATGGTGAAGTCGCCGAACCCGCTGCGCAGTAGATCTCCTGCTCGTTGTTGCCGCAGCACTGGTAGCCCGTATCGTATGCCCACACTTTGGAATTCGGCAGTGCGTTGGCAGTTCCGGAATTCGCAAACTCCTCGCTCCACACCAGCGTTCCTGAAGCGATATTGGGCGCGAAGCTCTGCGTAGCCACCGTACTATTGGAAAAACCGGAGGCCGTTGCAATTGCATTCACGGTCATTTTCGAAGCAACAAGAAACGGCGCTTGATACACCTGCGACGCTGTGGTCGGAGCTGAGCCATCGAGGGTGTAATAGATGGTGGCCCCGCTGGTCGTGTCAGCCAGACTCACAATTTCTGCGCCATTCTGCGCCTGCGCGGTAGCAACCGTAGGTGTGGCTGCCGGAGTGAGCGTGGTGCCACCACCTCCGCCAGTGCTGCCACCGCCCCCTCCGCATCCACAGATCAAGGCACTCACCAAGACCAAAGCTGAAACCATTTCAGACCTCATTCGCACGTGAACTCTCCTTATCTGGCGACGAACAGGCGGAGATATCTTCACCGCCCAACATCAAAGCATTCGGCGTCTGAAAGGGTCAATCATTTTCGCCATCGTTGGATGTGACTAAGGGCACAACATGTGAGGAGAAGGCGTGTTTCATTCTCCGGCACGCAGATCGTCGCATCGCCCGAAAACAATCGCTTGTCTTCTTCCTCGGCAAGAAACTCTGCGCGAAGGACTTGCGTCTGGAAGGACGCCAGCGTGCGCTGGAAGTCGCTGCGCACAGGCGTCCGGGTTGTTACTGCCCGCGCTCGTAATTGAGATTAGGCGAAAGCCATCGCTCCGCTTCGTTCAGACTCATTCCCTTGCGCTCCGCGTAGTCCGCAACCTGCTCGCGATCGATCTTGCCCAGCGAGAAGTAACGCGCCTCAGGATGCGCAAAATACAACCCGCTCACGCTCGATCCGGGCCACATGGCAAACGATTCGGTGATGCGGATTCCGGTCGCGGCCTCGACATCGAGCAGTCGCCAGATAGTTCCCTTCTCCGTGTGATCGGGGCATGCAGGATATCCGGGCGCCGGACGGATGCCGCGATATTTTTCCTGGATCAGTTCCGCCGGGCTCAGTCCCTCTGCACGGCCATAGCCCCACTCATCGCGAACGCGCTTGTGCAGGCATTCGGCAAAGGCCTCGGCCAGCCGGTCGGCAAGCGCCTCCGCCATGATGGCGTTATAGTCGTCGTTCTCAGCGCGGTAGCGATCGGTCAAGGCCTTGAGCCCGATGCCCGTTGTCACGGCAAAGGCGCCAACGTGATCTCGCAGCCCGGTTGCCTTCGGGGCGATGAAATCCGCCAGAGATCGGCACGGCTCGCTGCCTTCCTTATTCGCTTGCTGGCGCAGGAAGTGGAAACGATCCAGCACCTTGCTCCGCGCGTTGTCTGTGTAGAGTTCAACGTCATCGCACATGGCAGACGCCGGGAACAATCCATAGACGGCGCGCGCCGTCAGCAACTTCTTCTCGATGATCGTGTGGAGAAGCGCGTTGGCCTCGGTGAAGAGTTGCCGCGCCTGCTCTCCCTGCTTCTCATCGTCGAGGATGCGCGGATAAACTCCTTTGAGTTCCCAGGTGTGAAAGAACGGAGTCCAGTCGATATAGTCCCGCAGCGTAGCGAGCGGAAAATCATCGAGCACGCGCACGCCTGTAAATTCAGGAACGGGCAAATCCTCGGCACGCCACTCGATTGGAGTCCGTCGCGCGCGGGCGGTCTCAAGCGAAACGGTTTTCTGCTTCGGCGTGTTGTGCGCTCTACGAACCGCCTCATATTCGGCGCGATGCTGTGCCACGAAATCCGCTTTGCCGTCGTCACTCAGTAGGCTGGTCGTCGCGGGCACGGCGCGGCTTGCATCCACAATATGAACGACGGGCTCGCTGTAATGCGGCGCAATCTTCACTGCTGTGTGCGCACGGCTTGTGGTGGCTCCGCCGATCAGCAGCGGCTGTTTGAATCCCTGCCGTTCCATCTCGCGCGCCACGTGCACCATCTCGTCGAGCGAGGGCGTGATCAGACCACTCAATCCGATGATGTCGGCATTTTCTTGCTTGGCGCGCTCGAGAATCTTCTCTGAAGACACCATCACGCCAAGATCGATCACTTCGAAGTTGTTGCAGGCCAGCACCACACCCACAATGTTCTTGCCAATGTCGTGCACGTCGCCTTTGACTGTAGCGAGCACGATCTTGCCCTGCGCCTTCACCACCTGACCGGCGGCCTCCATGGAAGCTTTTTCGGCTTCCATGAATGGAAAAAGATATGCAACAGCCTTCTTCATCACGCGGGCGGACTTGACCACCTGGGGAAGAAACATTTTGCCGGCGCCAAACAAATCGCCAACCACGCTCATCCCGGCCATAAGCGGGCCCTCGATCACCAACAGCGGCCGGCCAAGCTTGGCGCGTGCCTCCTCGGTGTCGATCTCGATGTAGTTGTCGATTCCCTTCACCAGCGCGTGCGTGAGGCGATCCTCTACTGGACCGCTGCGCCACTCTTCGGTTTTTTTTTCGGTTACGACTCCGCCTTCGCCCTTCAGCGTTTCGCCGTATTCAACCAGGCGCTCGGTAGCGTCGGGCCTGCGGTTCAGCAGAACATCTTCGACAAGCTCCTTCAGTTTGGGATCGATCTCCTGGTACACCTCGAGCATGCCGGCATTGACGATACCCATATCGAGGCCCGCCGCGATGGCGTGATAAAGAAACGCCGAGTGCATCGCCTCGCGCACGCGATTATTGCCGCGAAAGCTGAACGAAATATTCGAGACACCGCCGCTGACCTTGGCATGCGGCAGGTTTGCCTTGATCCAGCGCGTCGCATTGATAAAGTCGACCGCGTAGTTGTTGTGCTCCTCCATCCCCGTTGCGACGGTGAGGATATTCGGATCGAAGATGATGTCCTCGGCTGGAAAGCCGACCTTGTCAACGAGAATGCGGTAGGCCCGCTCGCACACGCGAATCTTGTCTTCGAAACTCGCCGCCTGGCCTTGCTCGTCGAAGGCCATTACCACCGCAGCAGCGCCGTACTTCAGCACCGTGGCCGCGTGTTCGCAGAATTTCTCTTCGCCTTCCTTCAGCGAGATGGAATTCACGATGCCCTTGCCCTGCAGGCACTTCAATCCCGCCTGCAACACGGCCCAATTCGACGAATCGACCATGAATGGGACTTTCGCAACTTCGGGCTCGCTCCCCAGCAACTGCAAGAAGCGCGTCATCGCGGCAACGCCGTCGATCATGCCCTCGTCCATGCAAATATCAAGAACGTTCGCCCCATTCTCCACCTGCTGCCTGGCTACGCTGACAGCCTCTTCATATTTCCCGTCCTTGACCAGACGCGCGAACTTCGGCGAACCTGCAACGTTGGTTCGCTCGCCGATCATGATGAAGACGCCGGCTTGCTGCGTAAACGGCTGCGATCCTGACAGGCGGAGAGGCTTCATCGGCTGACCTCGACACCATCCGCAGCAACACCTTCGTCTGCATCCGAATCCGGATCCGGTCTATCGCCCATCGTGCGCGGCGGCAGACCTTCGAGAGCTTTCGCAATCGCTGCAATGTGCTCCGGCGTGTTGCCGCAACAGCCGCCGGCGATGTTGATCAGCCCCGCGTTAGCAAATTCACTCAAGTAGCGCGCCATGTCTTCCGGCCCCAGATCGAATCCTGTCGCCGACAAGGGATTCGGCAACCCGGCATTGGGATAACAGGAGATCGCGACATTCGCTTTCTCAGAGAGTTCCGACAAGAACGGATACATCAAGTCAGGGCCGAGCGAACAATTCAAGCCGACGGCCAGCGGCTTCACGTGTTCCACCGCATTCCAGAAGGCCTCGGTGGTCTGCGCTGAAATCAGCGTTTCTCCGCCACGGCCCACGGCAGCCGAAATCATTACAGGCAATTCCTTTCCGCTCGCTGTTAAGCCATCCTCATCGAACACTTCGCGAATCGCCACCAGCGCTGCCTTGGCGTTTAACGAATCGAAGATGGTCTCGACGAGAAGGAAATCGACACCGCCGGCAATCAGCGCACGCACCTGCTCTGCATAGGCTGTCTTCACCTGGTCGAACGTCACGGAGCGGAAACCGGGATCATTCGCATCCGGTGAATTCGAGAGTGACACGGTTAACGGCCCGATAGATCCGGCGACGAAACGCGGCTTACCGGTCTCTCTGCCAACACGGTCGGCCCATTCGCGGCAAATCTTCGCCGACACTTCGTTGATCTCCCACGCCAGGCTTTTCAGAAACGGATCTTCGATGATCTTCTGGTAGAAATCGGGATCCTTGCGGCCGCCATGCTCTCGTGGATCGTCGACAAAGAATTCGCTCTGCGAAATGGTCGTCGCGCCAAAGGTATTGGTCTCGATGATGTCGGCTCCGGCTTCGAGAAAGCGCCGGTGAATGTCGCCGATCATCTCGGGCTGCGTCAGGACAAAGAGGTCGCCGTTATTCTTGAGGTCCTTTTTGGCGTCCTTGAAGCGCTCGCCGCGGATGTCCGCCTCGGTCATGCCGTAGGTGCGGATGGTTGTGCCCATTGCGCCGTCGATGATGACGATGCGCTTTTTGAGGATCTCCACCAGGGGATGTTGGGGTGTCGTTGTCATATCTCTTTGATGATTGTAAGAGGCTTACGGAGCAGACCGGCGGTCCGAAGCATCGAACAGGGGCATTCCGGGATTGGATCGGGAGATTGAGGGTCTCAAATGTCCTCAGGCTCGTAACTGTTTCCCGCTTCAGGCGTGAACGGCGGAGCCGCTACTTGGCCGTAGCGATCGCGCTGACGGGCAGAAGCATGTCTTCCTTGCGCATCACCAGGTTGGTGGCATTCAGGCTGGCCAATTCGAATCCGTGGCCGTGCGTAATGGCATCCGTCGGGCAGGCTTCGACGCAGTATCCGCAGAAGATGCAGCGGTTGTAGTCGATGTTGTAGACCTTGGCGTAGCGTTCCGACGAGGAGATTCGGATCTCCTCAGTGTTCTCAGCCGCCTCTATGTAAATGCAATTGGCTGGGCAGGCCGCCGCACACAGAAAGCAGGCTACGCACTTCTCCAACCCATTTTCATCCCGCTGCAGCACGTGGCCGCCGCGGAAGCGCTGCTCAAACTTGGCGCCGCGCATTGGCCCTTTGCCGTCGGGATAATTCTCAACCTGCGTGGGCTGCAGCATCTCTCCGAACGTGATGCTCATTCCCTTGGCGATGGCAGCGATATTGCGCACAACCGACATATTTCAAGTATACGATGAATGCCGGAGGTCACCCGATGCGACAGACTCCCCGGAAATTGTGCCTCTCGCTCGCGCTCTGCACTGGCGCAACTCTCGCCGCCGCGCAGACAAGTCCACCGCCGACGGGGCCCGGTGGTGGCCTTGCCTTGCGCCCGCCGCCACCGCCCGATACCACCCTCACCCGTCAGCAGGCCGATCAGGGCCGCGATGCCATGATCCCGCCCCTGAAGATTAGCTTCGGTAAGAAATCCGCTGAATGGACCGCGCCCAAGCTTGCCCAGCTCCCTCATGAAACGATCCAAGCTACCAATGAACACAGCCAGTCCCAGGAAACCTACTCCGGAGTGCCCCTGATGGCCCTGTTGGTCGAGTTGGGAGTGCCGAAGAAACTGAAGGGCAAAGACTTTCGGCTGTACGTCGTCGCCGAGGGCCGCGACGGCAATAAGGTGGTTTACTCGCTCGGCGAAGTCTCACCCGATGTTCACGACGGTTCCGTACTCCTGGCCGACAGTGTCAACGGCAAGCCCCTCGAGGACAATGGTCCCATCGAACTCATCTGTTCCGGTGAGCATCGCTCCGCGCGCTGGATCAGGGGCGTGATTTCCATCAAAGTGCAGGCCGCCGATTAATCTGCGGTGATTCAGAGACTCCTCGCGCATGAGGCTTGCTAAGTGGCTCTTCTCAACAACCTGAGAAGAGCCACTTTTGGCGTTGCAGGACACTTACTTACTGCGGTTTCTTTTCTTTTTCTTCCGGCCTTGGTTGGGGCGCAGGCTTGTGTTCCTGAACCGGTTTCGCGGGCGCCGCATGCTGCGGCGGTGCAGCGTGCTGGGCGGGCGGCTGGCTTTGCGGACGCTCAACTGGCGCCGGCCGCTGCTGCTCCGTCCGCTGTGGAGGCGCCTGCTGGCGCTGCTGCG